>ERZ795061.104-NODE-104-length-80122-cov-9.271160_pt1 | contig 80122 bp, 59 predicted proteins | sample MGYA00375145_ERZ795061 | MGnify/ENA primary metagenome ERZ795061 (study PRJEB30190, sample SAMN05720144) | anaerobic digester metagenome | isolation source: active sludge of municipal wastewater-treating anaerobic digesters | place: USA | collected 2014-12-22 ... | reverse complement strand
TATTTCATAGTTGACTCCTTATTATTTTAGGCGACAACTATGTTGACACAAGGGGAGTGGGAAAAAATCGATATGGAGTTTTCAAAGAACCGATTATTCTAATGACGATTAATAATACTTATGAATGTTGCTTGCAGATGTCAGGTGATAACCCTCACTGTTCAAATAATCAGTGTGCATGAGCTTCTCTTGCTTTACTGCTAATTACTAAAAAACAAACTCCATTCTCTGGATTCTCGTCCCATTGAAGGCGTTTTGACAAAGTAATATCTTCAATACAATAATCATTTTCTTTATCTGAATACCATGAAATTTCACCATAATTATTGCGATTTTTATTAACATTTTGATATCCAAACCGTTCTTTTAAAGACTCAAAAAGTGAATTAAAATATTCTTCCTTAAATTTTATAGTCAATATAAACGATTTATAAGGAAATATATCAGCATAATTAACACTTAATATTTTACTTGTATCTAAACCCGAACCTATAAACACAAAAGATTCTACTCGAGCCATTAATTCGGATTCTCTTTTTCCCATTTTACAATGAACCGGTTTCCCATCATAGTCCCAACATTTACAACTTACTTTACGGTTATGTAATTCTCTTATTACATTTCTTAAAGGGTTATTTATACAAAAATCTATCCCATATATACGATTAGGTAATTTTATTCTCTTTAGAGGTTCTTCTTCCTTCATACAAAAAACGGATGTTTGAAATATTACAATTATCAAAAACAATATTTTTTTAGAATTCATTATTCTTTATAACCTCTACCTATAAATTAAAACCTTACCGCTCTGCCGTGTTCTACTGCCTCCTAAATAATGTCCAAGACCTCCTGGATTATCAAATCCTTTTTGTATTAAACAACCTGTAGAACCTCCCCATCTTCCATTTCCCATATCATATGCTTTATGTAAATGAGCACCATCAACATAATTTCTTCCAGCAGGACGACTAGGGTTTATTCCTTTATTATATTTTTTGTCTTGTGGTACTTTTCCCCTGCCAACACTCGTATCAGTTAAACGATATGCTGATATTGCTCCTGGAGGACGCCAATCAGACAAACTATAATCATATAATTTACCAGATGAAGTTGTCCCATATTTTTCTGGATCATCTGACAATGAACTAAAATTGCTAAATATTTTATCAGATTTCCCCAAAAAAAATTCAGCATCACCTCTTGTTATATGACCTCCAAAAAATGTTTTAATTGCAGCCCATATTCTGAATAGACCATATCTAAATCCACCAAATGTGTTATTTTTATAAACTAAAGCTTCTGATTCAAACCTTCCGTTAGAAGAATTTTTACCTTTTACCAACAATATATTTTCATTTCCATCGGGATCAAGAAATATAAGAGGATTATTTTCTGCATAACTATATAAATGTAAATTTATTGGGTTATATATTCCACCTCTTCCTCTTAGCTTGCTACTGTTATCATGGGAATTATTGTAGTAATCATGACCAACATCGAAATCATCAATCTCATTGGGAATATATTTATCAAAAATTTGATCAACTGTAGTCCATCTTGATATCCTTGGTTCATAATACCTTGCTCCAAAATAGTACAATCCAGTTTCAACATCCAATTCCTTCGATGAAAATTTATATGGTAGACTTACACTTTCATCAGCTTTTTCTTCAATCCACGTTTCTCCATATGGGAAGTAATCAATATATTCATGAAAGACTCCCGTTCTAGTAGTAATACTATTCGATGAACTTAAATGGTCCCCGTGGTAATAATACGTTCCCTGGTCTGTACCCTTGTTGGCCATCTTCGTGGCCACCCGGGTATTGCCCGCGAAGATCTGCTTCGACTCTATGGCGCCGTTGCGGAGGGCGTAGTTGCTGTTTACGTATAATACCTCGCCATACTGTCCTTTCTTTATTACCCTGCTTCCCTGGTCGTCGTAGGAATAGACGGTTTCCACCTTGTTGTCAATCGTTTTGGTGATCCGGTTCTCCGCGTCCCAGGAAATCTTACGGTCCAGGTCCTTGTTCTTCATCGTGACCATGTTGCCGTTGGCGTCATAGGTATAACTGGTGTCCCCCGTGGACAGCACCGCGTGGGGCTTCGCGCCGTAGGTATAGTTATAGGTATAGGTGGTCTTCGCCAGGGCCTCCTTCGGGCCGTCGGACGGCTCGAAGTCGTTCGTCTGGACTTTGCTGAGAATATTTCCTATGCTGTTGTACGTGAAGGAGTTATGATACGTGTTCTCGCCCTTGTCGCTCGCATAGGTCCCGTCGGACGTTACCAGCCGGTGCATATCGTCGTACGCGTAAGTCTGTTCGGAATTCTTCGGCGTTTCCCCCTGGGTCACGAACCCGCTGTTAGTGCGGCGCAAGACGTTCCCCGCCCGGTCGTACTCGTAGGCAAGGTTCTGGAGCACGCGCCCTTCCCGCGTGGTGCGGAGGCTCGTGAGGCGCCGCATGAGCGGGTCGTAGGCGTACTCGCTCGCCGCCCCGTTTCCGTAGAGCACGCTCGTCCTGCTCCCGAACTCGTCGTAGGCGATGTCTTTCACGTACTGCTCGGTCACGCCGCCCTTCGTCCCCGACGCGGACATGAGCTGGCCGCCGTAGTCGTACCCGTAGGAGAGCGCCTCCCCGTCCGGGTAGACCATCCGCTCCATCTGCCCCAGGTTGTTGTACGCATAGGCCGTCGTAAAGGTCTTCGTCGCCTTCGACGGCACGGTGATGGAAACGGTGCGCACGCTCTTCACCACCTCGCCCAGCCTGCCGTATTCCCTCTTTTCCTTCATGACGCCGTTGTCCACCGCTATGACGCGGCCCGCGCCGTTGTTCGCGGCCCCCGGCGCGCCGTAGGTGTACAGCACGTCGGCCATGTCGGGATAATCGATCCGCTCCAGGCGGTTATAGCTGTAAAAATACTGTATGTATTTCCCCTGGGCGCGGAGGTTCGGGGTGATCTTCCGTCCCAGGTTCCCGGCATGGTCGTACCGGTATTCCACCAGGCCCGCGTCGGGATTGTCGATTGATACGCGGCGGCCCAGGCCGTCGTACTCCACCCGCGTGCTGTTCCCGGCAGCGTCGGTCACCTTCGTTATCTGGCCCAAGGGGTCGTACGTGTAGCGCGTGGCGTTCCACATGCCCCCGCACAGCTCCTTCACCGCGGTGATGTTGCCCCGGACGTCCTTCAGCACGGTCTTCTGCTTCCCCTCCTGGTCGCGGGTCCGTGTGCTGAAGGCGCCCTCCTCGAAACCGTAGGTCATCGTCACGGCGGAGCCGTCCGGATACCTGATCGCCGTCTTCCGGTCCATGGCGTCGTAGGCGTACAGGGTCGGGTTCCTGCGTGACGGCGCGACATAGGCCGACCCGGTCGATGCGACAAAGCCCGGCTGGCTTTCCTCCGCCATGCGTCCCAGGGCGTCGTAGACCGCCCTGCCCGAAACGGTCATGCCTATGACGTGGTTCACCTCCGCGCTTTTGCGCGTCTGGATCGCGCGCTTCAGGCCATCCACGTGAACCACGGTGTCCAGGGTGCGGTTGCTCGACGGGCTCACCTTGTTCATGGTGCGCGCGTACGCCGGCGCCGTGATGTTCCCGGCGGCGTCCAGGACCGGCGGGCCGTAGCCGAAGGCCAGGGTGGGACGGTCGGCGCCCACGTCGTACGGCCCTATGATCCGCGTCACGCGGCCGAACTGGTCGTAGGAATAAACCATGTTATTCCGGTTGGTGTCGGTGGTCGAGCGCGGGTTTCCGTGCTTGAGATCGACTACCGTCGACGACGTGTATCCGAAAGAGTCGCGCACCTCCGTGATATGGGCGTGCACGACGTCGTCGTAGGAATAGGTCAGGGAATAGCGCTGGCCCTTCGCGTTTTCCGGGCCCGTCACCTGCGCCAGGTTGCCGTACCCGTCGTAGGCCAGGGTGGTGGTAACCGCCGTGCTGTCGTCAAGGAACTCCCGGAGCTCGCGGAGGTTCCCCTTCGCGTCATAGGTCCCCACCCGCCTGCGGAGCACCTCCCCCTGCGCGCCGGTGACGCGGATCAGGCCCGGCCGGTCCATGATGTAGGGCCCCGGCTGGTACAGATACGATATCACGGCGCGCACGTCGTCCAGGGACGAGGCGTCGCCGTAGTCGACGAAGCCGGTCACGTTGCCGTACTCGTCGTATGCGTAGGTCTGGAGTGTGCTCTTCTCGGGGAAATTCTCGTCGCCGGTGAGGCCCTCGTAGTAGCGGGTCTCCGTCCGGTCAAGGTAGGGGGCGTAACACCGGCTGGCGATCACTTCGCGGATATCATAATCCGAAATCTTCACCAGCCAGAGGTTGCCTCCGGCGTCCCGGACCGTTTTTTTTACCTCGAGGCCCTTGTTGTAGAAATTGCCGTTCAGGAAGTCCTTGATCAGAACCCTGCCGTCCGCCCTGGTTTCGGTCACCCGGGCGAAGCCGTAGAATTCGCGCTCGCCGCGGTTGTAATTGCCGTCTTCATAATTATAGGACGTCGCGTACCGGTGCGCGCTCCCGGCCCCGGCGTCGAGGTTTTCCATGCCGTCGGTAACGGTGGTCCCGGTCATAACCCACCGCGACTGGGGCATCCGCCTGGTGTTGCCGCGCCGGCCGTATTCGATGGTTATGGAGCCGCCCAGGGGCCGCCGCACCGACCGGAGGAGGTTCGTTTTACCGGTCGGATTGAGGCGCACATCCATGGAATTGGCCCCGGTGCGCACATGGTCCGGCAAGCCGTCGCCGTTTATATCGGTAAGGGTCACTTTTTCAGACCCGAGACGGCGACCGCCGCCGCCGCCCATGTTGATCTGCACCGTACCGATTTGCAGCCACAATACCCAGATCTGTATGCCGATGGTGAAGTAGCCGTTGGGCGACTGGGACATCGTTTCCGAATAATTGATCGGCTCTAGCAGCGAATTGCTGATCGGGATCGGTGGCCCGAAGCCCACGCCCGTATTATAGGAAACACACATTTCGCCGACCGGAATATAGGGGATCAGGCCGATGGGAGAGGAAATGAAATACCGGAAAACCCGGTCCGGAAGACCGTCACCGTTCATATCTATGTAGACCTGGTCGACCGCCGACCGGGTAAAGCTTACCGAGGCGCCTCCGCCATAGCTCCCCTTGTCGCTTGAAATGGTGCCGCCCATGGCGAAGGACGACGTCGTGTTCGTCCGGATTTTATCATATCCATTATATACCTTGGGAATGCCGAAATAATAGCCGTAATTGAGCTGGACCCAGGCGGGCCCCGAAGTGTCGGTTTTATAGACACGGTCCGGGAGGCCGTCGCCGTTGACGTCCATATAATCGGACAGGGTCTCAGTGGAGCCCTCGGCCGCTGATCCTGAAAAGGAGAACCCCACGTTACCGCCGTTGTCCTTGTGCCCCTTGACGTCGCCGCCGCCGGTAACGCTTGTCTCGGTAAGGACCGCTTCCACGCTCGAACAGCCGCCCGACGATGTTGAGAGATTTTTATTCTTGCTGCTGTTTTCCCTGACCGCCCCTCCAAGGGTAGCGACGGGAAGCATTATATCCATGATGCCGTTCTTGTTGGTATATTGCACCCTCCCCTTGCTCACGATATCGGGAAAGCGATCCCCGTTAAGGTCGAAATAATCCATGTACGTCTTGCTTGAACCCTCTGTCTCATCACCGCCCACTCCGCATGCGCTCGCGCCGTGTCCCTTGTGTTCGGTGGTGGTGAACTTGGGGACCGCGCGGGCGAAAAATCCCGCCAAACCGCTCGTCGCCAGGGTCAATTTCGTCTTGCCCGGTTCATCGCCGGGAGGGCCCTCTTCAATGTACTTGCGGCCGATCCGGGTGGCGCTCATCTTCCCCGGCGAGATCCAGCAATCCTGGTCGTTGCCGAACCACATACCGCGGTCCCCGTCCGGTATCGCTATTGTCGGCGGCTGTATGAACTGGTTTTTTGTGTCCTTCACCGGCTTCAGGTTCGGCACCATCGCGGAGAAGGTCCGCGTTTTCGCGTTTATCGCCTCGACTTTTGCGCGGAGTACGTCCACTGAATCATTCTGGTTCGGCAGATCCAGGCCCTGCTCGTCAAGGGGCTTCATGTCCGCCGGATTTAGCACGTCTATCTCGCCGTTCCATCGGCCGTAATACCACGCGCGGTAGCCACCCGCAAAGGCGCTCTGCTTTTCCCGGGCGCGGTATACGAACACCATGGCTTCATGGCCGATGATGGGCTGAATGATCCCCGCTGCGCGGGGATTTTCTGATTCAAAGTATATCATCGGCGTGCCGATCAGGGCATAGGCGGTAAAATCGCTCCTGTCTGAAGCGCATACGAAATACAGCCTGTCGCCGGGGATCACGTTAGTCTCGAAATCAAGAACAATATTGTCATTGTCCAGGGGGCTGATGAACCGTGTTTCCTTGCGCACCAGGGCACCGTCTTTTTTCATGGCCAGGGCCACCCGCGCCTGGTAATCGGCCGGGACCTGCACGCCGGCAATGCGCTGCACCCGGTAAATAACCCTCGCGGCGCCGCCCCTACCGGCCGGCACCACATAGGGCTCAACGGGATTGCGGTCGGTTTTCGGGTATATCCGGGCAGTTACCGGCAGGGTGTATTCAAGCTTGTACTGCTCCGGGTCGAGCGTCTGCATTGCGCCGTCACCGTCAGTATAGGTTATGGAAGTACCGGTATAGCGTAGCTGGGGGACCCACCGCACGCTGTTCCAGTTGATCGGGGTATCGGAATGCAGGGAGCAGATAATTCTATCGGCGCTCGTGCCCGTCTTCGTAACGTCGAAGTCAAGGGGCATCCCCAGATTGACTTCACCCACGTAATCACCTGGAACGGTTTCAGAATATAAAAAGTACCTGTTGCCGTCCGTGTCCACCCTGACAATTGTCACGGTGATATCGTCCGACGTGGCCGCCTCTTTCCGGAGGGCGCCGGTCATGCGCACGCTCCCGTTGAAAGGGACGGTGAAGGAGCGTTCGGATTCTCCGGCAAGGTTGAAGTCTTCCGACGCTTGGTAGCGGTTGACCGGGAGGTCGTTTTCATCGTGAAGCTCAGGGTCAACGCCCTGGTATTCAATGACCGGGTCCCAGAGAACGATGTCATAGGCCCCGTCGTTGATCGAATTTACCCTGAAGTAGATCTCGTCGCCCTGCTCCACCCATATGTCGTCGACGCCGTAGGGATCCACCGGCTCAAAGTTTTCCCTGCCGAGCTCCGCCGACCAGAGCACCGCGCCTCCTTTCTCAATGCTCACGCGCGCACCGTCGTCCGTGAGATATTCCCTGACGACGTTCTTGACCTCCACCGGTTCGCCGTCCTCGCCGGTGTAGGTCTGGACGATCTCGCCCGCCCGCGGCTTGTAATCACCCAGGCGCACGCTGCCGGTGACGCGGACCAGGCCGCGGTAGGGGGCCTTCCACATGCGTATCGCATCGTCGCGGTAATAATTGTACGAATTGATCTGCGTTTCCTTCGAGGGCACCTCGCCCAGCTCCACTTCTGAAAGATCCGCGGTGCCATCGCCGTTGAATTCAACCGCGGATCCGTACAGGGGGGGTAATGGCGAATACACCGGTGTGGGATAGACCACGTCCAGGTCCTGAACGTGATTGTACATGACCATGCCCATGTTCACGAAGTCGGTCAGGCCGTCGCCATTCGCGTCGGTGAGATAGCTCATAGAGGTCTGCGTGCCGAAGCTCATGTCCAGGAAACCTCCGACTCCCATATTAAGCGTGGGCCCGCCGTTGCCGCTCATGCTCATTTCTTTTCCCAGGCTCCCGCCGAGACCGAAGAGGGGTATGCCCACCCCAAAAAGGCCGGGGCCCATGGTCGAGCCGTTGCCCAGGTTGGGGCGATACCGAGCCGCGCCGCCGATGAATCCGCTGTCAAGGTATATCTGGTCCGCCAGGCCGTCGCCATTGACGTCGCCGATGGCGCTGACCGCGTCGTTCATGTCGAAGTTCACGCCCCCCTTGCCGCCCAGGGATATGAACTTCTGGTTGAAATAGAGCGGGGAAAAACCGACATCCACATAGGTGCTGCCGCTGTTGCCCAGGTTTGAGCCAAGGGCGCTCGTGTACCAGGGGAACAGGATCAGGTGGATGAACGACTGGTGTGCGTTACCCCAGACGGAGGGTATAAAGCTGTTTCCGCTGTCCCGCATGTCGTCATAATAATCGAAACTGTGCTCGTTGAAAGCGGTCGATCCATCTTCGCCGTACTGGACGATCCGTTCGAGAAGCGACTTCTGGAACGGCGATTCATTCAACTGTTTGTAAACCAGGCCGTAACGCCGCACCAGGCCCCCGTTGAACCTTACGTCTATGGACGAGAGGCGGCACGAGGTGGCCACCCCGAAACCGCTGCGTCCCGACGTGATGATATCAACCCGCGAGGTGCGGTCGAGGACAAACTCGACGGTGTATGATCCGGAATAGGTTATTCTTCTGAGATAGAGCTGGGTAAAGGTTTCAAATGAGCCCGGCGGCTGATACGTGACGCGTTCGTACTCGTAGGACATCGTGTTGCCGTTCCTGTCAGTTACGCGCTCCAGGAACCAGGTGAAGATGGCCCCCGGCTTCAGCAACGCGTTGCCGGAGAGCCTGGCCTGGGCTGTCTGGCCGTACACGAATACCGTGCCGCTCTTGTCCGTGACCTCCCACCAGTAGTTGTTGTAGGCGCTCCCCATGCGCCGTATCCGCTTGAACTGACCCTCCACGCGCTGGCGGAATACGCCGCTTCCCGGCGCGGTCTCCACCAGCTCCGCGCCTTCCAGCAGGTAGGTTTCATCATTAGAATAGCGTGGCACGCCGAACTTGGTGTCGATCGTGACGGACGGCACCGGAAGGTCCCATCCCTGGCCCAGCCAGCTGTTGCCGCCGGAGGAATTGTACCTGATGGCCAGCTGCGGCTGCAGGCCGTTGCGGCCCCTGGGCACCTCGATCGGGTATGACAGCACCGCGTCTCCGTTGCTGTTCGCCTCGGGCGCCTCGATCAGGTTGACGCCGGCCGAAGGGTCGCCGGCCTTGATGTCCTTTATCGAATTGGGATTGTACGCCAGCGGGTCCGGGTGTTCCGGGACCGTCAGCGTGGCGTTTATGATGTCGGTAAAATGGTCCGTTTCCGAGGTGACGAGCCCGTGGGCCGAATCGGTCATGACCGCGCCGACCGCGCTTACGGCCGACTGTGACGTACCCGGGGACGGACCGGTTCCTGTGACAGGGGTCTTGACGCGCTGCAGCCGTTTCCAGAGCTTCGCCGCTTCATCGTGATAGAACATGGCCACGTCGCCGTCGTCCTGCCCTTGCGGGAGCAGGGCCGTGCCGTAGGTAAACGAAATCTGGATCGGCGTTTTAAACTGGTAGTGCGGTCTGCCGTTTACCAGGAAACGGTACCCGGCGTCCGGCGAAGTCACGTTGACCATGCCCTCGTTCAGGGCGGCAATGTCGTTTCGCCCCAGGGGGATCACGGTGATGGTCACCTTTTCGCTCACGGCGCCTTTAGGGACCGTGATTGTCAGTGACCCGCAGGTGATCGTTTTCGAGGAATCGGGATACACGTCGGCGGAATAGCCCCCCGTCCCGGACACGGAGCCTCCGTCGCCGGAACCTCCGCCGCTGGAGCCGCCGCCGGAGATGCCTCCCGATCCGGATGAGGACGAAAGAAGATTATTGTCCAGCTGCACCACCCTGGCGCCGTAGTACAATGAGTCCCTGGCTATGATGACCGGGTCCCATGCCTCGTCGTCGCCCTGTCCGCCGAAGCCGGCATCGTCCTTGGTGAAGGATATGGCGAAGGGCGACCCGGCATTGACCGCGCCCATCGGGACCGCGCCCGCCGAAAGGGACAGCATGCCGGCGCCGTTCCGGGCCGGCACGGTGAAGCCCTGCACGTAGGCGGCCCTGCCGAAAAATTCGCCGGCGCGGGGATAGCTCACCACGACACGGGCGTTGCTCAATCCGCCGCCGACGGGACTCGCGCCGACGCGGAGTTCGTTGATCGTGACCGGACTGCCCGTTCCGGCCGGGTCACGCGACAGCCGCACCGCGTCAGCGGGCAGCGAGACCGGCAGGGCAATGATGTTCCAGCCCGCTTTCAGCTTCGACGTGTCAAGCCTCCAGCCGGAAACGGCCTCGCGCCAGGCGTTATCGCACAGGTAGTATAATGACAGCGCCCCCGCCTGGGGACCGGGCATGTTGATGAGAACAGTATCGGGCTCGATGGTCCGCTCGAAGGCGATTTCCATCCCTTCCGGACCCTCTTTCAGCGCGGCGCCGGTGGAAACGTCGCCGTCGGCCGCTTCAGCGATCGAGCAGGATTCCGCGAAGTCCCACCCTTCATCGATCTCAACGACAAGGCGCAGGGACCGTATGGCGACATCGCTCTTCGGCGAACAGAAATCGACGCTGTTGTCGCCGGGGGCGAGCCACTGCGGATTGATCTCCTCGGACTGTTCCCTCCATTCGGCCGTGTCAGATTCCGGCACGGGAATGTCGAGTCCGCCGAACCAGTCCATGCCGTTGACGCGGTGCTCGATGCCCACCGGCCGGTAGACGTTTTTCGCGCTGTAGCGCAGATATGCCCGCTTGATGGAGGTCGGTCTGAGGTTCTGCCTGATGATGAACCGGGCGGGATTGTCCCTGTCGTTCGCCGAAAAGGATATATCGTCCGGCTGGGCATTGAAGATGAACACGTGACCGGGGCTGCCGGCCGCCGCCCTGTCCAGCTCGTCGGCTGAGGCCGCGGCCCTGAGGGAAGCCGCCACCGCGGCGTACGCGATGCCGCCGTCACGTTCCCCCCATATCTCGATTTCCGGGATACCGCACCCGTCATTGTCCCCGGGCGTGATATCGAAGTCAATGTAATCCGCCGCCGCGGGGGCCGCCGCCGTAAAGCCCGTCCACCCGCTGCCGCCCTTCCCCTGCTCCGGCTTGAACCACGGGACGAGTTCCCGGGACGTGCCGCTGCCCAGATACGCTTTTACCCCGTACCTGACTGGCCCGAACATTTTTATCCGCCTGACCGTGTATCCTTCCCGAATATAAAATCGCACCCGCGCGGGGGCCGCCGCGGTAAACAGGGTGTCGGTATTGCCGTCGAACAGCCGCCAGGCCATTTCGACATCGCTTCCCTGGTTCAAAATGATGCCGCTCTTGGGACAGACCGCCGCGATCGAGGTCGGAACGATTTTGACCGGCAGGCCTTCCGGAATGAGGCCTCCGCCGGCCGCCGATATCGCTCCGCCGCTCCTGCCGCCGGTACACCCGGCCAGGACGGACGCGGCCAGCACCAGCGCCGCGAGAAGCGCGCGGGCCGTACTGCGGGCCGTTTTTTTTGATTTTTCCGGCGCCGTTTTCATGGGACGCGTATTACTAGGGCAGCGCGCCGTCATTCGATGCCCTCGCGCACGCCGCTGATTTCACCGTAACCGTCAGTTTTGATAATGGCCATGTTGTTTTTAGTGTCCTCAAACCATGCCTTTCCTGCGATTATGTAGCCGCCGTCGGAGGCCGCCCTCACCTCGTACGCCTCATCGGGGCCGTTTGCCAGGCCGTTGAATTCCCTGCTCCACATAGTTGTGCCCCTGCCGTCAACCTTCACCAGGAGTATGTTTCTGCTGTCATAATCATCGGACCATTGGTAGCCGGTGAGGATATAACCCCCGTCACCCGCACGGTCAATGGAATAGGCCCTGCAGTATGAACCGGGCCCGACCGGTCCGGCCCACAGCTCAGTACCGTCCCCGTCAAGACCCTTGACGAGAATGCCGCTGGATCCCGACGCGTCCCATTCCGCGAATCCGGCGACTGCAAAATCCTGCATCGTGCCGTTCATGGACACGTTCATAATGTCCCTCGCCTCGTTCCGGTCGCCGGTGGCATACCGCTTGGTCCATTCCTCGTCGCCGTTGGAGTACAATTTAAGAAGACACATCTGGCTGTAACCGGTGCTGAAAAATTCCGTGGCCCCCGCCACGATAAACCCGCCGTCCTCCGTTTCCTCGACGGCATAGGCGCGGTCGAAATTAACTCCGCCGTAGGTCCGCTCCCATATACTGTCGCCGTCCGCGTCCAGACGAAGGACCCTGATGCTGCTGAGGGCGGTGCTGTCGGAATACCCGGCCACGACATAGCCGCCGTCCGCGATCTGGCGGATGGAACGGGCAACGTCCCAATCGGGACCGCCGCAGGTCCGCTCCCATTCCACGGCCCCGTCCGCGCCGGTCTTGACGATATAGACCTGGCCCGAATCCGTGACCGTTTCAGTGACCCCGGCGATGACATAACCGCCATCAGCGGTCTGGACCACGGAATAGGCGACATCATTAAGGCCGCCGCCATAGGTGCGGGACCACTCTTCGATTCCGTACAGGTCGAGCTTCTTCAAAATAAAATCATAATTCCCCACGCCGTCGGAATCGACGTAGCCGGCCGCGATATATCCTCCGTCGGCGGTCTCACGCACGGAATTGGCGCACTCGTCGTTCATGCCGCCGTACGTTCTTGCCCAGGTGACAACCGTTGTGAAATGCAGGCGCGCCAGGGGGGCTCTTTCGGTGTCAATGATCCGGGTTTCGGGGCTGAAGGTGTATCCTTCCAGGCGCGGCGTGACGGTACAGGTCCCGCCCCATGCGTCGGGGAAGATGAAGACGCCGTTCGAATCGGTCCGGGTCGGAACGGTGCCGAAGCGGGGATGCGTCAGGTATACCGTGACCCCCTCCATGGGCTGGTTGTTGACGGTGATTTCTCCGGAAACGACTGACGCAGGCTGGCTGTTGTTGCACGACAACGGCAGCAGCAGCAGCGGTGCAAGCAAACAGGCCGCATGTGATGCGGCTGAAAACCTCTTCAGTAGTGAACGTAACCCTCTCATATCCCTGTGCCATTAGTTCGCTCCGCGTCCCCGCGGTGCGCGTGTATACGGGATCGCTGAAACGGAACCTGTTTATGTGTATGGCGCGCGGTCATACCGCGCAGGCCATGTTCCTCTGCCTAGTATGATAGTGCCGTCAGGCAAAGAAAAATGACAAATTTTTTTATTTCCGGGAAAAAGTGACAGATAATTATGAATTAAAAAACTGGACAGGGTGTCAATTAATTTTTTTATCCGTGTCCAATTTTTGATTGATAATAATGCCGCCAATTTAAATAAGTGAAAAAAAACATCGGAAAACATCCATTTCATACAATCACCTGTTATGCTGGATTTGGCGCGCCGGTTGAAAAAAATATACACCCGGCGCCTCATTCAACTTTCCGGGTGTTAATAATAATGACTGTTAGATAAAAAAGGATACGGTGCGGTATGAATCCAATACAAAAATATTTAACGATCGTTATGCTGATTTTCTCGATGACGTCCTTTGTTACCGCCGCGGCGGCACGGGTCACCGATGAAAAACTGCAACAGGAAAATGACGCGTCCGACAGCGCCGCAACAAGCGGCAATGCCGGCACCCTGTTCCTGTCCCTGTACGCCGGTCCGGGCGGAACGTATCCATCGGGAAATATCACCGGAACCGGCGATCAACGCAGGATTGTTGAGCTTGGTTATTCCGGCGGTATGACCGTCGGCTACCTGGTCTTTGATTCCGGCGGCTTCTTCGCGGGCACGGAATATCTTCACGAACGGTTCACCATAAAACGGAAATGGATGCTTTACCCCATGTCGAACAAACTCTATCTCACCTTCATCAACACGTGCCTGGGATACAAATTTTTTTTCCTGAAATACGCCTGCGCCGACGTGGGTCTGTACTATTCGGCGAAAATTACGTCCTGGAATGAAAGGGTCAGGATCATGGGTTGCTCAATCACGCATGAAATACCGAAAAAATTGCGTCATGACGCAGGAGGGCTCGTCATCGGGGCCGGCGCCGCCATCCCGGTCACGGGTTACCTGAATGTCGATGTCGGGGTGAGGTTCCTGGTATCCTTTGTCCCGGCACTGAAGTACATGGACACAATAGTCCCCAACATGGGCCAGGTCACGGCCGGCCTGACTTTCAAGATACCGTTGAATCAGTCAAAAAAAGGATAGCCGTTCTATCGGAACAGATATACCGAACCTTCGTCGGCCCTGCCGTTGACATCATCAAAATTCGCGCCCGCGGCAACGGCATCGCCCGCCGCCGACAGGGCGACACTGACGCCAAGGCGGTCGATCCGCTCGCCTTCCACCGTCACGAGATGCCGCGTCTGCGCATATCCGGCGCCCCGCAGTTCAAAGAGATACGCCGACCCCTGGTCATACTTCGTGCCTATATCGTCCTGAAAGGCACCGACCGCAATGACGCCGCCGTCATCGGATACAGCCACAGAACAGCCCATCCGGTCGCTGTCCTGACGGTCAGAGGCGGTGAGCTTTGCCGCCAGTCCCCAGGCGCCGCCCCCTCCCAAGCCGCGGCCGTACACATAGGCTGAGCCCCGGTCATCCCCAAAACTATTGATGTCATCGCCCCAGGAACCGATAACTATCGTATCGCCGTCGGCCGATATTCCGACACTATTCCCAAAATAGTCATTTTCTGCCCCATCAAGGGCTGTCAAGATGCCGCTGAGGCCCCATCCGCCGGACCTTTCAAAGATATAGGCCGCCCCCTGCCGCGCATTTGAATCGACCTGGCGCCAGAAGGACCCCACCACGGCGGTATCGCCAGACGCAATGGCAACGCTCACCCCGAACTGGTCCTGACTGGCGCCTGAAGCGGTGAGCTTGGCGCTCTGACCCCAGGCATCGGCCCCTCCCCGGTCACGCTCGAAGATATAGGCGGCGCCCCGCTCCGAATTATGCGCCAGGGCGCCGGAGAGAAGGGTGTTGCCGTCCTTCGAAAGGGAAACACTCCAGCCGAACTTGTCATAGGCCGCGCTGTCGGATCCGGTGACTTTAACCCTCTGTCCCCAGTGCCCGGTGCCGCCATGGTTGCGCTCGAAGAGATACACCGCGCCCTGTTCACCGTTATGGCAACAGGCCCCGACCGCCGCCGTATTCCCGTCGGCCGACAGGGAAACGCTGAAGCCGAAACGATCCCCCGCCTTCACATCGGCGGGGATCAGCTCGCGCCCGGTCCATGCGGTGCCGTTCCAGTCATAGATAAACGCCGTTCCCGTCCCCGATCCCGGGGCCCCGGCGGCGACCGTATACCCGTCCGCCGATATCGACACGCTCCATCCAAGCTGTTCTACGGACGCGCCCTCCATGGCGGTGATGCGGTCCACGTATTCAATATCATCATAATATGAAGCGATTTCGCCGCTTATTAAACGGAACTCCGCATCAACCCGCCTCAATCCGGCGCGGTTCTCGATGATCCACGCCGACTCCCGGGCAAAGGGGGCCCATCCGCTCCAGGCCCCGCCGCTGTTCCTGAAACGCATCGCCTCGGCGCCGTTGACACCGCAATTGAGGGTGACTGACACGGAATAGGTGAGATAGGCGTCATTATTGATCGAAAAATACGAGGGAATGGCAATAAGATTTCTCTCTAAGTCCTTGCTCGGATATTTATCCAGCATGTTCGAGCAGGACACGGCCGATAGCGTCATGACGATGAGGACGCACGTCACCTGAATGAGTGGCATTAATTTCATTTTCAGCAAGTTGTGAACATTTTATATAACTAGTGTGCGATTAATGTTTGAAACGCGCGCGCAGAATAAAAATCAAGCACAATTTTATTCCACCCCATTAATAAAATAATTGATTTTTTTCATGGACTTTACTAATGGCATACAAACAGATAATTACCGTACAAGTATCTCTCCAAAAAATAAAAAAATCGGCTGTAAAAATTTTTTTGCGCTTGGTATACGGCATTTGACACGTTATGGATATGGTTGGATTTTCCGTCAGCAACAAACAGATGGCCATGATGCGAAGCCTTTCCGCAACAGCGGCGGCCCTGTGCGCCTTGATCACCATGCTGGCGGGATGTTCCGAAGACGGCGGCGGGCCCCTTTTCCCATTCAGCGGACTGAGGGAACTGACGGCGGAAAACAGCTTCATAGCGACGCCGTCCAACACCCCGATCGATTTCACCCTGCGGTGCCGCAACACCTACGGAGGCGATCCCGTCTTTACCATCGATACCGCCCCGGCGCATGGCGTCCTGGCCAAAGACCCGCTCAGCAATAACAAGTGGACCTATACGCCCGGCTCCGATTTCAACGGGGTCGACACAATACAATTTCACGCGGCCTACGGGACCGTCGTCAGCAACAACGCCGCCGTGACCATCGCCGTGGGCAACGCCTATTACACGCCCACCGCGTACGACCAATCGGTATCCACGCCGGAGGACACGCCAAAAGAGATAACGCTGCGCGCGTCGGACCCGGAGAACGACCCCCTGACGTATCATATCGTCTCGTTCCCGGTCCACGGGACACTCGTCCAGTTCCCCGGCGACGATCGGGTATGGATTTACACGCCGCCATCCGATTACAGCGGCGCTGACAGCTTCACGTTTTACGCTGACGACGGCATGGCGTCGAGCACCATTGCCGCGGTTTCCATCATGGTCGGCCCGGTCAACGACCCCCCGTCCGCCTTCGACCAGTCGGCGGAAACGGACGAAGACACGGAATGCGCCATTGAGCTGGCCGGGCAGGACCCGGACGGCGATCCGCTGTCATTCACCATCGACATGCCGCCCCGGCACGGGAGCCTCTATCAAAGCATGCGGCAATGCAGGTACGTTCCCCAGACAGACTATCACGGAGCAGACTCTTTCACGTTTCATGCCAGCGACGGGAGCGATGACAGCGCCGCGGCAACGGTCAGCATCACCGTCCGGTCGATAAACGACGCCCCGGTCGCAACCGGCCACCGGCAGGTAATCCGCATTAACACGGCATCGGAATTTCGTCTGCATGCCGCCGATGCCGACGGGGATACGATTACCTGCCATATATCCGGCAACCCGTCGCACGGGACCCTCGCGCAGGTCGATGGGTCCCTCTGGCGCTTTGTTCCGGATACCGATTATCGCGGCCATGATTCGTTCACGTTCCATGCCGAAGATCCGGACGGCGCCGTGAGCCCTACGACGACCGTAGGCCTGGTGATCATTCCGGATGGGGTGATATTCGTGCGCGCCTCCGCTCCCCCCGGCGGCGACGGCGCGTGGTGGGACACCGCTTTCAACAATATGCAGGACGCAATCGACGCGGCGGCCCCGGGGGACCGGCTCTGGATAGCCGCCGGAACCTACCTGAAGACGAGGGAAACCGACACCACGCTGGCCGCCCTCAAACAGGACATCGCCCTGTACGGCGGATTTAACGGTTCCGAGTTCCGCCTGGAAGACCGCGATCCGGTCCTCAACGCAGCAGTCATTGACGGACAGGGAACCGTGTACCACGTCATCCGGGGAGCTCCCGGCACACTGCTTGACGGATTGACCGTGCGCGGCGGTAAGGCGAACGGCGCTGACAATGACAGAAACGGCGGCGGCATGATAAATATCGGGTGCAGTCCCGCCCTGTACAATTGCGTTTTTACCGGCAACAGCGCGGCGGATTCCGGCGGCGGCATCTATAATTACGGCGCAAGCCCGACGGTCACGCTCTGCAATTTTACGCAGAACACCGCCGTCGAAGACGGCGGCGCCCTGTTCAACCGCTCCGGGTCGCATCCGGTCGTCACGCAATGCATCTTCAGCGGCAATACCGCCCAATCGGACGGCGGCGCGGTCTACGTGTCCACCGACAGCTGCCTTGACTTCACCGGTTCGCACCTTACCGGCAACAGCGCGGGAGAATACGGCGGCGCCCTGTGCAATAACGGCGTCATGACGGTCCAGGAATGCCTGTTCCGGCAAAACACCGCGGGGCTGGACGGCGGCGCCGTGTGTGACCGCCTCCACCCGTCGTCCCTGGCGGACTGCACGTTCGAGTATAACACCGCGGCGGGAAACGGCGGGGCCGTGCTCATGTACGGCCCGTCGACCATAACGAACTGCACCGTCAGTCACAACACCGCAATAAACGGCGGCGGCGTCTACCTTGACGATTCGGACTGCATCATAGAGGCGAGCGGAATACACTACAATTCAGCCGATATACACAGCGGATACGGCGGCGGAATATGCATGATGATGGGAGGGTCGCCCCGTATCCAGTCGTGTACGTTGACCTTTAACAGATCGTCTGGATCAGGCGGCGGCGCGGTCTATTATGACGGGTTCACAACCCCCCTGATTTCGGGGTGCGTGTTCTCCGATAACGACCCCCTGCCGTAAGCGACGGACCATTCGCCGGAATGGCGCCCGCCCCGCGCCGCGTTACATCAGTCACCGGCCATATGTTTAGCCTTGAGCTCCCTTGACTTCATTCTAAGCTTTTTATTTTTTTCTTTTTCTTTTTTATACGCGTTCCCGAGCTTCTTGATATCGTTATACAAACCCTTGAGCTCATCCTTCGGACGAAGCTCGCGGGCAACCGGCTCCTTCCCCCTCATGATGCTGTCGATATACCTGTTCATGACAAAGACGGGGCCGGATATGCGGTGGGTGACCCGCAGCATATAGAAGTAAAAGCAGACGCCCTGAAGAATCATCACCAGTATGATGAAAGCGAGAAAAATCATGTTCCTCAGCGCCCAGTTCCGCAGCAGATCAAGATACTTGTGGATGATCTGTATGCTGCGGGTATGATCCACCATGATCTTGTTCGCCGCCAGGACCAGCTGGGCGTTTTCGACAAGGCGGGCGAACTCAACGAACGATCCGACGATATTGTTCTGGACCTGTATGGCGCCGTTCAGGTCATCGAGACTCTTGAAAAAACCGATGTTCGTGATGGTGGCCGAAACCACCAGGAACACGATGACCAGCGAGAAGCCCGCCATGGAAATCGCCATGACCTTACGGGCCAGTTTCAGCTGAAAATTCCTGTCTATCACTACCATTGATCTCTTCTTCATCAAATCCTCCCCATTTTACCTGAAAAAATACTGTAAGCCGGCCCCTACCGCCGCGTAGTGACCCTGCACGGTCTTCTCGAAAAAGAGCGCATATCCCCCATGGACCATAACATACAGGTTTTTATAGCATTCAATGCCAAGCTCCAGGCGAAACACGGCAAGAGGATCGCAGTAGGTTCTTTTTGAACCGATACCCACGTCCTTGATGACATGCACCTGGTACCCGCCACCCGCAAGGGGCGCGATGTAGAGCCGGTCGTTCAATAGCGGGACATGATAACCCACTATAATTGAAAAGGGAAACGTGTAAAACGCTTCCACCCTATCACGCCTGAGGGTTGCCGCCGGCATACCGGCAGATACCATGATAAGGCTGTTATTAAAGGCGATATTCCGGAGGCCCGCTTCTATGGTAAAACCAAAGCTCGCTGAAATAATTCTTTTCATTTTGCCATTTGCTATAATGGCCGTCGACGACCATGAAAGTGTCGGCACGATCGGATCCCTGGCGGTCTTACGCACCAGAGGCCTTGGTTTGAAATATTTTTTCAGATCATCGATGATTTCCGATATGGCCTTATCAAGCTCGTTATCGGACACCTTCCTGTATATATGCGCCATTTCATTGTTATTTTCAACATTATACAGATACACATGGATCATGTAGTTGATGGTCTGCTTTTTCTTGAGGATGTATTCCAGCTTGCCGGTGCCGAGCGGTTCAAGGTAATTAATCACTTCCTGTTCAATCGAACCGTTGATGACACGGTGCATGCCGGCGGCCGATCCGCTTTTGAGCGCGCAGTCCTGCTCATAGCATTCAGTTCCCAGGCCCTGTTTCTTCAATAAAACCGTCATATCGCGGTACGGGGTCAGCCGGAGATAGGGAATGCGGGGGAGTTCATTTCTGAACCTGCCGTTTACACCCTGATATACGCTATGGGGACAGTTGATTTTCCTGAGATTGAAATAGAACGTTTTATGCGAACGGTCAAGCTCCATCTGCCCGGCATCGGCTTCTTTTTCGTTCCTGACCGCGCCGGCGCCCCCTCCTGAGTCCGCTGTCTGTCCTGCCGCATAAGCGGTAATAGAGGAAACCAGTATACCGGCAATGATCGCGTATAACCATTTCATAGATAGTTGTAATTACAATAATAAAAATGAAGGGGGGTCAACCAACAATCACAATAACACGCATGTTAAAAAACAGCTCAAATTATGCAATATTATTTTTACGACCCTGCTATTTTATCAACACTGAACCGTTACGGGTGAGTAATGTAAATTTCAAATACCGGATAAAGAGAAATCGCTGTTTATTACATGGCCGGAATACGTTCCCAAAAGCCGCTTCGCTTTACACATTCCCTGACCAAAATCCATATGTTGATAAAAAAATCATTCAGAATGAAATATAATCAATTGTTAACCTGACATAAATAATAAATTTAATAAATATTCTTGACAGTTTCCGGCAGTGTCGTCATATTTGCTTTTCGAAATTGTATCCTCAAAACCGGCCGTTAGGGCCGGTTCAATATTATAGAAAGCAAGGGAAAAACAGTGGCAAACATCAAATCCCAGGAAAAACGGAACAAGCAGAACGAAAAGCGGCGTGCCCGCAACACCAAGGTCAAGTCCTCCATCCGCACCGCGGCCAAAAAGGTCGAGAAAGCGGTGGCTGCCAAACAGTCGCCGGACTTGGTCAAAGACCTGTACGTCAAGTTCGTATCCACCATCGACAAGGCGGCCGGCGTCGGTGTGGTGCACAGGAAAAACGCCGCCCGGAAGAAATCCAGAATAGCGAAACGGGTTAACGCGCTGGCGAAAGCCCAGTCATAGGAGCATTCCATGACAAAATCCGATATAGTGGACCGCCTTGTCAGGCAGAGCGGTTTAAAGAAGAAAGAGGTCCTTTATATCGTAGATAATTTCATCGAAAAGATCAAGGAAAGCGCGCTCAAAGGCGAGAAGATAGAAATCCGCGGATTCGGCACCTTCTATAAGTCAGAGAAAAAGGCCCGCAAGGTTTTTTCACCCATAGCGGGCAAAGACATCGAAGTTCCGGCCAAAACATCCCTCGCCTTCCGCGCCAGCAAATTAAACGGCAAGAAACCGAAACAACAGGGCGCTTAGCTCAGATGGAAGAGCATCTGCCTTACAAGCAGAGGGTCACTGGTTCAAGTCCAGTAGCGCCCACATCCCCCTCCCTTTCGTTGCTATTCGTTGCTTAAAATCGCCTCATATTGCGATAAAAACACCCCATTTTTAATCAAATTTAACTTCACCAGGGAATCCCGTCACCAAGGGTCCTTTGCGATTTGTTGGGATTTGTTGCTCTACGCCAAAATCTTGGACACGATTTGGACACGATTAATAGGTAAGACTAACTTTTTTGCACATCTCTTTCAACCTGCATAAGGAAGTTGAACAATAAATGTATATAATATAGATGTGCAATATATGAATGTCTTGAAAACAGCAATCGTTCACGGTCTTAAATATCTTCACGTACAGGGATAAAAAGAAACAAAGCGCGTAGATACCCAGGCAACGATACTTTGCATGTCCGCAATTTTTACTTGATTTTTGTATTTATGGCATAAAGCCTGTGTAATTATACAAATTTAAGAATATAGATTCGGAGAGACGCTTGCCTAACATACCAACAATATATCTTGATTCCTGTTGTCTTAATCGTCCCTTTGATGATCAGACAGTTGATCGAATAAAAATCGAATCTGAAGCCATTATCCTGATTTTGAAAAACGCGAGAAACGGTAAAATTAAGCTCATAGGAAGCGATGTCCTACTGCTGGAAATAAGCAAGACACTGGATCCGGTACGAAAATTTAAATTATCTTCTTTAACAAAATCTATCAATAAATTCGTTGTATCGGATACCACAATACGAAATCGGGCTAAAATGCTTTCAGAAATCGGTTTTAACGGTTTTGACGCATATCATATTGCTTGCGCAGAGAAAGAAATGGTCGATTTGTTTTTGACTACCGATGATAAAATTATTAAATTGTTTTCAAGGAATCAGAAAACTATCAGGATATCAATAAAAAATCCGATTCAATGGATGCAGGAGTATTATTTAAAATGAAAGCCAATATGAAAATCGATGAAATCAGAAAACTAGGTTTCGATTCCCTGATTAAATCCTTGGGCCCTGACGGGATGATCCGTTTCATCCATGAATTTGATTCCGGCAGCGGTGATTATACAAAAGAACGCCACACCTGGCTTTCTCATTATGACGTTGAATCTATATTCAAAGAAATAAAAAAGAAAAAATAGTAATTACAATTAAATCAACTATATTCCTATGCTTTATCATTGCACATTCACCACCCACAACAAATGCTTCGCCCTGGTATAACCCACGTAGAGAAGTTCATCTGCCTGGTACCGGGGATCCTTATCCTGCCCCCGTCGATGGGCCACCAGGATAACCACATCCGCCTCCAGGCCCTTGAACTTCTGGATTGTGCGGAACCGGACCCCTCCCCTGGCGCCGGTGCCTTCTGTTATGTTATACCCTCCGGCAATCTGCATGTCAGCAAAGATTGAGTTGGGCATGCTGCGGTTCGACAATACCGCAATACGGTCCCGACTGATGCCATGGGTCTCAATCAGGTCTTTCAATATCCCTGCTACCGCTGACCTTCCGGCGGCATCACCCTTAACGGTTATCTCCTCCGGCTTCAGGCCGGGGACCTCGAAAGGCCTCGCCGTGGCACCCTTCCCGGTTTTTGTAACGGCATAATCATGGATCGATGCCGTGTTCCGCAGATTGTCCCGCAGCCTGAAGATATGGTCTTCCAGCCCAGCCGAAGCTATCAGGTCAGTGACCGGCAGTTCCGCGTCGCTGGTAAAGATGGTCTGGTTGTCATCGTAAAAGATATAGCAGATGCGGTCGCCATAATCCAGGAAGAGGTACTTGAGGCATTCGCACCAGTGCTTATGGAAATCCTGCGCCTCGTCTATGATGAGTGCGTCATAATGATACCGCTCGCGCACGCCCCTGTCTGCCTCGAAGATGGACATTACCGCCAGGGGCACCCGGTCTTCGAAGAAGCCTCCTTCCCCATCAGGCAGGAGATATTTCATTACCTGCCGAACAGCCGCAGGCAGATCAGCCCCATGGTCGTTAAGTATGTCGCCGCAGGTCATATCATCCGGTATGGTGCTCAAAAAATGCAGGGCGCCATTGAGTTTATTGTCAATAGTGAGTTCCCTTTTTCTGACGCTCTTTTCGCTTTCCTCTTCATTGCCCTCACCCACCTGCCTTGCCAGATCATCAATGCAGGCAAAAAAGCACTTCCGGCATCCCGGATCGACCATATGGTCTTTCAGGTATTCTCTAATTATGCCCTGGGCAAAGGCATGGAAGGTCTTAACAGTAACAGAATTAACTCCTTCAAGCTTATCGGACACAAAATCATTCACCTGACGGTTGTAGGTGAGAAACAATACCGATTTTCCCTCTTCTGCCAGCCGCCGGGCCTTCTTCATGGCAATCCAGGTCTTGCCGGTACCGGCGGCGCCCTGGAATCCGATGCGGGCCTTATCGTCAAAAAGGTCCAGCAGGTAGTCCTGCATCCGGTCAGTTACGCGTATCTCCTCCTCCTGACGTACGATAGCGCGATTCAGAGAAAGGGGCACCGACATGGTCTTATCGAACAGATCAAGGAACTGCTGTTTGTCATTCTTTGATAGTATTTTCGATCCGTGGCGCTTTTCCTGTTCATAGAACTGGCGCTCAACCCACGATTTTATATCATTGAGGCCTTTGGATTCCAGCACCGCATGCTCCGGCAGGTCCAGGGTGCGGCAGGAGGGGTCCCAGGCGCAGTCGGGAAAGCATACCGCCCAGGAAAACACCCCCGGCATATCAGCACCATACTTTTCCTCCCACGTGCGCTTTATAGCGAACATGGCATCCCGGGCCTGTTTCACCGGATCATGGATGGGGTGGACTTCGCCATGGCGGTCGGTGGAGGTCCAGAATCTTCCATCATGCTTCACTCCGCCCCCCTTTACTTCAAGGGCGATGAAGCCTTTGAGCTCGTGGAATATGATGATATCACATTCACCATCACGGGAGTCTTTCCAGGTGACGGAATGGAACACATGATAGGAGTCGTCCAGGACGGCCATGCGGCCATAGACTTCCTTTTCCGCGTCGAAGCGGGAGTCAAGGTGGTCGAGGGATGGAGGGTGGAGGTGGGGCATTATATTTTAACCTCCCCACCTTTCAATACCCCTTTGAAGGGCGGTGATCTCTACAGCTCCACTGACTGTTGAAAATGGCGAAAGGTGCCAATTATCAGCGAAGGCCAGTCCGGTGTTTTTACGGAATTCATTATTAAACCGGGACGGATATTTCCTCTGAATGACATTCCAACACCCGACAAGAACGTCACGCCTTGATCGCAGGAATTCCCGGGTCGGCAATTTATCCCGCTTCTGATTATTGACCTCATGATGAAACGCGATACATGCCTGGGGGAAATAGTTGCTTACGCCCTTGCCTTTACATGAGCGGTAAAGATCGGTTGTTTCTTTTATGCGGGAGGAGTAGCATTCAAGGGTCTTTTCGTCCATACTACCCTGCCTTTTTAAATATTGTATATCTATGTTCAAGCCTGGCAGGGTCAGGCCTGAGGGAATTTTCCCGGGGCATTATGATTTGCGTATCATGAAGTCCCTGCAGCCCATGCTTCAGCATCGGACCATCTGTTTCTTTAAGAATATCTTCCCGAATCTCAACTGTATAATCAGGGCGAATGCCGAGGATATTATTATCAAAGGCCGCATGGTGAATTTTACACAATGAAAGCCCGTTTGATATTATCGGCTCGCCCAGGGGATCGCTGTCAGGTATAATATGGGCCGCGTCAAGGAGCTCACGGTGTTTGAGCCTGCACAGGGCGCACTGCTCGCGATACGCGTCAATGACCCGTTCTCTGAAGGTGCGCTGATGGAGACGGACCTTTACCGTGGAAGTCACATAGAGGCGCCGTGCATCGGCACCTGATCCAGCCAACAACGAAGAATCAGCTGAGCCGTTCAGCTTCATGAACTGCTCGTCATCCACGGCAACAGTAAAAGCCAGATCGCCGGGATTATCGCCGACAATATAAACCGGGAAGATAGCCAGATAGTGGCCTTTCACTAAATTATAGAAATAGATAAGCGGTGTTTGCTCTCTCATGGCTTTGCGGAGGCCCGCGTTGTCCCACTGACTGGGATTGGTGCCCTGGTAGCGATAGAGCAAAAGGCCGTCACTGGAAAATGCATCATTATACGGCCCATCGATTTTAGTCATTATAGAGAGAGGTATTTCCGGGAAAACGGCAGGCTTCCATATTCCCTGGGGACCGACAAGGGTGATTCGTTTTCCTTCAATCTCGAAGCCCTGTTTCAACAATTCCCAGGGGAGCACATCGCCATGGATGGCGACCTGTTCATGGAGCCAGTTGAAGGCGGCAGTGCGGTATTTACTGTCATGTTTATTGTTCAAAATAAAACTCACCCCCGGAACACATGTTCATTATGCCATACCAGATAAATATTCATCAAATCATCCCGTCATTTATTTTTCGGTACAAGCGGCATGTAGCAGACTATTTTAAGGCCCCCCGGCATGAAGCCGTTCAGCGCCGCCCATTCGTTGCAGGCCTTCTGCAGCCATACATCAATATCATCAGGGCTGAAATCCGCCATATACGGCTCTTCACCGGGCAACGACCGTATGATCTGCATGATCTCGTCCATCTTATTGCTGTTAAGAAAAACCGATCCGTCTTCGTTCATGATGGCGGGAAACATCCTTGTCCTGTGGCTGAACAGTACATACAGAGACGGCTTCCGAACCGGCGCGACCTTACAGCTTTTTATGCCGAAGGGGTGCCTCATTATCTTTTTTCTCATATCGTCATCGAGCAAGGCCAGGTCGTCAATAAACCCGCTCGTTTTCAGGTGCTCGGCGTTTTCAATGAATTCGAACACCTGGTCGAGGTCCAGGACCACGTCGCCGATCTGCTGGACCGAATGCGCGAGATGGATCATTTCCAGCTCGGAATCCTGCTCCTTCACCAGGACGGGGATGTCCGCGAATGATTTCAGCTCCTCGTTTCTGCGCACGAGCCGGTCCTTCCAGTTCGTCGCGTGGTTGACGCGCTCGTTGTTCATGGTTGACGGCACCAGGGTAAATATGTATATCTCGCGCGGGTCTTTCCAGGGGCGGAGTATCCTTCCCATGCGCTGTGCGAGCACGAGCACCGTCCACGGCAGGTCGAAATTGATAAGCACCGAGGCGTCCTGGAAATTGAACCCTTCGGAAAGGGCCGTGGTCGCCACAAGCACGTCTATTTCCCTTCCCTTTTTAATTTCACTGTCATCTTCAAGGTCCCCGAGGTCGATGCTGTTTGAAACCGGCGCGAACCTGCGTATGAAGTCTTCGATCTCGTCAGACTTACGTTCAACGGTATGCTCTACCTTTTTATCCGGTATCATCGATTTGAGGGATTCGGCGACATACCTGGTCGTATCATGGTAATAACAGAATATCACCGCTTTTCTGTCCGGAAACATTTGTATTATTTCCGCGACTTTCATGATCTTTTCATCTTTCGATTCAAGCTCATCATGCTTGAGCAGGGGCAGGAGACGGGCCCGCTGACGCGCCGTCCATTCGGTAAGCCTGTCCTGGTCCGCAAACCTCAGCTTCTCGAACCCCCCCTCGCGTTCCATCTTCCCCATGAGGGTGTCAATCTGCTTCAACGATGAGCAGAACTGGTGCACGACCCTTGCTTCGAGCAGGGGGTCCCTCTCGCCCCCGGTTTCAGGCTCAAACAGCGAGGCCCCCGTGTCGGCGTCTGATTTCACGTACATGAGCCTGTTCTCAAGCAGGTCTATCAGCATTTGGTCACAGGGATTTTCGTAATAGACATTGCGCATATGTATCTTCCGGGGGAAATACCGCTTTTCGTTCCCCGAAAAAAGGACATAGTGCTCCCCCCCTTCATGCACGCTGAAATGCTTCACGACGCTCGGGGCGGTCAATACCACGCTGCATGGTATTTCGGAAATTTCTGATGGCGCCGCTATGCTCCAGTATTTCTTCCTGGTATCGCCGAAAAGGTCGGGGTCGCCCTCTTCGGCCGGCAGGAGCATGAGCTGGGCGTTGATATCGCCCACCTCGCGGCTGTACGGGGTCGCGGTCATGAGCAGTATCTTCGTTTTCTTTTCCACTGCGTCCATGATGCGACTATGCCTCAGCCGAATCTCCCTGCCGTCGATGTAATTCCTTAAATGGTGGCTTTCGTCGAGAATGATGATCGTCCTTTTATTGGCCCTTTTCAGCTCGTTTTCGAGAAGCACGATATCACGGTAGCGCATTCCATCTTCAACCGACAGAATATAATAGGAAAATTCAGCGCTTGATACATACGCAGCCCGCATGGTCCGCCGCCACATGTGTCTCAGGCCCGCGGGACACAGGACTATGGCCTTGTCGATGGCCCTCTGCATGTGGAGATAGGCGACCACATGCGCGGCCATGATCGTTTTGCCAAGACCGGTGGAAGCCACGAGCATGGCCCCTCCGTGCTCCTCCATGTTCCGCAGGACCCTGGAGACCACGGGCCTCTGATAACCGGACAACACGGGCAGTTCTCCGGTCTCCTCGTCGTCCGGCAGACCGTACAGCTCCAGCAGGGAGCGCATGTATATTTCATAGGGGGTGTATATTCTAAGCCATTCTTCAAGCCTCGCAAGGAGCTCTTCCGCGACAGGCTCCGCCTTCTCAAAATAATAATCGAAGCGTTCCACGAAATAGCCGACGTCGTCCCGGTCCGTGACCGCGATTCCGGCCTCCCTGCTGACCATAAGGCCATGGGCGGTAAAATTCGAGGAGCAGACCACCGCCTCGCGATCATCTGAAATATACAATTTCGCGTGGTGGTGGATATAGCGAGGCGCTATCGTCGTTTCCCGGGCATGCCCTTCATCCGATACGGCGACAAGGAACCGGCCCTTCCTGATCGCGTCACCGAGCTCCTTCATCGCCCTGGTGCGCTCGGTGAAACTGCTTCCCGCGAGCGCTTCGAAAAATTCATCAATCACCCCGCTGATGCGGTCCGCTTCCGTCTCAGGGCGCCCGAGCAGGAGGCGCACTTCCTTGCCCCGCAGGGTCCCGCGAAGGCACTGATACCCGGAGGGCTCGAAATAGGCGGTCGCTATCCGAACGACCCGCGCGTCAGCGAGGACGCGGGAAATTACGCCGAGGGCGGCGCCGTTGCCGCCGAAATAGCGATACTTATTGTTGTCGGGTTGGGGAGGTTGCATGGGGATACAATATTTTCTGCATTCAATATTTCAAATAGTGCTGATGAGTATTTATTGATAGTTTATTTGATTATACCAAGGTCACGCCGTCTTCCTCTTATACGTCTCATTAAAAATCGTATCAGCAAGCCATTTTTTGAAACTCGCATTATCCATGAACTGTTTAAAAAGCTCCGTATGGTCCGTCAACATTTCCACAATCACTCGCTCCAGGGCCTTGTCATGCTCGATGCGGGCGTTCTGTCGATCATCCTGCTTTAAGGCATTCTGATAAGCCTTGTCCTGTGAAACCTTAACCGGAAGCTCCTCCGTGATGACCTTTCTGATTTTATCCGCATCTTTCCAGTCTATATTTCCGAATTGTTCGTTGAAAGCTTTAATGATATTGCTCAGATGGTCCAGCTTCGGATCTGACTTCTTCCCTCCTCCTTCAACAGGAAACGGGTCGATTTCAGCATCTTCATCCGGAAGCTGTATTTTTTTTGTTTGCTGGACTTCTGCCCGGTAGCTGTCCATGTCGATTGTTTCAAGTATACCTTTCGAGAGATCATCCTCCTTGGGAGCAGGCAATTTGGGGATGAGTAAATTCAAGAAGATCGACAACTTCTCCCATGAAGGATTTGCATAAGGCAGAATTGACGATAAAAAACTATAGGTTCGGCAAAATGTTTTCGATTTTCCCTTGAATTCAACCTGGCCGTCTTCATCGAGATCGGTTTTATAGGTGGCAACATAAGCATCCAGAATTGGGTCGATTTTTTCTCTGCTCTCACCGGATAGAAATAGTTTAACCAACTCATCAATCTGCGATTCGGAATAAACCTGATAGCCGTCAAGATCTGACTTGAGATTATGCAATTTATTCGGATCGGTTTCATCGCTTAAAATAGTAGTCCGGTAATAGTCTGCGAATGCATACTCAATCACCTCGGTGCTGTTGCAAAAATCTAAAATGAAGGTGTCGGTTTTCAGTGGATGTGCTCTATTTAATCTGGATAGTGTTTGAACCGCTTTTATACCGGATAATGTTTTATCAACATACATGGTATGGAGTAAGGGTTCGTCATATCCCGTTTGGAACTTATCGGCAACGATCAGGAAACGATATGGGTCCGCCTGGAATTTATCGGGTATTTCGCTGCTGGGAAAACCGTTCAATGATGATTCAGTTACTTTCTTGCCCATGTACTCGAATTCACCCGAAAATGCCACGATAGGTTTGTAGGGGCTTTTAATTTCTTTCAGATAGGTATTAAACGCATGATAATATTGAATAGCACGCTCAATGCCGTTGCAGACTACCATTGCCCTGGCCTGCCCCCCGATTTTATAGCGGCCTAAAACTTCATCACGAAAATGGTCGATCATTATCTCCGCCTTCTGCTGAATCGCATAATTATGTGATTCGACATATCGGCGAAGTTTTTTCTGGGCTTTTTTAGTGTCAAATTCAGGATCATTTTCAACGGCTTTAATCAAACGATAATAGCTGTTTACCGGTGTATAGTTCTGCAAAACATCCAGTATGAACCCTTCCTGGATGGCCTGTTTCATTGTATAAGAATGGAACGGTCGATGTTTTACCTTTCCCCCTTCTTCATATGGTTCTCCGAATATTTCCAGCGTCTTTCCTTTGGGAGTGGCGGTAAAGGCAAAATAACTTGCATTACCCAACATCTTCCGGGATGTTATAATATCATTTATGATATCTTCAATATCATCTTCATCATCTGTCGATTCTTCTTTTGGATGAACATCGGATACTCTGGTTGCCTTTTCAAAAAGAACCATGCTCATCTTGGAAGATGTCCGGCCTCCCTGGCTTGAGTGTGCTTCATCGATAATAATTGCAAATTTCCTGTTGCGGTGTGAATCTCCGATTTCATTCAATACGAAAGGAAACTTCTGCACTGTTGTGATTACAATTTTTTTCCCTGTTTCGAGAAAGGTTTTCAGCTGACCGGAACCCTCGGTTACCGCCCCTACAACCGATGAAACCTGTGCAAAGCGCTTTATATTATCCCTGAGCTGTTTATCGAGAACGCGTCGGTCAGTTACAACGATAATTGAATCAAAAAGCGATTTTGAATCGACTTCGATTCCGATGAGTTGATGGGCAAGCCAGCTTATGGAATTACTTTTCCCGCTGCCGGCAGAATGCTGGATAAGATACCGTTTGCCGACACCGCTTACCGGCGCGTCGGCAATCAGCTTTCTCACGACGTCAAGCTGATGATACCGGGGAAAAATCTGCTCGTATTTTTTCTTCCCGGTTTTTTCATCTTTTTTTTCAACTATCTGGGCATAATTTTCAAGGATCTCGGTCAGACGATCTTTTCGTAAAATTTCTTTCCAGAGATAATCGGTTGATAGTCCATTCGGGTTTGGCGGGTTCCCTGCCCCATCGTTGAAGCCTTTATTAAACGGCAGAAACCATGAATCCTTTCCCTTCAGGTGGGTACACATCCGGACTTCGAGATCGTCTACTGCGAAGTGGACTGCACATCTACCGAACTGAAAAATGAGCTCCCTCGGGTCGCGGTCGTTCTTATACTGCTGGACCGCATCTTCAACGGTTTGCTTTGTTATATTGTTTTTCAGCTCAAAGGTAATTATTGGCAGGCCGTTTATGAAGATGGCTATATCCAGTGCAAGCTTTGTATTGTCCATGCTGTAGTGCAGCTGGCGGGTCACGCTGAATATATTTTTTTCATATAATTCCTTCGCCTTAGGATTCTTTTCGGATGGGGCACCGTAAAACAGGTCGAGCTTGACCGGCCCGTCGCTTACTCCAAGTCGAAGGACATCTATTACGCCACGCTTTGTTATCTCTCCCTGTAATCTATGAAGAAATTTTGTTCGCCTGGGATTGTCTGTTTCGAGTGAAAGAGCCTCACAGGCCTTCGGTTGTGATTTTTTGACAAATTCAATGAGTTTTATCAGGTCTACGGCATGCTCGCGGTCGTAATCCTGGCTATTACCCGGTTTGTAATTAGCATCATTAACAAGGGACTGAACTATTAGAGTTTCCAACCCCTTTTCTGACATATCAGTTGTCATGACAAGATCTCCGTAATGCACTGATAATGCTTATTTAACTCCATTATTATGTATATTCGAGATCTATTACCCTGATTGGGAAAACATCCAGTTCATCATAAAATGGTATAAATTCATTATACGTTTCCGGATGCATTTGCTTAACTAAAAATTTATCATCATGATTATATGAAATTAAAATTATTTTTTTTTATTAAGCTAGGGTGTTTAGAAATTATATCATTGATAATTCTATCCCACCCATCACTTGCAAATTTTGAATAAATACTGTTATTATGCCGTGGGTTTCTCATTGGGAATATATTAAACAGAATAATATTATTTTTATTTTTTTTCTTTTTCAATCTCTGGATAATATTATCATTTGCCTCATCATAAATCCATTTCGCAAATTCTTCTTCTTTCCATATTTGGGGATTCTTTATTATTTCATTTACAATTCGTTCCGTTATTATTAATGTTGCCTCATAAAGTTCACCCGATGATTTTGAAATATAATCATATTCACCTCTCGATTGACTTTCAATTTGGATAATATCATTATTAAATAATTTAGATCTATTAATTAGATCAAGTAAAAACCTTTCATAGCATTCCTTTTGCAAAAAGTTCTTAAACTCCTCTGGCGATTTAACATGTAATTTAATAGTAGTATATATCATGAAACGTTATACTCAAATATTCTTAATCACCTTCTCCAGCACCCTCAAATGACATTGCTCCTCCATCGTCGCACAATGGCACATCAACGTCACATTCTGCTTTTCCGAAAGCTTCTTTATGAGCCTGAGCGTAAACTTCTGCCCGTGGTTGAGGATAGTTCTATTCCTTTTATCAATATTTATGGCTGATAGGAGCTCCTGTTTAAATTCTCTTTCAAAATTTTTCCATGTTTTCGTACCCTTGAGAATGTCTTTCAACAGCTTCTCCGACGGCCCCAGGTTCGGCATCCATTCGTCGTACCGGTCCTTCTTCATGCCATGGCCGCGGAAGCGGGTCGCGAGGATCCGCAAGCCGTCGGATTTTTCAATGGGGTCGTAGACGGATTTGAATTTCAGCATGGTTTGAACTCATCCCCCCGGATGGTCAATATTAATAATTTCTGAATATTCTATTTAACAAATGTCAAGATTTTTTGACACCTAACACGTGCAGTAATACACTATTTTTTATTATTGAACATAATTACAAATTTGCCATATTAAGAACAGACAATCTTCCCCAACTCCTCCACAATCCTCACCATCCCCCACGTATCCATCTTACAATACTCCAGCAGCTGCTGCCGTATCTCTTTCACCCTCTCTTCATCCTTCTTCACCCACAGATGCTCGTACGCCTGCATCGCCATTCCCCCTTCGCCGATAGCTAGCCCATCATACGATAGCTCCGGCACAAGAGCCGGCAGCACAACCTTGATCGAAGCGCTCCCTCCCATGGACGGATCGTAGTAGTATCCTTTTGCAAACGGCTCAAGCAAATCCACCAGCCTCTCCTGGCGGTCGGTCAATTCAGCTTCGTACTTGGGAAAGTCTCTCGCCAGCTCCGCTATACGCGTTGCCTCAAAGGCCTTATTGTACACAACAATCGGCCCAGGAGCAGGAGTCGCTTCGATAAGGGCACGGATAAACGTTTCCCGAGGGTCAGAGCCTGCCTCTGCCAGGAACTCGCGCAGCTGGGGCTCTGACCCCTCCGAGCCGCGATAATACACGCAGAACTGGAACGGAATCTGCTGGTACGGCCGCGCGTTGTCGAAGAGAGGCACAGCGGGCATGAAGGTCTCGAAATCAATGTAATAATGCGGATAGGTAATAGATTCTAAAAATCTGGCGATTTCTTCTTTGTCGATATGCACCTTCCCCGATTTATAGGAATCCACCTGGATCTGTTGACGATTGTTCAGGGGATAATCCCCTGGAATATCCTCGAGCTTCACTATACCGGAATTATAAAGCTCGAATTTCTTATCCGTGGTGAGCCTGTTAAGATCAAAGACCGACGTTTCCGGCACATGGGCCCAGCAATGGCCCATGAAGTCGCAGTCATAGGGGTCAGAGCAGTGAGGTCCGATGTCAATATCCGGGACTTTCTTACGGGAAAGGATTTTCTTTAATTCATCAACCTGCGCACCTATATCATCCTGCATCCCAATAACCTGGTCGAGCACGCTTTCGATGGTGAAAAGCTGGTTGAGGTCAAGATCGCCCTGGCGCACATATTGGTTGTTGAGAAATACAATTGAAGCGTCCACAAGCCTGATTCCCGCCCCGGTTATTACATGATACTGAACAGCCGCATCAGGTAGATATACATCTTTTAGCCCGGTAGAGCTCTTCACCTCATAGAGCTCCCACCCTTCCCTGCTTTTAACGAGAATATCGGCAAGGCAGAGTATACCATCATACATAAAGGCCGCCTCATAGATGACCGTTGCTCCTTTTTTGATAAATTCCCCGGTGCGAGTTACCGAGCCGGCATAATCCTTGTTAATTGGCGACGCGTTTTTCCCCCCGGGAAAGAGGTCCTGGGCCAGCCTGCCCACGTCATGGCCGCGCTGAAATATTGCCTCCTGTTCAGCGCTTAACTCATCGCGCAGTTCCGGCCTGTACCGGTTCAGCCAGAGCGACTTGCGGCATTGCAGGCCCCGCAGGAAGGTGGATTTGCTTAATGTATGTTTCATGGATTTTGTGCCCTCACCCGCGCTCTGCGCGCCCTCTCCCATTAAGCCCGGGAAAAAGGAGAGGGCTTCTGTATCAATCTCCCCCTCTCCTTTCTTCATACATTAATGGGAGGCAGCATCTTGTACATCCGTGTACACTGCTGCATTCGTGACGTCCTGTCACTCAGTGGGTCGGGGGGTGAGGGGTTTCAAACTCTACCTGGATCAAAGGCGCATCCTCAACCGGCTTGATTTCAATGATCCGGTCCACCCGGAATGACCTATCCTCGCACCGGAGCAGACAGAAACCCTCGATATACCAGTGCCCCTCATTTTGAAATATTTCATGACACTCAATAGTCCGTTCAGTCACATTTCCCTTAAAATCGATATATTTCAACCAGATGAGATCGTATTCCGCAATTATTTTTTCAACAGTATCCAGGGTGACGAGACCGTTCACGCATCGGTGTTCCGGTTTTGCCCGGGGTGCAGTATATAAAAACGGACGCGCTTTCATCACCTTTAACCGCTCCCCGGCCAGCTGGCGTCTCAAGGCCCGGTTCTTGAGCCAGATAATCGTCCAGGAGAAGGAGAGGAAAATCAGCGCCAGCTCATTCCACAGAATCAGCTTGTATTGGTCTCCAGGAATATACACGCCATGGGGGGTGATATGCCGGGCCGAGATGTCCATCAGGAACTGGAAGAAGGTTTCCATGAAAAATCCTCCCTGTTATCCCCAACGCTTTAACTCAGCAATATATTCCTCGTCAAGGCCATGATCCTTTGCGGCGGAAATGATACTATCGAGGTAACCCTCTCTGGATTTTCCGGGCACCTCATCTTTCGCGATATAGACAAGCGCCAGCTCCGATTCAATTGTTTCCCAAAGGACCACTTGCATGTAAACTTTCCGATACAAGCCACTGGCTATACCCTCGTATAAATCAAGGGATTCCACGTCTTTAGGAGAAATCTCCCACACAACGCCTTTCACAATGTGCTCTTTGTCAGGAACAACCGACGCAACACCCCGGGAATTGATAATGAACCGATACCCGTTGAGCAGTGCGATGCCGACCTTCCTGGCACCGGGACACCGATGGGCCATCTGTCCTGTATCCATGTTGGAGCCGTAGGCAAAATAGAGCTGCTTGTTCATTGCAAATACCTGAATAATTAATTCAATCTTTCTATATGCACATAACAGCGGGGATCTCCGTTTGAAATTCTCACATAACAGGGTTCATTGAATGTGATATGAAAATTAAATTCCTTATTGCCCCCGGTCTCATTGCCGAAATAGATGTGGTTCAACGTGGGCGGTATTTCCCGGGCAATGCGCCAATCGAAATTGGTCGTATTGCTGAGCCCTATGGTTTCACTGTTATTAATGGTGATGCTGTATCCTTTCTTTAACCTGGAAATAGATATATCCTTTACTACGTTAAAACATGCTTCAGTATCTAATTCTTTCATGGTATCCTCCTCTATAATCAGGTGTTTTGACGCCTTTCTTCATATCACCTTATAAACTGCCTCCTCCTAAATGCCCCCTCCGGGGGACAGGGGGTGCTTCATCCGTTCCCACAAGTGGATCAGAGAGCTACTTCCATAATCCCAGGCGATGCTCGCGGGCATACCGGTACGACTTTGAAAACCTTCTCCGGTACCTCACGTTGGGCGGGATCGTCAGGGGACTCGCGTAACCATTGCGGATGATGACATCATTGAGCATCCTCCCGTCCGGGAGGTACACATAACCCAGCATCCGGCGGTACTTGTCTTTCTTTTCCACATCAAATTCAATCTTGACCCTGTCGCCTTTTTTCACCAGGCCCTTGACATACTTCCGTGCCGCCTTGCCCTGGGACACAATGGCGTCAATGTCCCTTGAGGTGCGGGCAGAATCCTTGAAGGCCTTGCTGTTCTTCTTCGATTCGGGCGCGTCAATGCCGATGAGCCGTATAGACCGCTTCTTTCCTTCGTACATGATCTTCAGGGTATCGCCATCGATAACATACAGCACCCTGGCATTATGCCTGAATGCATAAACCCCGGAAGGAAATACAATGGCCAGGATCAGAAAAGGAACCAGTAATTTATTCATGGAAACTCCACTGAATATAATAGAAGTCATTTATTAAATTTATCAATAATAATATTCATCCCAAAAGTCCACCACAAAGACCCGCGACAGGAAAGCAATCATCTCAACTACCCGGAGCAACCTCGCCGGCGTTGAGACAGCGGGGGTGATGGAGAGCGCGAGAGGAAGAGGGGAAGCCACCCCTCTTCCTCTCGCAAGAATTGCCCGACCCGCCCCGGGTCATTACCCCGCCCTGGAGGGGACACAAAAATAATACTTGACTAATTTAATATTTAATATTAAATTAGTCATATGTACCGGCACAGACTTCTTGAAAAAACCCTTGCCTCCGCGGAGAAGACCTTTCCTGTCACGATCATCACCGGACCCCGGCAGTCGGGGAAAAGCACTCTTCTCATTCAATACTTTAAAAAGAGGCCCCACACACTCCTTTCCCTTGACGACCCGTCGGTGCGGGCCCGCGTCCTCGATGACCCCGCCGGTTTCCTCGCTGGCCTGCAGCGGCCGGTGATCCTCGACGAGATACAGTACGTTCCCGAAATCGCCACATATATAAAACTTCTTGTCGATCGCGACCGAAAGCCGGGGACATGGTTTCTCACCGGTTCCCAGCAGTTTTCCGTCATGAAAAACGTTTCCGAGTCCCTCGCCGGACGGGCAGCGGTGCTCACCCTGCCCACCTTCAACCTGAATGAGAGAGGCGGCGCGGCCATGGTCGGCGAATTCATGTCGGGGAGCACCTACCCCGAGCCGGCGGTAAACCGGGCCATAGACCGACGGCTCTGGTATTCGAGCTATCTGCAGACCTATCTCGAACGTGATGTCAGGGCACTGATGAACGTCTCCGACATACGCGAATTCGAACAGTGCGTCCGCCTCCTGGCCGCGCGCACCGGGCAGGAGCTTAACTACTCGGCGCTCTCCTCGCAGATCGGCGTATCGATGCCCACGGTCAAACGGTGGGTGGCGGCCCTCGAAGCCAGTTATATCATTTATCTCCTGCCTCCATTCTACGAAAATTACGGTAAGAGGATCATCAAGTCGCCGAAAGTCTACTTCTATGACACCGGCCTGGTCGCCTACCTGCTCGGCATCGAAGACGAAAAGACCCTCATGAACGGGCCCCTCGCGGGGGCCATCTTCGAAACCGCAGTCGTATCCGAACTGGTCAAATCCCGCTTTGCCGCCGGAATCAAGCCGGAACTCTACTTCTGGCGTGCCCAAAGCGGCATTGAAATAGACGTCCTCATTTCTGAAAAGGGCGTCATTCTTCCCTGCGAGATTAAGCTGTCGACAACCATCAAGCCGCAGTTCTATAAAAACATTATATCCTGGCAGGGGCTCGCCGGCCATGAAGGCGGCATGCTCATCACCAACAGCGCCGACAAACTCCCCCTCCCTGCCGGCATCCGAAACATTCACTGGAAAGACCTGTAATTGCATTACATCCATACTTTGTTGACAGCTCCAAGCCTGTCGCGCAATACCATCGCCTGCAAGGTACACTACAACCTCGCCGGGCAGGAGGCCCGGCGTCGCGAGGATGGCCCAGGAGGGGCCTTCCGGAGCGAAAGGCGAAAAGACATCATTACCATCGTTTTACAAAGACGATGACATATTCAGTCAAATTCCTAAATGCCAGTAACCTGATGTCAACCAGACCTCAAAACGTCCGCCAAAGGCGGACAAACCTAACAAGGGTGGATGCCCGAGTCGATTTCGGCGAAGCCGAATCGACGAGTTCACCCGTAGCCCGTCGCGGCGCCTGAGCGACCGGCACGGGGGGATGCAAGGGGGGCTTTTGCTGCTGAAAGCCCCCCTGCGCAATGACCGACCCGCCCCGGGTCATTACCCTGCCCCGGTCCGGGGCAATTATTCAATTATGCCGCAGGCGCGGCCCCATCGCGCTGCTGCGTCCTCGACCCGAAATCAAACTGCTCGACAACAATGCTATTATCGTACACGGTCTCGCCCTTCTCGTTCTCATGGCGATACTGCTCCAGACGTCCGGTGATGAAAAGCTCTGACCCGGTTTTCATGTGGGACGCGATGATCCTGGCCTGGTGCCCCCAGGCGGTTACCTTGTAGAATCCGGTCTTCTTGTTCATGCCGAAATGAATATCATTGGCGATAAAGAACGTGCATACCGCGTTGTTGTTTTCCAACTCCTTGAGGATTGGATCCTTGATAAGACGGCCGTTAATGTGAATTTTGTTCATGGGTTGCCTCCCAAATATTGAAATTATTCCGATGCAGGTCCCTGTATTGGTCAATTTGCCTGTATCGTATACATGTAATATAGCAGGGAGGGTATGACAGATAGTGTCATACACAAATGTATATCTTTATTAATAAAAAATAGGTCGAAATCCAGGGAATGAATCAGTAGCTATGAATTTTTTTCTATAAATTGAGTGTTTTGTGCGTGAATTGAATTGTAAGATAAGAAAACACTATCTAGTGTTTTTTATAATTGTTATTTCTGTGTATAAGGAGATCCCTTCACAAGGAAACGATCAAGCTGATTGGCGAAAGCCTGGCGGTCTTTCTGGCTGAAGGAGGAAGGCCCGCCCGTGTCCATGCCGCTGTTCCTGAGAAGGTCCATTAAATCGCGCGTGGCAAGGCGGTCCTTGATGTTTTCCGGTGTATATAAATCGCCCCGGGGATTGAGCACGAAACCGCCTTTGGCGATCACACGGTCCGCTAGGGGCAGATCGGCGGATATGACCAGGTCATTAGCCTCTACCATTTCAACAATGCGGTCATCCGCCACATCAGGACCGGCCGGAACTTCTATACATGAAATATACGCCGAGCCCGGGACTATCAGGCACTGATTTGCCACAAGCACGAGGGGAACATGAACGCGCTCGGCCGCTCGATACAGGATCTCTTTTACAACGACCGGGCATGAATCTGCATCCACAAGGATCCGCATTAAACGCCTCTTTTCAATTCTTCCATCCATGACCGAAGGGCTTTCCTGACTTCCCGGTCAACAATGGAAAATATTCTATGAACAGTGTCATGGGAGGCGGCACGGGAATGCCCCGCGACCTTGATAACGTTCATGTTCAGTTCATCGTACAATGAATATAATTCCCGGTATAACGATGCGTTCCTTATCTCGCTATTTGTTCTCTTGCTGATATAATTTTTATTTTCCAGTCCGGATCTTCTCCGCGATAAATCCGCGACGCATTGGGAATCCGTGTACACTGACAATTCACCATGGCGGGAACCGGTTAAGGCGTTTCGATAATCCTCAAGCGCCCATACAAACGTCCGAATTTCCATTTGAGTTGAACCGGCGCCCGTAGATCTGCGCAACTTCAGGCGCCCGATAATATCCGCTTTCTCAATACTGCCGGGACACGCTTCCAGGAGCGCGGCAGGCAGAAACAGATAACCCCCAACGCCGCGCTTGAGCTGCGTATTAACACTTGAGTCCGTGAAAAGAACATCGCCACTCGCCAGAGAGTTTTCTTTCTTACCCATGTCAATCGCACCCGTGAATGTAAACCGCATCAAACAATTCTCTTATATGATATTTGATGTCAATTACATCTTGATTTTCGCGCAATAATGCGAACTTATCATTAAGAGGGATTCCGACTTTGTCATTTCCAGGCTGATGCCTGTCCCGCCTCACTCCGATCAGGCAACTGCGGCATTTCACCTTTTATTAGAGATGGGCAAAGTGATGCCTTCACAAAGCATGACTGTGCTTTGTGAAATTTGAAATAAATGTCAATATTTTAGCTGATAGTTTGGCCAGGTGTATTTTTTATTTTATTAATCGTTCCAACAAAATATCTTCTAAATTCCTTCTTCCATCTAATACAGACAAAACATATACTCTATTATTATCAATTTTATAAATAATTCTCCATGGATTGAGAATTAATTCACGGTAATGTTCGATACCATGAAACTTTAATTCGGGTACGATTCTGCCGCGATCTGGAAAGGAGTATAGAGTTTCGGCTTTTTCTTTTATTTTATATAAGATAGCTACGGCATTTTCCACAGTATTAAGAGAAATATAGTTTATAATGCCTTCTAAATCATCATGAGCGGTTTCAGTCCAAAATACCGTATATAGTGATCGTGGCATTTTCTATTTATTCTTTTTTAATTTATTCTCAATTCTTGTGAATACTTCGTTTTGATCAATCATGCGGCCATTTTTTATATCATTTTCTCCCTGGGATATAGCTTTAAGCAGCCCTATTGCATTTTTCATATTTTCATAACTTTCCGAATCTAATAATACAGCCTTTGCTTCACCGTTTTGCGTCACAAAAACAGGCCTTCGCGTCTTATTTACTTGCTCTAGCATGTCGGCAGCATGGGCCTTAACATACGATATTGGCCTGATATCTTCTTTAATTTTCATAGGAACCTCAACCTGATATGGTCTAAATATGATACCAAATATAGTCTTATCTGTCAATGATTAATTAGCCATGCATTGGAAATGAGATATGTACCCTTAGCACAATTACGTACAGACAGCGTGAAAGTCCTTAACTTTTCTCGGCAGGATGCCAGATTTCGACGCCCATCTCCTTCAAGAAATACAACCATCTGCCGTCAACAAACCAGCATTAGGAAAAGGTGCGCCATCAAATATTCAGCTGAATCCCCCCGATGGACTCAACTGAAATTTAATGACTCATTTATCGCCCATCAAGGATATTTCGAATAAAACCGCTCACCATCTGCCATATACGCAGAGGGTCACCATCCCGCGCAGATAATCGTAATATCATCGTGCAGGTCCTGCCCGCCGATGAAACCCATGACCCCGTCCAGGGCCCTGCCGACTATCTTCTCGATGCCGAGGCCGCGGTTCTCTTCCAGGAGCGCCCGCAGGCGCTTCTCGCCGTATTCCTCCATCGAGGCGTTGTATTCCTCATAGAGGCCGTCGGTGAAGAGGAGCAGTTTGCCGGCGCGCGGGAGGGGATGGCTGATCATCCGGTACGGATGGTCCCCGGTCAGGCCGATGAGTTTTCCCGTGTGCTCCAGGGCGGTGAAAGCGCCGTCGTCCCCCGCGAGGTATTGAACCGGGTGGCCGGCGCTCGCGTAAGAAAGCGTCCTGCCCTGCAGGTCGATATCAACGACAATGCAGGTGAAAAAGGTTCCCAGGCTCCGGTAGACCCGGGTGAATATGCCGTTCATTTCATCGAGAAGCGCCGCCGGCGTCGCGGCCCGTGACTTCACCATCTCGTACACGCTTTTGATGATCATGGTGATAAGGGCCGCCTGGACCCCGTGCCCCGTGGCGTCGGCGAGGAATATCCGCGCGTACCCGGGCCGTAGTTCCGTGATGTCGTAGATGTCCCCGCCCACCACGGCCATGGGGATATAGCGGGCGCAGAGGGCGAGGCCGTCGATGGCCACGGCGCCGGGAAGGATGCTCTCCTGGATTTTCCTGGCGAGCTCGAGGTCGCTGACCACGAGACCGTGGAGGTGGTTGATCCGGTTCGCCTTTTCGACAATGTTCGAGGTGAGCATGCCGTACAGGGTGTCGGTGCTGATCTTCAGCTTTTCATAGAACTCGAGGGCGGCATCCTCGCCCTCCTCGTCCAGGCCGCCGTAATAGAGGAAGTCGATCTTTCCCTTCAGGTTCGATACGGCCTCGCGCAGGAAATAATCCGCGTCGTGGGAATCATAGGCGTCGGGGACCTTGTTCATCAGTCTATTCCCATGCGCATCTTCGTTTTTTTCGGGATCTCGATCCCGAGGAGCCGGGAGACCTTCTGGATGAGCTCCACCTGGTCAAAGGGCTTGGGGATGTATTCGTTGCATCCCGCCTTCATGCATTTTTCCCGGTCGCTCTCCTCGTCGTCGTGGGACTCCATCGCCTGGGAGGTGAGCGCCCATATCGGCGTCGCGGAAATCACCTCGCTCGCCCTGATCGCCCGGGTGGCGTCCAGGCCGGCGTAATCGGTCTCCATCTTCACGTCCATGATGATCAGGTCCGGGTTCACCTCCTTCGCCTTGGCCACGGCCTCGTCGCCGGACGAGGCCTCGACGATCTCGATCCCCGAGTTGATCCCGAAGAGCATGAAAAAATTCTTGAGCACGTACCGGTTTTCCTCTTTGTCGTCAACGACCAGCACTTTCGGCATATGTTCCTCCTCTGCTTGCGGGCGATTCCTCTATTCACTCCGGAGCGGCAGGGTAAACCAGAACCTGCTTCCGCCGTTATATTCCGATTCAAATCCGACGACTCCCCCCTGGAGCTCGACCAGCCGCTTCGTTATGGCGAGGCCGAGGCCGGTCCCCTCCACGTTCCGGGAGCTGCTCGTCCGTTCGAACTCGTGGAAGACCTTATCATGCTCCTCCTGCCGTATCCCCGCGCCGGTATCGATAACGGTGAACTTTATGGCGTCGCCCGCGCGGTTAACGAGGAGGGTCACGGACCCCTCATCGGTGAATTTGATCGCGTTTGAAAAGAAATTCAGCAATACCTGTTTCGTCTTCAGATGGTCCATGACGGCCTTCTGGGGCACCTGCTCATGGACCAGATAGCTGATGGAGAGGTCCCCCTTCCCTTTTGACCGGGCAAAGCTTTTCGCGTTGTCGATGACGGATTCGACCATTCCCCGCACGTCAATATCGGTCTTCTTGATCTCAATCTTGCCCGACTCGATCTTGGAGAGATTGAGGATGGTATCGATGAGGGAGAGGAGATAATCGCCGGACTCCTTGATGCGCCGGTAGGCGTTGAAGATATCGCGGTCTTCCTCGTCGACCTTCTGCATGATGTCGTTGAGCAGCTCCTCAACGCGCCCGGCGTTCTTCAGGCCTTCCAGCATGCCGACCGTCTTCAGGAAATAGTAGCGCTTCAGGTTGCCGTCATCCTGGATGAAGTTCATTATTGACGTCAGGCTCTCCGCCAGCTCGGCCGCCTGCTTCCCCTTGACGTTCTTCCTGAGCTCTTCGACCGCCTGTTCCAGCTCCAGCACGATCTCCTCGTTCTTTTCATACGATCCGAACCGGAGGAGCTCCACGATCCCGTTGATCGAGTTGAGGGGGGTACGGAGCTCGTGACTCATGTTTGCCAGGAAGCGGCTCTTCGCCCGGTTGGCCCGCTCCGCGGCCTCCTTCGCGACCTTGAGCTCCTCCTCTGCCTTCACCCGCGCGGTGATGTCCCGGGAGATGCCATGGAACTCCCAGGACGCGCCGTTCCTCTCCAGCCTGACCCGCTGCCCCAGCCAGACGACGCTGCCGTCCTTCCTGACAACGGGAAACTCGAGATAGGACTCGCCCGTCTTGTCATGATACTGGACCCGGTAATGGCCGAGCACCCGTTCCCGGTGGTCGGACGCGACCAGGTCCCGGTAATTCATCTTCAGCAGTTCCTCTTCCGTGTACCCGAGGAGCTCCTGCCCCACGGGATTTACAAAAAGAAAATTCCCCATCACGTCATTCCTGAATATGCCGTCGGTCGCGTTCTGTACGATGTTCCGGTACCGCTCCTCGCTTGCCCGCTGCGCCTCATAGGCGGCACGGAGGGTATCGTTTTTCTCTTCAAGCTCCAGGGTCCTCTCCCGGACCCGCTCCTCGAGGGTCCTCGTGTATTCATCGAGCTGGTCCCGGTCGCGCTTCATGACCTGCGCCATCTGGTTGAAGTCCTCGGTGAGCATGCCGATTTCATCCTGGGCCTTGGCCGGAATGTGTATGGCAAGGTCGCCTTTCTTGATGGATTCAAGGCCTTTCAGCAGGCGTTCGATGGGCTGCACCATGGAGACGCGGAAATAGATGCTGAAGCAGATAAAGAGCACCACGAAGGTGGCGCCGAGAAGGTAGATGAACTTCATGCAGAAGGAATGGAAGTAGGCGCGGTATGCCGGATAGGGGAATCCCGCCTCGTGCACGGTTTTTGTCGTTGCGTCGTAATGGAGAAAGGAGACGAAGTGGCGGCCGCCGATGCTGCGGAAGCACCGGCCGCCGGACAGCACCGGGGGCGTGAGGAACGCCAGGACCTCCTGCTTGAGAGCCCCGTCTTCCAGGGCCGTTTTCCCGAGGAATTCATCCAGGGCGCCGGCAAAGGGGGAAAATGCGCCGCCGGCCCCCGACAGGAACATCTGCAGCCCTTTTCTGAATCCCGCGTCGGGGATCTTCCTGATCTTCCCCTCGTTATAGCGCAGCACGTTCCTGAGTCCGGCCGCTTCCTCCACGAGGCGACTGCCGATCCCGGAGATGGCGGCGGGCCGCTCCCGGCGCAGGGCGAATAGCGCCCGGGCGTAACCGCTGAAATACGGCGGGGCTTTCCCGCACAGTTCCCGGAGACCCCGGTCGAAGCCGTCATCGGGAAGCTCCCTGATCCGTTCGAGGATCCCCATGTTCATCAGCTGCCGGCGATACTCCCCATAGGCGGCCGTATCGATCACCGGGGAGGATACGATCAGGAACTTCCCCGCTTCATCGTCCTCCGGCATGGCAGCGTGATAGGAAATATCCCCTGGGGACGACGCTTCGGTTACCGCGAGCCTCGTCCGCCCGTACATGATGGCGTCAAAGGCCTTTTCACGGTCTGAAATCGAGAGGAACACGATCCCCTGGAACAGGACCAGGAGGGCGGTCAGGCTTATGCCGATCACCTTCGCCATGAAGGAGATGCGGTCCGCGGTATAATTGATGAACACGATGGTCATCAGGAAAAAGCCGCTGATGTTGAGGACGTCCCAGGCCACCTGGAAGGTCTCCCGGTCGATGCGGCCGTCGCGGCTCATGACGTTGATGACGCTGGGCACCAGCGACGCGAGCACGAAGGCCGCGCCGAGGACGAAGATGGTCAGCCTCCGCCCTTTCTCCGCGGTGTTTATTTTTACGGCGGTGGTGATAAAAAAGATGACCATGTACACCTGAATGAAATAGCCGATGAGCCGGCTGATGGTATCCGCGTCCAGGTCATAATAGTGGCCGTCGAAACGGAATACCCGGGGCGCGTCGAAGGTGAAGGCGATGAAAACAACGGGTACGGCGATGGCGATGACAAACAGGACAGCGAAGAGGGTCCGCACCGCCCGCGACGCCTCCTCGCGGTCGATAAAGTAGATGAACTTGATGAAATAGAGCTCGCTCAGCAATATGGTGCCCACGGTGAGCCACCGGTGGAGGGCGGCGACGGGATGGTAGACGCCGCTCGCCAGGAAATAGGCGAAGTTGAACCCGCATACGAAAAGGGTCCCCATGCCGTAGCAATAGGTCGCCCGTGATTTCTTTTTAATGGTCAGAAAATAGACGGCGCAGAAGAGGAAAAAACAGGTGGGGATGAGCGCGCCGAGGGTGAAGAAATTCGCGTAAAACGGCACCGGCAGATTCATCCCCCCTCCCCTCCGTCATGAAAGAATCATTTCGCAAGCGGGAACCCGAAGGGCATCCCGCAATGATGACCGGCGGCAAACCGGCGCTTTCCCCGGCAAAGAACCACGTCGTGCAGCGGTCTATTATGCGCAGGCATGCATGAAAAACGCAAGTGCTTTTTACCTGATCAGGCACGCGGTTGTGCATCTGCCCTGAGCAGGGCATGCCCCGGAAACAGGACAAATTATGTTGCGGGAAGGCATGGCACCGCCGGGTACCGCGATGGGCGGACAGGACGCCGCCACCAGACCGGATTTCGTGAAAAGGCACTCCCTTTTAGGCCACCCCAGGGGCAGGTTTGACCAATGAACCAATCGTTCTTGTTATTATTAAGAAATAGTTCCAATAGCATTAAGCAACGTATCAAGGGAATATGGTTTCTGTAGAAAAGTATACCCCTTCTCCTTAATCTCGCTAAAAAGCGATTTCTGTTCCATATAACCGCTGGTCATGATGATCTTCAATTGCTTATTTTGTTCCAGCAGTCTTTTCACTATCTCCAGGCCGTTACCATCGGGCAATACTACATCGCAGAACAGTATATCAAAGCGCCCTTCTTCTCTGCTGAAGACGTCAAACGCCTCCCTGCTGGACTCGGTCTCGAATACCGTATACCCGTACTGCCTGAGAGCAGTTGAAGTAAACTTTCGCACCTCCAGTTGGTCTTCAACAAGGAGAATCCGCTCGCCATTCCCATGCCGGTGTTTTTTTCGGAAGGCTTCATCATCTATCGCACCCTGGTCGCCTGCCACCGCAGGAAGATAAATCCGGAACGACGCGCCCTCTTTCGGCCTGCTCGATACAGTGATATAACCGCCATGCTGTTTGACGATGCCATACACGACTGAAAGACCAAGCCCTGTTCCCTTGCTGATATCTTTTGTGGTGAAAAAAGGCTCGAAAATATTCTGCATCAGCTCTTCATCCATGCCGATGCCGCTATCCTCGACAACGAGGCACACATATCTGCCCCGCGTAAGATATTCTTCCGCAACAGCGGTATCATCCGTGATTACGACATCATTGGTCTTGATGGAGAGTTTTCCCCCTGAAGGCATGGCATCACGAGCATTGACCACCAGGTTCATCAATACCTGCTCAATATGGCCCCGGTCCGCGTAAATATTCATGATCGAAGGGTCAAGCTCTGTGACAAACTGAATATCCTCGCCGATAAGCCTCCTGAGCAGTTTCTCCATGTCGGTCACAATCCTGTTCAGGTCAACCACGGCGGCTTCGATTATCTGTTTTCTGCTGAACGCCAGGAGCTGCCTGGTTAATACCGCCGAGCGGTCCGCGGCTTTTACTATTTCACTCACCAGTTCGTATCGCTCATCACGGGAATCAATCTGGTTCATTAACAGGTCCGCATACCCGAGAATAGCGGTCAGCAGATTATTGAAGTCATGGGCGACGCCGCCCGCGAGATTGCCGATAGCCTCCATTTTCTGCGACTGCAGCAGCTGTCGCTGCATGACCTCCTGCGCTACTTCGGCTTTCTTCTTTTCGGTTATGTCGGTGATAACGCCGAAACTCGCTGCATATTCGCCTCCGGCGCTAAAAATAGCCTGCGGAGAAACAATTGTCGATATCCTCGTGCCGTCTTTTCTGAACAGATTGAGCTCATAGGGATCATTCTGACCCCTGCGTATCGCATCAAGCCGTTCACTCATGACCTGTTTGTTGTCCTGATCCAGAAAATCAAACAGGGGACGGCCGACAACTTCAGCGATATCGTATCCCAGCAGGGAAGAGAGGGAAGAATTGAGATAGGTGACACGGCCCTCGACATCAAGCATGCACAGGCCCTCTTTCATTGTTTCGACCAGAAGCCGGTACCGCTCCTCGCTTTCCCTCAATGTTGCCTCGGCTTTTTTCATGTCAGTAAGATCGGTAACAATGACGCCGTAGCAGAGAGACTTATTATTCATATCACGAAGGATGAACACGTTCTGTATCGCCGGTATTTCTGCATTAGTTACGGGATTTCTAATCGACAGTTCATCGGTCCAATCACCTCGCTCCTCAAGGGCACGAAGTATCGCATCACGTTTCTCCTTCATGAGCTCCGCGGGAATATAGTGCCACACTTTCCGTCCCAGGATATCGTCCGCCTTCTGCGCCCCCATCATATGGCACAGGGCCGCATTGACATAGGTAATGGAACCATCCAGACCGCACATCCCAAAACCCTGGCCGGACGTCTCGGCAAACTGCTTGAATATTTCCAGGAGTCCGCTTTCACGTGCCAGATTCTTATTGGCTTGATCCAGATTATTGTATGTCCGGACAAGCTCCTCGTTCATCCTCTCCATCTCCTCATACTGCGCCTGCATCTCCTCGTAGTTCTGTTCGAGTTCCTGTTCGTTTTTAATGGACCGTTCAAAAAGCAGGGCGTTTTCGATGGAAATGGCGGCCTGGGTTGACAGCAGCTTCACTGTCTCCTGCCGCTCCGGCGGGAACGCGCCGACCACCAGGTTGTTCTCCAGATATATGATCCCCTTGAGCTCCTGCTGCTTGACCAGGGGAACGCAGAGGATCGAATGGGCCTGATGCTCGCGAATATACGGGTCATCCTTGAAGCGACCTTCTCTCGATGAATCATTAAGCACGACTGATTCCTTTGTCCGCCTGACATAGTTTAACACAGAAAGAGGCGCTTTCCCATATGACCTTATCGGCAAGGTCTTAAACATTACTACTCTGTCATTTTCAGCTATACATTCGGCCTGAATATACATTTCGCCTTCAGTCTCAATCAGCATCAATCCGCGCTGAGCGCCTGCATTTTCGAGGATTATCCGAATGAGAGTTTTATTTAATTTAGCGATTTCTATCTCGCTTGAAATAGCATATGAGGCTTTCATTATCGTGTTAAGATCCAAAGATCTCGCGAGTTCATTATTCTTAAATTCAATTTCAACAGGGCTGACGGAACAACTCTGCAGCCACGGGAATTCGCTTTTTAGCAGATCGACTTTAATTCCAGCCCCCCAGGATTCATAAAGCACATATGAATTATTATAATACGTCATTGCCGTTTTATCAAACCCATTAAGCGTGAGAAATCGGGCACATCGTTCATTTGCAATCGCTTCATCATGCAGAAATCCATTCCTGCCGGCATGTTCAATTGATTGTTCATACAGCCGCAACGCATCATTCAATGCGCCTTTTCTTGCGTGCCGCTCGGCCTCGACAAGGAGATATTTATGCATATAGTTTGCCGGCGCGTGGGACATCCATCGTTTCATCTTTTTCTGGTTTGCATCTATTTTCCCCTGCATCCGCATAGACTCTGTTTTTCCCGCGGCTAAAGAATAAGCCGACAGAGCAAGAGAATACAGATAGTAGAACTCGGGAATAAAGATCATGCCCAGTACACCCTTGAGATTTTTCTCTCCCTAACGGGCGACTTCTATCGCTTTTTCATAATCACCATACAGATAATGCAGAAACATCTTCCCCACAGTATAGAAACCCAGACAGGTAAGCTCTTTCGTCCTGATCTTTTCCGGGATCAGGACATCTTCATCGCATATTTCCCCTTTAATGAGGGATCTATCCGCTGCATTACCGCATAAATTCACCACCAGCTGATGCCACAGCTTGAAGGATTGAGTCGGATTCAGCTGCTGGAAACGCTCCATGATCGAGGTATACTGCCTGAATAGATCCTTCATCACATCCAGTTTTTCACCCATAAAGAACCGGTGAAAAAGGTAATGATTAACAGCGTATGAGGCAAAGGATGGATCATGCATGTGAAATCCGCTGACATAGGATTCCTCGAGATATTCAAGATCTGTCCTCAGATGATTTTTCCAGTGATTGATCAGGTTTCCGAAGAGAAAATAAACCTTGCATTTGAATTCCTCAGCGTTATACTTTTCCAAAACCAGCAAGGATAATTTTCCAAATTTATACCCAAGGTCGATATTATTTAAAAACGCGCTTACTATGACACCATATGACGCATATGCATACGGCGCGTAAATTGAATTACCGTGTTTCAACGAGATATTTAAAAGCTTCAGTATAATGAGAGGTAAATATTCCGGAGATGTTATGTAGCTCGCCTCCGAACAGCACATCAGAAGACGCGCTATTGATGCCTGCCTGGGATCATCAAGCTCCTTGTAGTCAGCAAGGTCTTCAATTTTTTTATTAATGAGATTGATTCTGGCTGTTACTATTTCCTTCAACAAAATGGCCCGTCCGGGTTTTCGAGGCATTTTCATCCCGAGCATTGCAAGAGCTTCAAGGCCGAGACGAAATGCCTCCTCCATGTTGTTGAGCGCTGTTTTATGATAAATTATTACTTCATAAACCCGCACCGCGTCAATAGGATCAACAACCCTGTTCTTAACTATATTAAAATGCAGTTCCGCCTCTTCACTATTTCCCCTGAGATATCCCAGTTCAACCATTTCGGAATGTATCGATAATGCCAGATCATAGGCACTGCGCCATGAATCGACCGCTAGGCTTTCCAATGCTTTTTTCATGAAATCATTGGCGGCCTCATAGGCAATGGACTGCTTGGCGCGTATCCCGGCTTTCAAATTTATGCGGCAAAGCGTTTCTTTTTCATCCGCTGTTTTTAAAAGGTTCACGGCACAATTATAATGATGGGCAATGTTAAAAATATCATCATCATTTTTTTTCACCACCGATTTATTAAACAGGTATCGGGCTATTGAATAATGTATCTGTTCGCGGTGCTCCTGGCCGAGCGTGGCATACACCGCCTCCCGTATCCGGTCATGGGAAAAACAGAGCTGATCATTGCTTTTAATAAGAATGTCATTATCGACAGCCAGCTGGATGGAATCAAAAATCTGGACTTTGATAGTATCAAAAAAAAGAAACAATTCATTTAATGAAAACATCGATCCCAGACAAGAAAGAGTCTGCAGTAATTCTTTAACATCAACAGGCAGATCATTATATTTATCAATGAGCAGATCAACCACATTGTCGGTCATGTTGGCGATACTTATCCCGCGGATATCATATTGCCATGCACCACTTTCATTCAATTGAATGTATTTATTCTGGTATAGATTTATCAGGAATTCTTTTACAAAGAAAGGATTACCGCCGGTTTTAGCCACGATCAATTCAGAAAGGATCATGCTGTCGGCAGGCGGTACGGATAGCGTATCTGAAACCAGTGAATTTATTTCTTCGAGTTCCAGGGTTCCCAGTTCCACCCTGGTCCAAAAATCCTTTCTTTTTTCAAGATATTCAAATAACCGCAGAGCCTGTTCGTTGTATTCAATTTCACCATCACGGTATGTCCCGATTATGAGAAGTCCCGGGACATGAGGATTCATCATGAGCGCATGAAGTAATTGCAGGCTTGAATCATCTATCCATTGCACATCATCAAGAAATAAAACCAGCGGCTTATTTCTTTGGGCAAAAACCTTGATAAACTTCAGGAATACAGCAAGAAATCTATCCTTCATCTCGACGGCCGAAATCTTATCCTGCATTGTGTGATGCCCTACAATCAATTCTATGTCGGGAAACACATTGACAAGAATAGGACCATCATTTTCTAATGCAGCAACGATTATTTTTTTCCAGTTTTCCAGCTGTTCTTCGCTTTCAGTGAGTATTTGCCGCACCAGATCCTGAATAGCCTGGATAAACGCCAAATAGGGAAATGTCCGTTTATACTGATCAAATTTTCCAGAGATGAAATAGCCTTTTTCTTTAACCAGCGGCTTATGTATTTCTTTAATCAATGATGACTTTCCAATACCCGGAGGACCGGAACACAGGATCATCCGAAACTCGCCCTGTACAACCCTCTGATACTCATGATAAAGAGCCTCAAGATGACGATTTCTTCCATATAATTTTTCAGGGATGATAAATGAATCAGACCGGTCTTTTGCGCCAAGAGGGAAATCATCAACAACAGTATATTTGGCCAGGCGTTTGAGACATTCTTCCAGGTCGGCCAGGATACCCCCCGCAGTTTTATATCTGTCTTCAGCGTTTTTAGAAAGCAACTTCATGATAATGCGAGACAATACCGGAGGAACAGCGGAATTAACCCGGTCGACGGGAATCGCCTGCATCGCGATATGAGCATGAATCAGTTCCATGGGATCAGAGAACGCGAAAGGCAGCACTCCGGTAAATAATTCATACAATGTAACACCCAGAGAATAGTAATCAGACCTGAAATCAATGGATCGATTCATTCGTCCCGTTTGCTCCGGGGACATATAGGCAAGGGTCCCTTCGATGAACTCGGGGTTCATCACAGCGGGAGTCTCTTTTATCATCCGGGACGCAATGCTAAAATCAGTGATTTTTATTTCTTTAGATATTTTATTGATAAAAATATTCTGCGGCTTGATATCCTTATGGATTATTCGCTCGCGATGAATTACGTCTACGGCCTTAACGATAGCAACGGCAATTCCAAGAAGGATACTCACCTCAGGCCGGGCAAGTTTCAAGTATTGATGCAGGGAGATGCCGCCGAAATCCTCCAGTATAAGAGCCCTGCTATAGCCGGCGTTGATAAAATCATAGGCCCTGACAATCTCAGAGGCGGCAAGGCTTCTTGTCAGGTTATATTCGTATTCCAGGCGCTCGATTTCCGAACGGGAGGGATTAGCAGAGGTCAGTGTTTTAATTATCACGGGCAAGCTATCAGACGTTCGTATTCCTCTATACACGCATGTCCGGTGACCCCTGTGCACTGGTTCAATCAATGTATAATCAGGTAGGGTAATCATCTCTCAGTATCAAACAACACCGGTCGCCATATTTTAAACTCCATCTTCCCCGGCCTTTTTTTTCCGGGTATAATTACAATTATTTAAGATTTAGAAAGGCGTGAATCATGATATCGATAAACAGTATGCGAAAAAAAATCAACAACAAATTGCCGGCGCTCTTCCGCGATTCGATAATTATTTGACAAATAGTTAATTGCAATCAGACTGCCATGTACCTATGAAAACATTAACCATGGCCGCAGTCAATATTGACGGGGTTTTATTAATTGATACTTTCAGCCCCGTTTTAAAATCAATTGTAGCAACGTTCGAAATTGAGTATACCCCAACGCTCGAACGCGCTCTTTTCTCGCGTCCCCAGGCTCTTGCCGCCCACTATCTCATATCACAGTATAACCTAAGCCTGACACCCGGGGAGCTTATAAAGCTGTTCTTCGACGAACGTGATGCATATATTAAAAACAATCCCGGATTATTGTCAGATGGCGTTGAAGCACTGCTGAATGTCCTCCATGGCAGCACGCTATCCATCCTTTGTTATGGAGGCCTCAGAGAAGATCATTTCAAGAAAGAACTCGGAGCGTATCTCCCCTATTTCACCACGTACATTTGCACCAACGATTTTCGTCCGGGTATCAAGGAAATAGTACAGGACATATGCCGAATTGACGGCAATCGGATTGTATTTATTGACGATGTTAATACCGTTGCCGAATCGGCAAAAGAAAACAATATACCATTTATCGGAGTGCCATCAACCGAATTTCAGAAGCAGGATATGATAAAAACCGGCGTACAATTCATGGTTACTTCACTCCGCGATATTGATTTGAATTATATCACGGCAGTTGACAATGCCGCATATAACGGCTCCTGCTGGTAACATATCCGGATACAGGCACATGAATATACAAGGTATGTTAATCGACTTTGATGGAGTAATTTCAAGGAATTCAGTGTTGGTCGCCCAACAGTTTTCGTATGACTTCATCAACAGTCTGGAGCCAATACCCTTCGAGACATTTCAATCATACTTCAAACTGGCAACCTGCTTTTCCCAGGAACAAGCCATAGCTTTATTCTTTACCTCTCTCGGCCTGGATAATGAACTCCCGCGGTTTCTCAAGGAATTCAAGTCATTGAATTCCCATAAAAACATGACAATCGAAATTGATAATAAATTTTTATCATTTATTGATTATTGCGATAAAAATGATTTAAAATATACGATATTTTCACTAGCGGAACCTGAACGGATGCAGAAGCTTGGGTTACGCGCCGTTGACGCCATCTATCCCTTACGTGACGTGTCGAAAGCCAATACATCGGCATTTTTACGGGTAATATCAGATCTTGACATCGATCCGGGACAATGGATTTATATTGACGACAATCCGCTGGCATTGCGGGCAGGAAAGCGGTCTGGTTTACATACAGTCATGATGCTTAATGACGTCTTCACCATAAGCGATTATCATATGTACAGCGACTATATAGATCATACTGTCGAAAATTTTCCGGAATTCGAACGCTATATAACCGTATTGCGGACAAGAGGAAGCCATGCCACATAACATCAATTTCGATGAAATTCTATTCCCCGAAAAGAAGTACCTGCATAAAGATAGAAAGGAAAATGTCCACATCTACAACCTTCGGCGCTCCCTCCCCCGGGTCATCATCAAGGAAATATTCGAGAAAGACATCCTGCAGGAGTTGAATCCGGAGGAAAAAGAATTCATCCTGACCTATTATATAAAACGAAAAATAGTCATCGGCGATACTGAATCAGGCGGGGACGCCGACGCCTACGTGCTTCGGTCGCTGCCTGTCTCGTTTTCAATAGAAGCCATGGAGGGGATGCTCCAGGATCCGCACATGATCCCGGCGGAACGAGATCTGATTTTAGGGTGCTATAAAAAGCGGGTCAATGAAAACAACTATATCCTGTCATGCGACATCAGCGAGCTCGACGAGCTCCGCATCGCGAATATATTGAAAATCAAATGGCTCCTCGTCAATGATGCGGACAAAAAAAGGATATCCGACATCCTGGAGCGCATCAAGCAGTTTCAAAAAAACGACATCTTTATCGCCAACATGCACGTCGACCCGGAGCATGAATATTTTTTCGAGCATAAGCTTGACCACGTTCCCGGCATGATGGCCATTGAAACCGCGCGGCAGTTCTTTCTCGCCTGCGCCCACGTTTATGGCAAGGTTCCCGTCAGCGGCGTCTTCTTTACCCTGAACACCATGAATATCAATTTTTCAGAATATCTCTGGATGAGTTATCCCATACGCCTGGAACTGCGTATGACCAATACCAGCCTTACGCCGGAAGGATACTGGCATAAATGCGCCTGCAGCGTCGCCTTTTACCAGGAATTCAGGGAAAAGGCGCGGATCAGCGTCGAAGGCATGACCATCAGAAAAAACATCATCGAAGGAATCATTGTCAAAAAACAGATAGAACGGGCCCTTGAATTCGATTATTCCGCCGGCCTTCAAACCGAGGTACTGCTGAAGGACGCCAAGAATGACATAACCATCATCGGCAGGATCGTCGACATATCCCCCAAACATGTCATGGTGGAATTCATAGACGAGATAGTTTTGGAAAACGCGGAGGAATTCGATATCCGCATAAGCCTTGAAAAGCAGTACTATTGTTATGGGGTATGCATGCTCCTGAAATCGCAGAAAAAGGGGAACCGTACTATTGCGAGCTTTTATCTTTTGTACATGGAAGAATCCGGCTTGAACAACATCAATGAAATAATCAAACGCCTCTGCCATCTGAGGGAACAGAAGGGGATCCTTTAAAATTTCTTCGATCCGATTACCGGCAACATTCCTCCACTACCCCGCGGCCAAGGCTAAGAAAAAACGGCAGTTTCGGCAGCGATCGACAGCAGTCCTCTTGTTGGACTATTTCATGCAAAGCAAATAAACAATCTGTATATGGCTGATGACGACATCCACCTGTAATTACCCGTGCAATCAAAGTCCATGACAGGAAACCCAACTGACCCGGCAGCTAGTATCGATATCCGCCCTGCGCGGCCTCGGGGCCACATATCTGCGGATCATTGGTCGGTGCGCTTTCAGGGGTTGGCACCCCGGTAACACGGTCATTAAAACGGCATTACCAGACCGGCGGAAAAGACAAGGGCCGGCCCTCGGCCTGTTTCCCCAAAGACAATAATCCCTGCCTGATTAAATTTTCAGCAAGGATGATACCTTCTTGACAAATATGGTCACTATGATCTATTTGTCATATATCAGTCGATTAGACGTGCGGGATGCCCGACCCGGGATTCAAAGACAAAATTGTTTATCCATCTGGAATCCTTTCTTTTATAACAAGATAACATCTTATCGTTCCCATAGCACTCAGGAATAATCTTACCTATCCGGTATATGACGGTTAAGAACATAGCAGGCTTGGATTATTGTTCATTCAATGAAATCAGAGGTTTTTGATGGATGGAAAATAGAAAATTATTCATCGGAAATTTAAACTTTGCGGCAACGGAAGAGGAACTCAAAACCCTTTTTTCCGATTACGGCACGGTGGTGCATATCAAGATGCAAAGAAAGAAAGGCTGCGCATTTATCGAGATGTCCTCTGAAGCGGAGGCCGCACTGGCCATTGAGAAGCTCAACGGCGCCATGTTCATGGACCGGGAGGTCCGCGTCAGCCTTGAAATGAAAGCAAAAGAGGCCAGGGCTTTATCGATTAAAAAATATAATGAACGCGCTGAGGGGTTTTCCCGGCGCAAAAAAAGTGAAAAACAGCACATGGTATCGCCGGATGATACGGAAAATGATTCCATGGAAACCGGACCGGGAGAGCCATCATCTCAACTTGAAGATATTCCCGCGGATGAAGAAAACATCATCAACGCGAAGGCTCCCCGGCCTGCAAAAAAAAGACCTGCGGCCCAAAGAACTGTGTCCTGGCATCCTCAAAGAAAAGGATGGCGCCATGACGGGCAGACGCGCCGGGAAAGGCCTTCCCGTGACGGCCGCAAATCCGGCCATGGCAGATCGCCCCAGCCTGAAACGAATTACAACACCAGGGAACGATGGCCCGATCCGGATGATAGAACGGCGCGAAATTACCCCAGGGGAAAATCCGGCTCTCAACATCCTCAACGAAAAGAATGGTCCCACGACCGGCCGTTTCGCCAGGACAGAGCTCCACGGGATGGCCAGAGATCCGGCCGCGGCAGTTCGCCCCAGCCTGAAACGAATTACAACACCAGGGAACGATGGCCCGATTCAGGCGAAAGACCGGCACGAAATTACTCCCGGGGAGAATCCGGCTATCCGCATCCCCAGAGAAAAGAACGGTCCCACGACGGGCCATTACGCCAGGACAGGGCCCCACGGGATGGCCAGAGATCCGGTCACGGCAAGCCTGAAACAAATTACAACACCAGGGAACGCTGGCCCGATCCGGATGAGAGACCGGCACGTATTTTCTCCCGGGGAAGATCCGGCGCTCCGCATCCTCAACAAAAAGAATGGTCCCACGACAAACCTTCATATTCGGGCAGGCCTTCAGGACCGTCGCGGCAGCCGGGTGCCGGAACCCGCAATGGCCTGAAACCACGGCCGGCGGGCACTTCTTCGAACAGGGCCCCTGTTTCCTCCAGGCCGAAACCAGGCCCTGGCGGAAAAAAAAATCCGCAAAAATTCGCAAGACCCAAAGTACGCGGCGGTGCTGAAAATAAAGGACGCGGCAGCCGGCCTAAGAAAGACTTATAAGAGGCAACAGATGAGCCCACTTGACATATTGTCGAGGGTACCCTGCGGCGGATTTTTTATTAAAGAGTACTACAGCCGCATTTTGAACATGCAGTCCATCGGGATGACTGACAATGCAATAATAGAAAGAATCGCCGCCGAGATAAGACAGATCAAGAAAGATAATCCGGGATGGCGCGAAAAGAGGGCCACTCCCGACATGGATGCGCGGCGGAACGAATGGTAAAAGCGCTCAAGCAGAAGGACATTAAGGGAACAATTACAGGCAACTGCCGTCATTGAACTGCGATAACGATTGTGACCAGTCAACAGGTTAACATAACCGGCGTCAGGGACCAGGGTGACCATCATCCCGCGGAAGCCGCGGCCGGCCGCACGGTCTTCATCGACATGCTGCGCGTTATATGCGTGGCGTGGCTCGTTCCCTTTCACACGGCGCGCATCTATGACCTGTGGGAAATTAATTACGTGAAAAGCGGCGCGACCAGCGCCGGCCTCTCCGCCCTCATCGGCCTTACGGGCCCGTGGCACATGCCCTTTTTCTTTCTCCTTGCCGGGGCCTCGACCTACCTGGCCCTTACCAAACGGAGCGGCGTTGAATACGCCCGGGAACGGACGCTGCGCCTCCTCGTCCCCCTGCTCTTCGGCACCGCGGTCCTGATCCCGCCCCAGCCCTATTACGCCCTCCTGGACCACGGGACGCCGCCTTCCTCCTATGCCGGTTTCCTGGCCGGGTATTTCACCCCGGACCTTCGCGATCTCTCCGGATATTACGGCACCTTCACCCCGGCGCATCTCTGGTTCATCCTGTATCTCTTTTTGTTTTCCCTTCTTCTCCTGCCGCTCTTCCTCTATCTCCGGAAAGCTTCCGGCGCGGCCCTGGTGTCGCGCGCGGCCGCCCTCATATCATCACCGGCCGGGGCGGTGCTCCTGGTTATTCTCCTGGCCGCGACCGAGCTCCTGCCGGCGCCGGGGGGAAAAAATCCCTTTTTCTACGGAATATTTTTCCTGGGAGGGTTCCTCTTCATGGCCGATGAACGCCTGCGCCGGGCCGCTGAGACCCGTCGGCGGATCGCCCTGGCGACCGGGCTTCCCGCCGCGTTCTTCGTCGTGGCGGTCTGGCTGTCCGGCCCTTCCCTGCGGGGAATAACCCCCGCCACGGTCGCCTTCTCCCTGGTGCGCCATTATGCCGGCCTCGCCCTGGTGACGGCCGCCCTCGGATACGGCCTGCGGCGCCTCGACGGGGACCGGCCCTGGCTCCCCTTTGCCCAGGAAATCTCCTTTCCTTTTTACATCCTGCACCAGACCGTCATCGTCGCCGCCGGCTACTATATCATTCGCCTGGTCCCGGCCGTGTACACCGGGTTCCTGGCAATCTGCGCCCTGTCGTTCCTGGTCACCGCGGGGCTGTGCGCCGCAGCGCGCCTTACGCCGGTAACACGGTTTCTGCTCGGCATGAAGGCGCTCAGGCCACGGCAGTACCGGACCTGATCCCCCGGCAGGTTAAAAATTCCCTATGCCCCGGTCGGCAGTTTTACCTACTGAATAATAATCCAATGAAGTGGTGTCTGGTTAATAAATTCAATTTGACTCATCTCCCTTTTTTCTATATCCATATAATAAGAATCTCCCGGGGGTTTCATCATGGATATTAACATCAAGGAAGACGATGACAGAATCACGGTCAGCGTTAAAGGCGATATTGAATTATACACCCATGCTAAATTCAAGAACAGGCTTTTTGAGCTCACTCAAACGTCTGACAAAAATATTGATATTGATTTATCAAAGGTGGATTACATGGATTCTTCGGGGCTGGGCACGCTGGTCAGCCTGCACAAGATCCAGAACAAAAAGGGGAGGAAATTGACCATCAGCAATGTCAATGCCGACATCCGCAATCTGATCAGATTATCCACCCTGTCGGATATTTTCGAGGTGTAAAAGCTTAGAATCTCGAAGAAGCCGGCTATTACTCCATGGACTTCTTTTCCAGTGAATCGACTTCTGCCAGTATGGTGCCCATGACATCGATCAATGGAGGGATATCGTCTTTCAGGGTATTCCAGAGAACCTTCATCTGGACCCCGAAATACTCATGGGTGACCTTATCGCGCATCCCCGCCATCTCGCGCCAGGGCACACCTGAGTATTTTTCTCGTACGTTCTCCGGAATTTTTTTTGATGCTTCTCCAATAATCTGAATTGCCCGTATTGAGGCATATACGGTTTTCCGATCTGCGATAAAATCATCGAAGGACATTCCCTTGATGAACGAACCGGCGGCCTCCATCGCATCAATAATATCCTGAATATAATCCCCGGCGTTCCTTTCAGTCACAGATATTTTACCTCATCAAGAATCTTCCTTCCAATCCTGGGCTTCAGACCTTCCTTCATTACCAGGTCAACCTTGATTCCCGTGACGTCTGACAGGTAATTTTCAATCTCTATGAACTTCAACAATCCGAACCTGACTTCCGGTTCAAAATCAACAAGTATGTCAAGATCGCTGTTTTCCTTCTGCTCGTTGCGTATATATGAACCGAAAACGCCCACCTGACGTACGCCGTATTTGCCGGCTAGCTCCGGTTTGAGATTCCGCAGTTTTTTCAGAACCGTGTCGGTCGATTCCATTTAATCACCTCATGCAGTCAACATGCGTCCATTTATATACATATTTGCCGATTATGGCAACTATTTTACTTGATGAATTTAACCATCCTTGCGCCTGCGGCCAGTTCTATGATTTTACCAACCGGTGAGATGTATTCAGGAAATCAGCAAGGTGACACACAAAACCGAAGACCGCCTATCTGAACAGAAGGTCTCCGCTTCAAGGCCATATTTCCTAGAAATGGTTCTTCGACGCGAAGTCGTATTCCTCCCTGGAATAACAGAACACGTTTCCCTCGCGGCGGGCCAGCGTTTCCCCGTGTATGGTCAGCGCGTCGACCAGGGCCTGCTTGAATAACCTGTCACCCCTGTGCAGACCCTTTACATACAGCTGATAGATGATGCGTTCCGTGGCCAGGGGGTCGATGATGGCCATGGTGTAGAGGTACCAGTCGTCCAGGGTTTCTATCAGGATGGTTTTCGTGTCATGGCTCAACAGCTCATAGGCGGGGCAGAAGTACCTGCCGCAGGCGGCGGCGCCGAAGAGCCCCCGGTCGCGCCGGTCCTCGCCGGCGACGCGGGGATGCACCAGGCATCCGGGAAGGCCGTCGGCAATGAATCCGTGGAAGGGACAGATATGCGTGGAGTAGTCCCGGCACGATGTCGTCTGCTCCGGGTAGCTTCCATCTATCTGGTAACGCCAGTAGTTTGCCGCGCGGAAGGCCCCGTCATTTAAAAATTTCGTCAGGTTTTTCCGGGAAATATCTGTGTGGTTCATCAGGCCGCAGCAGGCGGCGCACGATTTGGTTTTATCGGGCATGCATAAATTGGGCGCAGGCTGCATCTCGTTGTGTATCCCCCCTTGTACAGCGGCAGAGAATACGCGTATTGAGTGTTGAACGGCATCGAGTCCCGTTCCGAAACAGAAAGGATGCAGTATACGCCGGGGCGCCGGTAATGGCAAGATATTTTCTCAAAAGACCCCGAGAGATTAAAAAATAGTGGACGCAGCGCCCATGGTGTTTATACAGAAATCATCAAGGAGTCACTCATCAACAGCATCCTGTCCCCCCGGGCGGGACTACCCAATAGAACCATGATACGCATTCGATATATACCTATAACCGTTTTTTCATCCATCGTCATTCTTCTGTCCGGGTGTCTGGATAATAACCCCGGCGGGAAAAAGCTCATGGTCAATCTCGCCGTCCCCGCCATGACCGACCCCTGGGCCGGCCCTCCGGCGGGAAATCCCGACGGCGCCTGCGCCGTTCCCGCTGAAGCGGATGTGGAAGACGTGTCCGCCCCTGACGAGACCGTGGGAAGCGGCACGCCGTCAAGCTGCACGGCCGACGCCTTCATCGACGCCGTGTCCCGGGGAGGGAAGATCGTCTTCAACTGCGGCCCGGACCCGGTGACCATCAGGCTCACCCGGCCGGCAAAGGTGTTCAACAACCAGCGGCCCGACATCGTCATCGACGGCGGCGGCACCGTGGCCCTCAGCGGCAGCCGCGTTACGCGCATCCTCTACATGAACACCTGCGACCCCGACCAGGTCTGGACCACGAACCACTGCCAGGACCAGGACCATCCGCGCCTGACGGTCCAGAACCTTACCTTCGTCGACGGAAACGCGCAGATGGAATTCCAGCATGACGGCGGCGGCGCCATATGGGTCCGGGGCGGACGCTTCAAGATGGTCAACTGCCGGTTCTTCGGCAACACCTGCAGCCTTTCCGGGCCGGATGTCGGCGGCGCCGCGGTCCGGGCCTTCAGCCAGTATTCCGGCCTGCCCGTCTATGTCACCAACTGCACCTTCGGCGGCGCTGACGGCTTCGGCAACCGGGGGGCGAACGGCGGCGGGATCAGCAGCATCGGCGTGTCATGGACGGTCATCAACAGCCTGTTCTCATATAACCGCGCCACCGGCAACGGCGGCAATCCGGCCGAGCCCCTGACGCCGGGCGGCGGGAGCGGCGGCGCGATCTACAACGACGGCAACTCCATGACCCTGTCCGTGTGCGGCACCCTCATTGAACATAACAGGGTGAACGCCTACGGATCGGCCATCTTTTTCATAACCAATGACATGAGCGGATTTCTCCGCCTTGAAGATTGCGTGATCCGCGATAACTTAGGCGGTTCGTGGTACACCCTCCCCGGCGTCTCCATGCACCCCGCGACGGACCGGGAGATCATCAACGTGACGTGGGAGTAGGCCGGGGCGTTTGCTAACCTTTTTTCATGGGCATCGTCCGGGGACGCGGGGCTCTGCTCTTGCCGCCGGAGCAGGCATGATGCAGACAAACCCGCTTCATTTCTTCGAAATGCCGCTTATAAAGACGCGGATACCCTCGTCGATCTCGTTCTGGATATTCTTGAACTTTTCACCCTGGAACATAAAGAAGTCGAACCCCTCCATCATCTTGATAAGCGCCCGTGACGTCAGGGGCACATCTGGTATCGAAAAAAAGCCCCGCTTGTTCCCCTCCTGGAGGATTTCCTGTATGAGCTGTTGCTCGTAGCGAGTATAATCGTCAAGAGCCATCATGATGAAGGAATACCGGAGGAAGTACTCCTCGATAACGCCCTTATAGAAATCCCACAGCTTGTAGATTTTTTTTATCCTGAGTGTAAAATACACGGAGAGCTTGTCCTGGGGATTTTTCTCCATGTTGATGGCTTCAGCCAGAGCCTGTCGTATCTGTTCGCCTTCATAGTGGACCACGGCCCGGATCAGCTCTTCGCGGTTATCGAAGTAGTGGTACAGGGAGCTTTTTGTCTTGTTCAGTGTCTTGGCTATTTCCTCGGTGCTCGACTTGCGCCAGCCCATCTTGGAAATGACCTCGCGTGATTTTTTTATGATTTCCTGTTTGACTTCTTCTTTGCTTTTTGATTTTCGTGGGGCCATGGCTTCCTTCATCGCGTTTCTATGATAGATGTCCGGTCTTGATCCAATTACTGATGCGTATTCATCACTTTTTTCCCTCTTTTCTATCAAATTCTTCCGCCAGGTGATGTCAAGTTATAAACGATTCACAATCGTAATCTTAAAAAAAATCCCGGCCGGCTGATTTATTTTTCCGGTCCCGGCCACCTTTTTTCAATTTTTTATTGTGGCGCATGAAAAAATGGTTGAAAAAAGAAAGGCCCTGGATTTATTGAACGTTTTATTGTTTTGTTAAATCGATAAATCGTTCAATGAACGAATCAAGAGAGGACCACATGAAGTTTTCAGTCGCCTGCAGTTTTGATGACGCGTTGCTCGATGGCCTTGCGCCGTACCCCGTGTACGAGCTCTACGGGAAATTAACGTCCGACTATTTCGGCGGCGGCAGGCCTTCATTCTACCTGCCCGCGGTCGACAGGGTCAAGCTCGCCGATTTTGTCCGGAAGACCCATGAAAAGGGCCTGGAGTTCAACTACCTCCTCAATGCCTCCACCATGGGGAACATGGAATACACCAGCGAGGGCCAGCGCGAGATCAACCGGCTCCTGGGATGGCTGAACGAGATCAAGATTGATTCCGTCACGGTGGCCAACGTCTTTTTCCTGAAACTGGTGAAAAATCGGTACCCCAACATCAAGGTTCGGGTCAGCTCGCACCGGTACACGGACAACCCGCGGAAGATCCGCTTCTGGAGGGACGCGGGCGCCGACTGCATCGTCATATCCGAAGTGAACATCCACCGCGAGTTCAATGAGCTTGAGGCCATGCGGAAGGCTGCCGGCGACTCAGTGGAGCTCTCCCTCATCGTCAACAACTGGTGCAGGCAGGACTGCGCCATCGCCGGGAACCACGCCGTGGGCCTTTCGGCGGCATCCCAGAAAAAATCGAAGGGCTTCCCCCTCGACTTCTGCTCTCTCTACTGCAACCAGTTGCGACTGGTCGAGCCGGTGCATTACATCCGCGCCAACTGGATACGGCCTGAGGACCTGCACCTGTACGAAAACCTGGGCTACAAGAACTTCAAGATCGTAGAGCGCAACACGCCGACCTCCATTCTCCTCGACCGGGTCAAGGCCTACCATGAGCGGAAATACGAAGGAAATTTATTGTACCTCTTCCAGAACTACGCCTATCCCCTGGAAAAATTTTCCCGGCGCGACAGGGACGCCTTTTCCCGGAAGCGGCTCCTCAAGTACTTCATCAGGCCGAAGGCGGTAAACCTCATCAAGTTCCTGAAGGTGGTCAGGTTCGGCGAAAAAGGGAGTGTCCTCTTCCCCCTCAGGGGCGAAAACCCGGTCTACATCGACAACCGGAAACTCGACGGCTTCATCGATTTCTTCCGCACGAACAGCTGCAAGGCCCGCGACTGCGAAACGTGCCGCTACTGCGACCGGTGGGCTGAAAAGGCGGTGCGGATTGACCCGGCGTGGCGGGAGGAAATGCTGGCAATCTACGATGATCTTCTCGGCGAAGTCTACGGCGGCGGGTTCTGGGAAGGATATCTCGAAACCGCCCGAAAAGTCCTTTCACGGAAGGGTCCGGATAGTGAAGCCATCATCGGCGATTTCAAGAACTTCTCACGGGTGCTGAAAACAATGAATTGACAGCCGGCCAGTCCGGCACAATTCAGAATTGCGAGGAACGCCATGAACACACATGCCCTTTCATCTGTTGCCGCCCGCCCCGCGCCGGAGCTGTCCACGGTCATGGAGCGCGGACTGGATTTTTTCGTCTCCCTTCAGGAAGAGAGCGGCTGCTGGATGGGCGACTACAGCGGTCCCATGTTCCTCCTGCCGATGTATATCGGCGCCTGCCACATTGCCGGCAGGGACATCCCCCCCGCCGACCGGGCCGGCTTCACCCGGTACATACTGGGAGTCCAGAATCCCGACGGGAGCATCGGCCTTCACGCCGAGGACACCGGGTGCATGTTCACCACAGTCCTCTGCTACGCCTCCCTCAGGATCCTCGGCGCGGATCGGGACATGGCGGAGATGACAGGGATGCGCCGGTGGATCATGGAAAACGGCACGGCCCTGGGAGCGGCAAGCTGGGGCAAGTTCTTCCTCTGTCTCCTGAACCTCTATCCCTACGCGGGACTGAACCCGCTCCTGCCTGAGCTCTGGAGCCTGCCCGCGATACTCCCCGTTCACCCCTCCCGGCTCTGGTGCCACGCCCGGCAGGTCTACCTCCCCATGGCATACCTCTACGGGATCAAGGCGAAGGGCCCCGAGAACAGCCTCATCCGGGAGATACGGCGTGACATCTATGACCGCGACTATGACGCGATAGATTTCCCCCGGTACCGCAACTACGTCGCCCCCACGGACAATTACCGTCCCTACAGCGCCCTACTGAACATCGTTAACGGGATACAGGTCTTCTATGAAAACCATTATTCAGCACGGCTCAGGGAACGTTCCCTCGCGGAGGTTTACCGGCATATCCTCTATGAAGATACGGCGACGAAGTATATTGATATCGGTCCCGTTAACAGCGTGCTGAACACACTGGTCCATCATTTTGAGGAACCCAGAGGATATGGTGTTACGCAGAGCTTCAAAGCCCTGGAAACATATCTTTTTAACGGTCATGACGGCAAAAAGATGAACGGCTACAACTCGACCGCCCTCTGGGACACGGCCTTCGCGGTGCAGGCCTTGTTCTCCACCGGCCTGGATGCAAATTACCGGGGGGCCCTGGAACGGGCCTACGGCTTCATCAGGGACAATCAGATACTTGAGGACGTGCCTGAACGCGGGAAATATTACCGCCACCGGTGCCGCGGGGGATGGCCCTTCAGCAACCGCGACCATGGCTGGCCCATTACCGACTGCACGGCGGAAGGATTAAAGGCCGAGGCGCTGATTCGAAACGCCCTCCCCGTCCGGCCCGCGGTCCCGTCCGGCCTCCGTGAGGATGCCGTGCGCCTGATTCTTTCATTCCAGAACCGCGACGGCGGATGGGCCACCTATGAAAAACAGCGCGGCGGGAAATGGCTCGAGCTGCTGAACCCGTCAAGCGTCTTCGGCGAGATCATGGTCGATTATTCCTACGTGGAGTGCTCCTCTTCGTGCATCCAGGCCCTGGCGCGGGTGAGGTCGGATTACGGCGGCGCCCTGGGTAAACAGATCGACCGGGCCATTGACCGCGGCGCCGCATTCCTGAAACGGATGCAGCGTAGTGACGGCAGCTTCGAGGGATCCTGGGCTGTGTGCTTCACTTACGGCACCTGGTTCGGGGTGTGGGGATTGCGCGCCGCCGGTCTGCCCGCCGGCGCCCCGGAGATACAGAGGGCCTGCAGCTTTTTACTTTCACACCAGCGCCGTGACGGCGGCTGGGGCGAACACTTCCTCAGCTGCAAGGAGCGCCGATGGATCGATCATGACGAGGGCCAGGTCGTGAACACCTCCTGGGCCCTCATGGCCCTTATCGCCGGAGGGATGGGGACCTCCGGGGCGGCTCACCGAGGGGCCCGGTTCATCATGGACCGCCAGATGGATAACGGCGACTGGGATAGGGAATCCCTGGTCGGGGTTTTCAACAAGACAGCCCTTATCAATTACGAACATTACCGCAGGTATTTCCCCCTGTGGGCCCTGGGCCTCTACAACGCGGCGAACAGGACACAATCATAATGGTGCCATTATAAACAGAATCATCTGTGCTATCGATACGGGAGCATGAACCATCATATTTAAAAATTTTAACATTTGAACATTATGTTAATAAATTCAAACAAGGCGTTCATCAGCGCCGGCTGCAGTCTTGAAAGTGATTGAACACATATATCAGTTTCCGGGAAGGAGGAACACCATGAACAGCAGAACCGCATCACCCTGATCCCGCATCGTTCCATCGGACGGAGAACACCAGAGAATATGCACCAGACCCCGCCGGCGGCAGCAGCGCGGCGGGGCTTACGGGCACGGTACGGAACCCGGCGGTTCCGTTAACGATGATTTCATAGACCGCGGTTTGTGAAGGGGCGGTATTAATTCCCTTCGGGAAAGACATGACCACACACACATTACTGAGCAGAGTTGATTCACCGGCAGACATCAAGGACCTCACGCCCGATGAGCTCTCGCGGCTGTCCGGCGAGATCAGGGACGCCATAGTGCACACCGTGTCCAATAACGGCGGGCACCTCGCATCGAGCCTGGGCGCCGTCGAGCTTGCCATTGCCCTCCACCGGGCCTTCAACAGCCCCCGGGACAAGATCATCTGGGACGTGGGGCACCAGAGCTATCCCCACAAGCTCCTGACCGGACGCAAGGAAAGGTTCACGACCCTGCGCCTCCATAACGGGCTCTCCGGCTTCCCCGATCCCTTCGAGAGCAGCCATGACCCTTTTTCCGGGGGCCACGCGGGGAACTCCATATCCGCGGCTATGGGCATGGCCCTGGCCGGAAGTCTCGGGGCGGATGATTTTACCACCGTGGCCGTGATCGGCGACGGGTCAATCGGCGCCGGCATGGCCTATGAGGCGATGAACCACGCCGGGCACATGAACATAAAGCTGATCATCATCCTGAACGACAATGGTATGTCCATATCGCCGAGCGTGGGCTCCCTTTCCCGGCTCCTGATGAGAATCCGCGAATCCCACATCCTGTCCGCGGCTAACGGGGGCAACGACGATCTTGACCGGGCCGAATCGATACTGGACACCCTCGGTTTTCATTACATCGGCCCCCTGGACGGTCACAATATCCAGGAAATGGAGGCCGCGTTCCTGGAGACAAAGAAGTCCATGACGCGGCCTGCCGTCATACACGTGATAACGAAAAAAGGAAAGGGCTACGAACCGGCGGAAAAGGACTCGGTCACCTTCCACGGCATATCGCCTAAAAGGAAAAAGATCGCGGCGCCCACCTACAGCGCGGTCTTTTCACGGACCATGCTCAGACTCATGGAGACAAACGACCGGATCGTTGCCATAACAGCGGCAATGAAAGAAGGAACAGGGCTTGCGGAGGCGGCGGCGCGGTTCCCGGACAGGGTCTTTGATACCGGCATAAGCGAACAGCACGCCGTGACCATGGCGGGCGGCCTGGCCACTCTGGGATTCATTCCCGTAGTGGCCATCTATTCCAGTTTCCTGCAGCGCTCCTACGACCAGATCGTGAATGATGTCTGCCTTCTCAGGCTGCCGGTGGTATTCGCCATAGACCGGGCCGGTATAGTGGGAGACGACGGCAAGACCCACCATGGCGCCTTTGACGTTTCATATCTCAGGTCCATCCCCGACATGGTAGTTTCAGCACCGAAGGACGAGAGAGAGCTTCAGGACCTCCTCGTCACCGCCGTGTGCGCGGACCGCCCGATGGCGATACGGTATCCCCGCGGTAACGGCGAAGGCATCCCCCTCCACGGAGAACCGGCGGAGATTCCCATCGGCAGGGGAGAAGTGCTCAGGAAGGGACAAGACCTGGCGATCATTGCCTTCGGCACCATGGTGAACCAGGCCATGATCGCGGCCGACATGCTCGACGTTGCGGGAATCGACTGCGCCGTGGTAAACGCGCGGTTCGCCAAGCCCCTTGACGAGGAACTGATCGTTGATCTGGCCTGTAAAATCGGCCGGATGTTGACCATAGAGGAAAACGCCCTGAACGGTGGGTTCGGTAGCGCCGTGGCGGAACTCCTGGCCGCGAAAGGTGTTATGGCCAGGCTCGAATGCCTCGGCATCCCTGACCGGTTCATCACTCACGGAACGCAGGAGTTGCTCCGCGCCGGGCTCGACCTTGACGCGAACGGCATCGTCCGCCGCGTCAGGCAGTCCTTTCCCGAACTGGTCCTTGATGAGATAGATCAAAAAATGGAGAAGATAATCTGATGAAACTACCCGGCATTTTCAGCACATATCGAGAAGAAATCGACGCCGAAATGAAGGAAGTCCTGGCGCCGTACCACCTGCCTCTCTACGGCATGATGCGATACCATCTCGGTTGGACCGACGAACAAGGCGTCGCGACATCCTCGACGCCGGGAAAGGCCCTGCGGCCCACCCTCTGCCTCCTCTCCTGCGAGGCGGCGGGGTCCACCTACGACAGGGCCCTTCCGGCCGCGACCGCCGTGGAACTGGTGCATAATTTTTCCCTCATCCATGACGACATCCAGGATGACGACACCGAACGGCGTCACCGTCCCACGGTCTGGAAAATCTGGGGCAAACCCCAGGCGATCAACGCCGGTACCGCAATGAACATCCTGGCGAACATGGCACTGGTGAGGTCCTACCGGAAAGGCGCCAACCCCGGACAGTGCCAGCGGATGCGCATGACACTGGACGAGGCCACGCTGAGGCTCATAGAAGGGCAATACCTCGATTTGAGCTTTGAGACCAGGACAGATGTTACGGCAGATGAATACCTGAACATGATCAGGGGGAAGACCGCGGCCCTGTTCGCCTGTTCGATGAAGCTGGGATGCATCGCCGGCTCGGGCAGCGACACGGCAGAGGAATTACTCGCCAAATTCGGGGAGAACCTGGGCATGGCCTTCCAGGTGCGCGACGATATCCTCGGCATTTGGGGCGATCCCCGCACGACAGGGAAAACGCAGGGAAATGACATCAGGCGAAAAAAGAAATCATTTCCCGCGGTCTGCGTTCTTTCAGAGGGGGAATCGCGTCACCGGGAGGCGGTCGCAGCCGTGTACGGGCGCGAAACCGTGAGCAACGACGACATCTACCTTGTCCTGGACATCATGAACAAGATGAAGATACGGGAGCGGGCCGAGGCCGTTGTGGACGACTACTGTGAAAGGGCGTTCGGAATAGTGAGCAAAGCGGAAATCGACGCGGAAACCGCGGGACGGTTCGAGGAGATCCTTCACTACCTGTCGGACAGGGATTATTAATGCCATGCAACAGGAAATGTCATGAAATCCGGTAACGTAACTTCATTCGAGATCATGAGCAGGCGCAAGGCCGAGCATATCGAGATATGCCTCGAGAAAGAGGTGGGCTTCGGGGACATCACCGCCGGGTTCGAGTGCTACCGGTTCATCCACCAGGCACTGCCGGAAACGGACCTGGACAGCGTCGACACGGCCACGACCCTGTTCGGAAAACGGCTCGGGGCGCCCTTGCTCATCTCGTCGATGGTGGGCGGGGTCGATCGGGCGGAATCAATAAACCGGAACCTCGCCGCTGCCGCCCAGGCCCTGGGCCTTGCCATGGGGGTCGGGTCGCAGCGCTGCGCCATAGAGGACGCCGCGGCAGCGGAATCATTCCGGGTGCGCAGCGTAGCGCCCGGCATTCTCCTCCTGGCCAACGTCGGCGCCGTGCAGCTCAACTACGGCTTCGGCATTGATGAATGCCGCAGGGCGGTGGACATGATTGAAGCTGACGCCCTCATCCTTCACCTGAACCCGCTCCAGGAGGCGCTTCAGCACGAAGGCAACACCCGCTTCGGAGGGCTTCTCGCCAAGATAGAGGATCTGTGCCGCCTCCTCGAAACGCCCGTCATAGTCAAGGAGGTGTGCTTCGGCATTTCGGAAACAACGGCACGGCGCCTCGCAGATGTCGGCGTCAGGGGCATCGACGTGGCCGGGGCCGGCGGCACATCATGGAGCCAGGTGGAAAAACACCGTGCCGTCACAAAAGCGGGCTATGACGTGGCGGAGGACTTTGCCTCCTGGGGCATCCCAACGGCGGAGTCGGTCGTCATGGCGGTGCGGGGGGCGCCCGGCATTCCCGTTATAGCGAGCGGCGGCATACGGTCGGGAATCGACGCAGCCAAGGCGATAGCCCTCGGAGCATGCGCCGCCGGCATCGCCCTGCCCCTCCTGAAGGCCGCATGCGAGTCAGAAGAGGCGGTCGTGACGGCCCTGGGACGCATCATTGACACGCTCAGGATCGCCATGTTCTGCACCGGCGCGACGGACATCGCGTCACTGCGGAAAGCAGAGCTTACAAAAACATTCTAGGGGGTATATCATGACCAATTCACATGCCATTGCAGAGAATATGGTTCGCATTGAAGATTATTCCGCGGAGAACGAGGAGCCGCTGTCGCGCATCGCCCCATCCCGGAGAGTCCTTCTCATATCGCACTGCCTGCGCTGCAGTGCCGGGTGCAGGGCTGAAATCGATGACCGGGGCATCAACTGCGTAGAATGCAATCCCCGCTGCCAGGTCAATCAGCTCCGCCGGAAGGCCCTTGACCTGGGATACCAGGGGGTCTGCGTTGCCCCGGGGGGGTCGATGGCCCTCAGATATGTAAAGGAGCATGATCCCAAAGGAATCATCGCCGTTGCCTGTTTCAAGGAGCTCGAGGAAGGCATCGACAGCGTGACCAAGCTCGTCGGCGCCGGCGCGGCCGCCCCGCCCATTGTTATCGTTCCCCTGACCAAAGACGGTTGCGTCAACACCGAGGTCAATGTCGATGCGGCGCTCAAGAAAATCTCCCTGGGATGCACGGTAGAGCAATGAAGAGGATAACCATACTGGGAAGCACCGGCAGCATCGGCCTGCAAACCCTGGATGTCATCCGGAACAACAGGGAAGGATATGCCGTTGAGGCCCTTGCCTGCCATTCCAACATCGACCTCCTGGAGCGCCAGATCGCCGAGTTCGGCGTGAAAACAGCCGCGGTATTCGATGCCGGCCGCGCCAGGGAGCTCAGACGGAGAACAGGCATCGACGTGCTGTCCGGCATAGAAGGGATCATCGAAGTGGCCGCGCGCAACTGCACAGATATCGTGTTGAACGCCCTGGTCGGGAGCATCGGCATACGCCCCACCCTGGCCGCTATCGGTTGCGGCGTCACCGTGGCGCTGGCGAACAAGGAGACCCTGGTTTCCGCAGGAGACATCGTCATGGGCCTCGCGCGGGAACAGGGCGTTCCGATTCTTCCCGTTGATTCGGAACATTCGGCCATTTTCCAGTGCCTCAAGGGAGAGAAGCCCGCATCGGTGCGGCGCCTGCTCCTTACCTGTTCCGGCGGGGCCTTCCGGGACACGCCGATTGAAGAACTGTACCGGATGACCGCTGAGGACGCCCTGAGGCACCCGAACTGGTCCATGGGGCCAAAGATCACCGTCGATTCCGCTACCCTAATGAACAAGGGATTCGAGGTGATTGAGGCCCGCATGCTCTTCGATGTCAATTACGAAAACATTGATGTGGTGATCCATCCCCAGTGCATAGTCCATTCCATGGTCGAGTTCGCGGACCATTCGGTCCTTGCCCAGCTGAGCAGTCCCGATATGCGTCTTCCGATCCAGTATGCCCTCGCCTCAACGGAACGGACCGGGGCCGCAGCCGCGCCCCTGGACCTTCCCGCCATAGGCCGGCTGAGCTTCGAGGAGCCCGACCATGAGAGGTTCCCCTGCCTCGGCTATGCCATAGAAGCGGGCAAGGCGGGGGGCACCATGCCGTGCGTCCTTAACGCCGCCAACGAAGCCGCCGTCCATGGCTTTCTCACTGGTGCCATCGGCTTCATGGATATTCCGGTCCTGGTCAGGCAGGCCCTGGATGAGCAGGTACCGGCAGGAAATCCTTCCCTGGAGGAGATAATAGACCTTGACGAGCGCGTGAAAAGCACCGTATCGGAAAGGCTTCGCGCCGGGAGGCAGCGTCATGGATGAGCAAAGGGCCATACCGGCAATCCGGGTGGGTTTCGGCATGGATTCCCACCGTTTTGCCGAAGAAGGAGCCGGCAGGCTTGTCCTGGGCGGCGTGGAATTCCCCGGAGAAACGGGTTTCGAGGCGAATTCCGACGGTGACGTGGTGTTCCATGCCCTGTTCAACGCCATAGCCCAGGCCCTGGGTGAAGGATCGATCAGTTATTACGCGGACCCCCTGTGCAGACGGGGCATCACCGACAGCGGTGAATATCTCGCCCTCATCCGCGTCATCATGGCACAGCGCGGCTACGGGATCGGCAACATAGGCATCATGCTGGAAGGAAGCAGACCCCGCATCTCCGGCAGAGAAATGCCGATGAAGGAGCGTATCGCGGAAATACTCGGAACCGCCGCGGACCGGATCGGTATCACCGCCACGACCGGCGAGGGACTCACCGATTTTGGCAGGGGAATAGGGATGCAGTGTTTTTGTACAGTTACATTGATTAATATAATGGAATAAATCATGAAACTTAGAAGCTATGGCAAAATCAATCTTACCCTCGACATCATCCGCCGGAGGGATGACGGCTACCATGATCTGGAAAGCGTGTTCCAGCAGATAAACCTCTACGATGACATCACCATACTCCCGCGCGACGATGGCGAAGTCCTTGTCACCGCGTCCGATAGCGAGATCAGCGGACCGTGCAACATATGTCACGGCGCGGCCCTTATGGTGAAGGATTTAACAGGGCTGCGTCAGGGCGTATCCATCCATATCAACAAGCGGATACCCATGGGAGCGGGCCTCGGTGGAGGGAGCTCAAACGCGGCTGCAGTGCTGAAGGGAATGAACCGCCTCTTCCGCCTGGGCCTGGAGCTCCAGGACCTCATGGGTCTTGCCGGAAAAATCGGCATGGATGTTCCCTTTCATCTCATGGGAGGAACCTGTCTTGTCAGAGGCCGCGGGGAAATCGTCGAGCGGTTGAAGCCCCTCCCGAAGCGCCACCTGGTCATCGTTTTCCCCGGCTTCAGCATAAGCACTAAGGAGGCCTACGGATCCCTTTACTACGACAGAATCGGGAAGACGAAGAGCACCTCCGCCTTCATGAAAGGATATGACCCGGTGTATCTTCACAATGATTTCGAGCATTCAATCATTCCGCGCCATCCGGAAATCGCCTTTATCAAGGAACAGCTCGGACGGCATTCCCTCCTGTCAGGATCCGGGTCCTGCGTGTTCGGCATATACCATGAGAGGAAGGAGGCGGAGAGCCGGTATGCCGTTTTACGCGAGCTCTATGACGGCATATTCCTCACGGAGACGATCAACAAGCGTGTTTCCTTCGCCAGCGACATGGGGATGTGCGGCGGCGTCAAGCGCGCCCTCGCGGGGATCGAGAATCTCGGCGGCTCCGTCCACGTCCTGGGGGGTCTTGTCCACAATGACCATGCGACGCGGCCGCTCCGTGAACGGGGAATACGCTTCGTGAACGACCACCGCTCGGTCGATGAAGGCGTTGTCGTCATATCCGCCCACGGAGCTCCGGACCGGACACGGGAACAGATCATCGAGCGGGGCCTGACCCTGGTGGACCTAACCTGCCCGGTGGTGAAGAATCTTCAGGATATCACCAAGCGGAAAGAGCGGGAGGGAAAACGGGTGATAATCCTGGGCGACGCGGGCCATCCGGAGATCCGGGGAGTGACCGGCAACCTGTCCCGCTTCACGGTTGTCCAGGATTTTGATGACATAACCGGTGCGGACCGCGCGTCCGCCCTTTTCGTCGTATCACAGACGACCATGGACGAGGAGCGCTACCAGCGCTTCACAGAAATGATAAGAAAGCTGGACGCAACCGTCGAATCGGCGGACACGGTGTGCGACGCGGCGCGGAAACGCCAGAGCAGCGCCCGCGACCTTGCCCTTCGTTCAGACCTGGTCCTGGTGATCGGCGGAAAAGTATCGGCCAACACGAAGCGCCTCCTCGATATCTGCAAGAGGAACACACAGGCACGAATGATTGAAGATGAGAGCGAGCTCAAGCCGGAATGGTTCGCCGATATCGAGCGGATCGGCATCACCGCCGGAGCTTCGACGCCGGACTGGATCATAGAGTCCGTGGAACGGCAGCTGCAGCTGTTACTGTGAGCGGGCTGGCGTGAGGGAGGTGTTAATGAGAGATACTTCATTGCAGGTACGGGTCGGGAACGCCGTAATCGGGGGAAAGCATATCCCGATACAATCCATGATCAAGAATCGAGTCACCGATGTAGACAGGACCCTGGAAAAAATCGAATCACTCGCCGCGATTGGCTGCGATATTGTCAGGATCACGGTACCCGACATGGCCGCTGTGGAGGGATTGCGGCATGTCACGAGATATTCGAAGCTGCCCATTGTTGCGGACATCCATTTCGACTACCGCCTAGCGATCCTTGCCATTGAGGCCGGGGCGCACAAGATCCGAATCAATCCCGGCAATATTGGCGACGAGAGAAGGATCCGGAAGGTCATCGACTGTCTTATCGAGCACCGGCTTCCGGTCAGGATCGGTATCAACAGCGGTTCTCTCCCGAAGCGACTGAAGCCTCTCTATCATGACCCGGTCCAGGCTATGATCGAGGCTGCGCGGGAGGAGATCGGCTACTTCGAGGACCGTGGATACCGGAATATCGTGTTATCCTTCAAATCATCATCGGTCATGGAGACCATCAACGTCAACCGACTGGCCCGGCAGATCTTTCCCTACCCCTTCCATATCGGGGTAACCGAGGCGGGCGACCTTATCGACGGCACTATAAAAAACGTGGCTGGTTTAACAACCCTGCTCCTCGAGTATATAGGAAATACCATCCGGGTAAGCCTCACCGCGCCGGAAGAGGAAGAGGTCATTGTGGCCAAAAAAATCCTTGAAGCTATCGGAAGAAGGGAGTCGCTCTTCGAGATCATCAGCTGCCCCACCTGCGGCAGGACCAACAGCGACATAGGAAAGATGGTGCGTGAACTCAAGGTAAACCTGGTCGGGAAGACGCTGAGCAAGCGGCTTAAGATCGCGGTTATGGGTTGCGTGGTCAATGGTCCCGGCGAAGCGGAGCATGCTGACTTCGGCGTAGCCTGCGGGATGGGCAAATCAGTCCTGTTCAAGAATGGCACAAAACTCAAGGTTGTTCACAATGACGACATCATGAATGAGCTGATGCTGATGCTGGAGGAATACACGGTCAACACCAATGTCCCAGTGTCATGAGGCGGGAAGCAGATGGGTCCCCTCATCTGATATTACCAGCTGTCAGCAAGATTCGTTCTACAACCTGTATCAAAGTAGTTTTATGCCGTACTCCGTGACCATGCAAATCCAGAGAACGTCAGGGCAGGCGCTCCATCACGAAGTTGCGCTGCTGCAGGACGGCCCGGTGGAAATGGACCCAGAGGGAATCCCAGAAATTGCCCCGGGCCTGGAAGGTTGAAGCCTTCGCCACCCTGGCCCATTTTTTCTTTGAATAGCCGTCCCACTCCACGTTCCCCCGGAGTGCCTCTTTCCGCCATATCCTTTTATCGTAATGATAGGGCCTCCGGGCGCCGGCGAACAATCCGCTGAATTCGGTTTTCCAGTTCTCGCAGCGTTCGGCCAGGTCCTGTACAGAATACCGGTAGTAGAGGGGCAGGATCATGCGGGTTATCCTGCCCGGCTCCTTCCAGCTGGCGCCGAAGAGACTGCGTATCTTCGGCTCGATATCCTTCCACGGGATAGTGTTCCGGGACACCTTCAGTCCGCGCAGCCAGGTATAGATCTCCCTGGCGCACTCAACATACCAGTCGACATTATCCTTGCTGACGGTCAGGTTGATGGAATGCCGTTCGCATCCCCATATCTTGTAGGCGATATCGGGAAGAAACAAGGCCTCGCCATGGCCCACGGTGGGCATCAGCTTATACACTCTATTCTCGATTTGCGAGGGAATCGGCTTTCCGCTTCTGTTAAAGATTTTTATTGAATCAACAGCATTTTCATCTCCATGCCATCTTCCGGAGAAATAACTGTGGGCCCAGGTGTCGGCAAAGGTATGGAGAGCGGCCCCGATGCGGCAGAGGCGGCGCTTGTGGTTCTTCCTTGGCTCTTTGAGCACCCAGTCCAGCAGCATCCGGGAGAAAGGGGAACCGCGGTGCGTGATAAAGGTATAGTCGTCCGATCGCGCCGGATCGAACACCTCGGGCGGAAGATAATGGAAGGGTATGAAGACCTTCTTCTCCCCGGACCAGCCGAGGGTCTCCACCGTGGCCAGGCCGTCGTAGCAGGTGCGCACCGGGTCGAAGCGGAATTCCCCCCCGTTGACCGTGATGGGGATAAGGTCGCCCTCGGTGGCGTCGTCGACGTACTGCGACGCGTAGGCCAAGACCAGGGCGTCGTCGGGGGTGAAGCCCGCTGCCCTCGCCAGCACGGCAACGCAGTAAAAGTGAAAGTCGGTTTGCATGGACAAATCCTCCCTGTGCTCCGGCGGGATCCGGTCCCTCCGGGGGCTCTGACCCCTGGGTCCGTATAACAATCAGGATAATTATCGGGTCAGCGGCATAAATTCTGCTTGAAATTCAACGGCAGGTGGCATATTTTTTGACTATGCAAATTAGAATAAACACGGGGGCGCGCTCCTTCATGCCCCTGCGCTGATCAATCGCCATGAAAATCGACATCTACCTGCTGGACAGGCATTTCAAGTATACCAAGTTCGTCAGCACCCCCATGATGTCGGTGCTCAAGGCCTGGACCGTGTCCCTGGGCCACGAGGCCCGGGTGACGGCCTGCGGCGAGGACGGCGTCGACCTGGACACCGACGCCGACGCCGTCGCCTTCAGCGTGTACACCTTCATGGCCCCCGCGATCTACCGGATCAGCGACATCCTCCGTAAAAAAGGCAAGGTGGTAATCCTGGGGGGGCCCCACTTTCACGGCGGCGTCATCCTTGAAGAGGGCTCAGCTCACGGCGATGTCATCGTCCAGTCCATCCACCGGGGCCAATGGGCGAAGCTGCTCCGCGATATCGAGGCAGAAAAAATACGGCCCCTTCAGAACCCGCCGGTGGTGGTGCGGGACCGGGACCACCTGTTCCGCTTCCCCGACAACCTGCACGAGGTTTCTGGCGACGTCAACCGGGGCCGCTTTTCCCTGGTGATGACCTCGCTGGGGTGCCCCAACGGGTGCGAGTTCTGCAACCCCTTCATGCAGGGGAAGTACTTCCTGCGCGACATGGACGACATCTACCGGGAGCTGGCCGCCGTGAAAAGCCCCTACGCCGTGATATGCGACGCCACCTTCGGGATGAACCGGAGCTACACCATCGACCTCATGAAAAAGATCGCCCCCCTGGGAAAGCTCATGTTCGCCCAGACCACCCTTCACTACCTCGACGACATTGAGCTCCTGGACGCCTTCATGGAGGGCGGCGTGCGATGGGTGTCCGTGGGCATCGAGTCCCTCTCCCTCCCCCAGAAGAAGCACGGCAGGAACCGCTTCACCAGGGACATCGACCGCCTGAGAAGGATCCTCGCCGGCGTGGCGGAACGGGGCCTCCTCATCCAGGGAAATTTCATGTGCGGCCTGGACGGTGAAACGCCGGAGTGCTTCGACCTGATCCGCGATTTTTACCGGCAATCGGACCTCAATTCCATCATCGTGGACGTGATCGCGCCCTATCCCACCACTGAGCTTTTCAGGCGGTGGAACAGCCAGGGGCGGATTTTCGATTTCGACTGGGAGCACTATGACTACCACCATGTCGTGTACCGGCCCTCGCACATGACCGTGGAGCAGCTGATCGACGGCATCGTGGACCTGAACCGGGACGTGAACAGCGTGGCGATGCTGGTGAAGAAGAACCTTCATGTCCTCGGCAAGGTGGGCCCGAAGGTAGGGTGGCCCACCTCGATGTGGAACATCTTCAATCACCTGGGGGCGAAGCATAAGAAGAAGGTCCTGCTGGATTCAAAACGGCAGGTCGGCGGTCAAGTGAATTAATAGAGACAATTTCAGGACACCTCCATGAACATACTGATCGTCAACCCGGCAACGCTCGATGAATCCGGCCGGCCCCAAAAATACCGGAAAGCGTACATGCCCCCCTTGATCCTCGGTATCCTGAGCAGCCTGACACCGTATCACCACACCGTTCAGTGCGTGAATGACATCGTTGAAGATGTCGATTATGACGGCCGTTATGACCTTGTCGCGATCTCCGCCATGACCTGCCAGGCGGGACGGGCGTACCAGATAGCTGACGCCTTCAGGGAAAGGAACGTTACCGTGGTAATCGGGGGCATCCACGCCTCGATTCTGCCGGAGGAAGCGAAACTCCACGCCGACGCGGTGGCGATCGGAGAGGCCGACAACCTCTGGGAGCTGATACTGGACGACTGCGAGCAGAACAGGCTTCGGGAATTTTATCGGGAAGATTCCTTCCCTGACCTGAACAAGCTAATCATTCCGCGGTGGGACTCAATACAATGGTCCAACTATCCGAAACGGCCCGGCAAAAAATACCCCATCATCTGCCTCTACACCTCCCGCGGCTGTCCCATGGGCTGCGCATTTTGCACGGTGACCAAATACTTCGGGTCCTCTTACCGGACAAGGCCCGTCGAACATGTATTAGCGGAGCTTGACGCGATCGACGCCAATGACTATTTTATCATCGATGACAATATCATTTTCAACGCGGATTACAGCCGCGAGCTCTTCGCCGCCCTTTCAAAAAGAAACATACACTGGATGGGGCAGTTTTCCTCCCGGGTGCTGAAAAACCCCGACCTTATCGAACTGGCCGCCAGGTCCGGATGCTATGACGCCTTCATCGGAATGGAGTCGATAAACAAAGAGAGCCTGGCGGGGGTAAAAAAATCGTTCAACCAGACCGAGGAATACGAGGAGCTTTTCAAGCGGCTCATGCATAACGGCATAATGCCCACGGTCAGCGTCATCCTCGGCTTTGACGAGGATGACGCGGAACAGTTCCGCCTGACCCTGGAATTTTTAAGAAAAAACGGGATCTTTTACGCCATTTTTTTCATCCTGACCCCGGCGCCGGGGACCGAACTTTACAACGCAATGTCTCAAGAAGGAAGATTATTGCATAGAAACTGGTCGCTTTACAATGGGACCAATGTTGTCTTCAAGCCAAAGAAGCTGACTGAAGCGGAGCTGCTGGAAGAGTACTGGAAAACTTTTCAGGAATTCTATTCTATAAAAAACATCTGTTCCCACATGGTCGACAGCCTCAATGTCAGGCACCGGAGGATCAGTTCTTTCGCCGACAACCTGGCATTTCAATTCTATTTCAGGTACATGGTCAAACGACGGACCCATCCCTATTCCTGTTTCGGCGGAAGGGTCAGCTGACCGCCAACCCGGATCAACCGCGTTCAATCCCGATGATGGTAATGTCGTCGCTGATCTGTGAATCGCGGGTATGTTCGTTAACGCAGCGGATGATGGCCCTGATTATATCTGCCGTTTTTTCCCCGATGACGGCAGCGATGACCTTCTTGATCCGTTCCTCCCCCAGCTGCTCCTGGCTGCTGTTGAATTCCTCGAAAATGCCGTCCGTAAAGACCAGGAGCCTGTCGTCGGGGCTGAACTTCATGGTCCTGTTCTCGATATCGATGGTATGGTGCAGCGCCACGGCCCTGCCCGTGTTGGGGAGCTCGACCACGGCGCCGTCATGGAGCAGGTACTGGTCCGGGTGCCCGGCCGAGCCGTAGGTGAACCGACCCTTCTTCACGTCAATGTCGATGATGATGCCGGTGAAAAATATCTTCAGGGAGCGGTACGAGCGGAAAAAGACATCGTTGAGGCGCGCCAAGACATCGGAGGGCCTGCCCCTGTCATTCTTCACCTTTTCATACTCGCTCTTGATGAGCATGGTGACCAGGGAGGCCACCA
>ERZ795061.100-NODE-100-length-81248-cov-9.205868_pt1 | contig 81248 bp, 68 predicted proteins | sample MGYA00375145_ERZ795061 | MGnify/ENA primary metagenome ERZ795061 (study PRJEB30190, sample SAMN05720144) | anaerobic digester metagenome | isolation source: active sludge of municipal wastewater-treating anaerobic digesters | place: USA | collected 2014-12-22 ... | reverse complement strand
TATAAGGCAGCTTTTGTTAATTTGACATTTACTCTTCATAGCGGTCAGAGTAAAAAAATAGGCTCAGAAAAAAATAAAAAAGATTACGGGATGGTGGAGTTATGAAACGGATTTTATATACCGCATTATTTATTTTCTTCATATTTATCGGTGTATCTCCCGCATCAGATTGGCCTATTTACAAAGGAAATATTTTCTTTACGGGAAATAACGACGAGATCACGGTAAAAAACAATAATCTAAAATGGCTCTTCCAGGCCGCTGATATGGTTTACAATCCGATAATATCAGATGGTTTCGTCTTTTTTGTGGATTTAAAAAAGAATGTCTACTGCCTTGATGAAGATTCCGGCAAATTGAGATGGAAAAAAAATCTCACGGATATATCCGCACAGTTCAATCCCAATCAAAAGTCGGCGGGTAAGGTGAAGTACCCTTTGGTCAAGGGACATCGGCTTATACTTACTGATAATTTTGTAATTTACTGTCTCGATAAGATGAGTGGCTCGGTGCTCTGGGCCAGGACCGGAATGCGGGATGAGAGGGATCTCTTTACCAGGGATAGCGAGTATAACAGGAAAACACCCCGCTGGGAGACTGGTGATAATAAAAACTGGGACCCAGCGAAGCACTCGACCACTCTTGTGGATGGAATTTACTCTGACCCCGTGATAAATAACGATATAATTTACTACGGAACCCGCAATATATTCATGTCCAGGGAAATCCTGCAGGGGCACCTGAAATGGGATAACAGGAATGTGAAGTCATACAGCGGCTTTCCTTCCTTTTATGAAGATTTCATCTTCACACAATCGATGGATTATGGCAAAAATACCTTTTCACTGTACTGCCTCAATGCGGATACCGGAGCGGTAATTTGGTCCCAATCAATAGCCAAACCGGTGAGAATCTTTTCACCGGTTGTGTATCAGCAGAAGGTTTATCTGGCGTCGGGGAACATTATACACTGTTTCAATCTTGCCGATGGGGCAAAGATGTGGCAGAAGACGTATGGCGAGACCATCACGTCCAACCCGAGTTTTACCGAACGCGAGATCCTATTTACCGTTGATAACCGCCAGGTGATAATGATAAACCCCGCGGACGGGAACATAAATGCCACTATTGATCTGGGTGATAAATCGAGCCCCTATTTTGTAACCATCCGCGACCAGATTTACGTGGCCAGCACCATTAAAAAAAGAGTGGGTGAGCGAGACCTGTCCTATGCCAGCCTTAGGGCGCTGCGTTTTAATGCCAAGAATGCTTTGTGGGAATTCATCCCCCCGTTTCCCGGCGGCGCCTACCAGCCCGCGGCATCGGGCGGGATCATGTTCCTGCCGGCAGGGAACTACCTGTATGCCGTTGGCACTGATTACTATCCTCGCATTATCGATGGCGGCAGCACCATATATGATCCCTATAACAAGAAGGATCTTGATGGCAAGGCCGCGCCTGATAAGGACGCGGGGAAGAAACAGATCCCGCCGCCCAGGGAGAAAAAAAATGATCTGCGTCCGCTGAAAATTACCGTGCAGGATAGCGATAAGAACCCGATCCCATCCCACGTTGAAGTAAAAAAATGGAACCAAGGTAAAATCGTGTTTTCAGACCGTACAGCAATAAATAAGCCGGAGCAGGAGATACAGGTGCCTGACAGCAATGATGTTGAGATAACGGCTGATGCTGATGGATATCTGCCGAAGAAAATAATTATATCGCGTGATGATAAAGACGCGTCAATCCAGCTGGATAGGATAGAAAAAGGGAAGGGGATCGTTGTCGAGAATATCCATTTTGAGATAGACGAGGCTTATCTGAAAAAGGAATCACTCAATATCCTCGACAGGATGATCGAAGCCATGAACCGCAATAAGAGGATCCGCCTAGAAGTCAGGGGGCATACGGATATCACCGGAACCCGTCAGCATAATATGAAGCTTTCAGAAAGACGGGCCGATGCGGTGCGGGAATACATGATAAAAAACGGCATCAGTCCAGAACGTCTTGTTGCGGTCGGTTTTGGCCCGGATAAGCCTATAGGTGACAATAAAACCGTAAGCGGAAGGCAGAAGAACAGAAGAACAGAGTTCTTTATTCTTGATAAATAATCTTTCGGGGTCAGAGTAAATTATCAAAATATTCAAATTAATATAAAAATAATACAATTTATGAATAAAATAAAAATCCGACCGGACGTATTTTTATATTGACTAAGTTTTTTGTGTGATTATATATTGTGTACAGAACACAAAAGGGCAATAATCCCGGGAGGAAAAAATGAATAAATTCTTTATCACCTTGGCCTTCTTGATTTCCTGCGTTGCTTTCGCATATGCCGGCGGTTCATCAAATCCCTGTCAGACTAAATATCCTATAGTAATGGCCCATGGCATGGGTGCCAGTGCGCAAATTCTGGGAATTATTGATTACTGGAACAGGATACCCGGTTCCCTGGAAGATGAAGGCGCCGATGTATACATAACATCTGTGAACGGGATGGACAGCACCGCGAACAAGGCCCTTGCCTTCAAACAGCAATTCCTCCAGATCAAGGCCCTGACCGGCGCGTCAAAATTGAACATTATCGGCCATAGCCATGGCACCATTTATACTCGCTATGCCATATCAAACCTGGGCCTTTCCCCCTATGTTTCAAGCTACACCAGCATCGCCGGCCCGCACAGGGGCAGCGCCATTGCTGATGTCATCATGGGCGTCATACCCAACCCGGTAAAACCGCTGGTCGGCGCGGCCCTTGATTTTGTGTATGCCTTTATTTTCGGCGACAAGAATCCCAACAGCATCCAGAACGGCTGGGATCTCACGAGATCCTACATGATCAATACCTTTAATCCTAATACTCCCAACAAGTCCGGTGTTTACTACCAGAGTGCCGCGGCCAAAATAAAAATGATGGCCGTCGACGCCCGCAACTGGTACTTCATTGGGACATGGCCGATCCTTCTCGCCATTGAAGGCGACAACGACGGCCTTGTCAGCGTCAACTCGGCAAAATGGGGATACTTCCGCGGCGTATATGAAGGGGCATGGTATTCCGCCGGTGTCGATCACCTGAATATCGTCGACCAGGTCTTCGGTTTTACCCCGGGTTTTGATGCGCCTCAGTTCTATATCGATATTGTCGCAGACCTGAAGAACAGGGGATATTAAATTTTATATCAAGAGTAAACTTCAGGGGCTGTTCCTCGAAGGAGGGACAGCCCTTTTTTATTCTCACCCATGATGCGTTTCCAGTCTTATAATCAAAAAAATAAACTTTCAAAAAATGAGATTGCGCGATTATTCGCAGGATGGAATAGTGCAGGGGATTGACTATGCCGATGGGGGATTGCGGGATGAACCATAGTAAGATTGTTCTGCTGGCGTTTTTTCTTTTTTCTGCCGGATATGCGGAAGGCCTGTATGCGTCCGAGTTCAGCCGCAGCGTCTCCTTTACCAGGACACAGGGAAGGGCCGCGGCCGCCGGGTCGCTTGACGCGGTCTATTACAATCCCGCCGGCCTTGCCGCCATGCAGGATGGATTGTATATCGACGCCGGATACCAGGTCATGACCAAAACCACATCCTATGCCGCCCTCCGCATGAACGGGGAGGACAAGGAGCCGACGCCCTTTGTCCCCAATTTCGCCATGGCCTACAAGAAGGGGAAGGGCGCGGTTTTCATCTCGCTTGCCATGCCGGAAGGGGTCGAGTTTCTTGAATTCCGGAAGCCCCAGGGCGGGATGCCCTTTGTCAGTTATCTGGGTCTCAACCTTGACCCGTTCCAGATGGGCGTCCTCCGGAGATTGGGACTGACGGTTAACGCGGGAGGCCTGGAGTTGCCGCTCCTTTCCTACACCAAGGCAAGCAAGTACTGGCTCCAGGGAAGAATCGGCGGAGCATTTTCCATCGGCGATATGTTCTCCTTTGCCGGGGGCATCGCCTGCAATTATTATAATGCCTATCGCTCCGCCGGCATTGCGGGAGCGGGCACCATCGATAAAATCGAGAGGGAGGCGCTTGGATGGTCCGGTTTTGTCGGTGTGATGGTCGGCGCTCCCAAGACCTTTGTCCTCATGGCCCTTTATGAGACCCAGGTCATTGCCAGGGGAACCGAAAAAAACGTAAAATATTACTATTCGCACCTGATGGAACAGCGGTATCCGGATTCCCTCCTTATTGGATTTAATCTTAAGGCGGGCGAAGGGGCATCGCTGCAGTTTTCATACCAGGTTGCCTTTACCGGTGAGCGGAGATATGGAACGAGAAATATCCTGAGTTCAAGCCATGAATTCGGATACCTGGACTGGGCCATGGTGGTGCTGAACAGATCCGATTGGTCGGTCCTTCCCTTTGTCAGCAATGGGAACATTCAGAATTATAAGTATAAAAACCGTCACACCGTGGGCTTTACCATGGAATTTGACGTAAGCGGGGTCGTGCCGAGCATGGGTATCTCTTACGCGACGCAGGAAAAGTATCCGCGGACCCAGAATCCCCTTGACCCGGACCTCTCCAGGGTCGGCCTGGGCGTGGGCATCAGGATCCCGGCATCCAATGCCGTCATCCTGGAATCGGGCACCGCCTACTATTTTTATATCAAGGACCGGATGTTTCACAATTCAGTTAAAATGAATAAGATGGCCTGGACGTGGGGCATTAACGCTTCTTTCAGGGCGATGTAAGACCGGACTTATGGATGATGTCACTCTGCCCCCGGTTCCTTTTTTTTATCATAGGCCGCCATGGCCATCGTGCATGGGGGAATCATCACAAAGGAAAAAAACCGGTTGAAATATCGTTCACCAAATCCCGCTCTTTTGAAGAGCGACCGCATATCTTTCTCGTCGATTGCATGACCGCCGTCAACAGGTTCATAGATGTATACCGATCCGCCCGGCTTGAGAATGGCGTGAAAATAATTGATAATTGGCTGACGCCGGTCCTCCGGGATGTCGTGCAGCACGAGCCTCACAACGACCGCGTCAAAGGTATTACCCGGTATCTTCTGCGCGGTTATGTCTCCTTCAATGAAATCGATATTTTCATAGTCGGTCAGTCGATACTTGACCACCTGGAGCCAGGAAGGCGAAATATCAAGGCATGTCAGCCTGCCTTTTTTATCTTTGATCAGTTCGGCCAGATGAATTGCCTCTCCGCCGGACCCTGATCCGAAATCAAGTATGTTCTCATTGCCGGTCAGTTTCAGGTTCCGGACGAAATTGTGATACGCGGGTCTCATCAGGATGCCCGATATGAAAATCTCGTATTTTATTAAAAGTTTTGACGGGTGTATGAAGTCGTGTTTTTCCGGAATCCGGATATTCAGATTGTCCACAAAGGAAGTATAGGTAAAGAATATAACTAGAAGCGCTGATAAGGCAAACAGCAGCAGCATGCCGGCGATTTTCAATACTTTCATTTTGCACTCCCTGGCCAAGATCGGCTGTGCGGAAGGGTCAGAGTCCCGGTTATCATGGCTTTATCCCGCAATCTGGATTTCGGCCTCCATGCCTCAATCTTGAGTATAGGCCAATCTGACGCTACCGATAACAATCGGGTGATATCCGCACGCCAGATCCCCGATCTGCTCTGATACCGGGATAATGGAAACAACCGATAACTATCGGTATTTGACCATTAGCAGGGCGCCGGCACGGACATTATTCCTTGATCTTGCGCAGTATTTTCGCCGCGTCATCGTAGCGGCCGAGTTTCCGGTAAGCATCTGCCAGGGATCGGGCGACCTCATTATCCTCTTCGTTCATGTCGCGGGCACGTTCGAGGTAGGGGAGCGAGGCCCGGATCGCACCCTTTTTATACAGGGCTTTCCCCGCGTAATGATATGTTTCGTAATCCGTTCTTCCTTCGGTGATTGCTTTCCTGAGATAATCCGATGCCCTGGCGTAATCGCCGGTTTCATAAAGCGCCGCCCCGTAATAGAACAACAGGTTCGATTTTACCCCGGGGCTTCTGTGACGGAAGACCCGCACGATGTCCCGGTACTGCCGCTGCTCGTAAAGGGTCTGGACTGTTTCATCGAGGATCTTTTCCGGGATCGCCTCGTCATCGGATAATGACAGAATCGATTCTGCGCCCTTGCTCTGCTGGCCGAGTTTGATGAGGGTCAGGCCCTGCAGCCTGATGAGGTCGTGGTTTTCGGGATAGACCATCAGCAGGTCTTTGAGGTAATCCTTCAGCTTCTCATACTCGCTTTTGGAATATAAATCCTCAGCCCTGCGGATCTGCTCCTCGACGGACAATCCGCGGATTTTTTCATAATAGGTCTTCATGATCCCGGAGTATACTTCCTGGCTGTGGAAATAGGAATATACGCCGGCACCGACCAGTATGAGGAATATCAGGTACCCTGTTTTGCTGGTTCTTTTTTTCGCCATGCCCGACTATGGGGGTTTCTTGCGATAAATTTCAAGTATAATATTTTAATAATACCGGGATCCTGTCGCCATCGATTGCCGGATGGTGTCAGAGCAATAGCTTTTGAATTAATTTCTTGAAATAAAAAGGGCGGCTAAATATTTTTGTTTTTTCGAAAAAAATTCTTTCAATTTTGGCAGTTTGATCGTTATACTATTCAAAGGAAACGGACATGAATCGCCTCAGAATGTCAATCATATTACTATCCCTTCTCTGTTCCACATCCCTTTTTTCCATCACGGGGGATGAGGCGGTGGAGAAGTTCCGCAGCAGGATGCTTCGGATCGGGAAGCTGACCGGCGTTATTTCCTGGACATCCCTTGACGGGCAGACCTATTCAGGGAGCTTCAAGTACCTGTCCCCGGACAAGGTTTATGTGAAATTCACCAGCCCTACGGAGAAGATACTGGTGTCAAACGGCAAAACGCTCTGGATCTACAGCCCCGGCACGAACATGTGCGGCATTCAGGAGCTTGCGAAGGGAACGACGTCGGGCGGAATCGCGGGACTCGTGGTGGGCTATAACGGCATCGCTGCCGGCAATGAATCGGGGTACACCATCAAGCTGAAGAACGACGATAAGCAGTACCGTGAGATCATACTGAGCGTTGACGGGACCTACATGCTGAAGGGCGCAATCTTTAAGCGTGAAGACGGGAGGATCATCAGCTTCTCATTATCCGATGTCAGCGGGAAGGCGGATGTGCGCGAGAACATCTTTAATTTTAAGGTGCCCAGGGGCGTGCAGATAGTGAAAAATCCTATGAATATACGATGACCTGAATTGTCAACACTGGTAAAAATACTATTTGCCGCGCTGTGTGTCATCGTCCCGGTCGGAGCAGTTGCCGAAGAACGGGATCTGATCTACACCTACCTCGGCCCCGTGGGCGGCGCCGGGTTCAACCATCTGACCTATTCTGACTGGAGAAATTTCTATAAGACTAACAAGTACTCGGGATATTACGCCAATGCCGGCCTTTCCATCTGGGTTCTTTCGAAATGGCTGATCGGCGATTTTACCGCGCAGTACATGTACAACAACTTCAGGAGCATGGGTATCGTTCATAACGCGTATTTCACGATATCCGGCAGGATCGGTGTCAGGATGGGGGGAGTAGGGATTTTCGCGCCGGGGGTCGGTCTCTACGCGGAGACGCCGCCGACTAACCGGAAATTCCGCGGCAGCGCCGGTCTCAGGGTCCCCCTGGCTTTCATGTTTAACACCACCTTTGACACGATGCTGTTCATCGACGGGTCCTTTATGTACGGCTGGTACGGCATGGGAGACAAGTCGACAACGATGTTCTACGGCGTTTCGCTCGGGTTCATTTTCAAGGTCGGCAGGATATAACTCCTCAAACCGTGGCGCCCGTCCATATCCTCAACCCCGTGGGCGTATATCATGAAATCAATATGTTCTTTTTCCGCGGCATTGAAGGAGCAGTTTTCAATGGCCGCAAAGGCACCTTTCTGTAAAAAAATATTCGTTCCATCTTTTTTCATCTGCCTGGTTCTCTGCGGTACCATCCTCCTTGCGGCCTCCTTTTTTCTCGATGACAGGATCAGCCCATCGGGAGTCGCGCTCCTGGTCCTGTCGTGCGCCGCGTTTCCCTTCGTCTACCGTAATTCACTCAGGTTCAATGATGGTCCCGGCGGATCCTCCACTGGCGGCAACGCCGCAAGGGCGATGGCGGTTCTGGTCCTTGCCGGCGGGTTGTCCGCGGTGTGCTTCGCGAGAATGGGTGATATGCTGGCAGGAACCGGCATGAACCCGGGAAAGAGGCGCTGGACCGCGCTGGTCGAAAGCGTGGTCGAGAAGCGATATTACCTGGAAGCAGAGGTCAGTTTCCGGGAATCACAAGATGATAGTCCCGGCCGGAATGCTGTACCGGTGACCTATCGCGGCCTGGCGCGGATTTCCGGGGGGGATATCGGCCGGGGCGATACGATCAGGTTCCTGGCCGGGCCTGTTAACATTAACGCGCCCGCGGGGAGTATGACTCCGACCAATCGTTCGCTGCTCATGAAAGGGGTTCATCATCTGTTTTACATCGACGGCCGGTCTGTCGAGGTTGTAAAAGCGGAACCCTCCCTCAGGGATAGGGCGCGGAAGTCCCTTGCCTCAAATTGCGACAGGCTTTTCAACCGGGGAACCTCCGCCATGGTCAAGGCGCTCTATTTCGGGAACCAGGATTATATCGCCAAGACGACCATGAATGATTTCAAGCGGGCGGGCGTGTTTCACATTCTCTCGGCCGGGGGCCTGCACATCGGCGTTATCGCCGCGGCCCCCATGTTCCTGCTGGGTATCGTCCGCGTCAACAGGCGGATAATAATGGCCGCGTCAGTCATGGCCGTTTTCCTCTATCTCTGCTTGACCGACGCACCGGTCTGCCTTCTCCGGTCATGCATCATGTTCTTCATGTACGCGGCCCAGCGTATCGCCGGAAGGGAGGTGAATGTCTTCAATACCCTCTTTCTGTCCGGAGCCGTGATATTGATGATGTACCCCCATGAGCTCTTCGGCCTCGGGTTCCAGCTGAGCTACGGCGCAACCCTGGGGATTCTCCTGCTCCACGGGTCATACCGCAAGGCCGTTTCCTGGCTGCCGGGTTTCATCGCGAATCCCGTCGCCATGACGCTGTCGGCGCAGCTGCTGGTCATCCCGGTCCTCATGGCCAGGCTCAACGAGGTCAACCTGATGGGGATCCTGTCCAACATCGTGGTGGTGCCGCTCATGTCCCTGCTCCTTGTGGCGTCTCTCGCGGCCCATGCCCTCTCGGCCATGGCGGCGGCGCCGGGCCTCCTGGCCGGTCAAGGGGTGAACGGGATCTACGGCCTGAGCCTGGCCATCGTTGAGTATCTTTCCGGTATGGACGGCCATTTCCATGTGGAGGCTGCAGGGCCGGCCCTTGTCGCGGCATTCTGCCTCCTGGCGGCGCCCCTTTTCCCGCGGCTGCGGTCGTACCGGCTCATATCGCTTTCGGTGGCGGCGGCCATTGCCATTGCGTGGCTTTCGCTCGGCGCCGGAGCCCGGAGCGAATCGGTGACCTGCGTGCGGCACGGGGCAGGGGCCCTCCTGCTGGTGAAACAAGGGAGCCTTCTTTCAATCGCGGGACAGGCGCCGGACAGGGAATCATGCGGGGCGCTCTTGAGACTGATAGCCTCGTCATCTCCCCGCGATATTGAGCTTCACATCACCGATCCCGATTACCGGAACATCGCCGGATTCACGGCGATCCTGAAGCGCCTGCCGGTGCGGCGCTGCTACCTTTCCGAATCATTCAGGATAAAGGGATACTCGCGCCGGTTTATGGATGTCCTTGAGCGGGACGGGGTATCGCTGGTGGTCCATGACGGCAACGCCAGGGAAGACCGGGAAGACACCTGCGGTCTTTTCCGAATGGTTGCGGCGGGGATTGTCCCGCCGTCAGGCAGCGGAGATGGTAAAAAAAGCGGGGTACAATATTTAACTTTACATTAAAACCGTGACGATTACTGTAATACAGGGTAAATTCCGGCGCCGGCCGTTCCGCCCGGTCTTCGGGGCGGCCGACGCGATCATATCATCCGGGTGCTCATGATGCTTGATTCGCCAGACCTGGCAAAACAGTTCGATCGCGGGGAAGAGGTCTACATCAGCTTCCAGTATATGACACGGGCCATTGAGGTTGATATCAATTCCCTTCTGGCCAAGGTCCTCTCACGCATGGACAAGGCATACCTCTACGACACATTTGAATCCATAATACGCGAGCTGGTCCAGAACGCGGTTAAGGCGAACATGAAGCGCGTCTGGTTCAGCGAAAAGAACCTGGACATCAATGATGAGAATGATTACCGGAAGGGCATGGCGAAGTTCAAGAATGTCGTGTACCATCCCGAGGTGCTGAGGGAGAAGCTCCTGGCGAGCCCCTACCGCATCATGCTGAAGCTCCGGAAATCCGGCGGCGGGATCGTGATTGAAATCAGCAACAATGCCCGGATCGTTCCCGCCGAGCTGGAACGGCTGAGGGACCGGGCCGCTAAGGCCGCCGAAGGCGGAAATTTTGCCGATGCCTACGAGAATATGTACGATGCCTCGGAGGGAGCGGGACTGGGAGTGATCCTGTCGATATTGCTTCTGAAGAACGCCGGCATCGATTCCGACTGCTTCGCCATACTCCCGGAAGGGGATGTTATGAGGATCACCATCACCATCCCGTCCGAGCTGAAGGCCTCTGAAATAACCTCGGAGATCGGCAGGCGTATCCTTGACGATGTCAGTTCCCTCCCGACCTTCCCCGAGAACGTCCTGGAGCTTCGGGCCCTCTGCAACAACCCGGAGACAAGCATCGATGCCATTTCTGAAAGGATATCCATTGACCCGTCCCTTACCGCCGATCTTCTCAAGCTGGCCAATTCAGCGGGCTTCATAACCAGCAGGCGGATCAACAAGATCCATGATGCCGTTATGATCATCGGCCTGAAAAACCTCGAGTCGCTTCTGGTCGCGTCGGCTTCGCGGAAGATAATGGACAAGCGGTACCGGAAATTCGAACAGGTATGGGAACACTGCAACAGGACCGCGTACTACGCGCGCCAGGTTGCAATTGAGAAAGGATTCAGCCAGATTGCCGACGATGTTTTTGTGGCGGCGCTCCTGCACGATATCGGGAAAATCGTGCTCCTGTCCACCGATGCCAGGCTCGCGGGACAGATAGCGGAGATGATCAGGAACCGGAAAATCAGGACCACAGCAATTCTGGAGGAAATATATATCGGCATCAGCCATTCAACCATCGGCGGCCTTATCGCCGAGAGATGGAATTTTCACGAGGATCTTGTCGAGACAATTCGATATCACCACGCGCCACTCAGTCCCGGTATACGCAACCGGGATATGACCATGATCGTGTACCTTGCAAACCAGCTGTGCAACGTGGAAGAGAAATTCATGGATCCCCATTACATCGAGGACGAGGTGCTGAAAAGGTTCGGCGTCGAGTCACGCGCCGATTTTGACCAGCTGCTGCACCGCCTCCAGAAGCGGTTTGCCATGCAGCAGAAACTACTGTAACTGCGAGCGCCATGGGAACGTATATAGTAAAAGAGACGCCCGGAGGAAAACCGACCCTCATCTACCGCAATTCCCGCGAGGTGCGGATCCATTCCGCCTATGAGCCGGACCGTGAGGCGGACCGGGCCGTCGAGGGGTTTTCCATGGGCCGGGCCACCATGATTGCCGTGTCCGGGATCGGCCTGGGATATCACCTGGACAGTCTCAAGCGGCGGTTTCCCGGGAAACCGGTGATCGCCATCGAGCACGATCCCGAAGTGGCGGAACTGGCCCGGAAGACCTGCCCGCAGCATCTGGAAGGCGTCACGGTCGTTTTTTCCGGTGCCGACCTTTCCGCGGTCTTCGAGGCGGTCGACATGGCGGGATTCCGCGGCATCGCCCATTACATGCACCGGCCGTCGTACCTGCTCAATAAGGAATTTTACGATACCATCTTCAGGGACATGAACCAGTACGCGACATCGAAGATAAGCGACCTCCTGACGCGATTCGAGTTCGAGGAGCGGTGGGTGGAGAACATCCTGGGCAATGCCGGGCACCTGTTCGATTCGACCCGCGTGAGGGACCTCTTCGGCGCCTTCACGGGCTGTCCCGGCGTCATCATATCCGCCGGACCGAGCCTGCGCGGAAACATCCGCTTCCTGGCGGATATGAGGGACCGGGCCCTCATGGTGGCGGTGGACACCGCGGCCCCGGTGCTCCAGAAGCGCGGCATCGTCCCCCATCTCATCATGACGCTGGACGCGCAGAAGTACAGTATCAAGCATTTCATGGGCCTCCGCGAGAGCGGCGCGGCACTCGTCGCGGACCTGGTGAGCTATCCCCCGGTCATGAGGTCCTTCCGCGGGCCGCGTATCGTGAGCACCACGTCGAAGTATTACACTTCCGCCGGCGGCGAATTGAAGCGCGAGATGACGCCCCTCATGGAATGGGTGGAAAGGCACGCGGGGCCCGTCGGCGACATCCAGTCGGGAGGGTCCGTCGCGACCAGCGCCTTCGATCTTCTTCTGAACCTGGGGTGCAGCCCCATCATACTGGTCGGACAGGACCTGGCTTACACCGGACGGGAGATACACTGCAGCGGCACCCATCACAACGACGAGTGGCTTCCCCGCTATACCCGGTTTTACAACCTGGACACCATAAACCAGAACGTGGTGCGGCGGCGGAAGATCAAGTACGTGCCCGCCTACGGGGGCAACGGAACGGTCATATCGGATTTCGTCTTTGACCTGTACCGCGGCTGGTTCGAGGATTCGGCCAGCAAGGTGCGGGTGCCGGTCATCAATGCCACCGAGGGGGGCGCCCGCATAGCCAACACCGAGGAATGCTCCCTGTCGACCCTTGCCGGACGGTATCCGGCCCGCACGCCGTCCCCCGGGGAGGTGCTGGGCAGGGCCCTGTCGTCGGCGCAGCGTGAATCGCCCGAAGGGCTGATCAGGGGAATGAAGGCCGCCATCAGGGAGCTTGGCGTGATCCGCGGAGCGGCGGAAGCCGCCCTCGGAGAACGGGACCGGGCCAGGACAGTCGAAGAGATGGCCAACAGTCCCGTCCTGCGCCCCGTCCTCCAGCCTTTCCTCAGGAAGGCCCAGACCTTTCTCGCGCGCTATAACGCTACTCCGGAAGAGGCGGAGCGTCTCCTTCTGAAAGACATCATTACGGCAGCGGGTAAGCTCGTTCCACTGCTGGAAAAAAGCAGCCGGGAGCTGTCTAATATTTGACGGCAATGACCCCCAGATCACCCTGGTGGGCTTGACAAACTTGTTTGATCAAATAAGTCCCCCCCAGGGGGATTTAGGGGGGGCGCCACCTAAAGAATCTATGCCAAAAAGACCGATAATAGTAACGATGAGCTCTGTATAACCGGCTGAGGGGGTCATATGATCCTTCGCATGCATCAAAGATTTGACAGGAACAGGATACCATTCATGCTGAAAAGATTTTCACTGGCCATGATTATCGCCGCATTATCCATGATTGATTCTCTGGCGCATCCTAAGCCGATGCCGCCGGACACCGTTGACTGGAGCCGCGGCGTTGTGGTCACCCATGTGCTGTCCCGGGTCCAGTTTGACGGCCGGGGGACCCCGGTGGACGGGGAGAGCGGAACGGCAATATCCCTGAACCGCGGCAGGAACGACGCGTACCGGAAAGCCCGCGACCGCGCCGTTGAAAACATGGTCCGCCTGATCAAGGGTATCAGGGTCGATTCGGATACCATGCTTTCCGATCTTCTGGAACAGAGTGATACGGCCCAGAAGCGCATTGTCAGCGTCATAGAATCCAGGATGAAGGTGCGGGAGTCCCCCGCCGACTTCGCGACATCGGCCTGCAGGGCGGAGCTCAAAATCGGGGACCTCCTCCACGCCGTACCATACAGCTACCCGGGTGACGATTTCCCCGTCCGCATTGATAACCCCATACCGACCAGTTACACGAGCCTCATCATAGATGCCCGGGGACTCAATATTGAGCCCATGATTCTCCCATCAATCTACAGCGAGGAGGGCCTCGAGATATACGGCCGCTATTACGTCGATATCCGGTACGCCGGCAGGCACGGGATCGCCGCGTACGCCCATGATGAGGACGAGGCGATGAAGATCAAGGGCGCCGGCAGGCACCCCTATTACACGGTGGCCGTGAAGGAGATGAAGGGGTGCCCCGTTATCGCCGACCGGGACATCCGTAGAATATTCAGCAGCGGGGACACGGTGGGGCAGCTCAAGAGGTGCCGGGTTATTTTTATTATTGATAAAAAGAAGAAATGATGGTATATTGGTGCTGAGAGACCGTGATGAAGATGAAAATGAAAATTTCCCCTGAAGCAATGAACAACGCCGTCTCGGGTGTTGACCACATGATCAACAGGATACCGAAGAGGACCCAGCAGACGATCAGAAACCTCTACATGCTGACGATCTTCTGCCTGGCCGGCGGGGGCGTCGTGATGGGGGTCATGTGGGGCAAACAGTCAGCCGAGATAAAGAGCGCGCCCATCATCGAGCGCACCAACGACGCCTTTGACCTGGACATCAAGAGGGAGCGCACGGAGGGGAATTTCTCCATGCTCGACACCGAGATGATCAACGAAATGAAAAAAATGGACGTCGACAAGATACAGTTCCCGACGCGCTCGAGCATGGAGCCCGAGGTCGACCGCGGGATCATTGAACCGGAGGCCGGGAAAAAGATGAAGGAGTCGCCTGAAGTCAGGATCCAGGACCCCCTCTTTGAAGGCGACTACAAGAGACGGCCTGCCGTCGATTCTGACGTAAGGCCCGTTGAAAAGAGGTCGCGGGCGGCCGGGGAGGACCGCGAGTCGGTGCTCGATAGTGAGAGGAATGATATCGGCCCGCTCCCGGAGCGTGAGACTGGTGAGCGGGAACCGCGCGTCAAGAGGCTTGAAAAGAGGACCATACCCGGAGATCGCGAACCGGTAATTGAAAAAGAGGAGAAGGATGTGAAGCCTCTCCGTGAGCGTGAGTCGACCCGGCGGAAGGACGTCCGGGGACCCGATTCGGACGTGAGGCCTCTTCAGAAGATGCGGCCGGCCAGGGGATCGGATATCCGCCAACCGGAGCCGAAACATAGCGATGAAGGAATAATCAAAGAGTGAAACATGTCATATTAATAGCGATGCTGTGCGCCGTTCCCGCTGCGGGTATGGACATGGCCGGGGGGTATCTCCTCGCCAAGGACATCGCGCAGACCGAGGACATCATCAACACTATCCTGAAAGATGACTCTGGCACGAAGCCGGACGATGCCAAAAAGTCCGATACCGCTGTTCCGGCCGACGCCGTTAAAAAAGATAAGGCTGCCCCGCAGCCCCCTGACGAGAAAAAAACCGCGCCCGATGCCGTACTTCGGAAGGAAAAGAAGGGAACCGCCGCCAGGGAAGAAACCGCGCCCCGCATTACCAACGAGGAGCAGGTGCTCCTCAAGACCGGTATCGATTTTTTCAACAACGGCCTCTACGATCATTCCCTGAAAAAATTTCAGGACCTCTCAGCGAAGTTCCCCCAGGGGACATATAAGGACAGTGCCCGCTTCTGGATGGGGAAGATTTACCTCAAGCAGTACAAGTATGACGATGCGATCAGGGAATTCTCCTCGGTAACGGCCGAATCGGGCGATTATCCGGCGTCCCTCTATTATGCGGGCGAGAGCATGCTGATGAAGGGAAACCAGATAGCATCGATAGAATATTACCAGCGCGTCCAGGCCCAGTTCCCCTCGCATGAGCTGGCTGACAAGGCCCTCCTTAATATCGCGCGGCTCTACCTGAACCAGCAGAAGGGGACCCAGGCCCTGGATTCAGCGGTAAAGATCATAAAGTTCTACAAGGACCGGGACACGGTCGACGACGCCTATTACATGATGGGGAAGGTCTACGAGAAGGACCCGAAACTGAAAGACATTGAAACGGCCCGGAAAATTTACCGGCAGTTTATAAAGAAAGGGGAGACCGATCCCCGCTTCGGCAGGTCGCCGCTCCGGAAACGCGTCCAGGAGGACCTGCAGCGCGTTGACCGGATGTATTTCAAGCTGGAGCAGTGACAGGCGGCCGCTCATGGAACAGGGAAAATCAAAATACAGCTATCGTGACACCGGCCTCACGCCTCACATGGAGGACTATGTCGAGGCCATTGTCATGCTCTCGGCAACCAACCGGGTGGTCCGCGTGAAGGATATTGCCAGCAAGCTGAACATCAAGATGCCGAGCGTGTCCGCCGCCCTCGTCAAGCTGAAGGAAATGGATCTCATCGATTACGAGAAGTACGGGTATGTTGAACTGACCGAGAAGGGACAGGATCTGGCCGGACGCGTCCTGAAGCGCCACAACTGCCTCATCGAGTTCTTCTCCGCCGTGCTCCAGGTTGAACATGATGCGGCCGAGTGCGAGGCATGCAAGGTCGAGCACGACCTGGCCCCCGATACCTGCTTGCAGATCCACAAGTTCCTCGATTTCTTCAAGGAGGAGGAATCGGCGGGGAGCGAATGGATTGCCCGTCTTAAGGAAGCCCTCAAATAAAAACGGGCGCTCGCGCGCCCGCCGTATATATCCAAAAATATCGCCGATCACCTGGACATGATCAGCTCGCTTTTTCCTTTTTCTTGGACTCCATCTCCTTGAGGACCTTCTCCTGCACGTCCTTGTTCAGCGGCAGATACTTGAAGAACTCCATGGAGTAGTTTGCCCGACCGCTGGATATGTTCCGCAGCTGCGTGGCGTAGCCGAACATCTCCATGAGGGGAACAAACCCGATGACCTTCTGGGAGCCCTTGCGGTAGCGGCGCATCGATTCGATTCGTCCCCGCCGCTTGTTCAGGTCGCCGACGACCTCGCCGATGTAATCGTCAGGGGTGTTGACCTCGATCTTCATCATCGGCTCGAGCAGTATCGGGTTGGCCTTGAGGAAGCCCTCCTTGAAGCATATGGCGGCGCAGGTGCGGAACGCCATGTCGGATGAGTCGACCTCATGATAGGTGCCGTCGAGAAGGACCACCTTGACGTCCACGACCGGGAAATCCGAAAGAATTCCCTCTGCCATGGCGGCCTCTACGCCCTTGCGGACTGACGGTATGTATTCGTTCGGGATGACGCCGCCCTTGATGCGGTCTTCGAACTCGAAGCCTTTGCCCTCGTTCGGTTCGAGGCGCATCACGGTATGGGCGTACTGGCCGCGGCCGCCTGACTGCTTGGCGTGCTTGTAATTGCTTTCGACTTCCTTGGTAATGGTTTCGCGGAAGGCGACGGACGGCGCGCCGACTTCGGCCACGGCGTCAAATTCAGTCTTCAGCCGGTCGATGATGATCTCCAGGTGGAGCTCGCCCATGCCGGCGATGATCGTTTCATTGGTCTCGTCGTTAAAACGCACCGTGAAGGACGGGTCTTCCATGGCCAGCTTGCGGAGTGCCGCCCCGAGCTTTTCCTCTTCCTTCTTGGAAGGCGGTGTTATTTTCATCTCAATGACCGAGGGCGGTATGAAGATCGATTCCAGGTAGAGGGGATGTTCGGAATCGCACAGCGTGTCGCCGGTCTTGGTGAATTTCATGCCGATGAGGGCGACGATGTCGCCGGGGCCGGCAGTTTCAACCTCTTCGCGCTCCTTGGCGTGGATCCGGAGGATCCGGCCGATGCGCTCCATTTTCTTTTTCGTTGAATTATACACCTGCATGCCGCTCTTCAGCTCGCCGGAATAGACCCGGATAAAGGTCTGCTGCCCGACGTAAGGGTCATGGATAAGCTTGAAGGCGAGGGCCGCGAAGGGATCCTTCGCGGACGGGTGCCGGGTATGGGATTTCTCGGGATCGTCCATGTCAATGCCGACAACAGCGCCGATGTCGATGGGAGAGGGCATATAGTCCACCACGGAATCGAGGAGAAGGTGGACGCCCTTGTTCTTGTACGCGGAACCGCACAGCACCGGTGTGATCAGCATCTTGATGGTGGCTTCGCGGGCGGCTTTCTTGAGGAGCTCGTTCGGGACTTCCTTGCCGTTCAGGTACAGGTCGGCAATCTCCTCGTTATAATCGGCGATTTTCTCCACGATGTACTGCCGGGCCGCGGCAACCTTGTCCTTGTATTCCTCGGGTACATCTTCGATTACCCGTTCCTTGTCCTTGAACAGGTGCGCTTTCCCGTTGATGACATCGATGCAGCCTTCGAAGGTGTCTTCGATGCCGATGGGTACCTGGAAGGGAACCGGGTTCGCGTCAAGGTATTTCTCCATCTGGTGGACGACTTCGTTGAAGTCAGCGCCGACGCGGTCCATCTTGTTTACGAAGGCGATCCGGGGCACCCGGTAACGGTCGGCCTGGTTCCAGACCGTCTCGCTCTGGGGCTCAACGCCGCCCACGGCGCAGAACACGGCGACCATGCCGTCGATGACGCGCAGGGACCGCTCGACCTCGACGGTGAAATCGACGTGGCCGGGGGTGTCGATGATATTAACCATGTGGTCGTTCCAGGTGCAGGAAATGGCCGCGGAGGCGATGGTGATGCCCCGTTCCTGTTCCTGTTTCATGAAGTCCATGGTGGCTTCGCCGTCGTGCACTTCGCCGAGCTTCCTCGTGGTGCCGGTGAAGAACAGGATCCGTTCGGTTACGGTTGTTTTACCGGCATCAATATGAGCGGCGATACCGATATTTCTCAGTTTTTGTAATGGCATAATACTTCCTCAAACTACTTATAGATTTCGGCAGATACGGCACGGGGCAATCTCTGCAGTTATTGTCAATATGATGGGCCGCGGTTCGGCAAAATAAGGGGCATAATCTATCGAGGTCTCTTTTTGTCAATAGAATTTTTCAAAATTTTTAAATGTATTTCTTTTCCTTCAGCAATAGATAATGTAATCTTTGTCATCGCGAGCGGAGCGAAGCGATCTTGAAATTATCTGTATAATAAATGATAGGAACAGGGCTATTTTATGAATTCAATGAAACCGTCAGCACGATTGCATCGTCGCTGAGCTTCTCGCATGACATAAATCAGTCAAATAGCTATTCCTGCAGGATGTCGATCATGCTCAATTGCAGTTCCGCCTGCTGGCGATAGGCCGACTCGGCGTGGTTTTCCACTATATCGTTGAATATTTCCGCGGCTTTTTTCTCGTTACCCATCTTTATGTAGCATAAGCCTATGTTGTAATACGCCTCGACGCCGCTTTCGGTGTTGCTGAATTCTTCATAGAGAGCCCGGTATTTGTCGACGGCCTTGAGGTATTCCATGCGGTTAAAGTATATTTCGGCTATGTGACGGTATGCCTCATGCCGGTGGGTCCCGTTCTGGAATATCTCCAGGTACTCGTTGAAGGTCTCGAGGGCCTTGTCGTATTTCTTGATCTTGAGAAAACCGAGGCCGTTCTGGAACTTGAGGTCATCGGCCAGGGCGTCAAGGCTCTGGCCGTCCCTGATCTCATCGGCCGCGTAAAGGCCGGCCGGCATCCCGGTCAGGCAGAGTATGATGAGGAAAATTCTGATGGGTCCCATGGCGCGTATCCTGTTATTAGTATAGGATAGATATCGGTTCTTATGCGACATAAGATTAGTGTTTTTTTATCCTGTTACCTCAATCCGGGCTTCTTCGTTGAAGGGGTTTGTTCTGGTGGCGATGGAATACAGGTAGGGATAGTTCGCCTTGATGTGCTTCATGTACTCGAGCCATTCAATAACAATAAGCCTGAAGGCCCTGACGGCGTCGCCCCTGAGATGGTTCAGGTCCGATTCGGGCAGTCTGTCGAAGGAAGTGCGGTGCTGGAGCTCATCAGTGAGGTGGAAAACTGCCCAGAGGAGGTCGGTGAATTTGTCATGCTCAAGCAGGTTCGGGTTTTCAAGCATCCTGAGCATGTCATCACGGTGCAGCAGCAGGTATTCCTTCATGCGTCGGAGGACGCCGGGATTGAGGGCTATATCGGGGATGTACGTGGAGAGATATTTTTTGGCCCCCTCGAATGTTTTCGCGTTCCACGCGTTACTGATGATCATTTCCTTCCTGAGATTATCTATGTTTTTTTCCGTCTCAACGAAAAAGGAGATGAGGCCGGTGCCGACTTCGTTAAAAAAAACGCCGATCATCATGTTCATCTTGTTGAGGAGCGCCTCTTTTTCCTTCTTCTGGAGGAGCTTGTCCAGGAGGAGCATGACCAGGAGCACCTGCACCGGGACGAAGGCGAGGTCCTGGAGCATGTAGAAGAAGGTGTCGCGCAGATTGTGAAATGCCAGGTACTGGGTGAAATAAACGGCAATGGACATCACCAGGAGCGCGATACCGAGGATCAGGTACCAGCGTATTGTGGTCATGAAATTAACCTCCCCTTGGTTACGATCAGTTCCTATTTAAAGGTGAAGATGCCCGTGTCAATTTTTTTTTCATGAAATGCCGTGACTGGAGACGAGGCGATTAGAGGTTCTGCTCTGATCCCATGCCGATGGCCGGGGCCGGCTCTTCAGCTGCTTCCAGGCTGCCGTAGCGGAGGGCCGCCCTGACCAGCATGATGGCCGCCAGGAACATAACGGCGCACACGTCGAAGGCGGCCAGGTAGGAGTCAAGGTAATCGATGAGAAACCCCAGCGACAGAGCGAAGGTCATCATGCCGGTGTTGAAGGAGGCCGTGAAGAGTGCATTGGCCTTTCCCCGGTCATGGGGCTCGACGATGCTGACCTGGATTGTGTTCAGGACCGGGTAGAGTATCCCGTGGGTGATGCCGTACATAATGCTCACCATGACGAGCATGGCCATCGAATTGAGGAAGTTCATGAACACGTTCATCAGAGCCCCGATGGTCAGGACCGCCATAAGGAGGGAGCTCCTGCTTATCCTGGCCACCTGTTTGATGAAGGTGAAGCGAATGATTATGAGAACCGCTATATATATCAGAAAAAAATAAGAGAATTTAAAGTTCGTGGTGGTGCGGATAAAATTCGGAAGGTATGTCACTATGACGCCGAACCCGCCGCCGAATATGATGGAGACCAGCGCCATGAGAAGGAATTTCGGTTTTGCCAGGAGGTGCAGCGATCCCTTGCTGGTCGGCAGGTTCCCGGCGGTATCGCTGCAATCAATGCACGGCATGATGAAGGTGATGGCCAGACTCGCCAGGACCATCACGACTGAAAGGGCGAATATCACCTGGTGCGGATATCCGTACGACAGGAGCATCTCCCCGAAAAAGGGACTCAGGGCATTGCTCAGGGCGCCGGTAACGCCGTATATGCCGATGGCCTCGGCTGCGTCTTTCATGGGGACGATTTCGAAAATGATCGATGTTCCCACGATCATAGCCACGGAAAAGCCGATGCCGTGTATGATCCGGGTCAGGAGGAGAGCCCAGGTCAACGAGGTTATCAGAAGATACGATGCGTAGGCGCAGGCAAGGATAAGATAGCCAATACGGAGCAGTTTTATCCTGTCCCTTCCATGCATGATGGACCCTATGGTTACGGCAGATATAAGAGTGAAGATTTTATCGATATTGTTCATTATTCCTATATACGATTCTGTGGCGCCCAGGCTTTTCAGGTACACCGGGAGGAGGATGTAGAGAGAATTGCCCAGGAAGAACAGGAAATTCGCCAGGGCGAGGTAGTAGAATAGGGAATGATACCGTTTCATGGCTTAACCATATTGATGTGGGATGAATAGCAAGGATTTTTTGTTTTTAAGGATTTTGCTCTGACACCGCGTACTATGATAGCTCGATTTTACCCCAATACGGTCAATTATGCCGATATCCGGTAGTCCAAGCCTATTTACTCTGACACCTGGTTTTTTGGAGGAGCAAATATTGTTATCGGAACCCTGGAAACGGTTATTCTGCCCCCGGATTTATAAACATAATCATCTTTATGATTATTATTTTTGAATAATTGGCCCGGAAAAGGGATTGCATAAATAATAATATGGATAATAATAGAAATAATGATCAGGGAGGTCCTCAATGGAATTAAAAGAAGCGATCCTGAAGCGCAGAAGCATACGAAAATTCACAGACTACCAGGTCACTGATGCCGAGATAGACGAATTGCTTGAAGCTGCCCGGTGGGCCCCATCGTGGGCCAACACCCAGGTCTGGGAATTCGTTGTCGTGAGGGACCGGCAGGTGATGGATAAGATCGCAACCACGTATGCCCCGAATAACCCGGCAACGAAATGCACCCAATCCGCATCGGTGCTCATTGTGGGGTGCGCCAAAACGGGTGTATCCGGCGCCCATGACGGAAAGAACCTGACGATCTTCTCCGAGTGGTTTCTTTTCGACCTTGCCCTGGCGGTCCAGAACCTGTGCCTCCGCGCCCATGACATCGGCCTGGGCACGGTCATAGTGAGCCTGCTCGACCACCGTGCCCTGAAGCAGGTGCTGTCGGTGCCGGATGGATATGAGGCCGTGACCGTTATTCCCGTGGGCAAATCGGCGGTGCCGGACAAACAGGGGCCGCCGAGAAAGAGCATGGCGGATTTCACGCATCTTAACAGATTCGGGACAAAGTATAAACAGTAATATCCGGGAGGCCCGTCATGTCGGATAGTTGCGTTCAGGTTGAGTACCGGGGCCATACTGCTATTGTCATTTTCAACAGGCCCGATAAGAAGAACGTATTCAACAGGGATATGTGGACCGGCCTGGAGCAGGCTGTCGTGCAGCTCAAGGCTAACCTGCCCCGGGCCATTGTTGTGACCGGAGCTGAAGGCGCCTTTTCCGCCGGCTTTGACGTGAACCCCGCCAATCCGCAGGTGACCATGCTTCTGGAAGCCATCAAGAAGAGGAGCCGTACCGCCGTTGAGGAGGTGGTGAGGTATATTCGTGAAACCACGGACAGGCTGGTGGCCCTGCCGGTCCCCATCATAGCCGCCATCAATGGAATGGCCTTCGGCGGCGGCGCCGAACTGGCCGTTCGGTGTGATATGCGGGTCATGGACCCCGGCGCGGTGATATGCTTTTCCGAGGTGCGCCTGGGCCTCATGCCGGACTGGGGCGGAGGGGTGGCCCTGAGCCGTCTCCTGGGCAGGTCGTTGGCGGCTGACCTGATCCTGACGGCCCGCAGGGTTGGCGCGGACGAGGCCATGTCCATGGGCCTGGTAAACCGCGTCAGCAGTCCGGGAAAATCCCTCGAGGAATCCCTGGATCTGGCAGGGATGATATCCAAAAACGGCCCCCTGGCGGTTAGGGCGGCGCTGGAAGTGATACGCCGCTCCCCGGATATCCCCTTCCGTGATGCACTGGAGCTGGAAACCCTGGTGGCATCTGACCTGATCGCCTCCGGTGAATGCGTTCACGGCATAACGGCCTTCCTGTCAAAGAAAGATCCCGATTTTCCCGATCCGAAATAGGGCCGATTTTTTCTGTTTGCTCTGACACCAGATTAATTCAGGAATTATACAATATACTTATTTTGTACTTTTTGATTGGTTATTAATGAATGTTGCTCTGACACCGGCCTGGGGCCGGGCGTCATCGATAGTTATCGGCAGCGGTTGGAAGCCGCGATTATCGGGACTCTGACCCCTCATCAGGAGATCCATCTTGTTTATCCCGACAGCCATGGAGGAAGCCGGCGCCCTGGGGTGGGACCGGTTCGATATCATCCTCATCAGCGGAGACACCTATATCGACAGCCCCTACCTTGGCACGGCAGTGATCGGCCGCGTCCTCATGGACGCCGGTTACCGCGTGGGCATCATTGCCCAGCCTGATACCGGCAGCTCCGCGGACATTTCCCGTCTCGGCGAGCCGCGCCTCTTCTGGGGAGTAAGCTCAGGTTCGGTGGATTCCCTGGTGTCCAATTACACGGCCACGGGGAAAAGACGCCTCCAGGATGATCTTACGCCGGGGGGGAAGAATATCCGTCGCCCTGACCGGGCCGTTATCGTGTACACAAACCTTATACGCCAGCATTTCAAGGATACGGCACCGATAGTTATCGGCGGCATCGAGGCGAGCCTTCGCCGCATAGCCCACTATGATTTCCGCGATGATAAAATCCGCCGGTCGCTCCTTTTCGACGCCAAGGCCGATATCCTTGTCTACGGGATGGCGGAGCGAACCGTGACGGAGCTTGCCGCATGCCTTAAGTCGGGAAAAGATTTCCGCGGGGTACGAGGCCTCTGCTACATTGCGGGATATACCATCAGCGATTATATCAAGCTTCCCTCCTTTGAGAGTGTATCGAAGGAGAAGGATGAATTCATAAAGATGAGCAGGATCTTTTTCGGCAATAGCGATCCCTTAAGCGCCCGGGGGATGGTCCAGAAGCATGGTGACCGCTATCTGATCCATAATCCTCCCGCCATCCCCCTTTCTTCAGAGGAGCTGGACCGCGTCTACGAGCTTCCCTACGAGCGGGATGTTCATCCCTATTACAAAAAGACGGGGAGCGTCCGCGCCCTGGATACGATCAGGTTCTCCATCACCACGCACCGCGGCTGCTTCGGCGGATGCAATTTCTGCTCCATCGCGGTCCACCAGGGGAGCGAAATTGTTTCTCGGAGCGAGGAATCGATTGTTAGGGAAGCGAAAAGCTTTACGAAGCATCCGGCGTTCCGCGGCATCATAGCCGATATCGGCGGCCCCACGGCGAACATGTACGGGATGCTGTGCAAGAACATGGCCCGCAAGGGGATCTGCGCAGACAGGCGCTGCCTGGGCGGGCATGTGTGCCGGGTAATGAGCATATCGCACAAGAGCCAGATCAGCCTGCTCCGGAAGATACGCAATATCCCCGGCGTCCGCAAGGCCTTTGTCGCCTCGGGTATCCGCCATGACCTGGTCATGGCTGATACGGTCGCGGGGGAGGAGTATCTGTCCGAAATCGTGAAGTACCATGTCTCGGGTCAGCTGAAGATCGCGCCAGAGCATTGTGTGGACCGGGTCCTCGATCTCATGGGGAAGCCCTCGGTGGAGGTTCTCCTGGCCTTCCGCGACCTCTATGTCCGCCTGAACAAACAGCACCGGAAGAAGCAGTTCCTCACCTATTACCTTATCGCCGCGCACCCGGGGAGCAACCTGAACCACATGAAGGCCCTGCGCAGTTTCGTGCGGCGGGAGCTGCACCTTGATCCCGAGCAGGTCCAGATATTCACCCCGCTGCCGTCAACCTGGTCCACGGTCATGTATTATACGGGCCGCGATCCCTTTGACGGGAGGGATATCTTCGTGGAACGGGATACCGCGGAAAAAGAGAAGCAGAAGAGGGCCCTGGGGCGTCCCCGGAAGGATTGAAAAAGCTGATTCGCAAAACATCCGTTATTTGTAAATAACTGACGCAAAGGTCCGCTTTATTCCCCTGACATATCGAATCGCCGGATACCCCAGGATCATGGCCAGGGCCACCTTGTTTTCCGCCGGTATCCCCCATTTTTCCTTAAGTTTCTTCTCGCGGTCCAGGGCGAAGGAGACAGTGCCGATCATGCAGGTCCCAAGGCCGAGGGATTCAGCAGCTATCATCGCATAGGTGCAGGCGATGTGGCCGTCGACCGGGTCGGCGTAGGGTGACTGGTGGAAGAGGAGCACGCAGGGGGCCCCGTAGAAGAGCAGGTCGATATTGCGTTTTTGTTCATCGATCATCATTTTTGTGGCGGGCAGGATGAAATCCCGGAACGCTTCGACATCCGTCTTTTTCATGAAAGGCTGCATGAGGGCCATCACGACCGGGTTGAAGAATTTCTGCCATTTTGCGAAAATTGCGAGGATGTCGCCGGCGCATTTCTGAACGCGGTCAAAGCCGTGGACGACGGTCACGCCGACATCGGATGGCGGGATCCCCATGGGAGCGCTGGTGGATATGACAAGGAGCCTGTCGATTGTTTTCTTTTCAATATTCCTGTCTGCGAATTCCCTGACGCTGCGGCGGGAGAGGAGCAAGGCATCCAGGGTATCAGGGGTGGCGCGTTTTTCCTTTTTTGGAAGGATGAAGGTGTCCCCGGCGCCGATCCTGCGGCCCGTCACGGTGACTGCGCCTTTAGGGCAGACCATCATGCACTGGCCGCAGCCGATGCAGCCCAGGCCGTTGTCGGGAACGACGGTTGGCGTCCCGTCATCTTCTATAATCGTGAAGGACTTGCATACCCTGACGCATAATCCGCATTTGGTGCAGATCCTGGTGTTGATAACGGGCCGGGCCGCTTCATTGCCGAATCCGGTTTTAATGGTTTTTCCTGGTTTGCCTTTCATGGATCACCCCCTGTAATTGTTTATAAAGGTTTCATTAAAATCATCGATTGTCTTTTCCAGCTGGAGGTTTTTATCCATAACGAGGTATCCGATGATGCCGTCAAGGGCAGCCATGAGGGCAATGGAAGCGCTCCTGACATTGAACATTCTGAATTCACCAGCTGTAATGCCCTTACGATATATTTCCTCGAAAAAAGCGATCATCTGGGACGTATATCCGTCATAAAGGTGCCAGAGGTTCTGGTTGGAGATGGTTTTAGTCATGGTGAGGAATATGAAGGATAATTCCCGGGGATGCTGAGTCCAGTAGGTGAGGTACCGGGTGATATACACGGCAAGCCCGTTCGCGGCATTGGCCCTGCCCATTGCATCTGTCATGAACGCAAAAACCGGTTCCATGAACATGTTATTCGCTTTAATCAGAATATCATCCTTGCTCTCGAAATGATAGTAAAGGCCCCCCTTGGTCAGGCCGGCCCTGGCCGCAATGGATTCCATGGAGGTGGCTTCATAGCCCCTTTCGACAAACTCATGGATGGCCGCGTCAAGGATGTCCTTTGTTCTTTTGTCTTTTGCCTCTTTTTTAGTCATGATTTTCTCTCCGGATGCTCCTTTCCATTTAATTGAGCGGGTCTTTTTGATAGTCCCTGAGCTTTATTCCCGGTGCCCGATATCGGCGCCAGTACCGCGTCAAAGAAGTATAAGTAAAAAGCGCGTTCACTGGTTTCAGCTGGAGCAGCCACTGCAGCGCACCATAGAGGAAAAAGACCATGAGGAGCATAATATAGGAGTTAAGAAAATAGACGATTATAGGATAATTGATGACCGTCAGGATCGGCATGGAGGTGAAAAGGTACATGGTCAAGGGAATCTGACTGATGAGGACGATGATCAGGAAAAACAGGTGCGAAGCCTGGATCGCCTGCTGCGGACAGTTGTCTATGCAGCGCATGCAGCTTTCGCAGGTAAACTTCCAGTACGGCTTTCCGTGACGGATCTCGATGGCACCCACAGGGCAGTTGTTCACGCAGATCATGCAGTTGTTGCAGCTGCTTGAATAAATGAATGTCTTGGCTAATATAAAACGCCCGATCAGGAAATAGATTACGGCTATCGGTGCAATGGCGATATCCAGGGGAAGGGTGATCATGGTCCGGAAGAACCTGCGCTTCCCTGCCAGGATGGCGTCGGTAAAATTGCCGGTAATCTCCTCGCAGCGCTTTATGATGAAGGATATCCAGCGATCGCTGTATCCCGGATGCAGCGAGATCCAGTTGGACGGCATATCCAGCGGCAGGCCGCCCCGGATGCTGTAGCGTTTGATCGCGAGGATAAGCATGGGGAGGACCTGCGCCAGTCCGGACAGGCCCGGGCCCAGCAAACGGAATATTTTACTGCCCGCGCGCGTGTTGAGGACGAACGCGTGGGCCCCCCTTGCACGGGGGAATTTTGCCAGGAAGTAGAGCATGGATGGAGCTGCATTAAAACCATGGGTCGGGTACAAAAACCCCATCAGAGTTGCGCTGTCTATGGAACCTGGATCCGGCCGGTAATCGCGGTCTATAGGATGAAGCTCCGTTGCTATGCCCATGGTGGAGGCCTTTTTAATGATCCATCGTGCTGCCATAAGGGCATTTCCGGTACCTGTAAAATAATAAATTATGAGTTTTTTATATTTTATCATGATATTCATCCTCCTGATTTAAAGATACCTACCGTCGGTATTTTAGTCAAGTATTTTTCAGCACTCTGAGTTTGGGGTCAAAATAAAATAATAAAAATATTTAAATGAATATATAAATATTGTAAAATGTATATTTATTTAAAGTCGGTGTCAGAGTAAAAATTATCAACTTGGCCCTAACGATAACTATCTATACAATCCAACATGACTGGTATCAGAGTAAATGCCTATTTTAGAAAATCATTTGAAATCTCTTGACTCTTTTTTAAGCATTGTCGCCGATAGTTATCGGTATGATACAAATTAATAATCTATCCAAGTCCTTTGGCAGGCAGCTCCTCTTCGACAATGTCAGCTTCAGCGTCAATTCCAGGGAGCGCATTGGCCTCGTTGGACGTAACGGTCATGGCAAAACCACGCTTTTCCGCATAATCATCGGGGAGGAACAGCCGGATTCCGGCGAGATAGCCATACCGAAAGGGTACCGCATCGGCTATGTGACACAGCACCTTCTTTTTGCCGAGCAGACGGTTCTGGCCGAGGCATGCCGGGGACTCCCGGAGCACCTCCACGGCGAGACATGGATGGCGGAAAAGATCCTTTCCGGCCTGGGCTTCACGAAGCAGGACATGCAGCGGCCCACATCCGAATTCTCCGGCGGCTACCAGGTGCGCCTGGGCCTGGCCCGGGTGCTCGTGTCGGAGCCGGACCTCCTGCTCCTTGACGAGCCGACCAACTACCTCGATATCGTTTCGATCCGCTGGCTGGAAAAGTTCCTGCGCCAGTGGAAGAGCGAACTCATGGTCATTACCCACGACCGCTCCTTCATGGACAGCGTCACCACGCACACCGTGGGGATACACCGGAAAAGGGTCCGCAAGATCGAGGGCGGCACTGACAAATACTATGAGCAGATATTAAAAGAAGAAGAGATATACGAAAAGACCCGCGTCAATGACGAGAAAAAGAGGAAGGAGGCGGAGCTCTTCATCAGCCGGTTCCGCGCCAAGGCCCGCCTTGCAGGAATGGTCCAGTCCCGCATCAAGGCCCTGGAGAAGCAGGACAAGCTCGATCGCCTTGAAAAGATCAAGACCCTTGATTTTTCCTTCAACTACAAGCCCTTTCCCGCCAAGGCCCTCATGACCGTGGACGGCCTCTCCTTTTCTTACGGGGATGAAGAGCTGATCCCCCATGTCAGTTTCACCGTGGGCAAGGACGACCGGATCTGCGTGATCGGGAAAAACGGCAAGGGCAAAACAACGCTCCTCAAACTCCTGGTGGGAGAGCTTGAGCCGAAGGCGGGGAAGATAACCGCCCATGGAGACCTGAGCATCGGGCATTTTTCCCAGACCAATACCCTTCGCCTGAACGGCCTCTATACCATAGAAGAGGAGATAATGAACGCCGGGTGCGAACGCCAGAAGTCGCGGGACATCGCCGGCGCCATGATGTTCGAGGGAGACATGGCCCTCAAGAAGATCGAGGTCCTGTCCGGCGGGGAGAAGAGCCGGGTCCTCCTGGGCAAGATACTGGCCCAGAAGTCGAACCTGCTCCTCCTCGACGAGCCCACCAACCACCTTGACATGGAGTCCTCCGAGGCGCTCCTCGCGGCCATTGACGGGTTCGAGGGCGCGGCGATCATCGTGACCCACGACGAGATGTTCCTCCACACTCTGGCCAACCGCTTCATCGTGTTCCAGGGGGGGCGCGTGACCGTGTTCAACGGCACATACCAGAATTTCCTCGACAAGGTCGGATGGGAGGATGAGCGCGAGGGCCCGTCGCAGCGGAGCGCCCCGGTGCAGCGGAGCTCGGACCGGGACATGGTGAGCAAGAAGGATTCGCGGCGCATCCGCGCCGATATCATGGCGCGTCGCTCGAAGGTCATCAATCCCCTGAAAACGAAGATCGCCGATCTGGAAGGGGCCATCGAGGCGAAGGAAAAGCGGCTCTCGGCCCTGAACAACGACATCATCGCGGCCTCGGGGATAGGCAGGGGCGAGACGATAGCGCAGCTCTCCCGGGATATCCACCAGCTCCGCGCCGAGATAGATTCCCTGTTCGATGAGCTTGAGGTCCTCATCACCGAGTACGAGGAAAAGTCGAAGGCCTTCGACGCCGAAATGGACGATCAGGGCCTGGCGATATAATTAAACAATTGAGGCGGTCTGGTATGGAAGTATTAATCCCTTTTTTGTTCATCCCTTTTATTGCCCTGCTGTGGGTGGGTGTGACCGGATTGATTTCGGTCATTGGCGGCTGGCGCGACCTGGCGCGGTCCAATCCTGAGCAGGCATCGCTGCATGAGACCGGCGTCACCTATTCGTTCCAGTCGATGCGGATCGGGTTCCTGGGCGGCTACAATTCAGTCCTGAATATTACGGTCTACTCCCAGGGTATCCATATTGTTCCCATTATTCTCTTTTCCTTGTTTCATAAGCCGATCTTTATAAGCTATTCCGCCATGGACAATGTCGAATTCGGCAGGTTCCTGGTCCCCTATGTCACTTTCAATCTGGCAGGCAGGAAAATCAGGATCATGGGCAGAAGCGTCCTTGCCATCAAGGAAAAGCTCGGCGCCCGGTAGCGCGGCGGGATCAGAGCACGTCAGCGCCTATGATGACCATGTCGTCGGTGATCTTTCCGGAGCCGCGGAAGCGGTTGAGCGCCGCCATGATGGCGTCCAGGGCCTCGCCGAGTGGCAGGTCCCTGGTGCGGCCCACTATGTCCAGGAACCGGTCGTATCCCAGGTAGTCGCGCTGCTCATCCACTGTTTCCGGAAGGCCATCGGTATAAAAAAACACCCTGTCTCCCGGGTTGAGGTTCAGTTCCAGCTCGGGGAAGGAATTATCGCTCGCCACGCCGATCATTGTTCCCCGGATGTCAAGGTAGAATGCCGATTCCGCTTTCGCGCGGTGCACGATGGGGGGCGGATGTCCGCCGCATGAAACAGATAGATTGACGGCCTGTGTCCCGCCGGTGATTTTAAATATGCCGTATACGGCCGATAAAAAATAGGAATGCATGTGTTCAAAGAGATCGGCGTTGACCGAGGCGAGGAATTCGGACGGCTGGTAAGCGTATTTGCGAAGGTGCGCGCTGCTTATTGATTTAAGCAGCGATAGAAACAGGGCAGCCGAAATGCCGTGACCGGTCACGTCGCTCAGGAATATGGAGAGGCCCCCGTCCGACAGGGGCAGTATGTTGAAGAAATCGCCGCCGACGGCCTCCAGCGGAAGGTAGCGGAAATCTATGGCCAGGCGTTCGCAGCGCGGCGGCTCCGCGGGAAGCAGCGCCCGCTGGATTATCTGGGCGGTTTTGAGATCGTTTTCGATCGTGTCATTCCGCTCTTTTAACTGTTCCAGGCTTGAGCGGAGCTCCCCCTCGAGGCGCTTGAATTCCGTAATGTCCCTGGTTACCCCCAGGACAGCTGTCGGGTTTCCTTCCGTGTCCCTTATGAAGGAAGCTTTTACCTCGATATCAACCATCCCGCCGCCCTTGGTCCGCTCCTTCAGCGTGAGGGACCTTGACCTGCCCGGGTTGCGCACTCTGTCGCGGTCGATTTCGCTGATCATCAGCCGTGTCACCTGGTTCACGTCGTCTTCATTCAGTATGTCAGTGAGAGAAAGGCGGGTATACTCTTCCGGGGTCCAGCCGGTGCTTGCCGTCGACGAAGGGCTCACGTAGCTGAACCGACCCTTTGCCAGGTCGTAAATCCAGATGACGTCGGTCACGTTGTTGGCGATGAGCCCGAAGAGCTCATTCGATTCCCGGAGCGCCTCGTTCATGCGGGCCATGGCGGTGATGTCATTGATGATAAGTATTTTCCCTGTCGTTATGACCCCTGCCCGGATGTCGGACTGGCTCAGCAGCACCGTCCGCTTTTCCTTGGGTCCGGCGGTCGTCGTCTGAAAATTGCTGTATACGGCGTCACTGCGGTAGCCATCGATCAGCGTTTCCATGCGGAGCGACAGCATGTCGGCCTCAGCGATGTTAAGGATGCGTAAGGCGGCCTTGTTGATGTGCAGCACCGACCCGGTGTTGTCAAGTATGACAACACCTTCTACGGAAGATGAAAAGAGCTCCATCGCGATGGTGTTGATGCCCGGCGTCAGGAAGCGGTAGCGGATGATGGTGTAGAACACGAAGAGACTCAGGATAACGCTCCATGAAGCCGTGTACCTGACGCTGTTTTCAAGACCGGGAATCCTGGGAATGAGGAACTGGTTTACGGCCGAGAAAACGAGGGCGATGATTGTTCCGGAAAGCAGAGGCGTGAGCTGACTGCGCCTGACCGGGTCCTGCGTCCTGATGCGGTAGCGGACCGCCAGTATCCACGATATCACGATGGGCATGATGATCACCAGGACGGTGGCTGCGGTGAACAGAGGGCCCTCGGTAAAACGCCATCCCCAGAAATAATGAGAAAATCCTGAAACGATGAGGTCCGTATTGGTGGAGACCAGAATGGTCAGAGCCGCCGCCCCGAGGATAAAATAGTAGAATAGGTCCCGACGCCGCCGCAGGAACACGTAGGTGAAGTTCATGAAAAAAAATCCGGTGCTGTACCAGAATATGGATGAGAATTTACTGAAGTGAACAATGGCTGTGTTTTCAATGGGAAGGTGGAAGGCGGCGCTGCAGAGGACCCACATGCTGATGGCGGAGGCAAGCATCACGTAGGTCCGGTTGACCGGGTTCCTGATATTGAGTGCAATGGCATAGGGTATGGTGGAAAAATTGATCAGGAACGCCAGTACGGGCAATATCAGATAATAGTTCATGGGCCCAGATATTATCCTATCCGTATCCTTGCGTCAAGCGCAATAGCTCCCGAGCCGTCGGCGAGAATCCGCACCGGGTTCGCGTCAAGCTCCCTTATCTGCGGGTACCTGGCCAGGAGGTGGGAAACCCGCAGGATCATGTCCGCGAAGGCATCGATGTTTCCCGCCTGTTTGCCCCTGGCGCCCTTCAGGATATGGTATGACTTGAGCTCTTTCACCTGTTCCATGATTTCATCCCTCCCCGCGGGGCAGAGGAGGAGCTTTACGTCCTTGAATACCTCGATGTAAATGCCGCCGTATCCGAAAAAGACCACCGGGCCGAAGGACTCATCCTGCTTGCCGCCGATGAACATGTCATAGCCTTCGCCGGCCATCTTCATGATACGCACGCCGTCAAACCGGGCGTCTTTCTTGTATGCGCCGAGGTTCTCCTGTATAGTGTTGAAGCCTTTTTTCACGGCGGCGTCATCCGATAGGCCGACCAGGACCCCGCCGGCCTCGGACTTGTGCAGGGCGTCGGGCGATATAACTTTCATAACCACGGGATAGCCGATTTTTCCCGCCAGGGCGGCCGCCGCGGCGGCGTCCCGCGCCGTTCCGGATTCAGCGACTGGTATGGCGAAGCTCGAAAGGAGCGCCAGCGCTTCTTCCCCGGAATCGCCGGGATGGTCTTTGATCCATTTTTCCGATGCCGCCGGGTCTATCCCCTCGGGAGGCCGCATCAGGTCCGGTTTCCGCTCCTTTTTCATGTGATAATCACACTGCTTCTTCATGGCGATCATCATCTCCTCGAAGCCGTTGAAAATGGGGAAGTTTATGTTCCTCTTCATGGAGGATGTCGTTGTGGAAGGACCGAAGATGCATGCGCCGAGGGGCTTTCCAGACGAGAGCATGGTGCCGGTGGCCTCCTTGGAAAGGTCGGTGTGGAACATCTTGTAAAATACGTCCTCGCCCCGCGGCATGTGGGGCCACTGGCTCACGAACACCGCCCCGTCGATATGGTCGTTGTGCATCACCTCGTAAAAGATCTTGGCGTACAGGTTCGGGTCATAGATGTCGCCCATGTCGAGGGGATTGGAAAAGTTGATGACCCCGGCGTTGGAAAAGCCCTTCAGCCCCTCGTAGAACTCGCGGCCCGGATCGGCGAAGCGGAACCCGATCTTTTCGCACAGGTCGGCCATCATGACGGTGATGCCCCCAGCCGGGCTCATCATCATCAGCCGGTTGCCCCGCATGGGCGGGAGATCAAAGGCCTTGGCCACGCTGATGAAATCGTTAAAATGGGAAATGCGTATGATGCCGGCCCGCTTGAAGGCCACGTCGATGATCTCGTCGTCGTTGGAAAGGGCGGCCGTGTGGCTCATGGCCGCCCGGCGTCCCGCCATGGTCGTGTTGGACTTGAGTATTATGATAGGCTTGTCGATCTTTTCGGCGGCGGCGATGAGTTCCTTGCCGCGCGGGATGCTCTCCAGGTACATGCCGATGATCTTCGTCTCCGGGTCGCGGCCGAAATATTCGAGAAAATCGACCTCGTCCAGGTTGAGCTTGTTGCCGATGCTGGCGAATTTCGCCATGCCGATGTTCTCGTCGGTCATGAAGTTCCAGAGCATGATGCCCACGCCCCCGCTCTGGGATATGAGGGAAAAACCGCCCTTGGGAGGAGGGAAGGACGGGATGAAGGGGAGGCATAGTCCGTTGGCCGTGTTCGCCACGGTGAGGCCGTTGGGCCCCACGAAGCGTATGCCGTAGGTGCGGGCCTTTTCCAGGAGCAGGTCGGCCAGTTTCCGGCCTTCGTCGCTCAGCTCGTTGAAGCCGCCGGACGGGATGGCCATCCACCGGGTCCCCTTTTTTCCGCACTCTTCCACGAGGTCCGGGATAAGCTTGGAGGGCACCAGGGAGAACACCAGGTCCGGCGCGATGGGGAGGTCGCTGACGTTTTTATACATGCGGATGCCGTTGACATCGTGGTCATCGGACCGGGGGTTTACGCCCAGTATCCTCCCCTTGTATCCCCACCGGATGAGATTTTCGAGGACCAGCTTCGGGATGTTGTTCGGTTTTGATGACAGCCCTATGATGGCGAGCGATTGGGGGTTGAAGAGTTTGTCCATGGCAGCCTCCTGGATAATGATGCAGATATTGATTTACAACGTAACGCCGCTCGGGTGATACAATGGCCCGGCGCCGGTTTATATGCCGCGGTGGCCCGGTTTCAGTCAACGGCTATCATGACATTGGAAGCCTTGACAACCGCATATACATCCCTGCCCTCTTTCAGGTTGAGGGTGTCAGCAGATGTTTTCGTGATTATTGATATGATTTCCGTGCCTCCGGCAGTTCGATAAAGATTTAGGAATTGACCGATCCTTGAACGGCTTTCCTGACTTTTCCCTTTAATACATTCCTGGCGCTGGTTCACATGGGGAGCCTCCTTGATGAATTCCCCTCCTCTGAAAGCGGGGATAATTATGGAAATCAGTGAAAAATCACGGGTGCGGCATGGTGCTGATTAAAATGTACAGATTGAGAAAAATAATGTCAATATAATTCGATCCCCTGGGCGCGTACCAGGGGCGGTTTGACGGAAAAAGTCTCTTATCGCTTGCGTATCTTTAATTTGATTTTAAATGTTTCGATTATTCTTGCAGTGATGGATTCTGCCGCCGGCGAAAGGTCGGGATCGGATGATGGGGATGTCCCTGTCTTGATGAACCGGGTAAATATTTCCAGCACGGTTTCCTCGTCAATACCGTCAATGCTGCCGGTGATATGTTTCATGTCGACAGGGACATCGATAACGCCGTTTATAACCTCGCTTCCCCTCCCCAGCAGGAGCAGCATGAGGGCGGAGCGGTCCAGCTGGATCTGGCCGGATTTTTTCTTTTCCAGGCTGCGGATGTTTTCAAGCAGGACTTTTTCGGACATCTGCACCCGCTTGGCCAGGGTTTCCAGCAGGTTCGTGGTGAATTCCGTGTTGTTCCGGACCAGGGCGTCGAGGTTCTGGCGGTCGGCGACCGCTATAACGCAATCGGTAACGCAGCGGGCGGTCTCGGAGCGGACGTTTTTCCCTATGACGGCCATTTCGCCGAAGAGCTGCTCGTCATCAACAGTGTCAATGGTGATGATTTCCCCGCTTTCTTTCGTCTTGTAGAAGATCACCGTTCCTTTTTTAAGCAGGTAAAATTCCGTGGCGTTGTCGCCCTCGTTGTAGATGACCGTGCCGGAGGGCATTACCCTTATGTCCTGCATGGTCGATATGGGGCGCATGAAGAGCTTGCGTATTGACTCGAAGCCCGGCAGCTTGAGGTTAAAGACGATCCCCTTGAAGACGCGGAAGATGGTGTACCGGACCATGAAGGGGAATAAAAAATTCGCCGGCTGGTTGACGAGCTGAATGACCGACCCCCGGGGCGCGCGCGGGTTGGTGTGATTTTCCCACACGATAACTCCTTCCATTTCCCCGGACGTAAAGGCAGGGCACTCGAAGCGGATAGTCTTCCTCGTGCCGATGCCGTACGGCTCTGCGGTCCTGAGAAAACAGCTGGCCGAGGTGATGTCGTAGGTCACCAGTATCTCCTCGAATTCGCCGTTTGACGTGACTTCGACGTCAGAAATAATCGGTATTTTGATCTTGCTGTTTTTAAAGAAATTGGGGTTCACCGCGCCGACAAGGATTAGGATCATGCTGATGGAGAAGGGGAAGATGCCCAGCATGATGATCTGGTCCTGGTGCGGGATCTGGAGCGCCATCAGTTCCATGAGTTCCGACCGGAAGGCGAGGCCCGCAATGGCGCAGAGCATGAACAGGATAACGAAGATGAACCGCATCAAGCCGGGCCGCCACTGGAAAAAGTTTTCTGGCTCGCGGTCCGGCGTTCCCATGGACTGGAGGATCCAGCGCTCGTAAGAAGGCTGGTGAACGATTACGTGCCAGTCCTCGAAGCGGAGGCCCATCGCCTTTATCAGGGCCAGGGGAAGCATGGTCTGCGCCTGCGCCATGAGTATCTCCAGTATGATGACCAGGAAAATGAGCAGCGGCGAGGTCAGGTACGAGATATAGCCCCCGGCAAGGATGAAAGTGTCGAAGGCGCCATGCAGCATTATGGGGATCGCCAGGGACATGAAGGAATAGTAGACCCTGTTGATCTTCGTCTCGCACATTTTCCTGAGGCCCAGATAGTATCCCATGATGCCGCAGGTGGTCATGTGCAGCGGTACTGAAAAGAGTATGCGCACCGCTATGATCGGCAGCCCGAAGTTCATTGCATAGGAAATGTTTTCGACCGCGGAAAAACCTATCCCGAATATCATCGATGAAAGGATCGATTCCATGATGCTGAAGTTCGGGTAATAGTATTGCAGCAGAATGATGATGATGAATGCCCCGATTTTTTCTATGGTGGCAGCCTTGACAAAGCCCGCGAACAGGGCATTGTCAACCGTTATATACGGCGTCAGGTACGGTGATGCCAGCAGGATCACCAGGGCAAAGGCAACCCCGGAGAAAAGCGCTTCCACGTGTTTCAGGTATTCAGGCTTGAAGGTGAAGTAGCGGAAATAGATTAAATAGAAGACCGGTACCGGGATAAGGGCGATGAGTATTTTTTCCCAGGTCATAACAGTGCCGCTGTGACAGGACTATAAGGCCCCGCTCACAGTATACCCTGGAGCGAGGAAAGCTGAAGAATCCGTTTGACGTTTTCGGAGCAGTTTACTATGGTAAGGTTTTTATTGATCTCCTGCAGCTTCTTTTTCAATGTCAGAAGTGTCCTGATGCCGGATGAATCTATGTAATCGACCAGGGCAAGGTCAATTTCAACATCCTTGTCAAAAGACGGGATGCTGGCGACCTTGTCGTTAAAGGGCTTCAGGGTTGTGGATTCAAGATTGCCTTCGATGCCTATTTTAATAATGTCGCCGGTCTGGTTTATTTTTATTTTCATCTCGGTCCTCTTGGGTATAGCAACAGATATGGGAATTATCTGCCTACTAGTATTTTCGTAAACTATTCAAGCTGATATAATAAAAAAATCAGCTCAGACATTAAAAGAATCCTAATAATCCTAATGATATATGTCAACAATCTTTATTATATTATGCATAAATCCGTCTGTTCGGTATTAAAATTTGCATCCTGCATTTCCGTGATATCAATTTAACCGATTAGCTGGCCATATACACTTGACAAAAAACTTCATGAAAAACCAGTATTGGCAGTATGCTGAAAAACAGCAAACTGCTAAGCGGTACATTGATGTATCGCCATTTTTCGAGGCGTTAGCCGAGAAAAAGGTGAGGTTTTACGAATTCACTTCGTAAAACCGGCCCTGAAAAACTCCATGGAAGGAGTTTTTCAGGAAACTGTTAGATCATAAAAAGAGGAGGTGCCCATGAGCAGCGAATATATAGGAGCAATGATACAGGACAGTATAAAAAAATATGGAAATGCCATAGCAATGCGTTATAAAGAAAATGATTCATGGCATGAAATAACGTATAATGAGCTCGGTGAGCGCATACAGCAGGTGGCCAAGGCTCTTCTTGAATATGATGTGAAAGAAGGCGAGATGGTTGGTGTTTTCGCCCAGAACATGCCTGAATGGTCCATTGCCGATTTCGGAATTCTGTCGGTGAGGGGCGTGTCTGTTCCCATCTATGCCACCAATACGGCAAAACAGGCGGAATATATTGTCAATGACGCGGAAATCCGGGTTCTTTTTGTCGGGGATAAGGCGCAATATGAAAAAATTACTTCATTCATCGATTCATCAAAATATTTAAAGAAGATCATTGTTTTTGACGGGAATGTCCAGCTGAAGGGAAATCATTCGGTGTCGTTCAAGGATTTTCTCGAACTGGGGAAGAAGTCAGCGAAAGATTCCATCGTTGCAGACAGGACCTCGCGGGGATCCGTCGATGATATTGCCACGCTGATCTACACCTCTGGGACCACGGGAGATCCCAAGGGCGCGATACTGACCCATGGTAATTTCGCCCACCAGTTCCGCGCGATTGATGAGCGCTTTTCCGTCGGCGTCGGTGACCGGAGCCTCTGTTTTCTTCCGTTGAGCCACGCCTATGAGAGGACATGGTCGTACTACGTCTTCCGGTCCGGCGCAGAAAACAATTATGTGGCAGACCAGAAGAAGATAGTTGAATACATGCCGGATGTGCGCCCCACGGCGATGGTCAGCGTGCCGCGCCTGTACGAGAAAATCTATTCCACGGTTTATGATAAGCTGAAAAAAGCGTCTCCCGCCAAGGCCAGAATGTTCAACTGGGCCATCCGTACGGGAAAGACCTACCAGTACAAGAAGAAAGACAGGAAGTTTATAGGCCCCTGGCTTGCCCTTTGCCACGCCCTTGCCGATGTCCTGGTGCTCAAGAAGATACGGGATGTCGTGGGCGGACCGAAGAAGTTTTTTTCCGCCGGCGGCGCGCCCCTCTCCATTGATATCGAGGAGTTCTTCTTTGCGGCCGGTCTGCTGGTCTGCCAGGGTTACGGTCTTACCGAATCGTCGCCCATGATATCCTGCAACGCCCCCGGAGGGTTCAAGTTCGGCACTGTGGGAAGGCCGATCAAGGATTGCGAGGTGAAGATCGATGATACGGGCGAGATCCTCGCCCGCGGCGGCAATATAATGAAGGGTTACTACAAGAAGCCCGAAGCCACGGCCGAGACCCTTGTCAACGGGTGGCTCAAGACCGGCGACGTCGGCTTCATCGACGAGGACGGCTTCCTGAAAATAACCGACCGGATCAAGGACCTCATCATTACGTCTCAGGGCAAGAACATCGCGCCGCAGCATATCGAAACACTGGTGGGCATGGACCACTATATAGAACAGATCGCGACCATCGGCGACAAGAGGAAGTACGTGACGGCCCTTATCGTGCCGTCCTTTGCGGCCCTTGAGGACTGGGCAAAAGAGAACAACATAGCTTTCAGTTCCCGCGAAGACCTGGTGAAGAATCCCGACGTCATAAAGTTTTATGAGAAGCGTATTGCCGACCAGTCAAAGGAACTGGCCAATTACGAGAAGATCAAGCGCTTTACCCTCATGCCGAAAGAGTTCACGCAGGATGGGGGCGAACTGACGCCGACACTCAAGATCAAGAGAAAGGTCGTTAGCGAGAAATACAAGGACCTTATTGATTCGATGTATGCCGGTGAATCCGCAGAATAACAGGATGATGTGACCGGAGAGCGGGCCCTGCAGGGGCCCGTTCTTGTTCAGTAGAGGATAAAACTACCCGTTCCCAGGAGCTGGCCTCCATCTGTCCATACCTCGACGGTATAGTGGCCCTGACCTTCCAGTATCAATCGCCGCGACCAGGTCCCGAATCCTTCTTTTCTTCCGCCCTGTATCTCGCTGAGGGAAATCGAGAGGAGTTTCCTGCCGTTGTGATACCACACATGGTGTATCTTTTCGGCAAGCCCGCGGGGAGCGAAAATAGAGGAATAAAAATAGACTTCCGGCGTTTCATCCGCCTTTGCCCTGTTGAAGGGCGCCATCGGTTTATAATCTTCTATATTGATGCATGCCGTGGCGCGGGTGAGTTTGAGCGGTGAGGGGGGTATCAGACTCCTTCCGAACCAGAGCAGGGCAAATGAAAGGACGATGCCGAGAACAAAGACCAGGGTGTTCTTTTTGTTCTTCAACATGTCAATATGGGGATAGATAATAACAAGAACCGTTATTGCGGCAATGCCTCCGGAAATGAGGAGGCTCCAGATGTTTCTCACGCCAAGGACAATGGGCAGGAGCAGGTTCAGAACGCAGAAAAATGTCAGGGCATAAAACAGCGAACCCCGCAGCGGGTGGCGGGCTACGAAGCGCTGGTAGAGCTCAAACCATCCTGCGATTACGGCCAGGCCCACGATTATCGGCGCGAAGAGAATGTTGCGGGATGGAAACGTCATTGATTCAAAGTAGAAGGGGAGCACAAAGAGGAGCATGTTGTTGAGAATGAATATCAGCGCCGTGTCCCAGAAGGACGCAAAGATGCCGGTTTTTTGCTTGAGTAAAGAGAGGCGAAAGGTAAGATAGAAAAACGCGAAAATAAGAGAGACGATCGCGATAGGAACATATTCGAATCCCTTCTTGAACAGGAACAGGACGACCAGGCTTATTGATAAAGAAAAAACAGGCTGAAGCTTCATGATCCGCTGAATGCCAACCGGCCAGGAGGTGAATATGGCGTAAAGATATTGGAGGAAGCCGCGAACCCCCCCGGGGTGGTCGCTTCGCGGAGGGATGCCTTCAGTGTAGTATTTTATTGGATTTGGTATCATTGGTGACCTGATATAACCATTTGAATCGGTGTGAGTTGTCAAATAATATTTTGATAGTTGTCGGTTAATAATTTTTAAAGTCGGCAATTCCCCGGTAACTATGCATGCATGTAATTCAATCAGCGATTTTGAAGGAGAATACATAGTTACGGAAGTGATAGTTGTCGGTTAATTTTCAGGAAGGATTATCGGGCTATGATAAGATTTATGTTTTTCTCGGTTTTGCCCTGCTCGTGGGTTCGGCGACACGGGGATCATCCGGCCAGTAGTGCCGTGGATACCTGCCCCTGAGTTCCTTTTTTACATCAGGATATGCACGGTCCCAGAACCCGTCAAGATCCCGGGTAATCTGAATCGGTCTGCCCGCCGGTGATAGAAGATGGAGCAGCAAAGGTTCCCCGCATAGTTTGGGTGTTTCCGTCGAACCAAAAAACTCCTGAATGCGGGCGGCCAGTATCGGGATTTCGCCGGACCCATAATCTATGGTCTTGCGGGTTCCTGATGGAAGCGTATATTGATCAGGCGCCAGGTTCTCAATGGTGCGCAGGTTTTCCCAGCCCAGGCGGTTCTTCAGGGCATTCAGAACTATTTCTTCATCAAATATGGCCCTGCCGGAATAGCTGCCGTGGGGGATGAGCCATTGTTCAATGTCTGAGATGAGAGATTCTTGCGTGAAATCAGGCCAGTTGCTCTGGCCCCCGTGTTTATGTACAAAGTTAATTTTTGCACATAATCGCCTCGCGTGATCACTCCAGGGGAGGCAATCGAGCCCTTCTTTTACAATTCTTTCCAGTGCGAATTGGCGTAGTTCTTGTTCCGGCGGGATGGTGCCGCTGGATTCGGAAAGGATAAGTTTTCCCAGACATACCTGGGACCATGATCGCGGCACCCATCCTGCCCACTCAACATGATGTTTAATTACGGGACGGCCTGCCATTCCGCTTTCGAGATCGCCGATAGTTATCGGTGCCGCCAGGAAAATACGGGCATCGGTTTCTCCGCCGTCCAGTTCCGCCGCAGCAAGAAATTCCGCGTTACCCATGTCGCCGCCGGCCAGCCTTGCTCCGCGGCCGGTGGCAAGGAGCCACCGGGAAACTGCGCCCCCGGCCGTCCTGCGCGCCGCCCGGTCCGGGTATGCCATGAGGAGAAGTTTTCCGGCCAGCTCCGGGTCAATATCCGCTGTTTCAATTGTCCGTTGCTCTGACCCCGCCATGCGGGCAATCCGTCGGGACTCATCATCGATGCGCCGGGCCGCCCCTTCCGGAATGATGCCGCCTTCGCCCCTTTTCCATGCCGCCCAGGCAGCGATCCGGTCACGGAAATCGGGATCATCGCCGCCGATCGGGTCTCCTTCTTCCAGTATCGCCGCTGTCACAGCGGCTGTAGCGAGCATTCCCAGTTCAGTAGCGCTTATGACCATTCGTCCCAGCCGCGGATGCAGCCCCATGGCGGCGGCGCGGCGGCCAATACCGGTTATGCGATTGTTATCGCCGATAAGACCAAGGTCATGCAGCAGTTGTCTGGCCCTCTCCACCGCGGCGCGTGGGGGAGGTGTCAGCCATTTCAGATCAAAGGGCGAAGCGCCCCACAACGCCGCCTCAAGGACCAGGGGCGCCAGGTCGGATTCTGTAATTTCCGGCGGGGAGAAGTCCTCGCGCCGGTCGGTTTCGTTCCACCAGCGCAGGCAAACCCCGGGACCCTGCCTTCCGGCCCGTCCCTTTCGCTGTTCGGCCGAGGCGCTGCTGATGGCCACGGTGTCCCAGTGGTCCATGCCGGTGCGCGGCAAATACCGGACCCTGCGCTCAAGGCCGCTGTCCACAACGGACCGCACGCCGGGGATGGTGAGGCTTGTTTCCGCCACGTTGGTCGAAAGGATGATCCTGCTCTGACCGCCGGTTATCGGGTTCAATACCCTGCGCTGCTCCTCGGGCGGAAGCTGGCCGTGAAGGGTGACGATATCGGCGTCAATTTTCGGATAGTCCCGGGCAATGGCCTCCCGCGTACGGATGATCTCCCGGAACCCGGGGAGGAAGACCAGCGTGTCGCCGCCTTCAGCTCCGGAAATTTCCCGGGCCTCCGCGGCCAGGCGCGCGGCCCCGTCCCACGGCTTTTCCCCTGCCCGCGGCGGCCGGTACAGGACACGCACCGGGTGAGTACGTCCCGGCACCGAAATGAGCTTGATATCGCCGAAAACTGTCCGGATGTCATCAGCCGGGAGGGTTGCTGACATGAAGAGTATCTTCAGATCGGGCCTGAGGTTTGCGCGGCAGTCCCAGGCGAGGGCCAGGGCCAGGTCGGCCTGGAGGTTCCGCTCATGGAATTCGTCGAAGATGATGGTCCCGTATCCTTCCAGTGACTGGTCGTTCTGTAGGATACGCGTCAGGACCCCCTCGGTGACCACTTCGAGGCGGGCTCCCGCGCCGGTCACGGTCTCCGTCCTGGTGCGGAGCCCCACGGTCTTTCCGACCTTTTCGCCGAGGAGCGAGGCGATGCGGTCCGCTGCCGCCCGCGCCGCTATCCGCCGCGGCTGGAGGAGCAGTATCTTCGATCCTGCGCAGGCGTCATGCGAAAGGAGCCGCCACGGCACCAGGGTTGTCTTGCCCGCGCCGGTCTCCGCGTGGAGCAGAAGGGTTCGGTCCCGGCTGAGAGATCCCGCTATCTCATCAAGATAGGGATATATGGGTAGGGATGAAATATCATTCGCCGCCATGATTAGATTTTCAGCAGGATGGGCGGTTTCCTTCAACATTTATTTTGTTTGTTTTTGAAAACATGGTATTTTACAACTATCTACAGACTTTTCCATGCATGTTTTGCATAATAATAATTCGGGGGGATGGTGATGAATGTTAAATCAACGGTGTTCGCGGCACTGTGTGTTGCTGCTGTAATCGGATCGTGCGGCTGTCTTTCCTGGAAGGAAGGCTGGAAGGATGTAACGGGGCCGGTTAAGAAAGGTGACACGGGAGCTCTCATCGCTAAAGCCAATCTTCAGATTGCCGATGCGGATAACAGGGAGAAACTGGAGGCCCTTATCCGCACCTATGAAGAAGTCCTTGAGATCGACCCGTACAACTATGAGGCGCTCTGGAGCCTGGGGCGGTATTATATACTCATGGGAGTAGCCTATACTGATGATGTGAAGGTGAAGAAGGACTATTACATCAAGGCGGCCAGGGCATGCGAACGGGCTATGTACACGAACGGGGAATTCAAGAAGCTGGTCGATGGTGGAAAAACCGTGTGGGAGGCCTCTTCGGTACTGAAAATCCGGGAAATTGAGGCCATTGACTACTGGTATTCGGCGTTGGGATGGTGTTATGCTGATTGCCTGAATCCAGTTGAGCGCATCCTGAACCTGTACTGGGCGAAAAGGAACAAAATAATGCTCGATCGCATGATGGCCCTCGACCCCGCCTGGGGCGGCGGACACCCCTATACGACCAAGGCCAGTTATTGTGCCATTATTCCGTCTATAGCCGGGGGTGATCTGAAGAAATCAGCGGAATATTTTGAAAAGGCTGATGCGGCGGGGGCCGGGTGGCTCTACGTGAGGTTTTCCCGTGCCAAATTTCTCCATGCCAGAATGAAGGACCGCGATGAATACAACAAGGACCTCGAATGGGTCATAGCACAGGACCCGCACAGGGCCAAAAGCCCCTATCCCTGGAACGTGTATTTCCAGAGGGAAGCGAAAAAGATGCTGGCTGAGAAGTGGTAGGCCTTTTCTTTATCCGCCCGGGAGAAATCCTCTGGAGGACTTCTCCCGGGCGCGGTAATTATTGCTGCCGCTGAATCCTTCCTTCTACGGAGGCCTCAATTTTGCCTTTTTTCCTTATCGTGTCCACCAGGAGCTCCCTCAGGGGAAGGCCGGTCTTCGTTGAGGGCTTGCCGATGAAGATCTTGTACCCGTCGCCGCCGGAGTACATGAAATCGGTGATGGTGACCGTGTAGGTCTTTGCCGGATCAATGGCGGCTCCGCCGACGGTCACTTCTTCCACGCTCTTGCCCCTGATTTTGAACCTGATACCTGACACGTGGAGGAATCCGCCGTCCTCGTCCTCCCTGGCCCCCATGACGGAACGGGCAAGGGCCTCCAGCACTTCCGCGCCGGTGAGTTTCGCCACGATGATCTCGTTCGGATAGGGCATCACCTTGAAAATCCCTTCGATGGTGACGGGCCCCTTGTCCAGGCTGGAGCGGAGTGACCCGGCATTGATGAAGGCGATGTCGGAGCTGGTGTAGTTGCGCATGATATCGGAGATGAAATTCCCCAGGTTTGTTTCCTCGTAGCGGATGCGTCCCCGCTCCCCGTCGAGGAATACCAGCGATTCGCCCACCACCTCCTTGAAGGTGGCGTTGAGCTTGGCGCTGTAGGCGTCGAGTATTTTCGTGACCTCCGGGTCCTGCTTGAGATCCGGCGTTATCGGTATATACTTTGACTTTTCGATGACCGCTTTTCTTGTTTTCGTGTTGAACGCGATATCAAGCCTTCCGAGGTAGCGCCCTTTTTCATAGGCCTGGAACACGGGCACGCCCGCCGCGTACTTGACCGGATCAAAGAGGATCTGGTCATGGCCGCCGATGATGGCGACAAGCCGCGGGTTGGCTTTCGCAATGTCTGAATCCGTCTGGAACTTGCTGTGCGAAAGAAGCAGCACCGGGCCCTTGCCCTTCGCCTTCTGGAAATGTTCCGTCACGGTCGCAACGGAGTCGAGAACGTCGACTTTTTCAACATTTGACGGCGCGGTGGTGACCAGGAGCTCCGTTGTTGTCGCGCCTATGACCGTGAGGACGATCCCGCTGCCGAGCGGAAAAGACGCCGACGGCTCATTCATCAGTTTGCGGTTCTCCTTCCAGACAATATTGGAGCTGATGATGGGGAACTTCGCGGTTTGCTTGAGTTTAAGAAAGTTCTCCAGGCCGAAGTCGAATTCATGGTTCCCCACGGTCATGGCGTTTACGCCCATGGCGTTGAAGATCTCTATGTCCGGCTTGCCCTGGAAGACCGTGGACATCGGCGTCCCCTGCAGCACGTCCCCTGCCACCATGAGATAGGTCTTTACACCCTTCCTGCCATTTTCAGCTCGTATGTCCTTTACGAGCGCCGCTATGCCGGAAATGCCGCCCACGTCCGCCGACGATCCGTCTTCTTTCCTCACCTTGAAGGGCATCAGGTTGCCGTGGAGGTCGTTGAAAAAGAGAATTGTCGCCCTGATGCTCCCGGCTTCGGGCCGCCTTTTCTTCGACGGTGCCGCCCTGGCCAGGAGGACGTCCCGCCCGTTCCAGGACAGGCCGGCTTCACCGCGGACAATGGTCTCCGCGCCGGTGCGATAGGCCGGCGCAAGTCCGGCTGCAAAAATGAAAGCAAGGACAAGTGGAAATATGCGTCTGCGTTTCATCTGAGATTCCTCCCGGGACGTTTTTCTTCGCGATGGTTCTCTACTGTGGCATTTGCATGAATAAAATCAATCAATTAATTTCCGCCCGGGCTTTATGCCGGTGACTGAAAAATAAAGTTGGCGGTGCCGCTGATTATCTTTATTGTTGTATCGATGATGCGAACCCGGGAGGTGCTTATGCCAGGAATCGATTCCGGCGCTGGCCGAAAATTCGGCGCTCCGGACCCCGTTGATCTGGATAGATCGCTGCTGTCGCTGGGACCGAAACTGCCCCTGGCCCTGGCGGCGGTGGCATTCTTTTCACTGCAGCCCCTTGTCGCCATAGGGTATGCCGCTTTCAGGTTTTTCGGCGATACGACAGCCTTTTGCTTTTCAATCTTCTATTACATAATTCCCGGCGGCATGGCTGCCCTGGTCTTCGGGGCCTTCCGCGTCGGCCAGGCATCGCTTCGCTTTGCCGGCAGGCTGCGAACCTTCTTCGGGGTCGTGTATCTGGCCCTCCAGTTTGCCGCGGCTGTCCTTCAGGCGTGGATTACCGGCGGCGGTTTCATCGGCGGCTACTTCGCCCATGCCATAACCACCGATTTCGTCTCCCTCGCCCTCATTCTATGCGCGACCTTTGTCCCGCAGGCGTTCAGGATGCGGAGGTGGTGGTTTTTCCCCCTCTTTATATATGCCTATGCTGTGCCGGCCGCGGTGCTGGTCTACTATTTCCGCCAGGACGCATCGGCTCTTAACCGGGGCAGTGACGTCATGGCAATGGTTTTCTGGGCCTGCGGCGTTGCCGCGCAGGTGGCGGCCTTTGCCTTCTCGGTTGATTTCAGGTCATGGCGGGACTACGCCGGTCGGTTTTTTAATCCGTGACCGCTCTCTATTCTTTCTTCTTTTTATCCGGCAGCAGGATGGACAGCAGTATCGAGCCGAAAAGGAGCGCCCCCACCACGGACAGGGCTATCCATACCGGCATCTTGTAAAAATCAGAAATGAGCATCTTCACTCCCACGAAAACAAGGATGAGGGAAAGGCCGTAATTGAGAAACCTGAAGAGTTTCATGATGCCCGATATGGCGAAGTAGAGGGCGCGCAGGCCCAATATGGCGAAGATATTAGACGTGAACACGATAAAGGGATGAAGCGTAATTGAAAGGATGGCCGGTATGGAGTCAATGGCAAAGACAATGTCCGTTGTCTCGATCACGAGCAGGACGACGAATATGGGCGTTGCCACCAGTTTGCCCGCTTTCTTGATGAAGAAATTTCCGCCCTTGTAGTTGTAGTCGACGGGATAGACCTTGTTGAAGGCCCGGAGGGCGGGGTTCTTTTCCGGGTGGATATCCTTTTCCTTTTCAAATGCCATTTTGATCCCGATATAGATGAGGAACGCCCCCAGTATATAGATGGCCCAGTGGAGCCGCTGGATGATGGCAACGCCGGCCAGGATGAAGGCCGCCCTCATGACGATGGCGCCAAGGATCCCCCAGAAAAGGATCTTGTGCTGAAACCGCGGCGGAATGTCGAAATAGGTGAATATCAGGATGAAGACAAAGATGTTGTCCACGCTCAGGGCCTTCTCTATGAGATAACCCGTGAGGAACTCCAGCGCGTAATCACGCCCCATGTAGAAGTATATCCCGACATTGAACAGCAATGAGAGAACGATCCAGAAAAGGGTCCAGAGGAGCGCTTCCCTGACCATGATATCATGGTCTTTTTTCTGCAGTACTTTGAGGTCAAGGATCAGCATCCCCACGATAAAGGCGACAAAACCGATCCATAACAGTGCTTCTGTCATTTGATTTGATCCTTATGGCGTGATTGTTGTTGATATAAGGTATTAGTATGTTGATAATGATGTCAATATAATTATTCGGAAACCGCGTTCCCGTTTTTCTTCTCAAGGCGCATGCGCACTATCTGGTAGATGATCGGTATCACGGAAATGACTATGATGACTACAACGACCAGCGAGAAATATTTTTTCACCAGCGGGAGGTTGCCGAAGTAGTATCCCGACAGCACGAAAATTGCCGGCCACAGGATACCGCTGAAAATGTCAAAGGCCAGAAACTTGGGATAGGTCATCCTGCCGATCCCCGCCACGAAGGGCATGAAGGTCCTGATGATCGGGGCGAAGCGGCCGAAGACAACAGCCAGCCCCCCGTGCTTTTCGTAGAATTCATGGGTCCGGTCCAGGTGCCTCTTGTTGATGAAGCGCCCGAAAAGCCGGGGGCCGACGGCGCGCCCGATCCAGTAGTTGACGTTGTCGCCGATAATGGCCGCGGCGGGGAACACCGCCATCAGGATCGTGACATCGAAGGATCCGATGCCGGCCAGGGCCCCGGCCGCGAATAGGAGCGAGTCTCCCGGAAGGAAGGGCGTGACCACGAGTCCCGTTTCGCAGAACACGATCGCGAACAGGATTATGTACGACCAGATGCCGAAGGTCTGTATGATGATATCAAGGTATTTGTCGACATGCAGAACGATGTCGATCATTTTAAGGACTATTTCCACAGGATGTTCCCCGCGCAGGTACAATTTCAATGCCGTGAAACCCTAAGGAAAGGCATGTTCTTTGTCAAGAACATATAATGTCAGGTGCAGATGGCGCCCCATGCATTGGAAAGGTTTTCCATCTGCCAGTTTCCTGAAAAACTCCTTCCATGGAGTTTTTCAGGGACGGTTTTACGAAGTGAATTCGTAAAACCTCACCTTTTTCTCGGCTAACGCCTCGAAAAATGGCGATACATCCATGTATTGCTTAGCAGTTTGCTGTTTTTCAGCAAACTGTTATAGTTTCCCGGTGAAAGAAAATGCTTGCATTTCTACAAGTCTGCTATTGTGGTTAGTGAATATTCCCCTAAATTATCAGGTGGAGGATATCATAGAACCAAACAGGAGGTTATTTTCGTAATGAAAAATTATATCATAGGCATTATCTGCCTGAGCATGGCGATTGCCGCCTTTGGAGGATGCAAGAAAAAGGACACCACCATTGAGAATTTGAAGAGCGCGATTACCGGCGAGACCACGGCAAGCAAGAAATATGCCGCCTTTGCCCAGAAGGCAAAAGAAGAGAAGCTTGACAAGATAGCGAAGCTCTTCGAAGCAGCTTCCAATGCCGAGGCCGCCCACGCTAAAAAGCATACCGCGGTCCTTGAGAAGCTGGGCGAGAAAATGGGGGGTATGGATATAAAGGTCGGCGTAAAGTCAACGAAGGAAAACCTCGAAGAAGCCCTTAAGGGTGAGACCTATGAAATTGACTCCATGTATCCCGGGTTCATCAAAACGGCAAAGGAAGAAGCAAAGGACGAGGCCGTCAATTCTTTTGACTGGGCTTTCCAGGTTGAAAAGATGCATCAGGCCTTGTACAAGGCCGCCATCGATGCCCTGGCCAAAAATGATTTGAAAAATCTTCCCGATACCTATGCCGTGTGCCCGATTTGCGGCAACACTGTCGCCGGCAAGGCGCCGAAAACATGTCCTATCTGCGGCGCGCCTCAGGCTGATTTCATGGTTATAAAGTAATCGGTCATGCCCGGGGCGGCGCCATGGGGCGCGCCCCGGGATTACTCTTCCCTGTTTATCTCGCGTCATATCTTAAAAAATTTCCTGGCTGTTTCTTTCAGGTTGCTCGGAAATAATGTTATAATGAAAACAAATATTCGCAAATGGTTTGAATATAAAAAACGCCCGCATGGATGGGTCGTAATTAATGCAATATGTCGCATTACACGCTTGACCGAAGCTACCTGACACGATGTTCAAAAAAAATTAATAATTGTATACAGAATTCCTGTTGACATTAAATTATTTTTAATATATTTGATTTTTGTCTGTAAGGTTTAGCACTTCATTTCCGGTCTTTAGAATAAACCATATCAATACTACTGTGGGGATTTCGGAGGCTGTATGCGCAAGGGGAAGATCTTCACTCGCTACGATTATGAACGGCTCTGGGGCATTATTCAGAACAAGGAATGTGTCTCCGGCGATGAAGCAGTGAACATGAAGGCCCTCAAACGGGACCTTGAGCACTCCCGCCTTGTGGAACCGGAGGAAATACGGTCCAATATCGTCACGATGAACTCGAAGTTCTACCTGAAAAACCTGGGCAATGGAAAGAAAGACATCTATTCGCTGGTGTTTCCGAAAGACAGCACAGAGAAAAACAAGATAAGCGTATTCTCGGTCCTTGGAATGCAGCTGCTGGGCAGTACCATCGGGACAGTCGTTAAAACCAGTCCATCGGGCGAACAATATTATATCATCGACGATATCCTGTATCAGCCCGAGGCAGCCGGCGATTATCACCTCTGACCGGGATGACCGTGACGTAACCGGCGGCTTTGCACCATTTCCTTCCTGCGGCACTATTCCGCTGTGATACAGCTGATTGACTTCATGATGCGAACTGCGGTACTGTCCTTAAGCAGGACCGGGAGGATCCTTTGATGCGCGCATCGATACGTGATATCACCAAACGTTATACCGGAGAGAGCAATGAACATGTCTGGAAAAAAAATGTCTTCACGGACGGCCATGGTGCTGGCGGTCTTATGCGTTATTGTCGTAATTTCTCCCCTGCCCGGGGAAGCAGCCGCAACAAGCGCGGTCCGGGACCAGAAGATGGTGATCGAGAAGGGCAGGAAGTCACTGGGCGCCGCGTCACTGGAATACAGGGAAGGGGTGCCGTTCCTTACCCTGTCCGGCGGATACTATGACATGGGGTATCAATACGGAGCCCTCATGAAGGACGAGATACGCTCGGCCTACGGTGAAATGAAGAAATCCATCGATGCTTTTTTCACCCTGGTGCCCCCGGTGCTGAGGCCAATGGCGCGGCTCATATACAACTGCAAGGCTTCTAAAAAGGAACGGACGATACCGGAACATTACCGTGAAGAGCTCCGGGGTTTTGCCGATGCCGCGGGCATTGATTATGACACCGTCATCAGGACCATTTTTTCTTCCGACATCGTAGGCAGCCTGTCGTGCACCTCGATCGTGGCGAACAGCAGGGGGACCATGATCCATGGCCGGAACCTTGATTTCCCGCCCACCACCCTCGGCCGTTACCCGCTCATCACCGAATACCGGCCTTCCGGCAGGAAGGCCTACACCCTTGTCGGCATCGTCGGGTACCTGCCGGCCCTGAGCGGCATGAACGATTCGGGCATATCGGTCACCCTCAACATCAGCTTTCTGGTGGAAGAAAACAGCAAGGCCGGCATGCCGGTGGGATACAAGATCAGGGAAATCCTGGAATCGGCCGCGTCCATGGCCGATATCGATTCTCTCATGAAAGGATACGCCAGCGACGGCGGGTGGTTCTTCACCGTAGCCAGCGCCGGCGATAAGACGGGCGCCATCTATGACATCGCGGGGGGAGATATCAGGAAGAGCCCCCTGGAACGTGACTTCATTTTCGTCGAAAACAAGTATCTCCACGACGAAATGAATTTCAAGTACAAGCACATTGAGGAATCCGCAGGGGATTTCAATGAAAACCGCATCTGCAGGGTGGCGGAAATGGGCAGGTCGGTCCGCAGCGTGGACACCATGGCGGAACTGCTGCGCAACACCGACTACTACGGATACCGGAACGCCCACGGCAAGTTCACCGTCAATAACTATGAAACGGTCCAGTCGATGATATTCCTGCCCGGTTCCGGCGATATCTATTTCAGCTATGCCCCCATGTATGCGGGCTATGCCAGGATGATCTCCTATAACCGCGTCAGCGGGAAGGTGTCCTTGTACCGCCGCGCTGACCCCCGGATTGATGGCGCCGATGTCAGGGACCTCCTTGCTGCCGCGGACCGGTTTTACGCCGATCCGCTCGGGGCGCTGAAGGAGATCAGGCCGGACCAGGCCAACCTGCTCCAGATCAATTTTGCCTACCTGATGTGGAATTTCGATCACGATCTCTGCGATCTCGTGAAACTTGTGCCGGCCATTGACCGTTTCCTTGCCCGGTATCCCGATGACGCGTCGCTGATTAAAATCAAGGCGGAAGCCCTCATGGGCGCCGGTCGGTATGCCGAGGCGGTCCCCCTCCTGGAGGAGGGCCTTAAATCCAGGATAGCCGCCCCCGGAGACACCATGAAGCTGCATGCCCTCATGGCCCGGGCCTGCCGGAAAATCGGGAAAAGTGAGCAGGCGTCCCTCCATGCCCGGGAGGCCCTCGATATGCTTTCACGCTACCGGCTGAATGATGCGCAGAAAAAGCTTAAACGCGAGCTTGAAAGAATCAAGCGATGAACGGCCCCGGTTGTTTCCCCTGATGCAGGACGTGCCGGTGCCAGCTCCGGCGCGGCATGACCATAATGTTTTTTTGCTTGCACAAATGTAACCGCCCGGTTATCTATGCTCCTTATTAATGACCCTTGCGCGGCGGCATCGGCGCCGCGGCGGATGCAACGAGTCGTGTATCTGATAATGGTGTTGATACGGTGCAAACAATGAAAGCATTCCTCGATGAGATCAAAAAAGTGTTCGGTGAAAATAAGAAAATGGTCATGTACGGGGGGCTTCTCACCCTGACCCTTGCCTGTTATTTCATATCCTGGCATTTTACCATCATCACCTTCGGGTCGATTTATTCGGTCCTTGACGTGGGAGACCTTTTCGTCAGGCGCGTCAACTACTATCTTCTGGAAAGCTTCCTCTTCGCGAGCGTCGCCTGTGTTGTCATGATTGCGGTCCCGAAACCGCTGATAAAAAAAATATTCATCGGCATCTTCCTGGCCCTTTTCGCCGTGTCCGAAATCATACGCATGGTCGACTGGGGCGCCCTCTATTTCATGGGCAACCATATCGACAGCAACTTCTGGGCCCACGCCTTTTACACTGACGGCCTGGTTTTTCTCATCGCCAAGGAATCGCTGGCGCTGTATGCGACCGTCGCGCTTTTTTTTGCCGCGGTATTCTTCATCCTTAAAAAAATGTACCTGATCAGCAACAGGGAGAATTAATTCATGAAACTGAAGCTTGCCCTAATCGTCATATGCATAAACTGCGCCGTCTGCCTGCTGGCGGGAGGCATTGTCTATTCGCTGTTCTCCCTGGGAGGCTGCATTCGTCACAAAAAGATGGAGGCCCGCGCCGAGGCGGATAGGAAGGCGGATGCCGGCAGGAATGTCGTTGACCTGAAGCTGGACAAGAAGACCCTCATGGACCGCGAAAAAACCTTCGCAGCCGCAAAGATCATCAAGGAGAGCTATTCAAAAGTAAAGACCGGGAATCCGCAGATTTACACCAGCCTCCCCGAGGGGGAATTCTTCCGGTCCTTCTACGCGTTTTATTTTCTGTCCCACCAGCTCGGTTCAAAGGAAGTCATGCTGGATCCGGAATGGATAGATGAATTCCGCCAGAAGGGCAGGCTCATTTATTCAATGGACAGGAGATATCCCTTCATGAAGAAGAGCATCTATCTTGACCCGTCCCGGAAAAGCTACAACAAGCCGGCCATCCGCGTCGGCACCAATATCGTGATCGTCTTTGTCGAATCGCTTTCCAGTTTTTTCCTCAAGGAGGAGATTCACGGAGTGAAGGGGCTCATGCCCAATATACGGGGGATGGGACAGGAGTCCTTTTCCTTTACGGACATGTACAATACCAGCTACCCGACCCTCAAGGGCCTCATCGCCGCCCTGGGGTCGGCCATATACCTCCTGGACGAAGAGGTGGGCGGGACCCGCATCCCGGTCCCGTGCCGTTTCCTGTTCCTGTCGAATATTTTAAAGAAGCTTGATTACACAACCATCCATATTCAGGCGGGGAGCGAGCGTTTCATCGGCATGAAGAACCTCTTCATGGAGCGGGAAGGATATGATTATTTTTACGGCAGCGAAAGCCTCGCCCTGGACAATATCAGCAGGCTCGAGAGGGGATTCGGCGTGGATGACGAGAAGGTCTTCGACTATACCATCGAATGGCTGGAGAAGTATAAATCCGGCAAGCCGTTCCTTCTTACCATTTCCACCATCAACTCCCATCCCCCCTATAAGGGATCGTACAAGCATCCCGGTTCAGGGGGGAACCCGATGCTTGACGGGCTGTATTCCACCGATAAGGCCTTCGGCAAGTTCTGGGAGTTTTTCAAGAAGTCGCGGTTCAGCGGCAATACCGTGGTGATCCTCACGGCCGACCATGCCATGGGGAACAGCAATGAATATACCGCCTTCGTCAGGAATTTCGAGGAGCACTACAAGCCCTTCTTTGACAACATCCCCTGCTTCATCCATTTCCCCGGCGGCCCCTGGAACAGTGTCAGGAACGACACTCCCTGCGTAAGCCTGGACCTCACGCCCACCATCCTGGACATGATGAACCTGGACCTGGCGAACCCCTTCATGGGCCTTTCCATTTTCTCCGAGCGCTCTTATTACAAACGCGAGAACGCCGACCTTAGCATGAAATTCGATGCGCAGCAGTATGAAAAGGCGAAAAAGATCCTCGGCTTCTATCTTAACACATACCGCGAAGACAGGATCCTTCCCCGGGACTTCAAGGTGCAGCTCTATTGAGCGGAAGGTGACACCCGGTGCTGAATAAGATCACATCACTCCTTACCTGCAAAAAGGAGAGCGCCGCCGGCGGTGCCGGGGGCCGCGACAGGCGCATTGCCATCGCCGCCTGTGTTCTCCTCCTCGAAATGGCCGGGGCCGATGACGACTTCGCGGCGCCGGAAATGGATAGGATACGGGACATACTCAATAGGGACCTTCACGTAGCGCCGGAAGATGTTGAGGCCATTCTCGCCGTCGCCGGGGAGGAGCGCGAAGGCGCCATGGACCTCTGGACCTACACCAGCGTTATCAACGAACACTACAGCAAGGCGGAAAAACTGAAGCTTATCGAAATGGTATGGGAAATCGCCTATTCTGACGGCCGCCTTGACCAGTACGAGGACCACCTTGTCCACAAACTCGCCAACCTGCTTCACGTGTCCCACAGCGAGCTCATTGCCGCGAAGCTCCGGGTAAAGGACCTGCTGAGCCGGTCATAATGAAGCAGCGTTGATGATGCCCGAAGCCTTTGCGTAATCCCCGATCCCGTCCAGCACCATCTGTATGCCGATTGTCGCCACGATAAGGCCCGTTATCCGGATCAGGGCCCCCAGGATGTGATGCCGGTCCAGGAAGCGGCTGATGTACCGGGACGCGAGCATCACGGCGAGATTGACGGCTACGGCGGCTAGGACCGAGAAGGACGTTATCGCCGTGCCGTAGGTCGCCGGGAAAGAAACAGACGCGGCTATCGTGGCCGGTCCGGCGATCATCGGCGACGCCAGCGGAACGATGGACATTTCCTCCAGTTTCTGGTTCTCCTTCAGCTCGAAAAAGAGCCCCTTGTTGAGCGCTTCGAAGCCCCGGTACAGGAGCACCAGCCCGCCCGCTATTTTAAATGAATAGATCTGGATGTGGAACACGTCCATCAGTATGAAGTTCCCCACAAACACGAAGGAAAGCAGGATGCACGCCGCGACCAGGGATGACTTGACCGCGATGCGCCTGATGCCGGCACCGGTCGTCCTGTCGGAAAGCGTGGACAGGAGGAATATCTTGCTGATGGGATTGATCAGGGCGATGAAGGTCAGGGTGCAGTCCAGGACTATTTTCAGGATAGCTGCCATGCGGTTCCGCGCGGTTAATTAAAGAGGGAATCCATTCTCTTGATTGCCATTTTATAGGTCTCGTCAAGGGAAAGCTTCGACTTGTATCCGGCGGCGTTCCGGTGACCGCCTCCGCCGTTCTCCATCGCTATCTTCGCGACATCGAGCTCGCCCTTCGTCCGCATGCTTACCTTGACGGGGCCGTCGATGTCCTGCTTGACCAGGAGGCTCGCCACCACGCCCTTGACGGTGAGGGGCATGTTGATGGCCGGCTCTCCCTCGGTGAAGGTCGCGCCCGAAGCCTTCAGCATCTCCGGCGTCAGTTTCATGGCGATCATCCTGCCGCCGTGCAGCACCTCCATGGTGGAGAGGATCTGCCCCCTCAGCTCGAAGCTCGTGAGGGCGTTCTGCTCGTAAATCTGCTCGTGGATGACGAAGGGCACGACCCCCAGCTCCTCGAGGTGCGCCGCTATGCGGAAGGTTTCCGGCGATGTCTTGGGGTACACGAAGGACCCGGTGTCGAAGACGATCCCCGCGAAGAGGGCCTGGGCCGCCCTGAGGGATATCGGTTTGCCGTAATGCATGATGATGTGGTACATGATCTCGCAGGCCGACGAGGCTTCGGCCTTGACGATGTTTGACCCGATCCGTTCCGCGTCGCCCTCGTGGTGGTCCACGATGAAATACGCGCGCACCTTGTCCTTTAACACGTGGTACGCGGAGCCGATGTTGTCGTAGTCGTTGGTGTCCAGCACGAGCTGGGCGTATTCGGTGATGTCGTCGGGCAGGGTGAAGTCGCCGTTCATCACGTTGATGTCGTGTTCCAGGTCAAGGAACTGGAAGCTGTCAGGCGTCGGATCGGAGTTGATGATCAGCGGCTTTTTCCCCAGGTTTTTCAGGAGCTCAAACATGGCGATTTCAGCGCCGAGGCCGTCCCAGTCCGGGCTCTCGTGCGTTGAGATGACGAATTTATCGTATTTTGAGAGGAACGCGTCGAGATAGCCTAACTCTTCCTTCATTAAATGGCCCTGGCCGCCTGTTTTTTAAGTAACGGGAATCCCATTTCCTCCCGGATCGCCACGTACTGCTCGGCGCAGCGCCGCGCGATGTTGCGCACCCGCGTTATATATCCGACGCGCTCCGTTACGGAAATGGCGCCGCGGGCGTCGAGCATGTTAAAGACATGGGAGCACTTCAGCACGTAGTCATAGGCGGGAAGCACTATCTTCTGCTTCGGGTTGTCCAGGATGGCGAGGCATTCCTTCTCATACTGGTCGAAGAGCTTGAAGTGAAGCTCGGTGTCGGCGATGTTGAAGTTGTAGTGCGAGAACTCGAATTCGCTCTGGCGGTGCACGTCGCCGTACCTGATGTTCTCGTTCCACATGATATCGGTGAAGTGATTGACCCCCTGCAGATACATGCATATCCGCTCCAGGCCGTAGGTCAGCTCGACCGAAATGGGGGAGAGCTCCATGCTGCCGCACTGCTGGAAGTAGGTGAACTGCGTGATTTCCATGCCGTCGAGCCACACTTCCCATCCGAGGCCGGCGGCACCCAGGGTCGGCGATTCCCAGTCGTCCTCGACAAACCGGACATCATGCTCCTCGAGCTTGATCCCCAGGTGCCGGAGGGAATCGAGGTACTGGTCCTGGACGTCCACGGGGGAGGGTTTCAGGATGACCTGGTACTGGTAGTAATGCTGCAGGCGGTTCGGATTTTCGCCGTAGCGGCCGTCCGTGGGCCGTCGCGATGGCTCGACATAGGCGACTTTCCACGGCTCCGGGCCCAGGACGCGCAGGTAGGTCGCCGGGTTGAAGGTCCCGGCCCCGACTTCGAGGTCATATCCCTGGATTATAAGGCATCCTTTATCGGCCCAGTATTCATTAAGTTTCGCGATCAGGTCCTGAAAATACATCTCAAACTCCTCGGTGAAGGGGCGTCGGCGGCCCCGCGGTGGTTACGGCAGGCGCACGGCCGTGCAATAAATTTGTCCGCAAAATGATTTTAGTCAAGTAATTAATTTGGGGAAGCCCCTGGAAGACGGGGTCATGTGATCCTCTATTCAAGGGGCGCAACGGCGCCTATAGAATTGTCGGGACCTGGTTTTCGTACGATTCGTGAAGTGATTTGTGGAGTATCTCGAAGGATTTCCGGTCCGTCAGGTTGAAAAACTTGAGGACGTCCTCGTCGATGAATTCGTAGCGGAAGCGGTTTTTGTCGATTTCGACCAGGCAGTCCGCCAGGTAGACTATGTAAATAATCTGCTTGAGATTTTCCGGCGCCATATGGGGCCGGTGGTGGAACTCGACGGTCTTGACCAGCGACTCGTTGAACTTCCACTTGTTGAAAATCATGCCCCCCAGGGTGCTGTGGGACAGTCCCAGGCTTATCTCCTCGAGGAGGTTTGAATCGTCAATTCCCTTGAACCCCGCGAGGTGCTGGAGCTTCTTGAGTATCGGCGACTTCAATGAAAACATCACGATGTAGCCGATGTCGGAGAGGAGGGCCGCCAGGTAGGTGAATTCGCCCGCCTTGATCCTGTTCATCTGTATCGCTATCTTCTGCGCGTAAGCGGCCCGCTTGTAGGAATCCTTCCAGACCGATTCCGAGCGCTTGTACCGCGCGTCGAGGACCTTGTAGACGCCGGTGGCGAGGAGGAGTGTGTTGATCCCCTTCACGCCGATGATCTTGACGGCGTCCTCGATGGTCTCGGTTTTCTTGATGGTGAAATACCCCGCCGAGTTGGCCAGCTTGAGGATCGATGTCGTGAGTCCCGGGTCCATGGATATGGCCGCGGCTATCTCTTTGATGGTGGCGTCCGGGTTCGCGCAGAGCTTCTGGATGTGGAGTATGTTCTCGGGAAACGCCGGGATATCCTTGATCTCCTTCAGTATCTCCTCCGCGATCTGGACCCGCGAGCGTATCTTGTCCATGTCCTGGGGGATGGCGATGGCGGCAATGGTAAGGTCGTTCTTACGGTAAATCTTAAACGCGTCGGGAGGCATGCCGATGTTCTTGAAAATCATCAGCGCCATGATGAGGCCGAGACCGGCCCCTTCGGAGTCGTCAAGGACCTCGTCGAAGGCCTCGGAAATGTCCTTGTACTTGTATGCTTTCTTGATCCGGGCGTTGATCTTTGATATCTCGGTATCAAGGATCGGGACGTTGTTGATTACATTGATGTAGAGATAGTTTTCGGTGGTCTTGAAGGATACCCGCACCACCAGGTTTGACGTTTCAAGCTTGCTGAAATAATCCTCCGTGCCCTCGTAGGCCTCCTCCTTGAAATTCTCCATACCCGCGCGGTAATCCTCGGTTTTGTTGATGTCCAGGCCCTTAATCTTGAAGAAAATCCTTTTCAGGTTTGCCTTGATGGCGTTGTTGACCAGCTCTTTTACAATATTGATGATCTGGTTTTTTATATAGGTGAGGTCGTAGTTTTCCAGGTAGCGGTGGATGCTTTTAATGATGGCGCCTTCAGTTTCCGGCGTCAGAGTGTGGAACTGGATATAGAAGTCCACCTCGCTGGCGATGGCGGCTTTATAATCATTGGGATGGATCGTGAATTGTTTTGGTTCGTCGCTGGACAAGACAGATTCTTCCTCTTTTATCTCTAGTTGGCTCATGGCGTTCATTGTGCGTGAATCCGGGTAATTGATAGTCCCGCCCGGATGGAATCATTTTTCCCGGCACAAATCCCTGTTCTTCAATATAACATAATGGATTATCCGCTGTTCTGTTAAAACGGAACCCGTAACGTCGATAATCAAGCAAAAGCGTTCTCTTAAGTATTATATCGCAAGACTGGTGAAAATAATCAAGTATTTTGTTGGTTTTTTTTGGATACTCCCTCAGCGGGCTGGATAATTACCGATATTTTCATCTTGACAATCCGGTTTTCTATTTTTAGATGTTGCAAAAATTATTGTCATTCATAAGTATATGCGTATTATTGACACAAGTGTCTATTGATATGCAATAATGCGCCGTGCTTTTGCAGTCTTTTTATCGGGAGGGTCACATGAAGGGCAGGGGTGAATTCCCAAGCTTGAATACAAAGACGCCGGACGGCATCAAGCCCGGCGGCAGGCCGTATAAGGTCATGGTTGTTGAAGGTAAGGAATTTATACGGAAACAGATAGTCCAGATTTTTGAATCCGAACGCTATATGGTCGTTGCCACTGCCGCGAACGGCCAGGAAGCCCTTGATAAAATGGCCAAGATCGAAGGGAGGCTGGACCTGATAACCACCACCCTTGACATGCCGGTGATGGACGGATACGCTTTCATGTACGAGCTGTCCAAGAAACCCGTCCGGCCCCCGGTGGTCTTTATCAGCGAGGAAACCACTAAAGGCGTCATGGCGGACCTCATTAAGCTCGGCGTCTATGATTTTATCCTTAAACCGATTGACCGCAAGGTTTTGCTGCAGAGGATCAAGGCGGTGCTTCAGAAATACCGGCTGGCGAATCCGGAATAAAAAATTCTTGTAAAAAAACGCTGTATCCGCTTAGATGAAGGATGTCGCCGGGACGTTCTCGGCGGCACGTGTTATTCATCCCTATTGACTGGAGATGCCATGCCGGACAATCTCGAAACCGCCACCGATTCCCTGTCGGATTACACCAGAAAGCTGGAGATCGCGACCTACTACGCAAACGGCGATGAAGAACGGGCCAAGCAGATCGTCGCGGGCACGTTGAGGGATTTTTATGCTGTCAAGGGAAGGTTTTCCTCAACCACCTCCTTCGGCGCTTTTATTGCCTTCGTCAATTCCCAGTACCTTTCACTGAACAGCGTGTACCCGGTCATATCGGGCTCGTTCAGCCTTAAGGACTTGAAAACCTTCAATGACTGGATGACCTACGAGAAGGACGTCACGGATTTCCTGAAGAACAACGAACATGACGACGTGCTGGGACGGCAGTTTAAAAATGTCTTCACTTCCGCAATGACGCTCCAGTTCATGTCGGAGCTGAAGCGGCTGGTGAATGACCGGAAGGATATGGATATCAACCGCATGTTCCAGCAGATCGTCCAGACCAGAATGGGTCTCCAGAGCGTGAACATGATCGTCGACGTTGAGGAGATCACCTCCGTCGACATGGAGCTTCATTCGATGACAAGCGCCAAGATGTCAGAGCAGCCTGCGGCCAGGGACAAGGCCGGCATGGAGCCTGAGATTGCCGTGGAGCCCGACGAGGACGACCGTGAGGTGCTGAAGGGAAAGGACGTGAGGCTCCTTCTCCGGGGAGGCCTCATCCTGTCGCCCCTGAGCGGCCGGGAGATCGGGCTTCTCGTCATGGGCGATCGGATCAAGATAAACATCACCGACCGGCATGAAAGGGCGGTTCATGTCCTCCAGGCCTTCAATGCCATCGACAACGAAGGCGCGCGCCCCATTACGGGACGGATCGTGCACATGAAACACCGGGCTGACGGGGGCTATACCATCTACGCCATCGTTGCGAAGGGCATTTATGTCAAGATTGAAGAGCTGGAGGAGGGCATCAAGGTCGCCATTGACACGTCCTACATGGAGTCTCAGGCCAAGCCCGAAGGAATGTCCCGCGCGACCATGGGCGTCATTGGAGGCCTGAGCGCCGCCATCATCGCGCTGATCATACTCATCATTTACTTTTTCACCCGGTAGCCGCGCGGGGCCCCGCGTTAAAAGGGGTAGCGCACCGGCACGCCGCGGGACTGCAGCTCCCGCTTTACCTCGGCAATGGCTATTTCCCTGAAATGAAAGATGGATGCCGCGAGCACCGCGTCGGCCCTGCCCATGGTGAGGCCTTCGTACATGTGCTCTATGGTGCCCACGCCGCCGGAGGCGATGACCGGGATGGACACTGTTTCGGCTATGGTGCGCGTCAGCTCTATGTCGTAGCCGATCTTCGTGCCGTCGCGGTCCATGCTGGTGAGGAGGATCTCTCCGGCTCCCAGCTCCCGTACCCGCGCGGCCCATTCCACCGCGTCAATGTCGGTGGGCGTCCTCCCGCCGTTCAGGTACACGGTCCAGCCGTTTCGGTCGTTACGCTTGGCGTCGATGGCCACCAGGATGCATTGCGAACCGAAGCGGCGCGCCGATTCGGTTATGAGGGACGGGTTCTTGACCGCGGCGGTGTTGATGGATATCTTGTCCGCGCCGTTTTCCAGGATGAGGCGCACATCGTCGATCGTCCGTATGCCGCCGCCGACGGTAAAGGGAATATGCACTTCCTCCGCGACCTTTTTGACCATGTCAAGGATGATGTCGCGTCGGTCCGACGAAGCGGTGATGTCGAGGAAGACCAGTTCGTCCGCCCCTTCGCTGTCGTAGAATTTTCCGTTCTCGACCGGGTCCCCGGCATCGATGAGGTTGACGAAATTGACTCCCTTCACGACGCGGCCCTTGTCAACGTCAAGGCAGGGTATGATGCGCTTTGCCAGCATGGTTGCCGATCTCCCTATCGTTCATGGAGTCAGCATATTCATGCCATGTTTTTATCAATCAATTTTTTTACTGTCCAGTTATTATTGTGTAACGTCCGTGTAACATTGACCATAAGCTTATCCTTATATCCTGTGACAGTAGTATCAGAAAACCGTAAGCCGGTTTAAGCTTTATCATGCAGTAAAATCGTCTGTAAATACGCCTTACAACTTATAATAATATTCTCGCTTTTTATGTATTGTTGTTGACTTTTTAATTTAATGGCATTAAATTAACGTGTTTGCATAATAAACGCCTGATATTGAACAGTTATATATAAACATGACACAATGTCGGTTTTTTAATACTGTTGGTGTCATCATTATATAACGGGCAGGATGGAAGGATAGATATGATGAAGATCAAGGGATGCTGTTTGACGATATTGTTTCTTGCGATCGGATGTACGACCCTGAGGCCGGTGACGATAACCGTTAACAACCCGGCGCCTTTGAAGGCAAAGGATGTGTCCACGTTGATGGCGGGGGCCGCCCGGGCTGACATAACGCCGCCGCCGGGACTTCCCTTGGCGGGGCATTCACTCCAGGGAGAGCGCAGCATCGGCGTCCGCACGCGCCTGTACGCCAGGGTCATCTACCTTAAGCCTGGATCGGGAAAACCCCTTGCCCTGGTCCAGGTCGATCTCCTTTCCGGTTCGAGGATACTGCACCACCGCGTCGCCGAACTCATCGCGTCAAAGACCGATGTCGAGGCCGGGGGGCTGGTCATAGCCGGCACCCACACGCATTCTGCCCAGGGGAATTATTTCGGCGATGCCTTCTATGACCGGATGGCTTCCCCGAAACCCGGCTTCGAGGAGAAGCTGCTGAATTTCATGGCGGATCAGATAGCCGGCGCAGTTGTCCGCGCCTGTGAAAACCGGCGGCCGGCGAAGATAGCCACGGGCTCCATCGACATCACGGGCGTCATACGCAACCGGAGCCTTCCGGCCTACCATATGAACAAGTCCCTCGGCGGGAAAAAGCCGAACGAGCGCGAAGCGGTCAATCCGGAGCTCCGCATGATCCGCGTCGACTGCAGAAAGCCTGACGGCTCCTGGGCGCCCATCGGAGCTTTCTCCAACTTTTCACTCCACCCGAACCTCGGCAATGACGACACCGATATGCTGTATAACGGCGATGTGACCGCCTTCGCGGAGCGTGTTGTCGAACGCGGCATCGCCCGGCGGTATCCCTCCGCCGTTGACCCGGTCCATGCCCTGGCCAATCTGACCCACGGCGACATCACCCCCGACTACGGCGAAAAGGAAAAGCTCGGATACCAGGCGATGCGACGCATCGGCACCATGATCGGGGACAGGGCGATGGAGCTCTTCATGTCGCTGGAAAAGGGGCTCACCGCCGACGCGGTGATACGGTACCGGGCCGAGGAGATTGACGTGTACAGGGACCGCTGCCTGGAAAACGATTGCCTCTGCGAAAAGCCGGCGGTCGGCGAGGCGACCCTGGGCGGGGGCAGGGACCGTCCCGTCAAGGCGCTCAACTGGCTCCCCGGTATCGCCCCCGGATGGCCCCGGAAAAATCCGGGCAATGACTGCCAGGGCGCCAAGCGGGTGGCGGCGAAAGCCATACAGCATAAAATCTATCCCCTCGATGAATATCCCCATGTCCTGTTCATCCAGGCGCTGCAGGTGCATGACACGGTGCTCCTGCCGCTTCCCTTTGAAGTAACCACCGAGGCGGGGAGGCAGATCGCCGGACGGTGCCGCGAGGCCGGCCGGATGGCGGGGCTGCCCGATAGTTATCGGTACACGGTCATGGACACATCCAACGGCTACTGGGGTTACTGCGCCACGAAGGATGAATACTCGCTCCAGTATTACGAGGGGGGGAGCACGCTCTACGGACCGGGAACGGCGGATTACCTGGCCGCGCGCATGAGCCGCCTGGTCGAGGAACTGCCGAAGGGAAGCGGCGGGACCCTCCCTACAGCGTGGAGTTTTGTGGTCAAGGTCGCCAAAAGCTACTATCCCACCGGCGGCGAGCCTGCCGGGATGAGAACCATCGAGGAAAATCCGGAATTCAAAGACCGGTCCGGGGGGGGAGGTGAATCGTACTGGACCTTCCGGTGGCGCGATGTGCCGCCGTCGTTGATCAGTCTCCATGAGCCGCTGGTGTCAGTGGAAGTGAGCGATGACGGGTCCGCATGGCGCCCCCTGGTCGTTTACGGCGTCCCCGCCGATGACGGGGGGTCTGATATTGCCGTCATCTGCAGGAAGCCGAAGGCTTCGCAGGGAATGGCCGTTTACGAGGTGCGCTGGTACAATCCTGTCAGGGAAAAAGGAAGGTTCTACCGCTTTGTGATCCTTCCCCGGCCGGGACAGGCGGTGCTCTACTCGCCGGCGTTTTGAAGATACCATGCAGGCGGGGTCACGTGACCCCGCCTGCATGGTATCCCCTTCCAAAATCCTCTTGACAAAGCCCCGTTCCGGATAAAAGAATGACGGCCGATGAAACAATCGACCACACCCATAAGCAGGTTCCGGGAATTCAGCAAGCAGTACATTCCGCTGATCGACTCGTCAATGGAAGAGTTTTTCAAAAACAAGATACGTGATGCGGAAATTCCGGAAATCCGCGACATGTACGCCTACCTGTCGGAGTACTGCCTGCGGGACGGGAAGCGGGTGCGGCCCCTGGTGCTCCTCGCTTCCTGCTGCGGCTACGGGAGCGCGTGGAACCGGGAAGATATCGTACGCATGGCCTCGGTCCTGGAGATGATCCACTCGTTTCTCCTCATCCAGGACGATATCATCGACCGGTCTCCGCTGCGCCGCGGCGGGAGAAGCCTTCACCTTGTCTGCGGGGACTGCTTCAGCAAACGATCCCACAATGAATCGATCGGCAGTGATATCGCCCTGATACTCGGGGACGTTCTCTTCGCCAATGCCATTGAAATCATGGCGGACACCGGCGTGTCGCACCGCCTGAAGAACCGCTTCATGAAGCTGGTCGCCTCGACCCTTGAAATAACCGCCTGGGGACAGACGCTGGACATACTCCACTCCGCCTCGCGGACCATCGATTCGCCGAGGGAGACCGCGACGCGGATCGCCATGATGAAGACGGCCTATTATACGATCTACTATCCGATGCTCATGGGTTACGCCCTTGCCGGAAAGGATTCCCCCAAGGAAAAGGAGCGCATCAGGGCTTTCGCGCTTCCCCTGGGCCAGGCCTTCCAGATAAGGGACGATATCCTCGGTGTTTTCGGGAAGGAAGACGCCACCGGCAAGTCAGCCGACTCGGACATCATGGAAGGCAAGATAACCCTCCTGGTGAGCGGCGCCATCGAAAGCCTGCGGGGAAAGGACCTCGACCTCTTCTTGTCGCTTTTCACCAAGAAGAATAAGCAGAAGCGCGATATTGCCGCCATTCGGAAGCTGATCCAGCGGAGCGGCTCCCTTGATTCGGCCAAGGAGCGGCACTGGGAATTCGTGGAGCAGTCGCGGTGGCGCCTTGCCGATCTTGCCGTGTCCTCGGAATACCATGATATCCTTCACGGCCTTGTCGACCTGGTGGCGGTTGTTTAAAATCATACCCTGAAGAGGATCCCGATGACTGAACAGCTGATGTCTTTATTCCAGTTTAGCGAAGCCGCCGTGCGCATGACGGTGTTTATCGCGCTTTTTGCCGCCATGGCGGTATGGGAAATCGCCGCCCCCCGGCGTATTCTTGCAACAGGCCGGGCCGGCCGCTGGTTCTCCAACCTGGTGATCGTCTTCGTCAATACGATTATCGTCCGCGTCATTTTCCCGGTGATGCCCGTGGCCCTGGCCGTGGCGGCCGGCGCCAGGGGATGGGGCCTCCTCAACAGCTTCAGCGGGCCTTCATGGCTGGAGTTCATCATCGCGCTGGTCCTTCTGGACCTATCGGTTTATCTCCAGCACGTCATGTACCATGTCCTCCCGCCGCTCTGGAGGCTCCACCTGGTGCACCACACGGACCTTGACGTCGATGTCACCACCGGCCTGCGCTACCACCCGGTGGAAATCATCATTTCCTTCATTATCCGGCTCTCGGCGGTTGCGGTGATCGGTCCCGATCCACTTGCGGCGGCCGTGTACGAGATAGCCCTGAACGGCATGCTCATGTTTGACCACGGCAACGTGCGGGTTCCGGCCGGCGCCGATGGAATTCTCCGCTTTATCATCGTCACGCCGGAGATGCACCGGGTCCATCACTCCGCGGTGATACGCGAAACAAACAGTAATTTCGGGTTTATTCTTTCGTGGTGGGACCGGATCTTCGGCACCTACCGGCCGCTGCCGGCGGCCGGGCACGGGGGAATGGAGACAGGACTCAGGCAGTACCGTGACGAAAGCGAACTTTCGCTGCCGCGGCTCCTGGTCCTTCCCGTTGTGGCGGATACCGGCGGTTATGACATCAGCGGTCCCGGCCCTGAAAACAGCGCCGCGGCTTCAAAAAAGTAACGGCGCCGGTTAGGTCCCTGCCTCCGGGCGTCACCGGACCAGGATGGTTCCCCGCTTGTCCTTGTACTGGTCGGGAAATGAAAGCTTGCCGTTGTCCATGAAATAGAAGAAAACCGGATAATCATCGGGCCTGTCTTTTTTGAGCCATACGATGTTTTTGCACTGGAGTATCTCCCCCGTCGCCTTTTCCGGCAGGCTGTTGCCGTCTCTCTTGAACATCATCTCGTTCTGCGAAACTTTGAATTTGCCGTCCGGCGTGCATTTATACACGATCAGGCGCCCGCCCAGGACCGTGCGGATTTCCCGGATCTTCCACCGGTCGGGCCGCGTGAAGCTGTCGGCGAAGGCCAGGAAATGATCGAAGACCCATCCCTGGAGCGATATATCGACGGTATCGCGGATGAAGGCCCATTTCCCCTTTATGCCTCCGATGGTGGTCTCCTCGGGCAAGATATAGAGCACGGTCACCTTTCTGCTCACCGGCAGCTGGGTGAGGACTTTTGACGTGACTTCGGGGCGGGTCCGGAGGTTCACGACATTGCCGGTGACAAGGACAAAGCGCTGATAGGTCGTTTCAAACTGTCCTTTCACGCACTGGCCTGAAAGGCACCCCTTGTCGAGCTTCGGGACTTCGACTTCCTGCGATGATTTCCCTGATTTCGAGCAGGCCGTCGCCAGCAACAGCATGACGATAACGGCAGAATATCTGGATATGGCCTTTTTTTTCATGGTTTGTACTCCCTGTGGGAATGGTGATTTCGGTAAAAAATAAAGAAAGGACCCCGTGATGTCAACATTAAACAGGCGGCATCTGGTCAAACCGCGCGGGTCGCCCGGTTTTTCACAGGCTTAATTTCCTTTTCGCTTCTTCTATGGCGGCGTCATCGCTTTTTTCGATCAGCTCCAGCCGGCCGGGGAATGAAACGTTGGCCCCCTCCTCGATCAGCATTCCTCCCCGGATCGTGACATCGGAATTTTTCCCGAACATGACATTGGCCCCTACTTTATGATGACCCAGGGCCCGCGGATGGCGGTATCCCGGTCCTTGCCGGGTATGCGGTAGAGGCTGCTGCAGCAGGCGCATCTCATGCGGGCGTTTCCTGCGTCAATGAATGCCGTTGAGCCGCACTGGGTGCATTGGAATTCTTCAGGTTTTTTCTTCATATAATTTCCTTATTCTGACATCGGCCGGCGTGAACTGTCAAGAAGTTCTGCAGGTCGGGGGAGTGCGAAAAATATTAGAGATCATGATAAGTAGGCGGGACGGCTCCCGCCTACCTGGGTAAATATTATCTAAACTATAAAGCCCCCTGGTGCTGAGGGGGCTTTTAAAGTATTGCATGACGGGCCGGTTTAAGCGGCCGATTGCTATCTTATTTTTTCGTTGGGATCCTTCGGCGTGATCCACTTGATCATGTCGTTGATGTCCTTCTCCTTGGGGAAGGTCTCGATCATGTCCTTTTCTTCCTCTACATTGCCGAAAACGACCTCGTTTGCCAGCTTGCCGATGAGGGTCTCGATGTCCTTGTCCGTGTTCTTGAAGATGAAGATGAGGTCCGGCCCGGATTTATAGCCCCAGTTGAACCCGTCCTTCGCGGAGACGATAAAGGTCTCGGTTACGCCGTCGCCGTCGGCGTCCTCGCAGCTGTAGAGGGTCCCGTCAAAGGCACGGGCCTTGACAAAGGTGTAATATTTATCAACGAACTTGTTCATGTCTTCAATGTAGATTGGCCGGGGAAGGGCTTTCCGGTCCACGAATATATCGGCCTCCCTCCGGTTCCTCAGGATCTGGTGAAACTTGTCCACGTGCTCCTTGATGAACTTGTCGCGGATCGATTTGTAAAAAGTGCCGAAGTTGGATGAAACGAATTCCTCGTTGGCGTTTTTCATGATCGGGGTCTTCCGGTCCCATATTTCTATGTAATCGGGCTTGGTGTTGATCTTATTGGTCCACACCAGGTCGTATTCGTTCTCGCCGTATTCGTTCTGCATCTGCGCCTTCCACCGTTTCACCTTCGCGTCGTAGGGGTTGTCATATCCGTCAGACAGCAGGAACATCTTGCGGTCCTTGATGACCAGGAGGGTCTCGTAGGAGTTGTCCAGTGAGATATCGAGAAATTTCTCAACGTGCTGGAACACGACGCGGTCGCTGTCATACGAGGAAACTTTTTTTATGTCGATGGGAATGAAATCGAACTGGCGCGAAAAGAGGCTTATCGTGCATAGCATGACAATGACGACGGGCAGGCCGGTTATGAGTATCCGTTGTTTTTTTAATTTCATGGCAGTACCATTATATCAGATTTACATCTAATCCTTATATTTGGATAAAATATCGGTAAATAAGGCGCTTTTCTTGAATATATTAGACATATTTCGAGACTAAATAATTAAGGGAGCCGGGAAAAAATGACCCTTCAAATTTGAAAAATCTTGACAATAAGCGCCGTGGCGGGGTACATCTTACCCTTGAAATTGTTGTGTCACTTCCCCAAACATCCCTGATACGTTTATCCGGCCTCCTGGAGCGGTATTCTGCAACCGCCCGGTTAAGGCGCATTCAGGGTCGGTATGATGACAACTTACTGGGGATATCTGGCGGATCCGTGATACAGCCCCCGCTATCCTTAAAATGTAGAGGATTTACCATGAAAAGAACAGCAGTTATAGCCCTGGCCATGCTCATCGGCATTATCCCCGCCTGCGATACCGCCAAAAAACAGCTGCGCACGGAGCAGGAAAGAAAGCCGGTGGAAGAGCGTGAGACCAGGATAGAAAAAAAGGAAGCAAAAACCGAAAAGGGCATTCCCTGGAAGGGCGGCAGGTACGTGGGCGAAACGAAGAAGGGCAAGCCCCACGGAAAGGGCATTCTCTATATTCTGGACAAGAACGGCAATGTCATCAAGACAATAGAAGGCACCTTCGTGAACGGCGAACCGGTGGGGGAAGTGGTCGTATCGGAATTTGACTCGAAGGGACGCCTCATCAGCAAGTACACCGGCACCCTTGACAAGAACGGCGATTTCGACCGGGGGACCCTGGCGACCTACCATGAAAACGGCAAGGTGGCCAGCACCTATACCGGCACCTTCCGGAACAACAAGCCCCATGGCGAGGGCACCCTGAAGACCTATGACGAGCGGGGCGTTCTCCGGAGCGAGTACACGGGCAGTTTTGAGAACGGCAAACCGGACGGCAGGGGGACCCTCATCACCTATGACAAGGACGGAAAAATTGTTTCCAAGATAGTCGGCACCTTCTATGAAGGCAGGCCCAGCGGCCTGGTCGATGTCTATACCTATGACAAGGACGGGAAGCTGGTGAGCAAGATCACGGGCAAGTATCTCAACGGCACCATCGACGGCGAAGCCACCATCATCACCTATGACAAAGACGGGAACATGACCAGCAAGTACACCGGCAAGGTGAAAGACGGCAAGCCCGAGGGCGAGGGGACCCTTGTCGCCTATGACAAGGACGGAAAGATGGTGAGCAAGTATACCGGCAACTTCCGGGACGGCAAGCCGGACGGCGAGGGAAAGCTGGTTAAGTACAACAAGGACGGCAAGATAATTGAAGAATATACGGGCACCTTCAGGAACGGCAAACCCGAGGGGGACGGCGTCCTCGTTACGTACAACGATAAGGGCGTGATGACGAGCAAGTACGAAGGGAAATTCAAGAACGGCCTCAAGCACGGCGACGGCACCCTCTATACCTATGACGAGAACGGCAGGCTCATAAAGAAATACGTGGGTGAATTCAGCAACGGCCTGCGCGACGGCCAGGGATCGGAGTTCGTCTATAACGACAAGGGCAAGATAATACGCAAGTACCTGGGGATGTACCTCAACGACAAGGAAACCGGCGAGGCTTCGATCCTCATCTATGATGATAACGGGGTCCTGGTGTCGCATTATCTCGGTCAGGTCATCGACGGCAAGCCCAACGGCGACGGCACGCTTCTCCTCTATGACAGGGAGGGGAGGCTCAAGTCGAAATATATCGGCCAGTTTTTCGACGGCAAGATGCACGGCGACGGCTCGCTCTTCGTCTATGACGAGAAGGGCAACATAGTCGCCAAGTATTACGCGAACTGGAGCTACGGCGTGATGATGAAGGAGAAAAAGCTGACCGTCGGCGACGGCGACTCCTATACCGGCGACTGGAAGAACGGCCAGAAGCACGGCTTCGGCACCTACATCTGGGGCAAGAAATCGGAATGGTTCGGCGCTAAATACATCGGCCAGTTCGAAAACGATAAGCAGAGCGGTCAGGGGTCCCTCATACTTCCCTCCGGCGATAAATACGTGGGCGAGTTCAAGGAAGGGAAGATCCACGGCAAGGGCGTCTGGTTCTACATCGACAGCTCCCGCTACATCGGCCGGTTCAAGAACGGCGAGCGCGACGGCCGCGGGACCAAGATATGGAACGACGGCATGAAGTACGTCAGCGACCTGGACAGCTATTACCATAGCCAGAAGAACGCCTTCTGGCCCAACGAGAAAAAATACATCATGAAGGTCTGCCCGGACAAGAACAAGAGCGGAAAGGGCACCTTTGTCTGGGAAGAGGACGAGGAATACGATATGTCGGCGGAAGAGAAAAAATAGACAACCGTCATGTCCGTGAAAGCCAAGGTCATCGCGGCAGGGGCCGTTTTTCTGGTCGTCGCCCTGTTCATCTATTTTACGGTGCGGTTCGGCTTTGTCGAGAGGGACCGGGTCGGCTCCCTGGTGGTCTCGACCAATGATATCGTCAGGGACTACCGGGAGATGGAACGGCGCATGGCCCGTGAAAACCGGCTTCCGTCGCCTGATGACCTGTCTGCCTTCCTCAAGTTCACGCACAAGAAATATCCGCAGGTTGCCCTCTTGGCCATCACGGATAACGCCCTTTCGCTGCGGCTCTCCAGCAAAAACGACCGCTATATCCGCTCCTCGGAGCTTTTCGAGGCAATATTGAAGGACTTCACCCAGGAAAAGTTCAACATCAGCAGGACCAATCCCTACGCGGTCCGCTACTACGAGGAACAATCGGGGGGCGCGCCGGAGCAGCTCAGGTTTTACATCTTTCTCAACAGGATAGGCCCGTACCGGCTCCTGGTGGTCTATCCCCACACTGTCTCGGGCCCGGTAATAACCAGGACAGCGCTGGAGGTGGCGCTCCTGTCGGTGTTCATGGTCATCATCACCGCGGCGGCATATGTTGCCCTCACGAAGAAGGGTGGGCCGGGAACGAGCGGCTCCGCCCTCACCGTAGATCTGGACCTTGAAGACCGACCGGCGTCGCGGGGCGATGGCCGCCCGGCGGGTGAAACGGCCAACGCGGTGTCCGACGGTCTCGGCGGCTACATCCGTGACCTCTTCATGGCCATACACGGGTCCTGTGGCACAGAGGCCATATCCTTCTACATCTTTCATTCCAGCGGCAGGCTGGTCAAGACCATGGAGCTTATCGGCACGACCTTTCTCAGGATAGATTCGGTGAGCTTCGATACCATCGACGTCGCCAACGAGGCGGGCAGGGAGCTCCGCGACGGCGCCACCATGGTGCTCGAGGAGGGGCGGAAGATCATCATGCCCCTTGTGTATAATAATACCTTTCTCGGGGCGGTGAAGCTTGAAAAGCGGGAAGGCCTCCAGGGCAGCGAGATAGGCGAGATCAGGAACGCCATTGCCGGGGTTTTGAAGAATATCCATGATCATATCATTGTCAACGACGTGATGACCGACGCTGAAACCGGTCTCAACAGCAAATTATATTACAACCTGAAGTACAGTGAGTGCGTCAGGGGATGGAAGGGCAAGGGCAGGGATTTTTCCCTCATGTTTATAAGGCTCTTCCGGGGCGACCTCCCGATCGGGAACAGTGAAAAGAGCGGTATCATGAAGCTCCTGGCGCCGGTGATCGCCAAAAGCGTGGGGAATGACAGCTATATATGCCGTCATGACGATATCCTGGCGGTGATCATGCCGGAGGTGAATTCACGGAAGGCGAGGGGTCTTGAGAAGCAGCTCGCGGACATCCTTTCAAAATACCGGATCAGGACCGGCGTTGATGCCTACGTGCAGATCGATCCGAAGATCGGGGCTTCATCGACAGATACCGCCGGACCGGGCGAAGATCCGGCTGCGCTGGCGATGGAACTGGTGACTGCGTCCGCCGGGGCATGAGTGAATGATGTTCATCAACTTCGCAGCGCGCCTGGTACGCGTGCATAACGGAGAACCATTACTTGTTTTTTGCTACCGGAAGGCTAAATTGACAAGAAATTATTAATATTTTGTTGACATATATCCCCCAAATTAAAATATATAATTCAGTTAAATAATGGCATTGCCGCAGCCGCATTTTATTTAATAAATACCAAATTTGCCTTAATAAAGATATATTAAAGGAGAAGCTTGGTGAAACGTACAATACTTCTTATCGGAATCCCCTTTATAGTTGTTTTCTATTTTGCATATGTAGTTTCCCAGATGGGATGCAATTATGTAATGGCAAACCATCCTGAGAAATCATTACCCTTTAACCACAAGACCCACCTGACCAAGTATATGCCGGCAAACGGCATGTCCAAAAACGACTGCGAGACATGTCACGGATATCATGAGAACGGCAGATTCAAAGGCCTTCCGACCGTTGCGGAGTGCACATCGTGCCACGATCCGAATGGTCCGAGCAAGAATGCCGGCCCGGAAACCGCCCTCAGGAAGCCGATGCTGAACAAATACAAGAGCACGGACAAGCCGTGGGGTTCTTATGCCAAGCAGCCCGACCTGGTCTATTTCAGCCACAAGGTTGTCATGACGGCGAAATACGAGGACGGCAGGATGAAGGCCCGCTGCGGTTCATGTCACGGAGACAAGGCGAGTACCACCAATACGAAGATGCTGAGCGGAAAGATGCTCATGGGACAATGTATGGATTGCCATACCGCGCTTCACATCAGCAACGCCTGCGCGGTCTGCCACGACTGATGTCCCGGTAACATGAAACTTGTCAGAGGAGAGAAATAATCCATGAAAAAAATAGAAAGAAAAGATTTCTTGATGATGGGCGGCGGCGCAGTCGTCGGCGGCCTGACAGGATATGTATTTTCCGGGGCCCCCTTCCTCGGCCTTCAATGGCTTGTCGAATGGACCCAGGATCAGAAGGTCCCGGCCCCCGGCGCGGAATCGTACCTGAAGACCATCTGCGCGGCCTGCCGCGAAAAATGCGAAATGTCGATACGCATGATCGGCGACCGGGCGGTGAAGATCGAGTCATCCAACAGCGGATGTCCCTTCAGCCAGAACGCCCTCCAGCTGCTCTACCACTCTGAGCGTATCGATACGCCGCTGAAGCGCACCGGCAAGAAGGGCACGGTGAAGCCTTCCGCTTTTGAAAAGGTGTCATGGGAAGAGGCCCTGACGGCCGTTTCCAAGAAAATGAACAGCCTCATCGCCGCGAAGAAGGGCAATCTCATAGCCGGCATCAGCAAGAACGACGACCTTTCCGCCGCGCTCCTCGGTCGCCTGATCAAATCAGCCGGAAGCGGCAACGCCTTTTTTGAGCCTTCGCTGACCGCTCTTTCGATGTCGGCGCTGGGAGGATATGTCGATTACGATTTCAGCAATGCTGATTATATATTGAGCTTCGGCGCCCGCCTCTTTGAAGGCTGGGGAACGGCCTGCGTCATGAACAAGGCCCTGGTGGACATGAAACAGAAAGGGGCCAGGCTGGTGCAGGCCGACGCGGTCTGTACCCGGACGGCTTCCATGGCGGACCAGTGGCTCCCGATCAAGCCGGGAACAGAGCTGATCCTGGCGATGGGCATAGCCAACTGCCTTAAAAAGAAGGGGCGCGCGGCCGGCGGCGGCGACTGGATGGCCATTGTCGACCAGTATACCCCGGATAAGGTCGCGGCCCTCACCGGTCTCAAGGCCAAACAGATCGAAGACGTGGCAAACGCCTTTGCCGGCGCCAGGAACCCGATAGCGGTCGGCGGACGCGGAGGCGCGGGCGTTTCCTCCTCCTCGGCGGAACTCATGGCGGTGTACGCCCTGAACGCAATGGTAGGCGGACGCGGGGCCCAGTTGAAGAAGAGCCAGGGCCTGGGCGAACCGGCCCTCTCGGCAGACGCCGCAGCCATACTCAAAGATGCTAAAAAGTTTGCCGGCCTTGATGATTTCATCAAGAACGGCAAGTTTGAAATGCTTTTCATAAACGGTTCCGATCCCGTGTACAAGAGCGTGTACGGCGCTGACCTGGCAACCAAGATGGAGAACGCCTTTGTCGTCGCCATCATGCCGCTCCTGAACGATTCGGCCATGTACGCGGATTACATTTTCCCGTCGCTGAGTTTCCTCGAGTCCGAGAGCGCGGCAGGCGCGGCCCCGGTGAAGGCGTATGAGAAAGCGATTCATGCGGGCGACGCCATAATCAGGCTGGCCCAGAAGGTGGACGGCGCCAAGGATAACTTCAGGTGGAACAGCTACGTGGACCTCGTCAAGACATACGGCGGCGCGGTAGGCGCCGGCGCGGTGAATTACAATGCCAAGGTACTCAAGGACGCCCTTGCCGCCCTGGAGAAAACCCTCAAGGCGACGGAGGAGTTCCCCCTTGCCCTGGTGCCGACGGAACTCACCTTCGTGGGCGACGGCGATGGAATGGCATTCCCCTATGTGCTCAAGACCATCGATGACAAAACATTCTCCCTGGGAAAGCTCTGGGTGCAGATAAACCGGGAAACTGCTGACAAGAACGGCGTCAGCGAAGGCGAACGGATTGATATTGAATCATCGCGGGGCGAGATCGGCAGCGTCAGGGCCCACCTCACCGACACCGTGGCGCCCGATGCAATAGCGATTCCCCTGGGGTTCGGCCACAAGGCCTACACCAAGTATGCCAAAAAGAAAGGCGTGAATCCCAAGGAAATCATGGCGAATGACATCGATCCCCTGACCGGGGCCGCGAACTGGTGGCTCACCAGGGTCAAAATCAGCTAAGAGGTGGATACCAATATGAAAATGAAAAGAAGATGGGGAATGGCTATAGATCTGGACAAGTGCACGGGTTGCGGCACCTGCGCCATCGCCTGTTCTCAGGAGAATAACATGCCGGTTTTCGAGGACGATTCCGACCTGCCAAAGCGTGTTCAGTTCCTCGATCTGATGAAGGTCACCAACGACCGGGACGCCAAGTATCCCAATGTCGAAGTCTGCTATATACCGAAAATGTGCCAGCAGTGCGAAGGGAACGATCCCAAGAACCCGAAACCGCCCTGTGTGTCGGTATGCCCCGTTGTGGCGACCGATGTCGGCGATGACGGCGTTGTCAGCCAGGTATGGTCCCGGTGCATCGGCTGCCGGTACTGCCAGGCGTCATGTCCCTACGAGGCCAGGGCCTTTAACTGGTGGAAGCCGAGGTACGACGGCTCCTTTGAGAATTCCCTCAATACCGACGTATCAGTCGCTTCCCGCGGTACCATAGTCAAGTGCCAGTTCTGCACCCATATATGGAAGCGCGAGCGCGACAAGGCCGTGGCGAAGGGCGAGCTTGACATCAACGCCGTGACCTATACCCCGGCCTGCGTGGCGTCCTGCCCCACCAAGGCGATGGTCTTCGGCGATCTGAATGATCCGAATTCCGAGATCAGCCAGCTCCTTGAAAAGGAGAAAAAACGCAAGTTCCGTCTCGTCCACACCATAGACGACAAGGATGAGAAGACGAAGGAAAAGATGATGCATATCAAGCAATTTCCGAATCCCAAGGTCTACTATCTCACCAGCAAGACCTGGATCAAGGAAATGATGAAATTTAAATAGACTCCGATATCCTGGTAAAGGAGAAGCACTGTGAATAAACTAATAGGCTATATCAAACAATACATCGAGTTCGTCAAAAAGGAATGGAACGGTTATTCCAGGAACGTGAAGATTGCCCTGTACGTCATGCTGTTCTTTACGGCCGGATTCTTGATCTTCGCCATTCAGATCCTTTTCTGGGGATTGGGCTACACCGACATGAGCAACATGTATCCTTTCGGCCAGTGGATCATCGGGGACTTGGGGCTGGTCGGTCTGGGCGGCGGCGCCTTTACGACCGGCTTTCTGCTCTACATCTTCAGGAACGATAAGCTGGAGCCGATGATCAGCTCAACGGTGCTGATCGGCTTCCTCTGCTACCTTTTCACCTTTATCTTCCTGGTCTTTGACATAGGCCAGCCGATCAGGGCCTGGTTCATCTATACGTACCCGAACTGGGGACCCGGCCTGATGCCCGCTTCGATGCTTACCGAAGTAGCGTGGTGCCTCACTTTTTACTTCCTGATCCTGTGCGTTGAATTGATGCCGGTGGTACTGAAGCACAAGATTCTTGACGCGATACCGGTCCTTCATTATATCGGGCATTATCTCCACAGGCTGATGTGGATCTTCGCGGCCGCCGGAACTTTCCTTTCATTCTTCCACCAGGGATCCCTGGGAGGCGGAATGTGGGACATCATGTACGGCAAGGCCTCCTGGTTCCGCGGACATCATTTTTATTTTTTCACGGTCATCATCCTGGCGACCGCGGGCGGGACCTCCTTCATGACGCTGTGCGCTTACGTGGCCGGCAAGGTCATGAAAAAGGAAGTGCTTCCCAGGGAAACCTTCATGTCGATTGCCAAGGTTTCCGGCATCATGTTCGTCGTGTATTTGATAGCCCGTTCGGCCGATGTTATCCTCATGGCAACGAAATGGGTACCCCTCTTTGACAGGACCTATCTTTCAAACCTGGGCGGCTATTACGGCCTCTGGATGATAATACTTGAGTTCATCTTCATCGCCGGCGCCATTGTGCTTCTCCTGGTGCCGAAATTCCGCGAGGACGAGAAGATGTACCGCTACGGCATAATCAGCGGCGTCATGGCCATGGTTACCACCAAGCTCCATGTGGTCCTGAACGGTTCGTCAGTGCCCAATTTCCCCTGGAAGGGTTTTATCGGATATAACCCGACGATCCAGGAATGGTTCATCATGCTGGGCGGCCTCGCCATCATGGCGATGATCTACATGTGGTTTGCCAAGTACACGCCGCTCTTTCCCCATGCTGACAGCCATGGCCATCATGAAGGCGACGCCCACGCGGCGGAATAGACAGACAGTAAAAAACGGAATCACGGAAAGCGGCAGCACCACCTGCCGCTTTTTTTATTGTCTGCTCAAGGTGTGGTCACAGGATATGGTTTTTTAATTCATAAAAAGTCTTGTTGGACGGTATTTTCATTCTCATGAAAAGCATGCAGGAGTATGCCGTCCCTCTGGTTGAATGGTTCCCTGTATGGATTTTTTGGCGCTGATCGTAATGGATATCCCCTGCTGCAGCATAAGTAATAATAATTAGCACTTAATGCTTGACAATATTACGATAATGTAATTAACGTATTTAAAATAATCTCAGTTCGGTTATAAATGGTTCATACCCACGTTGAACAATTCGGCGATATAGCGGTCATACATATAGAGGGCATCTTCAACATCGACAGCCTTACCAAGGTTGAATATGTGTGGATGGCCCAGATAAGAAAAATGCCACGTGTTATCGCAATCAACTGCCAGAAGCTCGAATCCCTTGATTCATCGGCAATCGGATTCATCGTCAAATTTTTCAATTATGCGATGGGCCAGGGAATCATGCTTATCTTTTACGATCTGAACCCGCTGCTGCAGAAACTCTTCGCCACGGCAAAGCTTGACCGCTACTTCAACATCACTTCGCGGTCGGATTTTGAAAACCGTTACGTCCTCCAGTCGGCTCCGTCTATTTACGAAACATTTGAAGTTGTGTAACCGGCGGCGGCCGCCCGGCTGTTCAGCGCCCTTGTCCCCGGAATATTAATACGTTTTGATCGGCCGGGTAGTTCTCTGCTACCGGATGATGCCCAGGTTATAGCCGCATCTGGCGCATGCGCCGTTTTTGAGTTGCTCTATCCTGGTGAAGTAGCCGGTCCTGCCGATGACTGTCGCGCCGCAGGAGGGGCAGCGCGTGTCATGGCCTCGCTCGTTCGAAGAGACGTTGCCGCAGTAGACAAAGCTCAATTTTTTTTCCGCTGCTTCATGCACCTTCATTATGAAGGAAACGTCCGTGGCGTGCTTGTCATACTGGTAATTGGGATAATAGCGGGAAATGTGCCAGGGGATGTTTTTGTCCACCGATGCGATAAAATCGATGATGTCTTTCATTTCGTCCATGTCGTCGTTGATGCCGGTGACCACGAGGGTCGTCAGTTCGATGTGGCAACCCCGCTCATGGGCCAGCCGTATCGTCGCCAGCACGTCGGGGAGCTTCGCTTTCTGGACCTTTTTCATGGTTTCTTCGCGGAAGGTTTTAAGGTCAATGTTCATGGCGTCGATAACGCCGAGGAGCTGTTCCAGGGGCTCCCTGTTGATGAAGCCGTTGGTAACCATGACGTTGACGAGCTTTTTCTCCCGCGCCAGTACAGCGGTGTCGTGCACGTATTCAAACCAGATGATGGGCTCCGAATAGGTGTAGGCGATGCCGATGGAGCCTTCGCGGACGGCTGCGGAAACGATGTCCGATGACGAATAGAAGGATGTGCGGGCCGCATGGTCCTGGGAGATGTGCCAGTTCTGGCAGTAGGGGCATTTCATGTTGCACCCCCTGGTGCCGATGGAAAGGATGCTGCTGCCGGGATGAAAATGGTAGAGGGGCTTTTTTTCTATGGGGTCCATGGCCACGGCGGTGAGCCGGCCGTAGATTTCGGTGACAAGGGAGCCGCCGCTGTTTTTCCTCGCGCCGCAGATCCCGTGATTCCCGTCTTTTATGCGGCAGTTGTGGGGGCACAACCTGCACCGGACGCTGCCGCCGTCCGTTTTTTCGTAATATGCGGCTTCATGTGCGTTCATGACGCCCCTGCCAAGTGTTACGCCTGTGCTGCTTCCCCGCCTGCTGATTCTCTCGATGCGTCTTTTTCGTCGGTCTCCCTGTCGGGTTTTTTGCCGTCGCCTTTGATCATTTCACAGGTCCCTTCAAAAACGACGCCGTCGGCGATCTGCAGCTTCGCAGTGCGTATGTTGCCATACAGCTTGCCGGTGCCGTGTATCTCCAGCCGCGACACCGCTTCAATGTTGCCGTATACGGTCCCCTGGAGGATGACCGTTTTGGCCTTGATGTTGGCCTTGACCACGGCCCCCTCACCGACGACCAGGAAGCCCCCTGAAACGATTTCGCCCTCGAAGTAGCCGTTAATCTGGAGCGATTTCTTGAAGGAAAGGTCCCCGAAAAATTCGGTGTCCTTGCTGAAAACCGTGGTGATCATCCCGATGTCGTATACCGGGTTCTTGTTTATCTGGATTACCTTTTTTGTCATTGCCGTGTCCTATTTTGTCGTCATGGTGAAAACGCCGTCCCAGTTTTCCGCCGGGGGATTTTCCTTGAAAGTCCGGGAGCGCTGCAGGTACAGTTCCGACGGCCCGTCTTCAGGCTTGATGCTCAGCGCCTTCTCGAATGCCCGTATCGCTTCGTCCCACTTTCTCTGTTTGTACGCGGTAAGCCCCAGGTTGTAGAATTTCAGCATTTCTTCGGTTTCTTTTGTGATCATGGCGATCTCCCTTCACCTGGTTTTATCACCCATTTCAAATATAATTCCGGCTCAAATAATTACAACTTAATTTTTGAAAAAAAGGCGCCATGTCCTGCGCCCTGTTCCCGGTCCGGGGCCCGGGAATCGTCAGTATTTTCGTAAAAGGAGGAAATCGGACAGCTCAAACAGTATCGTTCTGAAGGGCGATTCGGGAAAGCCGATCAGGATGTCCCTCGCCGCGTTGATATAGTCGGCGGCGCAGCGGATCGCGTAGTCAATTGAGCCGGCGTCAACCAGGCGTTTCTTGATGGATTGCCATCCTTCGGGTGTTGGCCCCTCGATATACTGCTTCAGGCGGTCCAGGTCCCCGCTCCCTCCCTCTTCGATCAGGTGAAGGAAGGGGAGGGTGATTTTTCCGTCTTTGAAATCGCTTCCGACGTCCTTCCCGACTTCTTCGGATGCCTGCATGATGTCCAGAGTGTCATCGATAATCTGGAAGGCGAAGCCGAGGTTGAGGCCGAAGCGATACATCGATTCTCGTTCATCCTCCGTAAGACCTGACTTTGTCGCGCCGAGCCTGGTGCATGACGCCATGAATCGCGCCGTTTTCAGCTCAATGATGGTGAAGTAGTGCTCGCGGCGGGCCTTGGCGAGGTCGGCGTATTCAAGCTGGCACAGCTCGCCCATTACCATGTCCTTGGTTCCCGCAACCATGAGGGGAAATATTGCGGGGTTGCCGTCCTGTATGGCGGTGTTCAGCGCCACCGAGTACATGAAG
>ERZ795061.91-NODE-91-length-84986-cov-9.127256_pt1 | contig 84986 bp, 82 predicted proteins | sample MGYA00375145_ERZ795061 | MGnify/ENA primary metagenome ERZ795061 (study PRJEB30190, sample SAMN05720144) | anaerobic digester metagenome | isolation source: active sludge of municipal wastewater-treating anaerobic digesters | place: USA | collected 2014-12-22 ... | reverse complement strand
TTAGCTCTTTTTGAGACTAATTGTCTGGTATATACATCTGAAGCCAAGGTAACTTGTTTAGATAAAAAATAAGCAGCATTATGAGCACCAGCAGAAACGGCATAGATGCTATGGATTCTTGGGTAAACATCTTTCTTATAGAAGGCAGTTAACACACCCGCAGCAAATACACCGCTCATTGCTCCGCCTTCAATAATTAGTATTGTGTCTCTTTCCATATTAAAAGATATAACAATAATATTTATATTTGCTTTCTTTATTTATTCTTTAGAGGGGCTTAAAGATTTATCAAAGGCCATAAGACAATATGTAAAATTATAATTGTGATTTTATGTTTAAATTATTTAAATTACGTTTGAATAAACCACAAAAACCAAACATAAAATACAAAGATCCAGCTAATAAAAGAGTAAAAGTAGTAAGAACAAGAAAAACCAAAAAATTTGAATTAAAAAGAGTGGACTATAAATATAATAAAGATGCATATTATTTGTTAAAAAAAGGTGAACACACAATTGCTTTATCAAAAGAAGCAAGAGGGCAATTGAAACGATATCCTGAAATTGTTAAAGTTGTTGAAAATTTATTGTTTGATAGCAAAACACCGGTTATTGAGAATTCTAAATATAAGATGCATCTAAGCAGATTAAATCCTGACTCTAATTCAGGTAGGAATAATATTGGAACATATAAATTGAGTTATTTTGATAAAACAACAAATAAACATAGAGAGTATTTTTTAAAATTAGGTAAAAAATACGATATTGGAAATTACCCAAGCATTAATGAATTTGAAAGCCAAAAAATATTAGAAGCAGAAGGATTTAATATAATTAGACCACAATTTGCAATTTGGGGACCAGGAAATAAGAAATTAAATAGCCCTTTTTACAATATAATAGTATATGATTTTACAAATTTGTTAAATTATGAAACTGCACTAAGAAACAGGTTATTAACTAGACAAGAAATTAAACACATAAATCGCAATCTTTCTAAAGCACGATGGTTTGCAGAAAACAAATTAGATGTTACTGATATATCTACGAGAGGTAATGTCTTTTTAGAAAGATTACCATCTGGTGAAATAAAATTGTATTTTACAGATAGTGCTAAAATTTGGAAAGGCAGAGATTAATTGAAAAAATAACATTATATTTATAAATAAATCTAGCTTACAATAAATAAAATAAAATGGAGAAAAGATAAGATATGGATGAATCTATACAGTTTATTGCAAATTTTGATAAGTTTGTTTCTATAAAGAAGCTAACAATAGATAAAGATGTGGGGCCCAAGGAAGTAATTGAATTTCTTACAAGTATTCAGTTTACTACTTCTCAAAAGATTAAAGATTATGTTGGCAAAATCATAGATATCAAAGGCTTTGAAGAAAAGACCAAAAACCTTTATTCACTTAATCTTGGACAATTTTTAGAAGAAGTCAACTCTAGGGCTATAAAAAAAATAATCACAGATTTTATGCCAAAGGATCTTGAAAAGAAGGATGAAAAAGACGCTTACACAGAACTTCTAAAGGTTTATCTCATAGAGAAATATGCAAATGAAAAGAAAATAGTAATTGGTGCACATCACATAGTCTTTCCTGCAAACAAAAAGCTAATGAAGAAGAAATAAAGTTTTTATATAATTGCAAAGTAGTAGCTATTTATATAATTTTTCTTTCTTAAATATAATATCAAGCAAAATAAGGAATAAGCCCTCCTTAGCATAGTGGTTAGTGCGTCCGGCTGTAGACTTTAGTAACACACTATTTTTGTTATTGTAAGATAGCAAAGAAAGGCAGTGACCGGAAGATCCCCAGTCCGAATCTGGGAGGAGGGAATCCGACTCCAAGTTGGCAGGAATAAGTTACGAGTTTTAAATACACGTATATTTAAAATCTTTACTACTATAATATATTATATATTAAAATTAATGGAGATTTATATATGAAGAAAAAAAATAAAAAAGACCCTTTAAAAAAAGGGAAAGTAGAAAGTTTAAAAGACCACTATGATTAATTCTAAAAATTAGATATATTATGGTATCAAATATAAAAAGAGTATCTTTTGAGATTACTGGCAAATGTAATTTACACTGTTTTTATTGTTGTAGAGGTTATTTAAATAAAAAAGAAAAAATAGACACTGAAATTTCTACAACGGAAATAATTAAAATAATACGTGATGCAAGAAAAAAGAAATGTACATCCTTTCTTTTTACTGGCGGAGAGCCATTTGTTAAGAAAGATTTTAATTTAATTCTACAAGAATGTAGTGGCTGTTTTGTAGAAGTTTATTCAAATGGCACATTAATCGCAAAGAAAAAAAATATAGAATTAATAAATAAATATATTACTAAATTAACAGTTACTATTGATGGATTAGAATCTCACGATTTTTATAGAACAAATAGTAATTCTATTAAAATATTAAAAAACATAAAAAAGATTAAAAAAAATTGTGATGTACTAATAAAAATTAACACCTTATTAAATAAAAAATCAATAGATGATTTGCTTTGTCTTTATAAAAAATTAAAAGACGTTGGTGTAGACGAATGGCACATAGATTTCCCTCAACTTAGAGGCCGACTTGCAGCATATAAAGGCCATTTTGCTGCAGATTATTCAAAAATAGGCATTGCATTAAGAAAAGTAATTATTGAATATTATAAGGATAAAAAACCATTTTACTTTAAAATATATAAAGTATTTAATTCAAAATTAAATAAAAACACAGCTTATTCAATTAATATAAATGAGAACCCTTGTAGTTATAAAATAGACAAATGTATTTTCATTACCTCTGATAAAAAATATATTTTATGCCCATCAATACCAAGTCAAGATATTATTATTGGAAAAGTAGATTTAAATAGTTATAACGACATTTTAATTAAAAAAACTAAATTAGATTTTAATAAAATTAAATATAGTGATTTAAAGGAATGTATAAATTGTAGATATTTTAAATTGTGTTTAGGGGGGTGTAGAGGCGAAGCAAAGGTGCTTTCTAATTCGTTCATTAAACCAGATTTAAACGCTTGCTCTTTAATGCACATTTCTGAAAAAGAAATATATCCATTTTTACCAAATAACATATCTTCTTTTTATATAAAAAGTATTGATTTTTCAAAGAGACACCCGAAATGGTTAAATAATTTAGATGAATTAAAAACTAAAACACAATTAAAATATAACGATTCTAAATAAATGAATTTGTATATCTATTACATAAAATAATAAAAAAGAATATTATGAACTTAACAATAGAAGAGAGACTCAAACTTATTAAAGAAGTTGGAGAAGAAATAATTGGAGAAGAAGAATTAATTGAGCTTCTAAAATCCAATAAACCTATTATTGCATATGACGGTTTTGAACCATCTGGTAGAATACATATCGCTCAAGGTCTAATGAGAGCAATAAATGTAAATAAACTATCAAAAGCAGGAATTCATTTTAAGTTTTTGGTAGCAGATTGGTTTGCATTAATGAATAATAAAATGGACGGAGATTTAGAAAAAATAAAAATAGTTGGAGAATATTTTATTGAAGTTTGGAAAGCATCAGGAATGGATATGACTAATGTTGAGTTTTTGTGGGCTTCTGAGAATATGAATCAAGATTATTGGTTAATGGTTTTAAAAATTGCAAGATTAAATTCTGTTGTAAGAATAACAAGATGTTCTCAGATTATGGGTAGAACAGATAAAGAAGAATTAAATGCTGCACAAATATTTTATCCGTGTATGCAAGCTACAGATATATGGAATTTGAAAGCAGATATTGCTCAACTTGGGATGGACCAAAGAAAAGTAAACGTTCTTGCAAGAGAAACATTTCCAAAGCTTGGATTAAAGAAGCCAATAGCTATACATCACCATATGCTTATGGGACTTACAGAACCAAAAATAGATGGGTTAGATGGAGCAGAAGCAACAATAGCAAAAAAGATGTCCAAATCAAATCCAGATTCTGCAATATTTATGACTGATACTAAGGAAGAAATCGATAGGAAATTTAAGAAAGCTTATTGTCCTGAGGGAATAGTGAAAGATAACCCTGTTTTGGAATATTGTAAATATATTATATTCGAAAGAATAAATGAATTTAAAGTAGAAAGGTCCGAAAAATTTGGGGGAAATATTGTGTATTATAGCTATGAAAACTTAGAAAAAGATTTTATAGAGAAAAGGCTTCATCCAATGGATTTAAAAGCATCAAGTTCGAAATATATTAATGAATTGTTAGAACCTATAAGAAAGCACTTTGAAGAAAATCAAAATGCAAAAAGAATACAATGTATTGTAGAAAGTTATACAATTAAAAAATGATTTAAAATATATTTTATTTTTTTCTTGTGTTTATTATACTTTTATATTTTGGTATTACCTTCCTGTAACCTACATACACTACACAAGCTACACTTTTATAAAAGCTATTAATCATAATATTTATATAAACTAAAAGGAGTTGGTAAGAATGAAGGAGAAGTATCCACCAACTTCTAACAACGAACCAATAACCAGTACATCCCCAATGTCCGAATCTGGGAGGAGGGAATCTAACTCCTACTTATATTCAAAAATAGTTTTTTGAGATAAAATTGTTTTTAGTTCTTTTTTTTGATAATCAAATACAGGCGTTAAAATATAACCACTTTTTAAATCGCCTAATACTTCACAATTATTTGGTTTCGCCCAAACATAATAAGAAAGATATGCACAAAATATTCCATCTAATGTGTCTTCATAATCTTTAAGTTTTTGTGCTTTTAATGAGTTTAAATCTACTGATAAAATTTCTTTAGATAAGATTAATGATGGATTACTTTTTTCTAAATTTTTTAATGCATCAATATATTTTCTAAATTCAATATACCTAAATTCATAATCTCTTTTTGGTTTAGATTTATATTTTAATATTTTTTTTAAATTAAATAAAACTACCATAGATGGATGTGGATAAACTTCAAAAAACTTCTTTGATTCTTCAAATTGATTAATATAAGGGTCTTGTTTAAATCCTTCTTTTTCTAAAACCTTAGAAATTTCTTCTCCTCTTATTGTACCAGTCCAAAGACTTAATCTTTGTCTATTTGATGGATGTGCTCCTGCATCAAATTGTCTAAATAATTTTCCAGTTAATTCTTCTGGTATTCTTCTTCCAGTTTCATTAGGGACTATAAGTGGTGCATCAATTGCAATTAATGCTGGTTTATTTTTTGTGTGTTTTTTAATATAATTTATAATTTCTTCATTAGACATTAAACTATCAGCACAAATTAATTTTGCTTGTTTTTTATTACCTTCTAATATGGCTACACCAGATCCGTTTTTTGTAGACCAAGCAAGGTCAATTCCTACGAAATACATATAATATCATTATTTTTTATTTTATATTACTCAAAAATAACTATATATCCAAATATTAAAAAAGGTTTCTTAATGCCGATTTATATATTATAGCATACACCCCCTACATAAGTTACACTTTTATAAAAGCTATCAATCAAAATATTTGTATAACCTAAAGGTGTTGATAAGAATGAAGGAGATGTATCTATCAACTTCTAACAATGAACCAATAACTCCAAATGCGAAAAGACTATTTTTGAATATGTTTATATTTTTTTGTGTAATTTAGTTATTTATGATGTGATATGAGAATATCAAATATATTTAAAAGAAAAATAAAGTTTAAAAATATAAGTTACAGACCAAAGCCGAATTCTAAAAAAAGAATAGAAAATAAAATAACTATCAGAAGAGGTAAACTATTTACTGTTGCTTACAGTGATTTAGGTAAAAAAATATTTGTAAATCAACAAATATTTCGTAAAGTTCATAATGTTTGGAGATCAGGTAGAACCAAATATGAAGACCCCGAAATAAGATTAGAAATAAGAGAGAGAATACCAGAATATTGGAAACAAGAAGAAACTGCAGCAAATATGGTCTTGGAATTAAAAGAAAACAAAAGAAAATTTTTTATAAAAGTAGGGAATTCTTGGCCTATGGAAATAAACGGTAAAATAGAGAGATTAAATTTTGCAAGGCCTGTACAAGAGATGGGTTTGCTAAAATTAATCTCCGAAAAGAACTTTAATGTTATACCAGCTCATTTTGGTATAACGATGCAAGGCTATAATTTTATTATTTATGATTATGTTCCGTTTATTACTGTTGCTGATGCTTTAGAAAAGGGATTAATTAGTGGTAGGACATACAAAAAAATTAATAAATTATTAGATGGTGTAACTGAAGAGGTAAATTCTACTTTAAAAAAAGAATATCGAAAATACGGTTTTGATAAATTAAATTTAACTTATGATTTAAAAGCAGGAAACACATTCATTGATGTCAATACAAAACAAATATACATTTTCGATCCAAATTCACTTTCTATTGACCAAATGAGTGCACAAATGTTAGATAAATATAAAATAAAAAAACCTTAATAGTTATATGAACTTTAAAAATATATTACATAATATAAAGGGGCTTTGATAAAGTAAGCTTCTTTTAGAAAAAGCTTTAAAATTTGATTATTTCTATAGTCCCTAAAATTTACCTGGCTGTTATTCAACAGGAGATACTGTAGAAGAATTAATTACAAATATGAAAGAAGCTATTTCTTTGTATGTAGAAGTTAAAATTATAAGATTTAAAAAATATTGTGCTTTTTTTGTATTACTCACAACCATGTATTACTCGATACTTTTTTAAATATTATGAGTAATACAAATATATTATGAGCTATTTATCTAAACTTAAAAGAAATGGAAAAACCTATTATTACCTTGTAGAGAACATTTCTGTTTCAAAGGGAAAGAGAAAGCAGATTAGAAAGTATATTGGAACAACAAAACCTACTGAAAAACAATTATCCTTACAATTATCTAAATTTGAAAAAGAAATTGAATCTAAAAGAAAGAAAATACAAGGATTTGAGTATTTAACAAGAGATGAAATTAAAGAAATAGATTCTATAAATGCAAACTTTTGGAAAAAATATAATGCTTTAACAAAAACAGAAAAAAAAGGTTTTTGGAATAATTTCATTAATGTCTTTGTATATAATACTAATTCTATTGAAGGCTCAACATTAACCATAAAAGAAGTTGAATTGCTATTATCTGAAAACATATCTCCAAATAGACCTTTAGAAGATGTATTAGAAACAAAATCTGCAAAAAAAGCAATTGATTATATTTTAGGATATAAAGGAGACTTATCTATCGATTTAATTACAGAATTACATAAAATTTATTTTAAAGAAAGCTTTCCAGATATTGCAGGAAAATTAAAAAGATTAAACAATAGAATAATCGGTTCTAAGTTTGATACAACACCAAAAGAATTGGTCTTAACCGATTTAAAGATATTTATAGAAAACTATAATAAACTTAAAAAAAAACTACATCCAATAGAACTTTCAGCATGGGCACATTGGGCTTTTGTAAAGATACATCCTTTTCAGGATGGGAACGGAAGAATATCAAGATTAATAATGAATTTTATTCTTCATAAAAACAAATATGCATTAATTGACATTAAGACAAAAGAAAAGCAAGCATATTTTAATGCACTTGAAAGATGTAATTATATTAATAATGGAAAACCATTGGCACAAAGACTAGTTAGAAGATTCAAAAAACAATATTTAAATATTTTTTCTGAATTATAAGATTAATAATACTATCTGTAATTGAAAGAAATAAAAATAAAAATTGCGAGAAAATATGAAACGAACAAAGATTATTTGTACAATTGGTCCTTCTTCAAAGAACCCAGTAATTCTTAAAGAATTAATAAGGAATGGAATGAATGTTGCAAGACTTAATTGCTCTCATGGAGATTACCAAGAAAAATTAGAAAAAATAAAAGCAATAAGAAGCATAGATGAGACAATTGGTATAATGCTGGATACTAAAGGGCCTGAAATTAGAACAGGGGATTTTGACAAAGAATATTATCTAAAACAAAATTCTAAAATCACTATAAAAAACAAAGACATTATTGGAAATGAAAATGAATTTTCAATAACTTATAAAAACCTACATAACATCGTAAAGAAAGGAAACAGAATATTGCTAGATGATGGGCTTATTGAACTTGTTGTTCTAGATATAAAAAATAAAGACATCATCTGTAAAGTAATTAACTCCGGAAATATAAGTTCAAGAAAAGGAGTTAATCTTCCTGATTGCGAAATAAATATGCCTTCAATAACAAAAAAAGACATAGAAGACATTGAGTTTGGAATAAAAAACAAAATAGATTTTATTGCTGTATCTTTTGTAAAAAGTGCTGATGATATAAATAAGGTAAAAAAAATACTCAAAAAACACAAGGCAGAAAACATAGAAGTTATTGCCAAAATAGAACATAAAAAAGCAATTGAAAATATTAAAGAAATAATTTCTGTGGCTGATGGAGTAATGATTGCTAGAGGAGATTTAGCAGTAGAGTATAATTTTGAAAAAATACCATTAATTCAAAGAGAGATTATAAAACAAGTTACTGAAAATGGAAAATACTCAATTGTTGCAACCCAAATGCTTGAATCAATGATAAAAAACTCAAGACCAACAAGAGCAGAAGTTACTGATGTAGCAAATGCAGTGTTATTAAGAGCTGATTGTGTTATGCTTTCAGGAGAAACAGCAAAAGGCTCTTATCCTGTAGAGTCTATAAAGGCCATGTCAAAGATTATAAAAGAAGTAGAAGAGAATATCTATAAAAATAAAATATTTGATAAAACAGATTCAAACTATTCAGAAAACATAGCAAGATCAACAGTTTATACATTAAATCAACTTAATATAGAAAAAGTAATTGTGCCAACAAATACTGGTTATTCAGCAAGGTTAATTTCAAAATACAGACCTAATGCTAAAATCTATTCTTTAGTATTCTGTAAAGATGTTTTAAGAAAACTATCTATTATTTATGGCGTTGAAGGGTATATGGTAAATAAAGAAAATAGTTTTTCTAAGATTATCTTAAATGGGCTAAAAATATTATTAAAGAACAAAAAGATAAATAAAGAAGAAACTGTTTTGATTACTGGTGGGTATAAAAACGAAAAAACCAACTCTTTAATTATTAATAAAGTAAGTAATTTCTTTAAGTAATCACTATCACAAATTTGAGAAAAAACGAATTTTAATCTTTAGAAATGCCAGATAAAGGAAAGAACCCTTTTTAAATATTATTAATCTATTTCTTTTATGCCACCAGTAGGAATAACATTTAGAAGACATGCTCAAAAGACTATACCAAGCGGTAGACGTATAACTAAAAGAGGTAGAAAGGCAACTAGAAATTTAGCAGAAAATATAGTGAAAGAGAACCCTGGATATAAACCAAAAATCTTTACTTCTACTGAGAATAGAACTATTGAAACAGCAGAAATCTTAAAAAGAAGTACAAAAACCAAATACACCTTAAGAGAAAATAAAGGATTAAGAGGCCACGAGTATTTCGCAGGAGAAAGAATAAAAACTACTAAAAAAGACAACCTCTTAACTTTTTGTAAAAACACCTTGGTAAAAGCAGGAATAGTAAATGATCCGTTGCTTATTAAGATTTGGTTAAATGGTCATTTCCCTAAAAAAATAATACCTAAGCCAGAAGCTATGGCTGATCTGATTATAAAAGACAGATTTAAGCTTCCAAAAAGAGTAAACAAAATGACAGACAGAACAATTAATTTTGAAAACATTACACATGATGTGGTTATTGCTGCTCTTTTTCAAAGACTTTCTGGTGTAAAATATCATAAAAGATTTAAAGAGTTGCCAAAAGAACTAGAATCTCTAAGAATTGATATAACAAAAGAAGGCAAAGCTACAATGGCTTTTAGAGATTATAAAGAAGATATAACTAAAAGATTAAATGCGATATTATCTAGTTAGCTTTTGTTTTGTAATGAAATTTAGATGCGTTTAATCTTAATTTATAAATCAATTGCTATTTAATAATATTAAATAAAGGAAATAAAATTATGAAAAATAACAAACTAAATTTTGAAGACCTGGTCAAAGATAAGCAAATATTACAAGCAATACATAATATTGGAATAAAGACCCCAACTGAGATACAAGAAAAAGCAATACCATTAATTCTTGAAGGCAAAAACATAATAGCTCAATCAGCAACAGGAACAGGAAAAACAATTGCATTTCTTGCAGGGATTTTACCATCAATAACAAAACAAAAAAAAATTCAAGCACTAATTATTGTGCCAACAAGAGAACTAGCAAACCAAGTTTATGAAGAAACAAAAAAGATATCAAAGATTAAAGAACTTCAAGCATGTGTTATCTTTGGAGGTGCCTCTGTTAGCAATCAGGCAAGACAATTAAAGCAAGCAGATATTGTTATTGGAACACCTGGAAGAATAATTGACCAATTTGAAAGAAAAAACCTAAAACTAAACAATATTAAATATCTTGTTTTAGATGAGGCGGACAGAATGTGCGACATGGGCTTTTCTGAAGACATCTCCAGAATTATTGAACAATTGCCAAAAGAAAGGCAAACACTTCTTTTCTCAGCAACAATAACAAACGACGTTTCAAATATTGAGAGAAAATACATCCCAAAAGCTCAAAGAATAGTAGTACAAACATATGTTGATCCAAAAAACCTTTTACAAGAATATTATCTAATTAAACAAAATCAAAAATTTGCTTTGCTTTTGCATCTTGTTAAGCAACATAGTAAGAAAGCTATTGTTTTTTGCAATACTAGAAGCGAAGTAGATGTTATTTACAATAACCTAAAAGAACATAGAATTGCTTGCTTTAAACTGCATGGTGGCCTAGAACAAAATAAGAGATCAGGAACAATAGAAAGATATCATGCAGATATTGATGGCTTGTTAATTTCTACAGATGTCTCAGCAAGAGGAATACATATTGATAATCTGGAATATATTTATAATTATGACTTGCCAAAAGACAACACGCAATATATACACAGAATTGGAAGAACAGCAAGAGCAGGAAAAAAAGGAAAAGCAATATCAATAATTACTCAAAAAGAAGAAGAGGATTTTTTAAAAATGTGTGAGAAGTTTGGCTTTACGGTAGAAGAAAAAACCTTACCTGCTATTGTCCCTGTAACTTTAAAAAGAACAAAAGAACAAAAAGAAGCACTTGAAAAAATAAACAGATACAAGCAAAGAAAAGAACATTTTAGTAAAAATAAAAAAGAAAGAAGAAAAGAAAACCAAAGAAAGCTTGTGATTGGAGAATTAACGGAAGAAGATATTAGAAAGAAAAGAATTGGTTTCTTAAAACATAAGAAAAAAATCAGGCAAAAAAAATACTTAAAAAGAGGAAGAAGATGAATATAAAAACAAAATCAAAAAAACTAGAAAACACCATATATAACATCATAATTTTCACTTTGATTTTTGCATTAGTAATTAGCTTTGTTTTTACCATAGACAAATTATTTTTAGAAAAACCAAAAGATACTTGTTATTTAGAAAACTATGGCTATATGCCAGAAACTAATATAAATCCTGATAACAATTGCTCTTATGATGAAGAATATATTAATTTCTGTTACAAAACAGAAGGAAACATAATTCATAAGAAAAACTGCCAAGTTGAATGTAGTTATTGTTATAGAGATTTTAACAAAGTAATGGATGCCTATAACAACAAAGTAAATCTAGGAAGAATGATATTTACTTTTCTTTTGGCTTTGTTAATGGCTTTTATATTAATTAGAGACAAAATCATAAGATATGCTATTCTTTCAGCATCACTTGTTTCATTATTTGTTGCAACAATCTCTGCTATAAAGTTATTGAATAAGATATTGCCATTAGTAATAATTGCTGAATTTTTACTTGTAATATTTATATATAAAAAAACAAGCAAAGAAAAGAAGTAGAGCTATTTTGCAACACTTCTTCTGATAGTATTTCTTTTTCTTATTTGTTTTTTCTTATATTTAGGGTTATTATCAATAACTATGTAATTGTAATATCCTCCTTGGCGAACACCAGATATTAAATCATATTTGTATCTAGAGTGTTTAAAATTACGAAATACTTTCTCTGTCTTTTTTTCACCAAAATTTTTTTTACCCAAATTTCCAATTATATTTTTAAGTTTTTGAATAGAAACAATAAGTGGGTTTTTAGCATTTGGTTTTTTATTTGTAATTTGTGTTTCTGAAATTGGAACAATAAAAGGCCTTGTAGCAGTTAATTTCTCATTTATTCTGTGTGTTTTTGTATATGCAAACATATACATGAATTTAGAACTATAATTGGCTCTTTGATCTGCAATTACTCTTGCCATTAATTTTGTTCCTATGCCTTGTTCTTGATATTTTGGCTTAACAAAAAATTCATTTAAATAGAACGCATTGTCGTTTGGTTTTGCAATAATATTATAATCTTTATTATTTAAAAAAAAAGAAACTGGTTTTAAAGAACCCAAAATCGCACCAACAAGTTCTTTTTCTCTATAACACAAATAAATTATAGTTTTTATAGCATTTGTTTTATACTTTTTTAGATCTCTTTCAAAACCAGAAACAGACCTATTATATAATGCATCAATTCCAGAAATCTCATTTAATGTGTTATGATCAATTTTATCTAGTTCTGTCCAATCGTATTTCTTATATCTCAGTGATGGTGGCATATCAGGGGTTTTCATATTTAAAGATAATACTATAGAAAGTATTTTAAAGCAATTGACTTATATTTTTTTAATTACCAATATTGTGGTTGGGACAATAGAACACAAGAAAAATCCTAACAAAACATATTTAAATACTACATATCTATATATAAATAGAAAAAATATAAATTTAAAAAAGAGGAATAAAAATGTTTCCAGGATATTGGAGTGAAGGAGCAGGAGATAAGACCTGTTCAAAATGTATAAGATTTAGACCAAATGTTACAAATAAAAATAAAGGCACTTGTGTTGGCAGAGATGTTGTTGCTACAGGTGGCTGTGAGATGTTTGTTAAAAAAAGGGCTATAAAAGTAGTAGCTAAAGTCAAAAAAACAGAAGCAAAAAAGAAGGTAAAGAAAGTAGCTAAAATCAAGAAAACAGAACCTAAAAAGAAAGTAACTACTACTAAAAAAGTAAAAACTAAAAAGAAGGTAAAAAAATGAGTATAAGTCTTGCAATTATTGGTTTAGCAATAATATTTATTGCTTGGTTATTTCAGTTCTTTTCTATGAACAAAAGAAGAGAAATATCAACTACGTTTATTATCGCATACTTTATTGGAACAATCCTATTAGTAATAGACGGTTATAAAGCAGGACTTATAGCAAATGCAATAATAAATGGGCTTATTGCTATTGCTGCTATTTGCGTACTAATAAGATTTTCAAAACCAAAAAGATAAATATTAAGATTTAAATAAGAAATAAGGGGAAGGAAGGGGGAAGAGAAAATGGTTAAAAAAAAGAAAAATATAAAAACAGAAAAAAACATTAAAGCAGTTAATAAAAAAAACACAAAAACAGAAAAAAAGGTAAAAACAGTTAGAAAGAAACAAACAAATAGAAAAAATAACATAAGACACGAAATATACTGGGATTATTTCTCATTAGTCATGTTCTTGGTGTTTTCTACATTGTTTATATCCATGATTATTGTAGAAATATTTTTTGTTCTTGGCAGGTCTGCATTATGGCTAACAATTCCTGTTACTGCAATACTTTGGGGGCTTAGCTACTTATTAGCAAGAGTAATATTTAATAGAAAATAATTGGAAAATTAACAAAAAATTCAAATTTTATTTTTTAATGTTAAACATAACTGTGTAGGAGAAAGAATAAACATGTTTTCAAGCAGACCTCTCTTTGACTATATAACAAAGAAAGACTTTATAAAAATAAAAAAATTTGCAAAAGGCAAAAAAACTCCATTTTTAGTTATAGATCTTAAAAAGATTGAAGAAAAATATGATGAGCTAACTAAAAATATGCCATATGCAAAAATATACTATGCAGTCAAAGCAAATCCAGAAGATGATATCATTAAATTGCTTGCAAGAAAAGGATCTAATTTTGATGTTGCAACAATTTATGAGCTTGATCAGTTGTTAAGATTAAAGATTTCACCAAAAAGAATATCTTTTGGCAACACAATCAAAAAAGAAGAAGATATAGCTTATGCTTACAAGAAAGGCATTAGGTTATTTGCAACAGATTCAATAAGCGACATTAAAAAACTTGCAAAAGCAGCACCAGGCTCTAAAGTTTTCTTTAGAATAATTATGGAAGGAGGCTCTGCTGACTGGCCATTATCAAGAAAATTTGGTGCACACCCTGACATGATTTATCATCTCATATTTGAAGCAAAGAAGTTAGGATTAATACCTTATGGCGTGTCTTTCCATGTCGGATCACAACAAAGAGATATAGGGCAATGGGATCAAGCAATTTCACAATGTAAATATTTATTTGATGCTGTTAAAGAAGAAGGAATAGAATTAAAACTAATAAATATGGGTGGTGGATTTCCAGCAAACTATATAAGCCCAACACACAATCTAGAAACTTACTCTAAAGAAATAACTAGATTTTTAGAAGATGACTTTGGAGAAAATTTTACTAAGAAATTAGAAATCATAATTGAGCCAGGTCGTTCAATTGCAGCAGATGCAGGAGTTATTGTTACAGAAGTTGTAATGATTTCTAAAAAATCCTTGTCTAATCAGTTTGATTGGGTGTATCTTGATGTTGGTAAATTTGGAGGGCTTATTGAAACACTTGATGAATCCATAAAGTATCCAATCTTTACAGAAAACTACAGAAAGCCACCAAAAGAAAAAGAATGCAGAGAAGTAATACTTGCAGGACCTACTTGTGACTCTACAGACACACTTTATGAAAAACACAAGTACTTTTTGCCTAAAAGTCTAAAAGAAGGGGATAGACTGTATATTCTTTCAACTGGAGCATATACTAGAAGTTATAGCTCTATATATTTCAATGGATTTCCGCCACTTGAAGTTTATATTGTAAAAAATGGAACAAAAAATAAAAAAGAAGAATAATATGAAAAAGAAATTACAAACAAAAAATAGTAAAAAAGGAGGAGGAAAAAACAAGTTCTTTTCTAAAGAGAATAGGGTCAAGGTAATCATCTTGATATTAGCAATGCTATGTTTTCTTTTAATAATTACTTTTTCTTTAAAATATCTAAATAATAATAAAACTGAAAAGACTCAAGAATCAATGCCAGAACTTGGAATTAATGAACAAACAGATAATCCAAATTTAGAAACTACGCCAGTAATAATATCTGGAGAAATAACAGAAAGCTCAAAGCTTGAAGATTTCTATGCAACAGGCAAACCAAGTTTTATAGTGTTTGCAGGAACTTATTGTGGGCACTGTCAAAGGCTTATACCAGAACTAGAAAAAGAGATCTGGAAAAATTATTCAAATAAAGCAAACATATGGATAGAAGTTATTGGCAATGGCGATTTTCCAACATCTATGCCACAAGGAGCAAATGAAAATATCATATATGAAGATATTATGGGCGAATGCAGTTATGTTCCAGCATATGTAGTTTTAGACAAAGAAGGTAATCAGATATTAAGATCTTGCGGTTCAGAAAAAACAATTGCAGAAATCAAGTCTGCACTTGATAGTCAATTAAATTAACACACAATTTCTTGGACAACCAAATTACATACCAAGAAATTCCCTTTCTTTTTTCTTGAGAAAAGAGAAAAGCCATAACCTTTGGCTTTCCATTTTATTTTTTAGAAGCAGGTTTTTTTGCGTATCTATTTTGTCTTGCTTTTAATGCATCTTTAGTTTCTTTTAAATTCATTCTTTCAAAGAAATCAGCACTCCTATAGACCTCTTCAAATTTCTCTCTTTTTTTTAATTTTCTTTCAAGATCCTCTTGACACTTTGGGCAATATATTCCATAATTGCCAATTGATCTTCCGCAAATAATACATTTTTGACTCATTTTCTCTATCCCCTTTAATTTTAATTAAATATTGTAAGTAATAATATGGTTATCTAATACATTTAAATACTTTACTTTTTGTCTTTATTTTCTTCACTATCCCCCTCTTCTTTCATCATTGGGAATAATATGACTTCTCTGATGTTTGTAGAGTTTGTAAATATCATAACAAGTCTATCAATACCAAGACCTATGCCATAAGCAGGAGGCATACCATATTTTAAAGATTCAATGAAGTCTATGTCAATTGGGTGGTTCTCGCCTTTACCTCTTCCCTGGTCTGCTTGCTCAAACATTAGCTTTTCTTGAAGCATTGGATCATTTAACTCACTATACATATTTCCTGCTTCAGAACAATTAACATATGGCTCATTTCTTTCAATCAGTTCTGGATTTTTCCTGTGAAGCTTACAAAGAGGAGTGGTCTCCTTAGGGTGATCAATGATGTGTATTGGACCAAGAAGTTGGCTTTCGCAGAAATGTTCAAAAAGCTCAGCAATAGCTAGCCCCCTTTTGAAAATCTCTAGTTCTAGCTTGTTTTCTTTAAGCAGATTCTTTAAGTCATCATCACTTAATTTATCAACATCAATATTTGCATATTCTTTAAGGGCACCAGCCATGGTTAATTTCTTCCATGGTCTCTTAAAATCAAAGGTTTGTTCAAGATAGTTGACCTTTGTGCTGCCATTTAGCTTTAAAGCAATAGTTTCATAAATTTCTTCTATCAAGTCCATAGCAGAATTATAATCTTTATAACACTCATAACATTCAAGCATTGTAAACTCAGGATTATGAGATTTATCTACCCCTTCATTTCTAAAGTTCTTACAGATCGTATATACCTTGTCAAAACCACCAACTAAAAGCCTTTTAAGATAAAGTTCAGGAGAAATTGAAAGATAAAGCTTTCTTTTCCACACATAGCTTTCAGTTATAAACGGTCTGGCATTCGCCCCACCATAAAGAGGTTGAAGCAAAGGCGTTTCCACTTCCAAGAAGCCCTTATTGTCAAGTATTTCTCTAATAATCTTAATTATTTGTGCTCTTTTCATAAAGATTTCTCTTGATTCCAAATTAGTCATTAAATCAAGATATCTTTGTCTATATTTTAGTTCTGTATCTTGAATACCATGGAACTTCTCAGGAAGAGGCAAAAAGGCCTTAGCTAAAAACACAATATCTTGAGCATCAATTGAAAGCTCTCCTCTTTTTGTCTTAAATATCTTTCCCTTGACACCGATAATGTCGCCATCATCTATCTTTTTTAAAAGCTCAAGATTTTCAGGAGTTGTGGTTTCATCTTTAACAACTATCTGAATCTTACCATAAGTATCATGCAGATCAATAAAAGAAATCTTACCTAGAGATCTTAAAGAAAGAACTCTTCCAGCAACACTAGCAATCTCTGTGGTATATTTGTCGTTCTCTAAGTCCTTGTATTTTTCTTTTATTTCCTTAGAAATATGTGTTCTATCATAAGTATAAGGATATGGTTCAATACCCATATTTACTATATAATTAAAATTATTTTTCCTGTTTTCCTGATATTCTTCTAATCTTCCCATATTTAATCACATCTAAATATATATTTATGAAAAAGAATAAATATAAATGGATTTATTTTCTTTTTCTCCTGTCTGTATAAATTAAAACAAATCCACTTAATATTATTGTCATTTAAAGAATTGCCATGACTGTTGATTCTGGAGTTAAAGGAATATTAAAGCCACTACCGCCTTTTCCTGAACCGCCAGAACCAATATTAAACACATTAGTTCCAGGAGTTCCTACGACTTTGCCATTGCCATCAACCCCGAAAGAAACACCATCTTTAAATGCATCATTTAATGGGATAAGATTGCCATTTGTTGTATACCAATTACCTGTCTCAGGATCATACCAAAAAGACCCGTTCTTTCCTTGAGCTGACATTAATGTTTCTTTATCTCCATTATAGGTAAGTCTAGGAACACCATCTTCTGCACTAAACTCTAGATTATGTGTTTTGCCATCATCTGTTTTTACTGAAATGCCATTTGGTGTTTGTTCAAAAGAGGATATTTTTGCATCATATATCTCACCAGTTTCTTTATCTATTATCTTTAGCCTTTGCTCACATTCTGGCGGATCACTTAGATAAAAGATAAAAGTTTTTGTCTTTGTATCAAACATTTGGAAAGGTCCAACCTTTTCTAAAGCCTTGTTTAGCTTTTCTGTGTTTGCTGCTGCTTGGTCACTATCCTTTATTGGGGTTGTAGAAAAGTTAATACCTAGCTCTTCATTGTCACAACCATTTATTGCCTTGCTTTTTGTGACTTCTGCTTTAAGGCTTTTAATATCATTTCCACTTGTTTCTGTTGTTGTTTCTACCCACATGATATATGCCTTTGCTTCTTCACTATAAATTAGCTGACCAAACTCAAATTGTACACTTATATTTTTACCAATTGTATTGTCCTTACCATCAATAGGCCCTATCGTTGTAGATCTATTTCCTAATACTGTTAATTTAGATCTATTGCCATTAGCAATCAATCTAGGAAGACCAGCACCTTGAGCAATAATCGAGTTTCCTAAAAAACTAGTGGTGTATGCTCCTGCTGGATTAATATTATTTGTTACTTTTGTGGTTCCTAGATATGGAGTTAAATTCTTGCTTGTAGAACTCATGGAAAGACCTGTTTGAGCCTCATAGCCAGCCCTTAGACAATCAAAAAATTCTGCATTTTTAACTGTTAGATTGCCATGAGCATCAATTTCAAATAATGGGTCTGTGTTATTTGGTAATGGTATATAACTTAAACTACGAGGTATAACTTTAGCAGGGATACCCAAATTATCTCCTATTAGTCTTACAAAGTCTTTACTCTTTTCGCCAATTACTGTTCTTGTTCCATTTTCATCAGTAACTGTTAAGATTCCTTTTTCTTTATCAATTGTAACATCTATGTTGGTGTCTTTGTCTTTTAGAATCTCAACACCTTTGTCATTATAACCGCTTGCCAAACATTTTGTTCTTGGACCAATTTCTATAAAGAAAAGTCTACCTTCTACTGATGTGTTAGATATACCACCAGTTGTGAATGTTGCTTGAACTATTGGGTCTTCAATAATTTGTTCTTCAACATATTCTTTTACTTTTTCTGAACCTGCCTTTACTCCTTTTTCAAGTTCTGTTCCTGAAGTTATTTTGGAAATTGTATTTTCAACTTTGTTTGTTCCATCAATTATGGCTTCTCCTACTTTATTTTTTGAATCTTTAGATTGTCTTTCTTCTTCTTGTGCAGAAACAAAGAAATGTGCATATAATCCTTCTTCATCATCGATACAGCCATGTATTTCTGGCATAATCATCGTTTGCATAGGGATATCACTTACAATTGCTGGACCAATAAATGAAATTAAATAACCCGAACCTGGGAAAACAATATATGCAAATTTTTGTGCAACTATAGAACCAGTAACAAATCTGTGGTTTCTAAATGATTTAGGAATAACTTTGCCTATTGGCATACCTAACAAATTTAGGTTTGTAACTTTTTGCCCACAAGTTTCTCCTTTTTCTCTAGCTTCAATAAGATCTATTGCCTTATCTGTAGATTGTTTAGAGATTGTACCATCATAATCTGTATGATGGGAGAAAGATATAAGGGTTTGTCCTACTTTTCGATTTTTTTCAGAAGTGTTTTCTAATAAATAATTATTAGTTTTTATTCCGTCTGCAGTACTAGTAACAATACTTATTGATTTATAATCAACTTGACTTTTAAGTTTTGGCGTGCTTTCTTTTTTCTTTATAAAGTCTAATAAGCCTTTATCTTCTTCAATTTCCTTGTCTTTGTTCTTTTCTGCTGTTTCTTCATTTTCTTTATCTTCTGTTTCTTCCTTATTTTCTTTAGTTTCTTCCTTGTCTTCAGTAGTTTCTTTATCTTTATTTTTTTCATTTTCATTGTTTTTTTCTTTAGTTTCTTCTTTGTCTTCAGTAGTTTCTTTTTCTTTGTTTTTTTGAGCCTCTTCTGCGGCCTCTAGTTCCATAGCAGACAAAGAAGCATCCTTTGTTTTTTGATCAATATAATTAGAACCGATATTAAATGTACAAGATCGATTATCACAACCCGAAGAAATATTGTTTGTAATCAATACGATATCATCAGTTTCTGATCTTCTTATTTGACCTTGGAATCTGTCTTTCAAAAAATCAACTGTTGCATCAGACCAGTCAGCCCCTATTTCTTCTGTTACTTTCATAGATACTGTAGTAAACCAAAATAGCACAGAGTTAAGATATTTCATAAAAAGATCTCCTTGATCTGAACCTGTATTTGCAAAGAAATCAACATATGCATCTTTATATATCTCTTCTGTTTCTTTGTGTTTGATATGTAGAGCCGTATATGTTTCTGGTAACTGATACATTGACCATCTAGTTAATCCAATGGTGTCTCCAAATAATGTGGCGCCACCTGTCTTTATTTCCCAATATGCAAAGTTTAATCCAAAAACCATGGGGTTTTTAGTAAAAAATCTTTGATAAGATGCTCCATTATAATTCTTCATCCATTGATTAATTATATCTCTTCCTCTTCCAGAAACCCACTCTTGATGACTCATGGTTTCTAGAACCTTATTTAAACGATTTGCAGTGTCCCCTATTTTTTTTACAGCACTTACTCCATCTGCTGGAGACATTAAAATAGGAGTTGCAACTTCTAAAGGGTCTAAATCAAAATAACCTTTGCCATAAATTTCAGCAACAGTTTTGTTATTTACTCTATCAATAATCACATCATCAATAAACATTTCTTTTCTAGAAGGGAAAATTTTCACATCTGTAACCGCAACACTTGCAAAGTATGATGGATCTATATTTCCCAAAATTTCACTGTGTAAAACAGGACTGCCACTTACATATTCTATGAATTCAATCTGAGCATTAGGAACTACAGATATATAATGTTTAATTTCATCTAAATTCATTATATTTATAATTTTTGTTCTATCTATTTCTTGAACAATAGGTCTTAATCTTTGTCTAGTTATTTCTATTCCATCTGTTGTCACTAAATCTATATTATTTACTACTGCTGTTTTTTGTGCACCCTTAATTTTTAAACCGGTTTTGCCATTTCCAAACTCCCCTTTTTCAAATTCAAATAATTTCATTTCTTTACTAAAAGGGTCTGTAATTTTTTCTTTTCCATCTATCACATCAACTACATGTAATCTAGAAGTTCTGCCATCTGCGGTTCTATAGCGTGACAAATCAAATTCCTTTACACCTTTATTTCCTAATTCATCAATTATTTCAATACTTCTAGTTCTATTGTTTATTGGCCCAGAGTTATATAGTGCCTCTTTCCACTTATATTTTGCATTTATATTTTCAAATGTAGTGCTTAACCTCGTAGTTGAGTATATTAAATCTTCTAATGCATCATATTCTTGTTTACTTAAGGTTCTAAGAAAATCATTAACATTTTCACCAGCAGTTATTGAAGCTAAATATTTATCTGTAACTTTTTTTGTTACAGGATCTGAAGCCTTTGATTGCAAAAATGCATGTGCTGCCTGATATTTGTCTGATAAAATTTGTGTAACATCTGTTGCTGCTCTTTTTTTTGGAGCAGATAGTTTTGCACCACTATCTGTTATCATTTCTTTAGAAAATTTACTTGTTGCCCCCGCACCACTTTGTGTTGCATCGATCATGCCATCAGTAAATTCTTCAATATCATATTTGTTTATGTTTCTTTGCAAAATTTCATCGTGTGCTAAATTAAATTCTATAAATTTATCTACATCGTTTCTGTAATTTAATTTTGCCTTATATGCCTTACTTATTCTTCCGAAAGGGTCTCTAACTAATAATTCTGGATCTTTTGTTAAGATATCTACAAAACCACCCTCTTTAATCCAACCTTTCTTTTTTAGAGTATTAATTGGTTTTAAGAATGCATTTTTAACGCCAGGTACATGAAATATTCTTGATGCAGCATTAAACAAAAAAGGAGATACAGAACTATACACCATATCTGCAGAAAAATATTGATTAAACATCTTATCAAATAAAGAATAAGTATTAATATAACAATTTTCACCACTACATGTTGTTTGCATAGATACAGCAAAATTACTTGTTAAAGAAGTGTTACTTATAACTTTATCGCTAACTGATTGCCAAGTTTCAGTATCCATTGAATTTAGTTCATTATTTTGCATAGCCCCTTCTATTTTTTCTAGCTCGTAAGAAGACATATCTGAGAACATACCCAAATCTTCTTTACCAGGAATATCAGCATCATCATTTATTATTGTTTCTTTCATTCCTGCAATTAAATCTTTACCAACAACCGTTACTTCTTTAAAGAAACCGCCTACATTTGAAGCACTTAAGTCATTTTTTCTATATTGCCCAGGCATAGTAAGATAACAATCGCTATTGTTATTATCAAGATCACACCTGCCAATCCTTAGTGTTTCATTAAGATTAAGTCCGAAATCATAAGAGCCATAGCAAGTTTTGCCTATAAGCATAGGAACCTCAATAGCGTCCATTTGTTTAGATGGAACTTGTAATTTTGCACCAACATCTCCTGATTTTGCATCAGTGTCTGCAACAATCAAATTGTTTTTATCTAATGTGTCTCTTTTTGTATTTTCTTCTTGATCTGAAGTAAGGGTGTCTGCAGAAAATCCCTTTGTTAATATTTCTCCCCATAAAGCATTAACTTCTTCCTTTGATAGCTCTTTAGTCATACAGCCATTGCCCCTGTCAAAGATAATGCCATCAGAACTAATTTCCTTTTCTGCAAAATAATAGTTATCAGGACTATACCCATATGCAAATATGCTATTACAGAAAAGCATTAAAAAGAAAAAAATCCAAATTCTTTTGATTGTTTCATTCATTTCAATAACACCTTACATAAATATCAAATATATAATCATTGCAATCAATGATGGAAAAATAATCATTAAAAATAACAAAATAACAAACAAAACCATAGCAAAGCTCTTCCATAGCTCTATAAAAGACAGCTTTTCTGATTTTTGCTTTCTAGTTTTTTTCTTTTTTTCTTTTTTCTCCATAAAGGAATCATATAACATTGATATGAACATTGCAACAATAAATAACATGCCTGTAAATAAAAGATTTACTAGCAGTAACCTGCCTAATTGTATTAAAACAAACAATACTCCTTCAAAGAAAGTAAATGTTGAAAACTTATCTAGTATTGGTATAAAATAAATTAAAATAAGAACAATATAAGTTATAATAAAAATAATAATAAACAAAGACTTTGCAAAACTTAGCTTTTTATCTTTCCTTAGCCAATTAAATTTTTTTTGGAAAAGATAGGTTAAGCCAATAAAGGGCAAAGATAATAAAGCACTAAATAATAATAACTTAATAAAAACCCACAAGTAATTTAATAAACTTAATAATATTTTGCTCATTATGTACCCATTTATATATATTTTAGTTAAATATATATTAGCATAATAGTTTTTAAATATTATATACTATTATGTTTATAGGCAAAAGAGGAATAAATATGGATATTAAAAAAATAAAGAGAAGAGAACGTAGATTTTATAGGAAAATTGTAGATGGTAAAATAGTTTATAGTGATATACCTATAACTAAACCTAAAAAAGAAACAAAAGATGTAATTATTGAAAAAAAAGAAACAAAAATAAAAGTAACAAGAGAAATACCTGAAAAAACATTAAAATCTATAAAAGATAATAAGAAATTGAGTGCTACAGAAAAGCAACAAATTATAGATAAAATACTTATAGAATTAAAAAATGCAATAAATCCAGATATTGACGAAATTGCTGAAATGATTTATGCTCAATTATCTGTAAGAGATGTCAATGTTACTCAAGAAAGCGTAAAACATGTTGTTCAAAATAATGCACACCATAGGAGTTCTAGAAAAAAAACTAAGAAAAACACATCTTCACAAGATACAGACAAAACTAAAGAAAATTATGATTTCTTAAATGACAGAAAAGAACTAGAAAAAGTATTAGATGATGTTGTTGAAGAAAATAAAAAAGAAGACATTAGAGCAAAAACTAGAAAAGATAAATTAATTCAAAAAGTAATTCAAAAAGCAAAAGACAATCAAAAAGCAAAAGACAAGAAAAAAAAAGAAACTATAAAAAAAACAGAAGAAGTAACAATTAAAAAAACAGAAGAAATCTCAAAAGAAAAACCCATAAAGAAGAAAGAGCCACCAAAACCTAAAAAAGAAGAATTTAAACTAGATTTTGGAGATATTGAAATAGATGAGACAGATACTGATGAATTGGGATTGAAGTTTTAATTAAGTTTGGTTGTTTTCTATTCCATTTAGAGAAGTAGAAGCAACTACTTCTTTACAATTTAATTTGATTAATGATTCACTATTTATATCAACAGTTGCAGGCCACATTGCAAAAGTAGAAGTAATAACAATGTCTTCCTCTATACTCAATTCCTCATATGTGCTTTTATTGTGTGTAAAGGCTAATGGAATTGAAGAAGAGAAGATTTTTGAAGATTTAGAAACAACAGATCTTACATCTTCATAGCTTTCAGGAGCACAAAGATAATAATGATAAGGATTCTCTGCTAACCTATAATCTTTAACGCCTCTAACAGCATCTACCCTGCTTTGTCTATCAGTGTTTGATCCTTCTTGTTCTTGTATTACAAACTCTGTATTTTTTATTGTGAAATATACAAATCCTTCAGGAGATTTGTTTCTATAAAGATAAAATAAATAATCTTGCGATTCTAATGGACGCATTGTTGCTTTAATTGTATGGAACAAATTGTATTTTGCAATATCTAAATAATTATCTGCATCTAAATCATTCATATCTGAAAAACCAAGTTTTCCATGTGCATAATAGTCTTGTTTTACAAGAGCCATCAAATAATCGTTTTGTTTAGTTTTTTCCAAATTTAAATCAAAATCTAAAGGCGCAGAAACATAAAAAATGGTTTTAAGAACAGAGTTTGTGTATTCTTTATAATATAGATCAGAACTTGCTTGTTCTATTCTGCTTCCATATGTAGAAGAATACCTAAACATCAATACTGAAAGAGTTACAATTATAACTAAGAAAAATAAAGCATCTGTTATTGCTGCTTGACCTTTTCTTGTTTTTATTCTTGTTATTTTCATTATCATCTATTTCCAAACTAAAATATATAACCATGCGGGCTCTACATAAAATTGTTGCTGAACAGTAATTGGGTATTTATAGACAGTAACATCTTTTGTTAGTAGTGCATTTTTTAATTCTTCTAATCCCTCTGAATTACATATTAGTTTTCTAGGGTTGGTTCCGGTTTCTGCCCAATGTTTCATAATGTTTTCATCATCTAAATCTCCAACTGTTAATCCTTTATAATTATGACTATTTAGATCTAATGGAGTTACAAAAGCGTTCCAATTGTATTTTGTTTTTACTCTTTGACAGGTTTTTATAAATTGATTTTGATCTGAGATAATTGGGTTTTCTTTAATTATTCCTGAAATATTAATGGCATCGTTTCTTAAGGAATAAAGGTCTGTGTTATTTCTGTAAACATTATATGTGTTTAAGAAAACAGCAAAGAAGATAGTTAGACCTACAAATATAGGTATTAAACTTGGGAGATCATCTCCAATTGCACCAATATATCCTTTTTTATTTTTCATGTCGTACCCTGTGTACTATTATTTGATGTTGATGTTGTAGCAGAATCTGTATAGTTTACTAAATCATGAACAATATTCAAACAAGGAATTAATGTTTTTAAAGGGACCTGATCAGTTGATCCTGTTTCGTTTAAAAAATTTCTGCAAGTATATATGCCTTTTTTTTCAAGACAAGGGATTAAGAAAACTAAAGGTTTTCCATTTGAGATAATCTTTGCAAAAAGTATTTGTGAATCTATTGAATCTCTTCTAGAAGGATCAAAATTAACTGAATAATTTGTTGCAGGCTTTATTTCACAATCTGGAAAATTAGCACAGCCTTCTGATTCATATAAAGCAATTGAGCCATTGTAATCTATATCGTAGGCAGCATAGATTTTTGGTTTTTCTTTTCTGTCCATTACAGTAAGCACTAATTTTTTTGCATCGCCACCTAGAGAATACGAAGAAACATTTAGTTTATATCTCATATTGAAAGCATCAGAAGTGCCAGAATTTGTTTGTATTGTCTTTGGTATTGTTATGAATTTTACTGTACAATAGCTTTCGTTTTCTATTCCGGTCTTTATTTCTTTTCCTACTTTATAAACAAGTTCATAGCTTTGTCTTGTTTTCAGACTAGAATTAAATGTGCCAATAAAGAAAATTACTATTGCTGCAATTGCTGTAACAAAAATTAATAAATTTAATTTTGATAAAGAAAATTCAATCATTTTTAATCAATCTTTTTTAAAAAACACAATTGTCTTGCAGAATCTGTTCCTACTTGGCTTCTCATAAATATTCTATAATGTCCACTAGTTAATATAGCGTTTGGGTTATTGCCTCCAAAATTTAAAGCATCCCATTCCTCATCATTATATTCATTACCACAGTCTCCTAAATTAGCATAATTTATAGCGGTAGGGAGATTAAGACACATTGGAGCTATTGGTCGCTTTGTTGTTTTTTTATCTTCATAGACATATTCCATTAAGGTGCAAGTATCTCCTGCATTACAATAGGAATTACAAAGTGTTTCGTTATGATAGGTCTTTAAGGTAATTTTTTCAAACCTCTCGTTAAAGCAAGGCTGTATATCAAATTTTACATTTTTTTCTGCAAGTTCTGAACCCATAATAATATCTTCAATTACTCCTTTCATTTCGCTCATGCTTTGTCGTTTATTACCAATACACACACTTTGGTTAAGATTTATTAATGCCCAGGTACCTGCCATAATTACAAAGCCCATAAGAATGACAGCTACAAGAACTTCAAAAGGTGCGCTTGCTTGAGCCTTATTACTTCTAATCAAAGATATATTTTTATTCATCTTAGAAATAGATATAGAAAAAGAATTTAAAAAGCTTTGTTTATTTTGTTGCAGGAGGGGAATTGACTGTTGGTGTAGAAGAGGTTCCTTGGTTTGGCAAATCTGCTACATTAACTGAAGTTTTCATACTGCTATTAAACATAGGTTTAATGACAGCAATTAGGACAAGAGCAACTATAGCTATGATAATAAGCATATAGAGGGTTGAAGCACCATCTCCCTGTGCCCTTTTATCAAGCCATAATCTCTTAAGCTCTTGTTTAAAGTTCATTTATATCACTTTATGCTGTTTTCTTTGGATAAATTACACAACCTGTTTCTCCACTTTCAGGAAAACCATTTCTTCCATCAGTAGGTTGGCTTGGCCACTCTGCATCTGAAAGAGAAGTATTTGAACTTCCCATTAATTCATTAGCTTTAATTGCTTCATCCAATCCAGCTTTTCCATTACTGGAACACAAAACACAAAGAACTACTCTTTTAGAAGATGTTCCTGTATATTTTAAGATTGCTTTTGCATTGCCTGTAGCATTAAAATTGCTTATGTTATCTATTTCATTTGTAAAGAAAACTTGTTCAGGATCTAATCCTGTGTCTTTAGTTACTCCTTCTGCAGCAAGGGTGTTGGCCTTTTTAAATGTTACAGCATCAGTACAATCTACTGAACCTGGATTTTGCATTTGGGTTTTTAATTTTTGTGTTGCTGCTGTTTTTGCATCCCCAGAAACCGTATTTATTCCGCCTATAACAGAAATCAAAACACCAAGTATTGCAAGCGCAACAATTGCAGCAATAAGCAACTGGAATGTTGAAGATGCTTGTCCTTTCTTTGTTAATTTAAACATGATTTATTTTCACCTTTTTTCTTTTTTTATAAAATATAAATATATTAATGAAATAATATTAACAAAATCTTTTTAAAGCTTGTTATGTATTTAGTTTGTACTTGTTTTTCTAGGATAAACTGCACAAAGGATTTTTTCATCTGTTGTTGAATTTATTGTGGTGTTTATGTCATGTGCCTGAAGAGCTTTTTCTAACCCTGTTTTGCCATTATCGCAAAGAACACACATCATTACTCTCTTTGAGCTACTCGCTCCATATTTTAAAATATTGTCTTTTGTATCAAAATTAGGTATATTTTCTGGATTAATAAAATAAACTTGTTCTGGGCCTAAACCTGTAGTTATGGTTATGCCTTCTTCTATAAGTGTAGATCTAGATTTTGTAAATAGAATAGGATCCGTACAGCCCTCTGCACCTAGATTGTTAATTTGATCTTTTATAAGCATTCTTGTGGCCTTTGTAGGGGTGCTTCTACAAGCTATTACAGTCATCATATTTGTAATTATTATTGCTAAAATAATTGAGATTACTAATTTTGCAATAAAATTAAATTTATAGTTTCTAATTTTTTTAAAAAATAAACCAACTACCCAAAATAATAAATAAAAGACAATATATGATACTGCAAAAATAAATGTTGCAGTAAAAATAAAATTAATTACGTGATTGTTAAAAACACCAGCAATAGGAAACAAAAAAACAGTTATAACATATAATACAGATACAAATAAACTACCAATTAAAAAAGAACTATCTAGTTTTTTATAAAAATCTGTATTGTGTTTTGTAGATACATTTTCTTTTTCTAATACAGAATCAATATATTCTTGATCTTCTTTTTTTTTGATATTTTCCATTTATGAAAACCCTCATAAACTATATAATTTTTCTTAATTTGAAACTATATTATAGCATGAGCTAAATTAAATATATAGACTAATATTGATGGCAACACAGCCATTAAAAGAACATCCCAGCCATTTAATTTATCTGGAGTGCTTTTATAATCGTCCCAAAGATATCTGTGTTGCTTTGTGTGTTTCTTTATGTGTAATAGATACCATAATATGCCAAAGATTAAAACAGTAACAACCCAAACAACACTAAAAGCCACAGTTTTATTTATCTGTAATAAAAATTTACCAAAAAACAACCATAAAAGACTAATTATACCATATGTTGCAGCCATAGAAAACACTGACTTAAAGATAAGCTTTGCTGTATTACTTTTAAACAAACTTACAAGATTATTAAATAACCAGATGATTACAAACAACAAAGTCATCAAAACTAATAATACAAATATAATTGTCAAGATAAAGGTTCCAACAACAAAGCCAAGTATAAGTATAATGATTGCTAAAAAAATAAATAAAATTTTAGTGAAGATGTTCATATGTTTTTTCACATTTTCATGTATTTAATTACTATATTAATAGTTGGAATTGTTTATAAACATTAATCTTATGGATTGGAAGTGTAAAGACCCTCTGGTGGTTTAATATTAAAGAAAAACACACAATATGTTGGACAAACACTTGTATCTTGAGTAAGCTGGCTTTGTGTGGTAGAATCTAATTCATCTAGTAGTGATCCTTCCCCAGATGGCATAAAATTACAATATGCCCAAACATTCATTTTCAGATGCCTTGTTTTTATTCTTAAAACATTATAGTCGTTTACTGAAAAAAGCTTTGGGCCAGCAACAAAAGCCATGCATTCTTCTGGCAAACCTGTATAATTTGTAATTGTTGTCTTTGAAATATTCCCTTTAAGCATTAAGTCCTCAATAACAAAAGGAGTTTTCGCGCTTGTCCCTGTGCTTTTAACGGCAGAGATAAGACCTTCTTTTAGTTTCTGGTTGCTTACTATTATTAATTGATTTTGGGTGCTATTAATCATATTCATAATAATAACAAGAATTGCTGCACCAAGAATAAACCCGATAAGTAGCCTATAGGCTTCAGAAGCTGAATCATCTCCTTTTTGATTTAATTTTAAATTCATAATACCAAATTTGCTATTATTATAGTTAATATAAACAAAACAACTGCAACTGGAAGAGTTTGCGATATCCTGTATTTTACTAATGTCATATTTTCTTGTTCAATCATTGTTGTAAAATAAGTCATTATTAGAACAATCTCAATCAAATAAATTGCAACAATAATAGTAAAAGAAGTTGCACTTGCAAGCTTGCCAATAACATCAACATTAATGGCCGTGCCAAAAGAAGATACAGCACTTAAATCCATTCCTAATTCTGCAAGATTTGTACTTTCTAAAGATTTTGCCATATCTTGTATCGCCCCAGAACTTGCAACAGAAGCCAGAGTAGAAATAACAACTTTATGAAGAGTTGTTGTTACACCAAGAATAATCGGACCAATAAACTTAGCCATACTATTTAATGTTGCAGTAATCTCAGCAATGAGAACAGAAAGCAAACGATTAATCTCATCAGTATTTCTTAGTTGCATAGAATATGAGATTAAGGTTTTTGCAGCAACATTAACACCCATCTGCACAGAATCAACAACAAGTTGCATAGCACTATTAATTATTGTTGAAGGATTATTCTTTAATGCACCATAATTTCTATCAAAGACAGCAGATTGTAAAGTTAAACCAAGTATTCTGATATTATCAACAGTTTTGCCAAAAATATCCTTTGCTACAGTAGACTTTGGCAAAAACCTTCTAGTATGATCAAAAGCATCTTCAATTGGCTTGTTTTCTCCAAGTCTGCTTGCAATAATATAGAGTGAGTCTTTAAATTCTTTTTCTTGAGTTTCGGTTGCAAGTTGTATTTTTCTCTTATAGACACTTGTAGTGTACGCCCATAAAGAAATTGAAGCAGCAACTGCCAATAATATGGAAAAAATCAGATAATAAGGAGTTATTGAATTTTTAGGGTCTTGCCAAAACCTTACTTCATCAGCACACATAAATGTAGGGTCTGCTAATTGTTGTTGCCTTTCTTCTCTTGTACAGTCCCAGTTTGGGGTGGCTGTGCCATGTTCCCTTTCTAGAATCTTTTCTTTGGTCATACCATAAGATTTTTGTAAAGTAAAGCCAATCGCAGTAAAACCTACTAGAAGTATTGCAATAATTATAAAAACATTAATTTGAGTATTTTTAATTCTTAAATGATTCTTTTTTGGAAGTCCAGGAAAATCAGAAGGAATATTTGGTGGTTGGTAGGTTGGTGGCCTTTTTTTAATAACATTTCGAGCATATAAAAAACAAGCAAGTGGTATAAAAATATTATAAATTAAAATCAAATAAATTGGTTGAGCAAGAGCAGAACCAGAAAATGCTGAGCCGACAGGTAAAACAATAATCAATAATAATGGTAATAATATACCTAGATAAAACATAATTGTTGCTGGCTGATTTAAAGTTCTGGCATAGTCTTCAAGTTTGCCTTTTACAGAATCTAGAGTTTCAGACATAGTCTGATCAAGAAGCTGATATCTTTTGCTTTCTGAAGATTCAATAATTGATGCTCTAATCTTCATTAATCCTTTCTTTAATTCTATAGAAATATCTCCCCAACGATAAGCCAAATCATCTAAACCTTCAGCAACACTGTTTTTTATTCCAACCTTTACTTCCCACAATAATTTTTTAAGATCTTCTGCAATCTTTCCATGTCCATGTTCTGAAGCAAACTCTATTGCTTTTTCTAGATTAGGAACTAGTTTCATAGACATTATCATATAACCTAATATCTCAGGAACAAAAGTTAGTGCCTTAATCTTCTCATCAGAAACTTTCTTTAAAGGATATCTTTGAACAGAAATAAAAGCAAAAATAAAAAGACCAAAAGGTATTCCAAAAATCAAGAATAAAGCCATCATTGAACTACCAAAGGCTTCAGATAATATACTATATAGAAAAAAATAAGATAAACCAGAAATTAACAAAGCAAGAAACAACCCTGCAAACAAAACAAACTTTGTTGTTGCTGTATATTCTTCTGCTGTTAAATCCCAATCAAGAAAATCAATTGCCTTTTGATATTCTTCATTGTATTTCCCATTAACTCCAAGGCTTGGAAACTTTTGATGAACCTTTTTACATAAAGTTACATATTTATTAGATGTTCTTTTTGTAAGCTTATCTGATGGTTTAGAAAAATCCCTGGAATCTACTGATATGGAACTATAAATTTCGCCAGGGTTCTCTACAGAAGCCTTGAATTTTTTATATTTATCAGACATTATACATCTATTTTTTAATAATAAAATATATTTATAGAGGAAAGAAACATTTAAATACATGTTTATTTTATATTTTATTAATGTAATAAAAATTAAGGAGCGATTCAATGGGATTTAAAATCATACAAGATAAAAACAAATGTGTGGGTTGTGGAGCTTGTGTTGCTGTTTGCCCAGATAATTGGGTACACCAAGGCGATAAACCCGTACCAAAAAAAGTAAAAATTACAGAAATAGGCTGTAACCAGGTTGCTGCAGATAGTTGCCCGGTTTCTTGTATAAAGATTGAAAAAGAATGAATAAGTTATATTTTGGAACTGCGGGAATTCCAGGTATATCAAATGGAGTAATACCAAAGGTAAAAGATCAAACCACCAAAGGAATATTAGAAGTTGCTTCTTTTGATCTTGATGCTTTAGAGATTGAGTTTGTTAGAGGAGTTTATCTTAAGCTTAATAACAAAGAAAAACTACAAGAGATAAGAAAGACCGCAGAAGAAAAAAACATTCTTCTTAGTATTCATTGTCCTTATTATATCAACCTTAGTTCTTTTGATCCAGAGATTATTAGAAATAGCATAGGTTATATTACAAACTCACTATTAGTTGGACAAGAAATCGGTTCCAAAATCGCATTGTTTCACCCTGGCTATTTTCAAAACCAAGAAAGGGCAATTGTTCTTGAAAAAATATCTCTTGGCCTAGAGAAGATAATCTCAGAACTTGACAAGCGTGGAAATAAAGAAAAAATAAATATTGGCTTAGAGCTTACAGGAAAAGAAACGCAAGTCGGTTCTCTTGAAGACATCTTTTATTTCTATGATAAATACAAAGAAGAAAGGGTTTTACCAGTAATTGACTTTTCTCACCAGCACGCCAGAAAAAACGGATATTTTAAAGAGCAAAAAAATATAAACTCTTTTTTTGAAAAACTAAATAGTTATCCAGATTATGTTAAGCAAATGCATTGCCATATGTCAGGAATTGAATATTCACCAAAAGGCGAGAGAAACCATGTTATGCTTGAAGATAAAGTAAATGATTTTCCTTACAAAAAGATCCTTGAAAAATTGGTAGAGAGTAAAGCAAACGGTGTTATAATTTCAGAAAGCCCAATACCTCACAAAGATGCCCTACTTCTAAAAAAAGAATATGAAAAGATAAAATAAAATTATAATAAATCCCAATCTTTTCCATCACTCTTTCCTTTTAATCTTTCTTTTGCTGAAAGAGTATTTTTTGGAGAAATACCGTGTCTTTGTGGAATTGGTTGCTGAGCAGATCTTTTCATAATATTTGATTGTCTTGCTTCTAAATCATCAATGTCTTTATCATTTTCTTCAGCCACATATTCTTTTTCTGCAACCTCTATCTTTTCAATATCGTCATTATAAGGGTCATCTTTTCTAATAACCTCACAATCACTTTCTGGGCCTGCTGCTTTTAAAGTTGGTTTTGCACTGCTTGTTGCTGCTGCATATCTTTGACTATCTTTTGATTTCTTCATAACATTTATTTTATCTATGCTGTCTTGAGACATAGCCCCAATATAACCACATTGCCTACATTTTTGGCTACCACTTGCATAATCTAATCCTACATTCAAAGAATAACATTTTGGACAATATTTATATAATACCATTTTAAATTCACCTTTTTATTTTTTTAATTAATATGATAAATACAAATGTTTAAAAGCATATTTTTTATTTAATCTATAATATAACATAACAGAAAGGAGTGTAAAACAAAATGATCAATAACAAAAATACAGGCGTAATCGCATATGGAGTAAAGACAGGGATCATTACCCCAAAAGATAAAATTGTAGAAATTATAAAAACAACATTTAAGAAAAACCCAGAACTTTTAAAAAATGAAGATATTTTGTGTGTAAAAGAAGCTGTTGTTGCAATCACACAAAACAATTTCGTAAATCTTTCAGATATAAGTAAAGACATTAATAACAAATTAAAACTCAAAAAAAATTCAAAAATAGGAGTGTTGTTTCCAATAACTTCAAGAAACAGATTTTCTTTAATACTTCAAGCAATTGCAAGTTCAGTACCTAATGGAAAAGTAATAGTGCAATTGTCTTTTCCTGCTGATGAACAAGGAAATCAAATAATTTCTGAAGATTTCTTAAGAAAGAAAAAATTAAAATCAGAAGATAAGATTACTTTACAAATGATTGGAAAAAACAGATTTTTACATCCAGAAACTGGAATGGACTATATAAAATTCTATGAGGATATTATTAAGGAAAAAGGGGCAAAAGCAGAAATTTTTCTGTCTAATAACCCAGAAGATATTATTAAATCAAAAATTGATGGGTTAATAATTTCAAATGTACATGATAGAAATAATTTGCTTAAAAAAATAAAACCGAAATTTAAAAACACAATCACACTTCAGGACATCTGCTCTGACAAAAATGAAAAGGCACACTCTGAATATGGGCTTTTAGGTTCAAACATACTTGATCCTGACAAAGGGCTATTAAAATTGCCACCAAGAGATGCAGACAAGGTTTGTCTTGAAATTCAAAAAATGGTCAAAAAAGAATTTAAAAAAAATATAGAAGTTATGGTGTATGGCGATGGGGCATATAAAGATCCAGATACTGGAATTTATGAACTTGCAGACCCTGTATGTGCATTTGGAGTAACACAAGGAATTCAAAATACAAGAAGAGTGGGTGTAAAAACCAAATATCTAATGCAAAAACTCTATAGCGAAGGCAAAAGCAAAGAAGAAATAATAAAAGCAATAGAAAGAGAAAAGAAAAGAATAATGAGTGGAACAGACAAAGGGGAAATTGCTTGTGAAGGAACTACACCAAGAAAAGTTAAAAACCTTGTAGCAAGTCTTGCTGATTTAGTTTCTGGTAGTGCAGATGCAAACACACCTGTTGTTATTGTAAGAGGTTTTATATAGAATAATTAGAAATTAATTTTTGCTTTTCTTTATCTATAATTCCTTGAGCTGCGATAATTCCGGTTATTGCTGCACCAACAATGTTACCAGAAACTCCTGCACCGTCTCCAACCATAAATAAATTTTTAATTTGTGTTTCAAGATATTTATTTGTTTTTATCTTTGTAGATCTGAATTTTACTTCTGGAGCATAAAGAAAAGTGGAATCTCCTTTTAAGCCAGGAAGAATCTTATCAAGCATTTCTATTCCTTCAATTAGATTTTTTGTAATTCTGTAAGGTAAAGCTAACCCAATATCTCCAGGTATTGCCTCCTTTAAAGATGGAGAAATATGAGCATGTTGTAATCTTCTATATGTGCTTCTTCTGCCAGCCTGTAAATCTTTAAATCTTTGAACAATTGGCTTTCCTCCACCAACTAATGTCGCACCTTGTGCTACAAAGTTTGCATAAAGTCTTGTGTTTTCAAGTGGCTCTGTTAACTTGACTTCTGTGACTAATGCAAAGTTAGAGTTTTTACCATCTAGGTTATGATTACTATAGCCATTAACGCAAACAAAATCATCATACTCTTCAGTAGCTACATAGCCATTAGGACACGGACAAAAAGTTCTAACCACATCATCATATGTTTTAGAATACATTAGGTATACTGTTTCATACATTAATTCTGCGTGCTTTGCAATCAGTGCAGCAGGGAATTCTACTCTTACTCCAACTTCTATCTTATCATAGAGCTTTTCAAGATTATATTTTTGTGAGAGTTTTTCAACCCAAGAAGAATTGTATCTGCCTGGTGCACAAATTACATATTTTGCATTAAGTTCAGTGCCATCAATTAATTTTACTCCATAAATCACATTATCCTTAACAAGCAAATCAACAACTTCTGTGTTTGGCAATAACTCTATGTTATGTTTCTTAAGGTGATTTTCTATATTTTGAATAACAGCAGGAAGTCTATCTGTTCCAACATGTATTGTTTTACGAATAAATAGTTTAATATTATTTTTTTGAGCAATATCAACAATTTCCTGTGTTTTCTTTAAATCTTTAGGATAATATTCTGGAGGCACTCCAAAATCAATAAATAGTTTTTCAACATAATCTAGATATTCTTGATATTCAGATATAGAATAAAGATGAAACATCTTTTCGTGGCTTAAGACAGGAGTAAAATGAAGCTTACCATCAGAAAAAGTCCCAGAACCACCAAAGCCAGTCATAACATCTGTTTTTTGCCTGTTTTCTACCAATTGCCCTTTATCTATCAATAATATTTTAAGATCTTTAGTAGAAACTGATTTTGTTAATTCGTATGCTGAAAAAATACCAGCAGGTCCTGCACCTATAATAATAATGTCGTAATTGTTTGTCATTAAATAATTATAAACCTAAAATAATTTAAATATAATTGTATATCAAATTGTTTGTGTAGGTAAAAATGACAAAACTAAAAGAAATCTCTATTGTATGATATCATCTATATCAGAAATAACAAAACCACTTGCTTTAGGGTGGCCATTGCCACCATATTTTCTTGCAATTTCGGAACAATCAATTGATTTAGATCTTAAACTTACTTTATCAAAATTTTGTTTTTCTCCTGATTTTGCATAACTCTTATACCAAACAATAACCAACTCAATATCATCGTAATCTTTATTATTAAAAATATAATCAGAAACAAAACCAGGCTTAAACTGAGAATTTAAAACAAAAGCATTATATCCTTCAAAGGTTGTTTTCTTGCCTTTATTTATGTCATCTTTTACTTTTGTTTTTATATAAACATCTATTAGTTTTCCTTGATTAGCGATTTCTGCTATTTGAGAATTAAAATATTCATCATTGAAATATTTCAAGAAAAGATTTATAATTTCAAATTCTTTTTCTGGATTGTCTTTGTCATTAATTTGCATATATAAAAAATCTACATATTGTAATATTTCATTAGAATTTGGCAATTCCCATTTCCAGATATCCATATCCTCAACATATCTTGAAAAAAGACAAGGCTTTTTATCAAAATATCTCCAAACGATTGTTGATGTTGCCATCAAATCGTGTCTCATGCCAGGTATATCATATTTAGAAAGCTCATCTATTGTGTTTTTGTGATGATCAAACCATATGAAGTTTTCTTTATATTTCTCTAAAAGCTGAAGCATAATGTTTTTATTAAAACAGAAATCTAAAACAACAACCCTATCAAATCTATCCCAATCAAAACCACAATCAGAGAAATATTCAAAAATATTCTTTATACCATAATGCACTTCAAAAAAGAAATAATCTTTTCTAAGATCTTCATAGCTTGGAATTTTGTTGTCGTGATTTTGCATATAATCGTTATAAGTAAAACCTAAAGCAGAAGTTAACCCATCAACATCATTATGATAAAAAATTAGTGTTTTCATATTTATTTCGCTTTATTATTTATAAATAAATAAAATATAAAAAGATTAAAAAGAGGTAGGTTATTTATATTTCTGTTTTTCATTTATAAACCATACAAAAACCAAAAATATTATCAAAATCAATATAGTTAATATAAGATAATTTGAATTGAATAATGGTTTCTTAATTGGTTTTGTAATATTTTGATCAGTCATGCCGGTTACTACTACTGCTTCTGTTGTTACATTTGTAGAATCTCTTGCAACCAATGTGGAGTTCTCTGCAGATGTTGTCATCATGTCTACTGAATTTAGCTGAGTTGAACCTTTCCCTGTTGCAGAACCCAAATTCATAAACAACCCTAACATAACAAGTAAACCTAGACCAACAACAACACAGATTAACAAGGTTAAGAAAAGCTTAGTTTCGTTAGGCCTTAATATTCCTTTTCCTTTTAAAGTTAAAGAATAATATTTCCATTTTCTTAAAGAAGCTTCTTTTCTAACTAGGCCTGCCTTTGAAAGAACATCTAGATGTTCCTTGATTGTTGGGCCACTAAGTTTTAAGGATTTTGAAAGATCAGAAAGAGTGTGTTTTTTCTTATCTAATTGTTTAAGTATATTTAAACGGGTATCTGAAGCTATTGCTTTTAAAGTATCTTTGTCAATAGTGATCTTCTCATCCATATAAACAATTTAGGTTCTTTGTGTTTTTAAATATTAGTATTTACTTAGGACAAAACCTAAAAGCATAATTTAAATTGATTTTTGTTATATTATTATATTGATCTTCATATGAGTTTAAACTTTAAACAAACACCATCGCAACAAAAGCGAGACTTTAAGTATTCTGTACTGGATGGAATTTTCTGGGCAATAATGTATTATCTTACGGCAGTTTTCTTAACGCCTTATCTTTTAGAACTTGGGGCTAACAGTTTTGAGGTTGGATTATTATCTTATGCTCCATTATTAATAGCAGCAATTGTTTGCTTTTTTTCATACGATATCTTAAAACTATTTAATTCCAAAAAACAAATGGTTTTTTTCTTTGTAATGGTGCATGCGGCCTTATGGATACCAATAGGCTTTTCGCATGTTTTGTTTGATGGTAAAACACAAGTTTGGTTTGTGTTAATTATAGCAACAATAATTACAATCATTAGCCAATTTACTGGACCTGTTTATACCGACTGGATAGGAAAGTTATTTGACATAAATAAGATTGGAAACTATAATGCTCGAAAAAGTGTAATTCTACAATTGATTTCAATCATACCTTTAATTCTAGCAGGATATCTATTACAAGCAATAAACAACAAAAATAGTTTGCTTGGATTTACAATAATCTTTATATTTGCAGGATTTTGTAGATTTATTTCTGGATTATTTATTAACACAATGAGTCAAACAGAAGACAAAGAAGAGATAATAAAAGAAACTGTACACAAAAAAAAGCCAATGTTTTCTGTATTTAAAGAAGAGATGATAAAAGACAAGACCTATCTTTACTTTATGATTGTTATTCTTATTTACTATTTTAGTATTTACATTACTATTCCATACAATAAGTTCTATTTACTTGAAATCATAAAACTAAGCTACACAAAATATCTAACTTTAGAAATAATTGCAATAATAGGCGTTGTATTAAGCCTTTTCTATTGGGGAAAAGCCTGTGATAGGTTTGGGGCAACAAGAGTACTTAAGGCAACAATGATTTTCATACCTCTTTATCCATTAGCATTAATTTCTGTTCCAAATAACCTTGCGATATTAGGATTTCTAATATTTATTGATGCCTTTATTACTGCTGGTCTTGGGTTATCAATAACAACTTATATCTATCAAAATCTTCAAAAAAACCTAATAACCCACTATACTTTTTTTATGGTATTTCAAGCAGCTGCATTAACTGTTGGTGCCCTCTTTGGTACCTTAATAAATAAAATTGCAACAAACTATTATGGCACAGAAGCACACGGACTTTTAATTGTTTTTGCAATTGGTGTTTTCTTTAGAATAATTACTGCGATATTTACAAGCAAAATAAAAGATAAGAGGCCATCATCAAAAAGTGAAAAAAATATAGTTATGGAAATAATTACCTTTAGACCTGTGCGTTATGGCATAATTGCATTAACAAAAAGATTTGAAGTAAATCAAAAGAAGATTACACAAAAAGTTGGACAGACAACTGCACACCTCCAAAAAAACCTTCACAAAACTGCTAAAAAAATAGTTAAGACAACAAAAAAAGCAATAAAAGAAACAAAAAAAATATTAGAAAAATAAATCAGATCTCAAAAACAATTGGCTTTTTTATATCTCCACCAATTTTATTAAGTAAAAGAATATTTTTTTTCTTTTTCCTTGCCATAGTAATTGCCAAATCTTGATATGTTCTGCCAATGTGAGTGATTTTGTTTTTGCCATAGTAGGCTTCTAATGTCATTGGTCTTGTTGGAGTTATTAATCCATTTCTTCTGTTTCCTCTGCCTGTTGCACCACTATCTCCCATTTCTAGAGATGTGCCTGTCTTTGTTAAAAATTGCAGTTCTTTTGTGTCTCCAATATTTATTTGTATGTTCTTTATTTTAAATTTGGCTTTTAATTTCTCTTCTAATTGTTTTTTATATTTAAAATATTCTTCTTTAGACTTAAAGTTGTTAATAAATGCTAGAGCAATATATATGTGCTTTTCTTTACCATCAAAAACAAACATTACTTTGTTATCTCTTCCTATGTTCTTGTCTGTTTTATGAAGATTATCAATATAGTTTCCAATTTCCTTTACTAATTTTTCATTTTTGCTTTCTGGAAGACCAACAGCAAAGCTTGTGTCGTTTGCCTTTTGACATGCAAAGATATCGTTAAGATCAGGACTGCCTTGATTTAAGAAATTATAAACCTCATATTTCATGCCTTTCTTTATTTCAAAAGACAAAATGTCTTTTACGGTTTTTTCTAAAATGCCATCAATGTTTTTTAACTTAGTGTATTGCCCTGCAAAAACTATCTTTACTGGATTTGTAAATTTGTTATTTTGGATTTCTCCTGCACAAACCATTGTTTTATCAACATTATAATGTTTTGGACTTCCATAGACCTTATTGTATTCTCTGAACAACTCTTCAGATAACCTTTCAGAAAGATCATCTGCTATTGTGTCAGGATGACCAATTCCTTTTCTCTCAATTACTTCTATATTTTTCATAGTTCTCACCTTTTTTCTTTGTTGCTTATTAGTAACTGATTAGTGCAAGCAATTTATAAATGTTTTGTGCCATTAGTTACTATTGTAAAGCTCTAAGAGTTACTAAAAAATAAAATGGTGAAAAAATGGTTTCTGAATACAGGGTTAGCCCATATTTTTCTAAAGAGCAAATAAAGTTGATTGATGATCTTGTAAATAAAATAGGGTGTTCAAGAGCAGATGTTGTTAAACAGCTTGTCCTTATAAAACTCACAGAAATGGGGTATTTTAATAAAGAAAAAATAAAATAGCTATATAAACATATTCAAACAAAATATATAGAGTGATTTGAAAATAGGAAGAAGAATATGAATAATTCAAAGATACAAAAAATACGAAAAAAATGGTTCCACAAATCAGAACATGCAATAAACAAATTAATAATTTATTTAGGTATGTTCTTATTAACTATTACTGCAATAGTTATGGCACATGATAAAGGATGGATTTCTATAAATTTAGGAGTAATCGCCGCCTTAAAAACAGCATCTATTATACTTTGGACTTATTTTATAGCGACCATTTTTATTAGATTAACTCAAACACAAGTATTCAAGATTTTTGATGAAAGTGTTGAACCTGAACAAAAATTGTTATTAAGTAAATTTTATATTTCATTTATTTATCTTTTATCAACCGCCTTTGTGCTTTGGAAAATGGGTGTTACTCAAGAAAATATCGCTTTAGTTTTAGGATTTTTAGCAACAGGTATTGCATTTGCTGTCAGAGATGTTATTCAATCTTTTTTTGTTTGGTATGTGCTCCTTACAAAAAAACTATTTAGGATTGGAGACTATATAAAAATAGATGATGAAGAAGGCATTGTTAGGCATATTGGAACTTTCTTTGTTTTTATTGAACGTATTAATACTGATTTAAAAGGTGTAGTAAAAATACCAAATAAAATTTTCTTAGAAAAAAAAGTAATAACATATAGTGGGGGCGTCAATGTTCCTGTGATAATAAAAGCGCCAATCAATTCTGTGGATCTTAAAGATGTTGATGGGAAAATAAAGGAAATAAAGAATAATTTATTAAAGAAATACCCTGATTATAAAATTGACCCTAAGCTTATTTCAAGCAAAGAATTTATTTACCTACATTATGACTTTACTGTGCCAAAGTCGCAAAATCTTGCAGAAATAAAACATAACTGTTTTGAAGAAACATATAAGTATTTCAAGGGGATAAAATAAATCAAAAATATAAAACATTTTATTTCTCGGTAGTTCTTACATATAGTTGGACAAAACACTATTTTTAAACTTTCTGCATCTTGAGATTATTATGTCAAAATATCCTTTTCTTGCAAGTCCGATTGAAACAGAAAGATTAATACTTGTAAAGCCAGAGATGAAATACACTGGTCGCATGCTAGAAATTTGGAAAAACCCCAAAATGACTAAATTAAATTCTGTAAATCAAATAACACTTACAGAAGCCAAAAATAATATGAAAAAAAGAATAAAAAACCAAGGAGATACCCAAATTTCTTTCTATGCTCTTTTGAAAGAAAATAAATATCTGATTGGATCAGCAGGTCTAAATATCTCAGAACACAACAACTCTGCAGAACTTGGCTACGGAATTGATGCCAAATACTGGAAAAATGGCTATTGCACAGAGCTTGTAAAAGCAGTGCTTAATTTTGCATTTACAAAAACTAACCTACATAGAATATGGGCTACACCTGCTGTTAAAAACAAAGCATCTTGTAAAATCCTTGAAAATTGTGGATTTAAAAGAGAAGCCATACTTAAGGATTCAGCATATTATTTTGGGAAATATTATGATGAAGCATACTATACCCTTTTTAGAAAAGACTATCTTAAGAAAAAGAATTAACTTCATCTTTTGTTTGTATATTCAATTGCTTTTCTTACAAGCTTGTTTGTCATAACCTTTGAAAGCTCAAGATAAAACATATATTCCCCTATTGTTGTAGGAGTGGTTTCTAAAGTATATTCAATTGGCCTTAGTTTTGAAATTTTATAAAATAAAGCAATCTTTTCTTTTAGTTTGGGGTCTCTTTTATCAAAGAAAGAAGTTCTACTAAGTTCCTCTAAGGAAAAAGGAGATTTCTCGTTTTTTAAATTTCTTTTAATTTTATTAACGATATCAATATATTCTTTTTTCGTTAAAGATACATCGAATAACTTGACATCAGCAAAAAATCGATTTTTATCTAAATTGCTTTCTTTAAATGTTTTCCTTTTTCTTCCGTGAACATTCCCTTCTTCGTAAACCTCTCTATGTTGATTAAATTCTTGATTAAATCTTGTATCTTTAGATGTTATCCCTGCTCTTGTTCTAAAAACTTGAATAATTGGAAGATTATTTGGGTTTTCTTTCTCTGGGTTATTTAATCTTATTTGTAATCCATTTCTTATAGACCTAAAAATTGCTGCATGAACTGTAGAATGCGTTCTTTCAATCCATTCTTTTGATGTCATTTTGTATTTTGGTTGAATAAGATATGCAGGGATATCTATGTTTTCAACAAAAGCAGGTTTGTTTGTCTTAAATCTGTTCTTTTTAACATCTCCTCTTAAACGAAACTGTGTGCCTATTTTTCTAGCCACGTCTTGTCTAAAAGAGGTTACTTGTCTTCTCATTCTCATTGGTCTCATATTTTTTCTGAATTTTTAGGTTATATTTATAATAATGTATTTTACCATTATTTATATAAATGTTTTTTTATAGTTATATAAATTATTAACACAAATAGTTGGACATAATGCAAAGCATCTTTTTAAAAAGATATCGCAGATAATGTATTTTATATATTATATTATTTGTTATAATTATAAGGAGGGATTAAATGAAGAAAAAGAATGCTACCAGTACTAGAACAAAAAGCACTAGATCAAAAAGATATTCTGAAAAGTTATATGTTATTGCAATAGCCGCTTTAATTATTGGTGTGCTAATAGGTGCAGTTATTAGCAATTTAAAAACCTTAGGAAAATCCACAGCTACTTTAACTGATTCATCTCCAATTTCAGAATGTTGTTACGGATTAAATTCTAATGGATCAACTTACACATACGGCATCTCTTCTGCTTGTTGTATTTTAATGGATGAAAAATACACAGGATATATAACAAATAAATGTACAGAAGATGCATATAATCAAGAAGAATGTAATGCTGATTTTAAAAGAATAATGTCAGAAACTAACTAAATAGCTTTTAGCTATTTCTTTTTTTATTTTTTAAAGAAAACACATAATTATCTCATTTTCTCTATTTTTTGTGCAAATCCAACTTATTTTATTTCATATTTCGCACTGGACACCTACCCCCCCGAAAATACCCCCCGTTTTAAGGAGCATATATATCTGGTGATGTAATATGTTTAGGAATAGAAATAGATACAAGGACAACATCTGCGTTATGTATAAATCTGTTGATGATCTTATACAAAGAAATAGAAGTTTGATAGGAAGAACTAAAATTTCCAATTACGCAGACACAAAAAGGAGATACTTTACTAGATATTGATTTTTTGCCAAAGCGCACTTCTACATAACATTTTCTTTCCCCTTAAAAGAAATCTGAAGATAGAAGAAAACCTTTGCCAAATGATCTACCCCTAAATGTAAAGAAAAGTCTAAAGAAAAAAAGGAGGCGATAACAAAACATCAAAAAGCGATAAAAAACACAAAAAATAGAAAATTTCTGGTTTTTGGCAAGTTTTAACTAGCCAAAACACCCAAAAACCAAATAAAATAACGGAAAAAAGCACTTTTCTCTAACTATCGGTCGGCTTAATAGCTCTTATACGGAAGATAAGAAAGTTATTAACAAGGAACGCGCCTTTATGTATAAGGTTTTCTTTTATGATATTTACCTTTGCCTATTAAAATAAATATCTAATATATTTTTATTTAGTTGCTCTATAAATTGGCCCCCATTAGAATACCCGTAATTTACACGTACTAATTTTCCATTTCTATAATATAAAATAGCAGGAATGCCTTTTAATGAATTTGGCAAGTCTCTTTTCATAAGATTATATTCGATAAATTCATTAAAATTCGCCTCCCCAAAATATAGATTGTATGTATGCGTATTTTTAATTTTTTGATTTTTAATAAGGTCTAGCCAATTATTAATTGTTTTCTTTGACTGTAAACAAGGAGCACACACTTCTGAACCCACAACAATAATTGAATTAGGATAATCAGTTAAAAATTGGTTTATGTGATCAGATAAAAGCAATTTGTTAATTTTTAGTTTTTTAATATTTTTTTTATTATATTTTTTATCAACTAATTGCACACGTTCTATTTTTGGTTTGGTTTTAGTAATGCGTGCATTAACTTTGCGTTCTGCTTTTGCTTGTAATCCTGAAAATGCAAGGGTTCCACCCAAAACTAAAAGACCTGCTTTTTTTGCTATACTTGTTTTTGCTACTCTTGCTTTTTTTGCAACATTAATATTTATTCTGGCCTTCATAACACTCACAAATTAAATAAAATAATAATTTAAATAGGCCTATTTTTAAAAAAATAAAAAGCGCCTATTTTCAGGCACTATTTTTAGAAATAATTAAATATCAAAGCAACCTATTTTTCTGCAGAACACTTTGGACCTGCACACTCCCAATATTCATAAGGGTCACCGTCTGGATCTACTCCTGATGCGTGATTGCTTGTTTTTACCCCAAAATAACAACAATCGTCTAGTTGTGGCATCACACCACTTTCGTTGACAACTTTTTCTTTTATTACATGTATTGTTGATTCCCCAAATTCATTTGTCACTTTGAATATTTTTGTTTTTGTAACTGCCTTATCATTTATTGAAGATAGTGCTCTTTTTGCATTTCCTGAAGTCATTGGGCTAACTAAGAAAGTGCCTATTAACACACCAACCACTAAAGCCACAAGACCCCAAATAATTAATTTTGTTTGATCTTTTTTCATGTTTTCATCTCTCCTTTATATGTAAACTTTTTTAAGTTAAACAAATATTTCTATTAAAAAAAGAAGAAGGAAATGTTTATAAATATACATTACATAAAACAAAAAACACCTGTCCAAGTATTTGTGCTAAAATCTTTTTTCAATATCATAATTGGCAAGAACACACATTGACAAAACACAATTACAGATGTTTGTTACTTGCCAGTATATTTGCGTTTAACCTTTAAACCAGCCAAAGGTCTAAGATTAAATGAATAAACAACAAATAAGTTATTTTCCTTCATTATTTCTACAAGCAATGCCTCATTATAAGCTATTTTTTTGTTTATCATCAAAGAAATAGCCCCCACTATTGCATTAGTTGAAGGCACAAGTATTTTGTACACTAATTGAATATCTTCCACTAGGCATTTTAACTCATTAGCTGGTTTTTTCTTAGCCATGTGTGAAATAAAGGCGATTAAATCAGGTTCTGTTATATAGGCACTATTATTCATACCTTTATCAAGAATCAGAGTCGCCGCTCTCTTGTTTTTATTATTTCCTGAAAATGCAGCAATTAAAACATCTGCAGAAATTACAAAAGAACTAATTTGTGTCATTTTTTACCACCTTTCTTTGGTTTTACCAATTGTGCACGCAACCTATTGATCGCTTCATCTTTCTTATTCTCTTGAGATTTTAAAGACTCAACAATTGTCTTACTTATCGCGTCTTTTCTAGTCCCATACTTTCTTTTTGCCATTTCCCTTAAAAGTTTTTCGGATTCTGAATCCATTGATATCGTTATAACCCCCACTATATCACCATTTCATTCCATATAATATTAATTAACTATAAAGAACAAAGAGTTTATAAATACGAAGGTTTTATTTAATTTACTATTTAAATAATCTATTATTTAAATAATTAATTACTTAAATAATGACAAAACACCAAACACCAAAGTTTAACAAAATACCAAAAATAAAAAACGCCACTAAAAACAAAAAATTAAATTTACGAAAAATTATTTATAAAATTTACAATAATCTGTAACCTGGCAACAATCTAGTTTTCTTTTGTAATAAGATATATAATTAGAACTACAATCTACATTACTCATATCGATCAGAGTAATTCTGCCATAGTGGAACGGTAATTTTAAAGCCCCAGAATTTAACTTTTCTTCAAGAGTGTTATATGTTACTTTTGCAGGGGCACCAGGACCTGATGCATGAATATATTGATGATTGCCATTTGGTAACTTTTTGTCATAAATACCTGCGTGACCAAAATAATATTTAGTGTGTAAAAATAACAAATCTCCTGATTGTAGTTTATCCAAATCTGCTCTAGTTTCTATAGTACCAACAATACCTAAAATGTGTCCTTTACGTAAATCAGAATCTTTTTTCTTAACTGGCTCTATAAAATCAGCAATTGTACAATCATTTTCGAATATTTCTTTACAGGAAGTAGATCCATCTATGTAACCTAAATCTCTCATTACTACATATAATAACCCCACACAATCAATTCCTTTCTTCAGTTGAAAACCCCCATCTAATTTATATCCATTTCTGCCACCAAAAATATATTTAGTTCCTAAATTTGCATAATGCCTTGCTCTTTCCGCAATTTTTTGAGAAAACTCATTTTGTTCTAAATATTCTATATCTCCTTCCCCTATATTATTTGGGTCTTCATAATAATCAGTTTTTGATTTTCTGTCTTGTGATATTTTTTCAAGTTGTATTAATTGCGCATTTGTTAGATTTATATATGTTTTAGGATATATATCTGGATTTAATATAACATCTTTTATATTTTTTATATTTGTGTTTTTAGGCACATATATTCTTTTTACTCTATTTCTTATATCCTTAGTTAATATACTTATTTTCTGACCATCCACTGTACTTTCAGCAATTAATGGTAGTCCTGTTATTGTTTTTCCAATATATATTGCTAAATGAGTATATTCTCTATTTTCATCATTATATTTACTTGTGGGATTATAGATCCCTATTATTGCACCATCAACTAATATATCTATATATTGATAATATGTCTTACCATCTTGAACTTCCTTATTTTCTTTACAGCAATTTTTCCCAGTAAATGCATTCTCTTCGCAAACAGATTTTCCTACACAAACATCTGATGCTTCCCAGATTAAATTGTAATTGTCTATTGCCCCTTTCTTAGTGTCGAAAGCCCATGCATGAGCGCCTGGATTTAGGTAATTTTGGAATCCATTAACATAGGTGTTTTGTCCAAAATCCATAACATACTTTACTGGATAATTTGCTTTTGCAGGAACTAATAAAAGTTTATCATAGTTATAATGCCCCAAGTCCTTTTTTAGCATTAATTTTATGTTTTTATCTTCCAGAGTTTTAAGATAAACATTCTTTTTAGTGTCCCAGTATTTGTGATCTAGTTTCTCGTAGGCACCTAATTTAGAAGATGAAAGACCTGTACTTAAATTATATTTTAAAAAATATTGAGGGTCTCTAAAATATTTCCTCTTTATTACAAGATAATTAATTAATACCCTTACCTCTTTTGTGCTCTTTATATTTGCTCCATCTTTTACAAAAAAAGCAGTTGGCTTAAAAAGATCAGAAAACTTGCCTGCATTATATATTTGCTGAGCATTATCTTTATTAGACAAACTTGCTAAAACATAAATTGAATTAATACTGTTTTCATTTTCAAGTACAAAGTCCTCAAAAGAAAATGGATTACTTGATTTTTCACGACTATTTTTTATAAGATAATTAAGTTCTTTAATATAATCAGAGGTAAATAAAACTGTAGGACCAAAATCATCTTTATTATTCTTTATAGCATTAATTAAGAACCCAAAGTAGCCATTGTCGTTATTGATTATGCCATTATATCCTAAATTATAAAATTTGTTTTTGTTGCCATTATATACATTATTAAGCAAATGTGTGTTGATTTCTTTAAAATCACCTAATGCAAGATACTGAAATTGCTCTTCTTCTGCTAGCTGTAATGGCAAAGTGTTTGAAATTGTGGTTGTCTGCTTTGAAGTTACTTGCTCAATATTTATTAAGTTACCAGAATCTCTGCCACTCAAATCTATTTGAGCAAAACCATATAATTTCGGATTTAGATTATTATTACAATTTGAAAGCTCGGAGATTAGCGACCATAGTTGAAAAGCCTGCTCTAAAGAGAGGTCATAAGCTTTGGCTACGCGGAAGATTGTGTCGGTATATTCGTCATTGTCTTTGCGAAAACAAAAATGTTCGCGGGTTAAGGACAAATCAACCAATAATTCTTTAGTGTTTATGTCCTCAAAGGATTGATCTTGAAAATCTGATACTACATTGAAATTATTCAGAATACTATTTAATACACCATCAATTACAACACTTTCTGAAGATTTTATTTTTTGAATATTAAAGTTATCAATATCTTTTTGAGTAATATAACATTGACCAGAAATTGTAGGATTCTCACAACCTTTTGGAAGAGCATAAATACTACTTAATTGTATTGGGTCTTTACGAAATAATATCATGAATTTTTGGGTTTCAATTGGTGATAAAAATTCAGGCTCGAATTTTACTTCAAAATTAAAACCATTACCTATTTCTTCTTTTGTGCCAATCAGTTTTGATTTTAGAACAAATAAAATCGGAAAAGAATATAAATTTTTATTGTCTTCTAAATCAGCAATACATTTTTCTGGGTTGTGCACATTATTTTTTGAAAGATAAGCCACTAAACTACTTTTGGTTCTGGGAGCAATTATCTTTTCAATAACATAATTTACATTGTCTAAGTTGATATAATTGACTGCTATTAAATCCTCATTTTTTTTAGAATAGTAGCTTCTAATGGCATTAGAACAAGATGAATCAACACCATACTTGGTATTATAAGAATTAAAATATACATTTTCAAAACCTGCAAAAACATCTATATATTTTGCTTTGGAATTAATAACATACGGGACTTGTCCAGGATTTGGAATAAATATATTTTTATAAACAATTTCTTTTTTTTCGATTTCATTATTTTTATTAGAAATAATATAAGATAAAATATTGTCAGATATCGGTCCTTTTTGTTTTGAAATATAATGATTAAATAACTCACGAACATGATTTATCTCAACTAAATCGGAGGGCAACTCAAAAGAATAAATAGGGCTAAATAATAATATTAAAAATAAAAAAATCATAAAACCTTTAATTTTTGATTGCATAATTTATTTTCCACTATCCACTACCATAATCTTCTATTTCTTCAGGACTCTCCTGATTTTCTTCATCAAATTCTCCTGGCAAATAAGGATTTTCATAAAGTGATTCATCTATTCCTGTTGTTCTAAGATCAATTAACTGTAACAATTTTTTTGGGCTCATAATGACATATGTTGGCGGGTATTGATTTCTTAAAGAATAAATATCTCTGATGTTTTTAATATTTGTGGTCTTAGGGACATAAATCCTTTTTATTTTTTTTCTTAATTTATCATTTAATAAAGAAATAGATTGACCATTTGAAATACTCTCGGCAACTAAAGGCACGCCAATTACGCTTTTGCCAATAGTTATCACAACATGAGTATATTCTCTATTTCTAGTATTATAACGACTACCGGAATTATAAATGCCAATTATCGCTCCATCAATATAAAGCAAAGGATCATTATAAACACTAGATGTTTGTAATTTTTTTGTTTCATAACAACAGTCGCGTTTTGTTGGAACTGAAGAGCATTTATTTTTATTATCACAAATGCCTGATGCTTCCCAAATTAAAGTATAATTATTTATTGCTTCAGCCACTGTGTCATACCCCCAAGCATTCGCACCCGAATTAGGATAATTTTGGAACCCATTTAGATATGCTTTTTGTCCAAAATCCTTGACATAACGAGCACAATAGTTTGGTGTGCCTTTTATAGCATACAAATCATTAAAATTATAATGCTTTAAATCTTTTTTTAGCATTAATTTTATGTTTTTATTTTCCAGAGTTTTAAGATAGATATTCTTTTTAGTGTCCCAGTATTTGTGATCTAGTTTCTCGTAGGCACTTAATTTAGAAGGTGAAAGACCCGTACTTAAATTATATTTTAAAAAATATTGTGGGTCTCTAAAATATTTCCTCTTTATTGCTAGATAATTAATTAATACCCTTACCTCTTTTGTGCTCTTTATATAATTACCTTCTTTTTGGAAAAAAGATGTCGAAGCAAATATTTTTGAATGGTTTCCCACACTATATATTTTCTCTTTATATTCATTGTTATTATTAGATAAACTTGCTAAAACATAAATAGAATTAATATTTACTGGGCTTTCAATAATAAAGTCTTCAAAAACAAATGGTTTTGTAGATTTTTCACGACTGTTTTTTATAAGATAATTAAGTTCTTTAATATAATCTGATGCAAATAAAACAGTAGAACTAAAATCATCTTTGTTCTTCTTTATAGCATTAATTAAGAACCCAAAGTAGCCATTGTCGTTATTGATTATGCCATTATATCCTAAATTATAAAATTTGTTTTTGTTGCCATTATATACATTATTAAGCAAATGTGTGTTGATTTCTTTAAAATCACCTAATGCAAGATACTGAAATTGCTCTTCTTCTGCTAGCTGTAATGGCAAAGTGTTTGAAATTGTGGTTGTCTGCTTTGAAGTTACTTGCTCAATATTTATTAAGTTACCAGAATCTCTGCCACTCAAATCTATTTGAGCAAAACCATATAATTTCGGATTTAGATTATTATTACAATTTGAAAGCTCGGAGATTAGCGACCATAGTTGAAAAGCCTGCTCTAAAGAGAGGTCATAAGCTTTGGCTACGCGGAAGATTGTGTCGGTATATTCGTCATTGTCTTTGCGAAAACAAAAATGTTCGCGGGTTAAGGACAAATCAACCAATAATTCTTTAGTGTTTATGTCCTCAAAGGACTGATCTTGAAAATCTGATACTACATTGAAATTATTTAGCAAATCCCTAATTTTATTGTCTCTTGCAATAATTTCTGGAGTAGTATATTCTCCTACATTAAATTGCAAAACATCTCTTGTTGTTATATAACAAGAATTTAAGTTTGGATTTGTTTTACATTCAGGATCTGGCAGAGAATATTTAGATGTTATTTTTATTGGTTCTTTTTTAAATAAAATATTTCCTGTTATTGGCTTAACAGGATTTATAAACTCAGGAGTGAATTTTATCTTAAAATTTAGATTCTGTGATAATGTCTCTGTATTCCCAATAAACTTACAATTTATTTCTAATATCAAAGGATATTCTACCAAAATTTTATTATTTACTAAAATATCAAAAACACCATCTGGATTAGAAACACCTTTAGAATGCATAAAGTCAATTATCTTTTCTTTAGTGATTGGTAATAATATCTTGTCAAGTAAAATGTCTTTATTGTTAAAATTATCACTGCTTTTAAATGGCAAAGAATTATAATATTCTCTTAGTTTATTTATAGTATCCTTTTGAGAATTAAGAATGCTTTTTTTTAAAAAATAGACCTTTTTAAATTCTGCAGAAACAGCCAAAGACTCTGTATTTGGATTTATAACTTCAGGGGTTAATTCAGCAATATCACCAACAACAACATCTCTATACCTTATATTCTTTGTTATCATTTTTCCTTGGTCATTAATTGTGTATACAAAATAAACGGATTTAGGAACTTCGCTTTTTTTATAATACCTATTTAATATATCTCTAAATTCAGATTCGCTATAAATATCAGTAAATTGAATAGGGCTAGCAAATGTTTGATCTATAATTAATAACACAAACAATAAAAACAAAAAATATTGATATTTATGCTTCATCTTTTTTTCCTGCTTGTCCGTCTATTTTTTTTTGGTTTATTAAAGATTATCATTAGTATAATTAAAACAATTATAATAATTAACATAATTAAAAAAGCATTAATCTTCTGTGGTTTTTCAGAATCTTCAATTATCGGAACAGAAGAAGGTCGCTCATCTACAGGTGGTTGTTCCTCTATTATTTCACTATCTTCTTCTTGATTTGCATTTATTTCTTCTTGTCTATTTATTTCTATCAATTGGTTCATTATTCTTCTGTTTTCTTCTTCTGTTATTTCAGATAAAGCAAAATCTATTCTTTGAGTATATCTTTTCTCTTTAACTTTATCTAATATTTCTATGGTTAATTTATATCTTTCATACCCAGCGATTGTCGTGTTTAGAATCTTATATGGAAATGTGATGTTGTTATCTGTTAGAAGCACTATGTTGTCGCTTGTTTTGTCTGTTTCAGTAGTTATATTATATGTAAATTTATCATAGTTTATTTTATCAGAAAAAACAAAAATTTCTTCATCAAACCAAAAATCATAATTATCAGGTATAGAATTTTTACAATCTTCTGTATTACATAAATAAAAATCTCCAATATCTGTGTTTTCTGTTATATCTATCTGAAATTCTTTTTCTTCTATTAGGCTATCATTAGCACCCATAAACTTATAATTTATTTTTAAATTAGAGGAGATTTGGTTATCAAGATATACAGGAATTTCAGTTATTTCTTCTATTGTGTAATTATTATCTAAAAGGGTTTCAAAATCTGTATTTATTCTTATATTTATATATTCTATGTTAGGATTACTAATATCAGAAATACCAATATCTATTACTTCCCCATAATAAAACTCATTGTTATAATCTGTATTATAAGCATAGATATTAGAGGCTAAAAATACAAATATACCAAATAAAAACCACTTATTTTTCATTTTATCACTGAAATTATTAAAGAACAAAATATTTATAAATTATACAATTTCGCAATCTAAAGTAAATACCTTCTTTGGGCATGTTCCGTTTGTTAAAATTATGTCTGTTATTGTAGCAACATCTATACTTTGATGTTCTACTTCTCCTTTGACATATGTGAAATCTGTAGCTGTTGAAAGACTTGTTATTTCCCCCGAATCTATGACTTTTTCAAAGGCACCTGAAATAATAGTTTCATTTGCATGTATTGTTAAAACAAGATTAAATATCTTCAGATTAGAGTTATTTACAAAAACAAAATTTATTGTTTTTGTATCTGAATCAATATTACAAGAAGTAATTTTAAAGTTAGCATTAATACAAGAAAGATCGCTTGCTTGCTTTAGTTGGCCAGAAGTAACATCCATTTGCTCTTTAGAATAGTTTTTGCTCCAAGCAAAGAAGATAACAGATAAAATGACCACAACTACAATTATTAAAGATGTTACTAATATTGCAGATGCTCCTTTTTGATTCATTTATTTCTCCATTATTGTTTTGAAATTACTGAAATGTTGTTTGCAGGAATTGTAGCAAGAACATTACCTTTTCCACCAACTATATCAAAGTGAGAAATATTTGATTTTGAATAATATGTTAAAAATAATTCAGTATCAAATTGTATTGTAGATAATGCTTTACTATCTAACACATAAGGACTTGGTGCGGCATTGCTCATTTCTGAAGCAGTTGTACTTGGATCTGTTTGTATAAAATATTTTTCATTATTATCATAAACTAAAAATTTCATGCCTTCTTCTGTAGTGATATCAGAATTTAAAGTAATTGTAAGTTCTCCACTGATCCTATTATAATCTACAGAATTTCTACTTTCACTGCTATCATTTATAGTATACTCAAAAGAAGAAATTGTGCTATCTCCATAACCTGATTTTACACACCTTGCTATCACCCTTTGGGTATTTTCACTTGGAGATAATTTTATTGGTCCAGTATAAGGAGTATTAGGAAGGGGTGGCGTTGCTGAGGGACCTTGTGTAACAATATAATAAATATTTGCATCTTCACTAGAGCCTAATGTAATTTCTGTTGCGCCAGAATATGTTCCTGCTGGTGGTGTTGCAGTTGGAGGATTTAATTTATGTGTAACATTATAGACCCAGGTGTTTACATCGCTTGCTAAAAAACCCTCTGCACTAGCTATGGCTTTAAGGGTCATTGTTCTGTCTTCTGGAATTGTTATAGCACTAGAATAAACAGAGCTTGCTGTTGTTGGTGTAGACCCATCTATTGTATAGTAGATTGTTGTGCCATTTTCAGCAGAGAGAGTAACAGATTGTTCAACATAATATGTTCCAGAAGCAACACTTGCAGTTGGTGGCCAAAATGTATTAACTACAGTACATCCACTAATATCCAAAATCTCTTTTGGGCAGGTGCCATTTGTTAAAGTAATGTTATCTATTGTGTCTATATCTATTGCATGAAGTGTGCTTTGGTCTCCTCTTGTAAAATTGAAATCTGTGTCTGTTGATAGAAAAGCCATTTCTCCTGGATTAATATTGTCTTGAAAAACACCTGCTACACTAGTGTCTCCATTTATTGAAAGATTTAGATTAAATAATTTTAAATTAGAATTATTAATTATTGTTAATCTTATAGTTTTTGTTGTATTTAAGATAGTACAAGAATCAACAAAAAACTCTGCATTCAAACATTCTAAATCACTCGCAGATCTTAATTCTGCACTAATCTCATCCATTTTATTTTTGGAAGAGTTTTTTGCCCAAGCCAAAAACATTCCTGTCAGAATTACAGTTATAGCTATGATTATGGTAATTGTTATAATTTCAGAAACGCCTTTTCTTGTAAATTTCATATTATTACCTAATTTGATCTCTTTCTTTAAGCTCTCTCTTTAATATACCTTTTACAACTATATACAGATAAATTGTAGTTGTAAGATTTGTAATAAGTATTACTAAAAAAACAATAGACACAATCTTATTTGATAAAACAGGATCTAGCCCCATAGTTAAAAGACTTGTTGCCAAAACTGCTGCTGCAAGTCCTCTAGCATGAAGCGAACAAATAATCTTTTGATCATCTTTACTTAGTTGCCTAGAAAATAATAATTTAGTTGTTAAAAATCTTACTAAAAGCAAAACCAAAATAATGACTAGAGCAATTAATGTGGTTTCTAAGGTAATTATAGATAAATCAATAATCACACCCATGTACACAAAGAAAAAAGTCTTAATAAGCAAAGAAATTTCAGTTTGAAAATGTGCCATTGTTTTGTTTATGCTGTAGTCTTTCATATTAAATGCCTTTAATATTGTTGAAGAATTACCCAACACCAAACCAAACACCAAGGCACAGAAAGAACCATTGCCATTTAGATATTCTGTTGCAACATACAATATAAATAAAAAGGCCAAAGTCAAAAGATAATCAAATTGCTTTGCCTCTGTGTAATCTCTTAATACCTTTATCCAAATAAACCCACCGACTACCCCGATTACTGTAGCAATAGCAAATGCGGAAAATATCCCTTGTGCAATTTGGGTAGTACTAATTGTTTGGGTAATAATTAAGCCAGCAATAGTCATGGTAGCAACAACACAAAAAACATCAGTCACTGCAGATTCTAATGTTAATATGATTTGGGTCTTTGATGTTGCTGTTGATTTGCTTGCAAGTGGAATAACAATTGCAGAACTTGTGCCACCTATTATTGCACCAGTTAAAAAACCATAAAGCCAACTAAACCCAAAGATATAATGTAAAAGAACACCACTAATTCCTGCTGTTAACAAGAATACAATTAAAGTAAATAAAAACGAATTTTTAATCTCGTTTATTACGCTATTAAAATTTAACCATAAACCGCCATCAAATAATAAAATAATCAAAGCAACTGCTGAAAAAATAGGAGTAAAAGATTTCAATAATTCGATAATATTACTTGGTATCAAATGAAATACAGGCCCAAGAAGCATACCTACTATAATTAATATTAAAATATCAGAAATCTTTGTTTTCTTAAAAAAGATATTTCCAAAAAAGCCAAGAAGAAATATTCCTGAAATTAATAATAAAAAAAGCAAAGGATTGACCATTATTCCACCGAAATATATTAATTTTTAAATTTTTATAAGATATATATTAGTAAAATATTTTATAAACTTAACTAAAAATATATAATATAGAGGTTGGGAGAAAAATAAAACATGTTACGCAAAAAAAGAAACGGAAACTTTAACAAAAAGGTCATTTCACAAGTTACTCAATTGGTTAATGAAATGGCAAACAAAAAAAAAGGCTCTTTTTTTATAATTACTAAATCAGATATATCAAATAAATATGAACGACTATATCCAGATTTATTTTCAAAAAGAAAAATAAGTATTTTTAGAAAAGAAACACAAACTCTTTTGCTTGCTCTTCTGGAACTTGATGGTGCAATCGTTGTTGATAATTCAGGTATTATTATAGATTATGGAGTAAAGGTTAAAAAAACCAAAATCCTTTTGGGACACGGAACTAGACATTCTGCAGCAAGGGGAATTTCTAGTGTTCCAAATGTTATGTCAATAATCTCTTCAGAAGAAGATGGCAAAGTAAGAATCTTTAGAAGTGGAGAGATGGTAGCAGAGATAAATCCTAAAAGTGGGAAATCAAAAATGTTTTTTGAAAGAATAGGAGAACTATTTTCTAAACCTGAACTTCAAGTAGCTACTGCTGGAGGAGTTGCATCTATACTTTTAAAAATAAGTCCATGGATTGCAGGAATTGTGTTTACTGGCTCTTGGATAGTAACAAAATATGGGATTGTAAGTCTACAGGACTTTTTAAAAACAGGGCATCTTGTTGTTAAGAAACAAACAAAACAAATTAAAAAGAAAATAAATAAGAAAAAGAAAAAAACAAAAAAGAAATAAAATGAACAATACAAAAAAATTAACCAAAGGGATGTTTGTTTCTTTTAAAAAAGTTATTAAGAAATTGACTGTTGGCGCTGCAATTTCTTTATTGATTACTCTTTTAATTAGATTTATTGAAATTTCTTTTGGTTATGCTTGGGAAGAAGGGCTAACTTATCTTTTCTTATCTTATGGTTATCTTGTTGCAACAACTGCACAGTCTGTTTACATGGCTTTTAAAGGATATCTAAAAGAAGGGATCTTTTATATTATAGGGTGGGCATTAGGTTCTACAATATTATTTAGTTTTGGAGTGATTTCTTCAGAAACATTTTATGATTCTTTAATTATTCCATTAGTAGTGGTAATAATTAAGATACTATATATTCTATTGGTTAAAAAAAAGAAAAAAATAAGAGACTATCAAAAAACAAAGCCCTTATAATTAATTCTTACATATTTTTGTAGTTTTTTTTGATTAATCCCTAATTCTGCTAGTTCATTATAACCATATCCTGCCTTTATAAGTTGATCTGGACTATATCCTGCCTTATATAATTCTTTTGCAGAAAAGCCAAGTGGTCTTAATTCTCTTGCAGAATATCTAATTACTCTTAGTTGTCTAGCATCTAAACCTAATTTCCATACATCTTTTGCAGGATAGCCAGCATAGTAAAGTTCTCTAGGATAAAAGCCAACATCATGTAGCTCTTTTGCAGAATAACCTGCATCTCTTAAAGATGCTGCATCAAAGCCTGCGCCTCTAAGCTCTTTTGCAGAATATGCTTTTTTTAAGTCATAAGCACTATAACTTGCAGCTCTCATTTCTTTAGCTGTATAGCCAGCTTTAGCAAACTCTGTTACGTCGATATCAAGATCTGCAAGTTCTTTTGCTAAATATCCTGCATCTTTTATAACCTTTAGATCAAAGCCAGCAAAATAAAGCTCTCTTGCTGTAAAGCCAAGATTATGGAATTGATCTGCAGAATACCCGACACCAAGAAGCTCTTTAGCATCAAATTCTGCATCTCTTAAATCATACAAACTATAGCCTGCCAAATGAATCTCCAGAGCAGAAAAACCTGCTTTCTTTAATTCTTTTACTGAACAGCCTTTTGCTATAAATTCGCTTAACTCACAACCACAAATTTTTACTTCATATAATGGACAGCCAGCATCCATTAATTGTGCACAGGAAAGACCTGCTTGAGATAGTTCTCTAGTTGTAAATCCAGAATAATATAATTCTGCAGGAGAATAGCCAAACAACAGCAAGTCTTTAGCAGAATAATTAAGATATCTTAATTCTTCTAAACTAAATTCTTCTTTTTTCTCTTTTGCTGTCAAAAGATCTCTTAGTTCAAAAATCTCTATTAGTTTATAGCCAGCATCTTTTAGATCTCTTACAGAATAGCCAGCCCTATACATGTCTCTTGCAGAAATTCCCGCCTCTCTTAATTGCTTTAAGGTTACACCTAATGGCACTAAATCTTTTATTCTAAAACCTTCTCTTAGAAGATCAGTAACTGTTATTCCTTCATCAAATAGATCTTGAATATTTATTTTTTCTTTATCTATCAGGTCTAAAAGAGTATAACCAGCAAGTAATAATTCGTTAATGGTGTATGCCTTCTTTAAATCATCAAGAGTATAGCCAGCTTCTATTAGTTCTTTAGCATTATAGCCAGCAACTTTTAGTTTCTTGACTGGGACATTTAGTTTATATAGGTCTTTTGCAGGATATTGTGCATATGCGACAACATCTTCACTAAATTTGGCTTTTAATAAGTCTTTTGCAGAGTAGCCTATATCCTTTAGTTCTTTTGCTGAATAGCCTGCTCTTTTAAGCTCAGCCAAAGTGTATTTTGCTTTCTTTAAATCTTGAGCAGAAAAGCCTAAAGTAAAAAGATACTTAGAACTAAATTTCATTTTTTTAAGTCTTGTAGCTGTATATTTTGCTTTCTTTAGTCTTGTGTGGTTATAGCCTAATTGTAATAATTTCTTTGCAGACGTTTTTTTACTTAATAACTCAGAAAGCTTTAATGGTTTTTTCTTTTTCTTAACTATTTTGGATTTTTTAGGTTCTTTCTTTTTTTCTTCTTTAAAACCTAGAGCATTTAGTTCTGCATTAGTAAATCCTGCTTTTTTAAGATCATTATAAGTATATTTCATTCCTAAAAATATAGTGCGATTAGCTTTTACTTTTTGTAGATCTTTAGCATATCTGTGGATATTTATTTTTCTCTTTTTTAATAACGATACATCGATTGGTGAAATTATAAATCTTTTTGGAGAATTAAGTTGCTTATCTAGTTTTTCTAGAACTTCTTTTTTGGTTAGGCTTGCTGTTGCTTTTATTGGTTTGTTTTCTTTAGGTTTTGCTTGTTTTGGTTTTTTTGGCACATTAAGAGTAAAACCTAGTTTTTTTAATTCTGGGTTAGTAAATCCAGCATTCTTTAAATCTTTTATTGTGTATTTTAAACCTAAGTAAATGGTGTGATTAGCATTTACTTTTTGTAAATCTTTAGCATATCTACTAATGTTTATTTTTTTCTTCTTTAATAATGATATATCGATTGGTGAAATAATAAATTTAGTTGGAGAATTAAGTTGTTTATTTAGTTTATCAACTACTTCTTTTTTGGTTAAACTAACTGTTGCTTTTTTTATTTTTTTCATGTTTTTTAACTCCTAGAATTATTAACTGAATACAGTTATTTGTTATATATGTTATGTATGAAAAGCTTTATAATCTTTAGGCAAAAGAAAGCTTTATATACTCTTTTTTTTATAAATATATATAGTGAGCTTAATTTCAGCTCAAACCATTTCTATTACAAAAAAAATTAAGGAGGTATATAAATGGCGAAAAAGGAAACAAAGATAGGAGCCTATATATTCATTGCAGGAATTGTAATTGCAATAATTTCTGGAATATTAATGAATTTTATGGATCCAGTAATAATAACATCTGTGTTAATGATATTGGGTCTTATTGTAGGATTCTTAAATGTAACAGATAAAGAAGTTAAAGACTACTTACTTACAGCGGTATGTCTTGTAATTGTTACAGCTCTTGGAGGGGCATCAATACAAAATTTAATGATTATTGGGCCATACTTAGCAGGAGTTTTGCATTCAATTATGATATTTACCATACCTACTGCAATAGTAGTTGCATTAAAAGAAATAGTTTCTATAGCTAAAAACTAAAGAAATTTTTCTTTTTTCTTCTTTTTCTTCTTATTTTAAATAGATTTTTGCTATTTTTTTTAATCTACTAAATTTGAAAGAATAGTTAAATTTTGTCTAACAAATAGTATTTATTTTGGGATTATTAATCCGCCAATATATTCTTGTTTAAAAATTTCTTTTTTTTTTAAAAATATTTTTTCTATTCCTGAAAAATCAGTTATATTCCCTTTAATATTATTAGTATATTTATAATTTTCAAAACTATAGCTCTTTGGTCCCCTATATGGCGCCTTTGTGTTTACTTGAGCCAAAGCCAATTTTAGAAAACCAAATGTTTCTTTTGCAAAGTCAATATTTCCGTGATATTTCTTACTCATTCCTCCAGAATAAGCCATGGCCCACACTGGTTGTTTATTAAATCTTACAATCTCTTGACCAGGGGCAAAGAAAAAACCACAATAACTATCTCTATATTCCCAATTTCCTCTTTTATATTCTAATTCTTTAAAGTGTGGTCTTTGTGCTTTTACCTCTTTTGCATCAATATTTGCATATGTCTTTATTTTTGCCTCAACTAAAAATTCAGCAAGTTCTTTTAATTTTAAATTATTCATTTTTCCCTCTTATTCTACAGTTACTGATTTTGCAAGATTTCTTGGTTGATCAATAGGACAATTTTTTAAGTCAGCTATATAATAAGCTAAAAGTTGCATAGGAATAACATTAACAAAAGGCGTTAAATTTGTACAGATTGATGGAACAAAGATAACATGATTACATAATTTTTCTATCTCTTCATCTCCTTGAGTAGCTAACGCAATAATTCTTGCACCTCTTGCTTTTGCCTCATGTATGTTAGATAAAACTTTTTCATAGTTTAAATCACTGTTTGCAATAACCACTACTGGCAAGCCTTCATCAATTAAAGCAATGGGTCCGTGTTTCATCTCTGCTGCCGGATAGCCTTCTGCATGGATATAAGATATTTCTTTTAGTTTCAAAGCGCCCTCTAGGGCGATAGGGTAATTGATGCCTCGTCCAAGATATAGTGCGTTTTTACAGGTAAAATATTCTTTTGCAATTTCTTTTATTTTATTTTCATTATCTTTCTTTAACTCCCCTCTTACTATTTGTGGCAATTCCAAAAGGTTATTTATCAATTTTTTTGCGACACTGTCATCTATGCTTTCTATTATTCTTCCAATATAAAGTGTTAAAAGATTCAAACACACCAATTGGCTTGTAAATGCTTTTGTTGAAGCAACCCCTATCTCTGGCCCTGCTCTTATGTAAATTCCGCCATCACATTCTCTAGCAATAGTGGAACCAACAACATTAACAATACCTATTACCTTTGCTCCTTTTTTCTTTGCTTCCCTAACAGCTGCCAGGGTATCTGCAGTTTCTCCTGATTGGCTTATTGCAATAACCAAAGTATTATTGTCAATTATTGGGTTTCTGTATCTAAACTCAGAAGCATAATCCACTTCTACTGGTATTCTTAAGAAACCCTCCATAGAAAACTTAGCAACAAGGCCACAATGCCATGATGTGCCACAAGCAACAATAATTATTCTTTTAATATTTTTTATTTGCTCTGTAGTTAGGTTTATACCACCTAATTTAGCAGTATTATTTTCAAAATCAATTCTTCCTAATATTGCTTGCTTAATAGTTTCTGGTTGTTCATGTATTTCTTTTAACATAAAATGCTTATAGCCTTGTTTTTCTATCTCTTCTAGATTCATTTCTATCTCTGTGGTTTCTTTATCCAAAGTTATATTATCAAGAGAAGTAATCTCACAACCTCCATTAATACAAGCAATCTCGTTATCTTCTAAATAGATTACTTTTTTGGTGTGTTCAATTATTGCAGAAATATCGCTTGCAACAAAATATTCATCTTCTCCAATTCCAATAATTATTGGAGAACCACATCTTGCAACAATTAGTTCTTTACCTTGTTTATCCATAACCACAAGACCAAAACTTCCAACTACTTTTTTTAAGGTTTTTTGAACTGCTTTTTTTAAGTCTCCAGAATAGAACTTTTCAATTAAGTGTGCTAAAACTTCAGTGTCTGTTTCTGACTTGAAAACGTGACCTTCTTTTTCTAAAAATTTCTTTAAAGTTTCAAAGTTTTCAATTATGCCATTATGAACTAGAGCGATATTTCCTTTACAATCTGTTTGAGGATGGGCATTTACTACATTGGGCTCTCCATGTGTTGCCCATCTAGTGTGTGCAATTCCTATATTTGCCTGTGGGTTGTTTTTTTTAACTTCTTCTTCTAGATTTATTATCTTTCCTTTGGCTTTAATAATTTTAAGCTCTTTAGTCTTGTTATCAATGACAGCTAATCCACAAGAATCATAGCCTCTATATTCTAGTCTTTTAATTCCATTAATTAATATAGGAACACAATCTTTTTTTCCAAAATATGCACTTATACCACACATAATTATAAATTAAACAACGAAACAATTAAAAAGAGAAAAGAAATTAACAATATTTTGTATATTTACAACAACCACTAAAATCTTTAGATACTGAAATATAATTTTTACTACAATCTATATTATTTATATCAACACCGGTAATCCTTTGATACTGGAAAGGATACTTGAGTGTTCCTTTACTTAATTTATCTTCTAAATAATCATATTTTACTGATCCTGCAATTTTTTTACTACCTGAGGCGTGAATATATTTGTGTTTCCCAGATTCTACCCCAACATATATTGCAGCATGTCCAAAAATTCCTGCACTTTTTGTATTTAAAGACAAGAAATCTCCTGGTTTTAAATTATCCAAATCAGACTTATTTTTTATATTTCCAACAATCCCTTTTATATGTCCTTTGTTATTTTCTAAATAATCTGCAAATGCACAACCGCTACTAAACATCTGCAAACAACTTGCAGAATCATCTAAATATCCTAAATCTCTTAATACTACATATTTTAAACCAACACAATCAAAATCAGATTTTAATTTTCCTATTCCTTTAACAGTATATCCATTTCTTCCTTCCCATTTATATTTTCTGCCAAGATATTTTTCTGCTTGATTTAAAATTTTTAAACCAATTTGTGAATTTATGGTTGAATGATACATGGTTGGTTTATCTGATTGCTTTTCTTCCGTTATTGGCACAGGGTCTTCTTTTATTACTGGCGCTCTTGTGAATTTAATTGCATCAAAATCCCACCTATCTAAACAACTTTTTTGAACATTGCATTTTTTTCCTTTACAATAAAAATCAACTATTTTTTTATTTATTTTACATAAATTAAAAATAGAATGTTCTTTGTTATCTAGAACATAAAGATTTACATATGCTAAATTTATTAATTGGCTATCATCAGAGAACTGCATAAATATTAAAACAAACAGATTATTTTCTGTGCCTTTTTCTATATTAAATTCAAACAGATTTTGTGTACCAAAAATAAAATTTATCAAATCCCAATAGTCTATTTTAAAAGTATTATTTATTATATAATTTGATTGATTTGCATAATTTTTAAAAGAATGAGTTTTTGCAGATTCTTTAATATTGCTAGCAGGATTGTTTAAATAAAAATTATTAATTTCATCTAAAATATCATTTAGTTCAGTATCTATATCATATAGTTTTTCAGGAGTAGTAATTATTGCAAATATTGGCTGATCTTTATTAAACCCTGATAAATGAACTTGTATGGTTTTGGTTTTATTCTTGTAATCAATAATGTATGATTCTGGAGAATCTATTGTTTTTGCTTTATGCCAGACATTATCTATTTTATAAGATACATCTTTAATTTCTAATAAATTGTAGTTATACTGAGAATAAATAGTTTCGCTGGCATTAACTTGTTGCAATAAGAATAATAAAGAAAATAAAACAAAAATTATATTTCTTTTATTCATATTTTTTCCTTAAGAGAATGATGGTTTTTTATTTTATTTTCCTGCCCAAACATAGGTATCTGCAAGATATCTTGTTATGCTTGTTACATAACTATCGTGTCCATTCCATGTTTTTGCAACTTGTGCAAATGATTTGTTTTTATATATGTTTGGACTATTTGTTGTGCCTTTATCTAAATTTAAATAAAATGCCTCTATTCCTTGTTCAAGTGTTGGATAAGAACAATATTTAGAACCCACAACTTTTTTACCCCCACATCTACAAACCCTTGTAACTCCAGAAATATCATTATGAGATATCAATGTTTGAGTAACACTTCCTGAATTTTGGTTATATAAAGATTTTTCTGCTCTGAAAAATGCTAAAGAATATACAGGATCTACATTATATAATAAACCCAAATTGTAAAATGCTGGCGAAGCATCTTTTACTTTTTGTGGAATATTTAATGACGGTCTATTAAATACATTCTTTATTTGATCAACAGTTAAACTAGGATCATCGTCTGTTCCGTTACTTGTGCCTGGAAAGACAATACTGCTTTTTGTTCTTTTCCCAGCAAATTGTTGTTTATTAATACCTATTCCACCTTCTTGTCTTATTTTTGCTAATGTTTCTGGATTGGTTGTATAACAACCATCTGCTCCTTTTGCTAATGTGGTATCTTGACTTACTGGAGGTGTAGGTGTTGCTGGTGGAGTTTCTAAAGGTGGCTTAGGAGTTGCTGGTGGAGTTTCTAAAGGTGGCTTAGGCGATGTTGGTGCTACAGGTATTGCATCTACAGGTATTCCTGATACACCATCTAATTTACTTGGATCAAAGTCCCATCTATCTATACAACTTCCTGGAACTTTACAATCATATCCTTTACAATAGAAATTTACTATGTTTCTATTTATCTCACATAATTGATATATTGATTGAGCATTATAATCTAAATTATATAAATTTGTATATGTTAAATTAATTAATGAACCATCATCTGATAACTGCATAAATATTAAAACAAACTTGTCATTAACATTAGGAGCTATTGAAAACTTGAAAGTTTTATCAGAACCCATTGTATACTTCATAGCAGCAGGGCTTGTCGCTAGAGTATTAGAATTTACTGTAAAATTTGTTTGCAAAGTATAGTCTTTAAATTCTCCTGTTGATTTAATATTTGCCAAATAACCATATATCTTATCAGATTGATCAGGAGTTGCTATAATTGCATAAACAGGTCGAGTATAATTTAAGCTTGATAGATTTACACTTATTTCTTTTTTGTTATTTCTATAATCTATTAGGTATGCTTCTTGATCATTTACTTTTCTTGCCTTATATTGTGTAGCTGTAGTTGTGCTATAACTAATATCTGGGATTGAGGAATATACAGTGAAATCCAAGTTGACTTGTTGTGGAGCAACAGGTTCTACTTGCTCTTCTGTCGTATCCGACCCAACATCACTTGGAGCACTTGGCACATCATTTATGCTTGGTGGTTGTTGACCAATATCATTGCGATTTTTACAAATGTCATTTTTGAATTTTGTTATTTCCAACTCATCTATTTTTAAATTCAATAATAATTCTGCTGTATTTAATGGCGCACCATACAATTTTGCTTTTGCTATGCTTATATATATCTCTAATGCTCTTGTTTTGTTTTTTAGTTCAGAAAAGGTAATTTCCTCTATATTGCCTGTTTCTTTATAACATAACCTATAGGTGTAATCATCTACACAGTAATATAGAACTTTATTTTCTCCATTATATTTTATTTTTTTAGTTAAAGCAGACCATAATGGATCATAATCAGATTCTACAAAATTATCAGGACATTTATTTATCATTGAATCTTCATTTTTAATATTTAATGAAGCTACTTTATAACCAGCCTCTATGTTCGGTCCACTAAACATATTATTTTTAGTAAGAGTTAAAGTGACATCTTCTTTAAACCCATCTACTGTATCTGTTGTAGTATTTACTATTACTTTTCCTGTTGTTATAAGACCATCTAAAGGTAAAAAAGTAATTTTCAAAAATATTCTTGGAGCACTTGTATGTGAATGAACAGTTTCTTTAACTAAATTTTCAAATCCATTTCTCACAAAGTTCAAACCAGTTTTAAAAAATAAACCTATCTTTTTCAAAACATTATCATCAACTCTTTCATATCCTGAGTTGTCTGATGACATAGTTTGGGTCGCTTTATTTCCTATCCACCCAGTTTTTGAAGAAAAATTATCTGTTGAATATTTTGTTATATATAGTGCTACTCTATCATATTTAGACAGATCGTTTATTGATAATTGTGATATAATTCTGTCAGTTGAAATTTTAAAAGAAATATCATCTGATTGTGGTTCAGACAATACACCAAATAATGCAACAGTGTCAGAATCATTAAATAATTTACTGTTTTTACATGAACTTTGTAATGCTGTACTTCCATAGTTTAATATACAATAAGATTTGTTTTTAATTATGTTTTTAATAGTGCTTTTATCATACATTAAGTCAGACATCTTATTTGTTATTCTATTTTCACTATCTGTTTTGCTATTATAAAAAACTATTGCATAATAATGGACATCTTTAGTACATTCCCCTGTAATCCCAGAAATTAGATAATCACTATCTATACTGAGAGATTTTACCCTTAAACCAACTTCATTTGAATTCAAATTTTCGTAATCAACAACTGTTTTCCACATTTTTTCATTTTCACAAGCAAATAATGGATTAGCAATTAAAATTATTAACATTATTATAAGAAAAAATTTAAATCTATTGATATGCATAATATTTTTTGAATTCATTTTTATTCCTTCTTTTTTTAATTTGATTACCTTTTTTGATTTATTCTTTTTTAATTATCTTTTTTGATTTGATTACTTTCTTTTTTATCTAAATTAATTTCTTAACATTAATTGTTGTTATTGTGAGTTTTTGTAATATATTATAAGAATATAACCTTTATAAATATATCTAAATGGATTCGATAATTTGACTGGTTTTTAAAAGACTCCCTTTTTATTTACTTAAAAAGGATATTAAAACTTGTCGGTCAATAAATATATTATATCCATATATATGTTTTCTTGTTTTAAAACTTGCTAAGAGGTGAAACTACAATGATTGAAATTCTAAAATTTTCAGAATCTGGCATTCAAAGACTTAAAAAACCAAAAAAAGATGCATGGATAAATGTAGTTAACCCCGATGCCTACGAAATAAAGTACTTGGCAGAAATCTGGAAAATCAAAGAAGTAGATTATCAAGAGTTTAAAGATGATATTAATTCCTTACAAGATATGGAAGAAATACCATACATGGAGAAATACAAACGAGAATATTTTATAATTACTAGAACACCACACAAACTAAAATCAACAGACCCAGAAAGTAAATATAAATCTGCTGCTGAATATATTACAATACCTTTAGGAATAATGATTAATAAAGATTACATTATTACTATAAGCTTTAGAGAAAATGAAAATGTGGATATCTTAAAAACAAAGAAATTTAAACATGAAAAGGCAATGGTTCTTCTTAATCTGCTTTTGGTTTCCTCAAAAACATATATCAAATATCTAAAAGAAATAGATACAAAGATTAAAGCAATTGAAGAAAAGTTTGAAAGCGTTCAGAGAAACAAAGAAATTTCTGATCTTTTAGATCTTAAAAAATCACTTGTTTATTTTAATACTTCTTTGCAGAGCGATCAAATACTTCTAGAGAAGATCGAAAGAAATAAAGATTTTGTTAATTCAGAAGATGATAAAGATGTTATTGATGATGTAATTGATGAAAATAAACAAGCAATTGTAGTTACTGAAATATATAATAACATTATTGAAGATGCAACTAATCGTTTTAATTCTGTAATTTCTAATAATCTTAACAAAACCTTAAAATTACTGACTTCTATTACAGTTGTTATTACAATACCAACAGTAATTTCAAGCATCTACGGCATGAATGTTAGTTTGCCACTTGAACATCATAAATATGCTTTTATTATTATCATGGGATTAACTGTTATTCTTTCAACATTGTGTGTATTGATACTTTGGAAATATGATATGTTCTAAGTAACAAATATCAGATACTAGAAAAAGAAAAAATATTACCCTGTGTTTTTTGTTTTCTGGTTTTCACAGGGTAAAATATAATTTTATTGCCCTTTAAAAAGAACAACCATGTCTTTTTGCTTCTGGAATAGGTATATTGATAAGAAAAGAATAAACCCATAGAAAGCAAACAGAATTAAAGATATTAATCCTGCAACAGGCGCAGTAAATAAAAGAACAATTGATGGAATCACTCCTGCAATTACAAATAATACTGCAAAGATGTATAAAGGAATTAATACCATAATTCTTGCATAATTTTTATATTTTCCAAAACCGTATGCAACTATAAATGAATAAATTGCAAAAACTAGCATCATAATCCCCACAAAACCCATCGCTGGACCTGCAACGCTATTTGCTTCTCCCATTTCAGAAAACAAAGGGCTTGCTGATGTTAAAGAATTTAGCATTGTTGGCGCAATTAAAAATAATAGCCCAAAAATTGCAAAGATTGCTCCTGCCCCCCAATGGGAAAAAGAAACTATTTTTGCAATATATTGACTTAAAGATAACTCTCCTAGTTTTTTCATAAATTTCCCCCTTTTTATAATTTATATTAATTTAATGTAACTTTTAGTTTAAATAACTTTCTTTTTTCCAGAAACAAAGAATATTGTCTTCTTTTCGATTAGATTTGCAATTTCTAGTTTTTCGTTTTTTATGTTTTTGTAGCCAAGTAAAGAAACATTGTTTTCTTTAAACCAGCCTTTTACTTCTCTTAATGTGTGATAGCTTTCATGTGGCACAGCATAACGATCATAAAGAGTGGATTTTGGTGCTCTTATATTTTTGTTTATCTTGTAAACAAAATCAATTATTTTATCAGGGTCCTTGGAAACTAGATGATGAAGCAAAAACCTGTGTAAACGATATTTGGCTCTGGAGTGTTTGTGATATAAACCAATAATGATGATGCCGTTTTGCTTTAGCTGTCCAAGAATTAATGCAAATGCTTTTTTTGGATTTTCTGTATGATGAAGCACACCAAGAGAAACAATAATATCAAATTTTCCAAGATCAGAAAGATTATCTTTTAAAATGTCTTTTTCTTTAAAAACTATGTTTTTAACTTTGTCTTTATTTACCTTTTTTCTTGCCTCTTCAAGCTGACCCTTAGAAAAGTCAATAGCAACAACTTCTTTTGCTCCTGCTTTTGCAAAAAAAATAGATTTCTCACCAGTGCCACAACCTGCATCAAGTATTCTCTTGCCTTTCAGGTCTTTTTCTTTTAAACCAGCAATCCTTAATATACCTAATATTATTTTTTTGTTTGTTCTTTTCTGATTAGAAGTATATTGATTAGCCTTGGGATATTGGTATTTATTATAGAACTCTTTTATTTCTTGCATCTTTTCCCTATATTAAAAGAATAAAATAATTTAGATACTATCTCTTCTTTTTTCTAGCAATCTCCAAAATCTTTCTTTTATATAACTCATACTTTGGCTGTAGAGATAACAAATACCAACCAAATCCTAAACTCCCAAAATGCAAAAGAACATTTGTAGCATTCACATCAAATTTAGCACCTTTTTCTACATATGGTAAAATATTTGGATTGTGGGTTTCTATACTTTTTGTTAATCTATTTAATCCGTTTACAATTTCAGGATTATTACCAAATCTAGTAACAAATTCATCAACAGTTAAACGTGACAAAAATCTTAATTTTGCTGAATCGCTTACTTCTTGCATAGCCTTACTAACCTCTAATGTAAATTTATTATTTGTTCTTAAATTTTTTACTAAGTCTGCATATATTTTGTCAAGTTGTGCTTTTTCAGAAGGTCGTAGGTTTTTATAAACATATCTTAATTCCACATTATCGAATTTCTGATTAGAAATTTTCTCTCCATTCCAAAAAAACACCTCTCCAGGTCCAGCAGTTTTATTCAATTCAATTACTTTTCTTCTAATAACTTCTTCTAATCTTCCATAATTTGCCTTTTGTTTATTTAAAATTATATTTGCTCTTTTCGCATCCATCTCCACATATACAATTTTATTTTGTTTTTCATCCAAAAAATATACTTTTTTTTTATTATTTTTATTTCCAAAGGTTTTCAATCGTGAATTTTCCCTTGCATTTAACTCTGTAAGTCTTTTACTAACAGACTTAACTTCAGGGATAGTGTGGTGTTGTGCATTAGACAAATGCTTTTGTGTAAAATGAGGCTCTGTAACAGAACGCACGGTTTTATCTATTGGAGCTGCTGATGTTGCAAGTGCTCCGATAAATAAAGCTGCTGATGCGCCTTTTTTAATATTGCCTTTTGCTTTGTTAATTTTCCAACGCAAAGCTCTCATTCTAGCAGCTGTTCTTTTACTACTCATAGTTCCTGTTCTACCTGCAATTGTGCTACTATTTACATTTCCTGTTCTACCTGTCGCTATTCTTCCAGCACCACCTGTAGAAACTCTATTCATATTTCCTGCTTTGCGTGTAATAATCCCCCTGCCACCCACTACCTTGCCACCCATAGTTATTTTTGTTGGTGATTTTAGTCTATATCTTGGCATTGGTTTTGGTGGCATAATCATTTACCTCTTTTTTTGTTTTTATTTTTCTCCTATAATTCTTATATTATTTCTTCTTCCTTCTAGAATAGGCCTTAATTTGTCCCCACAGAGATAATAAACCTATGGCAGTTACTGAACCTGCACCAACTGCATTTATAGTGCCATCTATTCCAGATTCTCTCTGTACAAATTTCAGAACTTCTCTTGAATTTCTTGGGTTTTTTGGGTCTTCTTTATAGATTTCTAAACTTTTTATTACCTCATTTAATCCTCTTATAATTTTAGGATTATTACCAAATCTAGTAGCAAATTCTTCAACAGATAAACTAGCTAAATAATTTACTCTGGCAGTATCGTTTAGTTCCCCCATTTTAATAGCAACTTCGCCTGAAAATTTATCATTTGTTTTAACATCTTTTATAATTTCTTTGTATATACTATCTAGCTTAGCCTTTTCAGATGCATATAGTTTATCATATACATTTCTTAATTTTGCAACACCTAAATCAATCTTAGTAATTTCTTTTCCATCCCAAAAAAACACTTCTTCAGGTCTTGCTTTTTTATTTAATTCTGTTACTTTCTTTTCTACAACACCATCTATTCTTTTAGAATTGGCAATTTGTTTTTTCTCAATTTCCATTGCTTTTTTAGCATCCATTTCTACAACTATAATTTTATTTTGTTTTTCATCCAAATAATGTAGCTTTCTTTTAATATCTTTATTTTTACTTTTTTGTAATTTTTGTGAATATTCTCTTCTAGCTTTGGCATTTAACTCTCCAATTCTTTCACTTACTGACTTGATTTCAGTAAGATAATTGCCTTTTGCTAAAATTAAATTTCTATTAATGCTATGCGATCTTACTGCTGATTTCGCAGCCTTACCTACAAAATAAGGAGTAGTTGCTATTGTTCCGATAAGTGCTGCAGTTGCTACTTTTTTCCCAAATTTTGTGGGTCTCTTTATTTTATTACCTAATTTGGATCTTTGTTTTCCCAAATTTATTCTTTGTCTATATTTTGGTGGCATAATTATCTACCTTTTTTTTAATTTTCTACAATCTAAAAGTAAAAGAACAAAACACTTTATATTTGTTTTCTTTTTTAATCAGTATATGACCTTACAAAACAAGCAAGAAAAACTATCTTGGCTTCTTGAAAAATCAATTATAAGTCTTACTAAAGACAAATCCAAAAACTACGGTCTACTTTTTAGTGGAGGCATTGATTCTTGTCTTCTTGCTCTTCTTCTAAAAAAACAAAAAGTTAAGTTTACTTGCTTTTTTGCATATGTAAAAAACAATACTGAGCCTAAAGACTTGGCTTTTGCAAAAAAGGCAGCAAAAGAACTTAAATTAAAGCTTGAAATAGTTTCTATAGACAAAAAAGAAATACCTAACATTCTTCCAGAGATTATTAACATAACTGATAACACTAGTCCAGTTTCTGTAGGTGTTGCAATACCAATCTATCTCTCATGCAAAAAAGCCAAAGAGAAAAAAACAGATGTCTTGTTGTCTGGTCTTGGTGCTGATGAGCTATTTGCAGGATACAGCAGATTTACTATACAAAATCAAAAACAGGAAACCAAAAAATGCCTTGATAATATTCAAAAGGATAATTTAGATAGAGATAAAGCTATTGCAAAATATTTCAAATTAGCAATTAAACACCCATATCTTGATAAAGCAGTCATTGATTTTGCTTTGTCTTTGCCATCAAGCCTTTTGATTTCTTCAAAACAAAACAAAATAATTTTACGCGAAATTGCAGAAAGCCTAGGGCTCTCCAAAGAGCTTGTTAAAAGAAAAAAACTTGCATGCCAATATGGCAGTAATTCTGATAAGATACTAGAAAAGCTAGCAAAAGAAAAAAAATATAAAACAAAAACAGAATATCTTTCTTCTTTTAGAAAAGAAAAAGTAGGTGTGCTTTTCTCAGGTGGAAAAGACTCTAATCTTTCATTATGGCTTGCACAAAAGGCAGGAAAAGAAATTTCTTGTCTTCTCTCTATGATCCCTGAAAATGTAGATTCATATATGTTTCAAACACCAGAAGTTAATTTTCTCAAAATGCAGGCTTTTGCTTTAGATATGCCTCTACTAATTACAAAAACAAAAGGCGAAAAGGAAAAAGAACTTGTTGATCTTAAACAGGCAATTGTCTTTGCTAAAGCAAAGTTTGGATTAACAGGAATTGTTGCTGGAACCCTTTATAGTAATTATCAGAAAGACAGAATTGAAAAGATATGTAAAGAATTAGATTTAAATCTGATTACTCCTCTTTGGCATGTGAAAGAAGAAGAGGAGATAAGATTGCTTTTAGATAATGACTTTATGTTTGTTATATGTAAAATTGCAGCTTTTGGCTTTTCTGAAAAAATGCTAGGCAAAGTCATTGATTACAAAGATTTAGAGGAGCTTAAAAAACTAAACAAGAAATACCATACAAACATAGCTGGAGAAGGCGGAGAATATGAAACTTTAGTTCTTGATTCTCCTGTTTTTAAGAAAAGAATTTCAATAATTGAAAGCCAAAAAATAATGAAAAATGAATTTACAGGAAACCTAATAATTAAAAAGATAAAACTAGAAAAAAAATAAATTTATAAACTATTTGAGATTAATTTGATAGAATATGGCAGCAATTTTAGCACACATGCAATTGGTAAGGGATATTGTTAAAGAAAATCCAAAACTTTTCTCAAAATCTGATTTGAGATATCTATTACAGGGTGCTACTTATCCAGATGTCTATTATATTACTGGCCTTAGAAGCATAACTAAAAAACCAAATTTTAGTAAATTTGTGCATGAAACTATGGATGAGGATTATAGTTTTGCAAAATTAGTGCTGGAGAAAGCAAAAAACAAACCAGAAAAACTTTTTGCCATAGGCTTTATATCTCATTTTATTCTTGATAAACATATTCATGATTATATTAATAGTACTGAACTAGGGAATAATGTAAAACATCTGGTTTCAGAATATTATCTAGACACTAAATTTAAAAATCAAAAAATACCTACCCCAAGATATCCTTTAAAGCTGATTAGAACTTGTGTTAAAAAATATTATCCAAAAGATTATGATACATTTAAAAAAAGAATTAAATTATCAATAAACAGCTTAATTTTCTATGATTTAGTAAATAGATTTATAATTAAGAAAATAGTAAATGCTAGATACAGAAAAGAAAAATATAAAACAAAGCTATCTATTCTTAATGTTCCTTTTAAAATTGCAAGGCTATCTAAACATCAAAAATTAGGGTATGATTATAAAGCACTATTAAACCCTGATATTTCTATTAAAAAGAAACATACAGAAAAAATGTATAAAATATATCTAAAAGCAAAAGAAGAGTTTATAGATTTTGTAATTGATTATGAGCTTCATATCTCTGACTATACTTCTAAGCAAAAGAAAATTGTAGATTTCAAATAAGGAAAATGATTTTTTAGATTAGATGACTTTTATTGTAACAATTGTTTCTGTTTTATCATCTATGACATTATAATCGTTATTATGTTCTCCAACTCTTATTTTTATTTTTTTGGTTCCTGGGTATGTGCCTGCCACAGGAAAAATATGATATCTTAGTTCTTTTACTTGCCCTGGACCAAACTCTCCAATTCTTTTGTAGTCTGTATTTACAGGTTTAACAGAATTAAAACTTATGTCTTCATCTATAACTATATCAATACTTAGCAGTCTTTTATTCTGGCCATTTGTCAATTTTATATAAAATTCTAAAGGCTCTTTACTTTTAGAATCTAATCTATACGGGAAAGTTCTAGTATTTATTCCAATCATCTTTTTAAATCACCATTTATAATAATACAATAGACAAAAGAAATTATAAATGTTATCTTAAATTATTTTCTTTTATAAACATTATCTCTATGTTCAAAATCAAGAAATATAATGTGATTCTTTTCTTTTTTTACAGAAAATAACAGAACAAAATTGTTTCTTATATGCACTCTTTTTTTATCTGAATAATCATATTTTAAATTTTTATAATGTTCTATATTAATTTCATCAGAATTGATTATTTCTCTAATCTTTCTATATAACTCTTCTGCTAGCTTTTTATCTTTTTTATTAAGCTTTGCAATAATTTTCTTTAAATTGTCTGTAAATTCGAATGTAAATGTCATAAAATTCAATAGAATTATGAATTTACTACTTTATATGCTTTTTGAGGGTAGATGTCCAGTGCGAATTATTTATTAAAAAGCTTATCTAGTTCTTTTTTGCTCATTTTCTTTAGACCATATTTCTTTAGATGATCTGATTCTAGTTTGCTTATCTTTTCTAGATATTTTGAATCAATCTCTGGCTCAACTTCTGAAACACCATAGATTTCTACAAACTTATTTAGAGCTTCGCTTTTATCAGTTAAATTATATTTTGCCTTAATCACACCAAGCACTCTATTTGTATAATCTGTTAATTTCACTCTTGCGTGAATAAAATTATCTTGTGTATTTCGTGTGTATTCCATATGTATATTATATACACATCTATTTATATATCTTTTTATTTATTTGTTTGCTTTTGAATTGTTTGCTTATCTTTTCATATTCTAAATACCTTTTAATAAGTTCTATTTTTTTAAGATGTTTTTCTTTTTTATATTTATTATATGCAAATTTATAGCATTCTAGTAGGGCTAACAAAGAACTGATATTTACTTTGTGATTTTGTATTTTTATAGTGTCATAATCTTTATTTTTCAAAAATAAATAGGATTCTTTATTATATATTGGACTAATTCCTACAAATTCAACATCTGTTTCTGAAATAATTAAATTTAAATAATTTTTTTCTTTTTTTTCAGAAGGCACAATATATTCTGCAAATATTTTTTTTAATTTTGTAAAGTCTTTGTAATTTACAAAAAAATCAACATCTTTTGTTTCTTTAATAATTCCTTTAAGTAAAAGGGCAGTTCCGCCAGTTATAAAATAATCAATCTGATTTTTATCTAGTTCTTTTACTATCTTTAAAATTACTTGTTTTATCTTTGTGGTTGATAGTTTTGTTGATTTCATTTTTATTTTGCTCCGTATTTTTGAGTATCATCTATGATGTCTTTTTTCTTCCAATCTTCTACCCAATCTTCAACATTAAAACACATGTATTTACCATCTGCTGTTGAGCACACAACTCTTTTTAGTCCTGCATTTATTATCATCTTTTTACAAATAAAGCAAGGAAAAGCATCAACGAGTTTTTCTATACCTAGATGTGTTTTTTTGCCAAATATGTATATTGTTCCACCAACAATGGAAACTCCTTCTCTTGCTGCATTAATTATTGCGTTTTGCTCACCATGAACACTTACGCAAAGTTCATATTGCTGACCAGAAGGGATGTTTAATTTTCGTCTAAGACAATAACCTTTCTCAAAACAATCTTTTGTACCCCTTGGTGCACCTGCATAGCCTGTTGATTTTATAACATTGTCTTTAACAATAACTGAACCAATCATTGCTGATAAACAATTCCCTCTTAAAGAAACAACTTCTGCAATCTTTAAGAAATATTCATCCCATGATGGTTTGTTCCTGTTTTTTATTTGTATCTTTAAAAGCAAATCATCTACTTTCTTTTCTAAGTCTTCTAAAGTTCCATTATTGTCTATTGTAAATTCTGCTAAAACCTTACATTTTTCTAAATTTTGAGAATTTGGATCATTACTTGTGAGTTCTTTCTTTTCTGAAGCCATAAACTCATCAAAAGAAGATATCTGTTCTTTTTCTCTTAGTCTTTTTTTTGCTCGCTCATACCTTGTCATCGCCTCTGCATCTATAAACACCAAAGAAAATTTAGGAAGTTTCTTTAGTTCCTCAATTTCTCCAGATGTCCTAATTGATTCAACCACATAGTTTTTATCAAGACCTTCTCTTTTTATTCTATCAACTAGCCTTTTTGCAAGGACATTTGGCCCAAACTTTTCTCTAAGCTCATTGCCTACCTTTTGAAGGTTTTCTCTTGTTAGCTCTATATTGTTTTTTCTGCATTCTTCTCTAATCTCATCAGAACAAGAATAAACAATAAATCCTTTTTGTTTTAAGATATCAGAAACTGCCCCTTTTCCACAAGCTAAAAAACCAGTTATGCCTATTATCATTTTTTCACATCCTTAATGTATTGAAGATATTGGATCGTCATAATAATCTTTTAAATTATTTCCAATATTTGGTGTTTTCTTCTTTATTTCCTCTACACAATAATGCACAAACAATCTATATGAGAAATGAGCATGTTCTGTTGTTCTTGTTTTTGAAACATGATCCATCTCTCTAGCATTTATTGTATACAATATCTTTGCATTAGTTCCAAGTGGACAAACACATTGGCAAAATTCTTTACTAAATCCATTTTTAAGAAGTTTAATCCACAAGCCATATGCTTTATTTAAACCAGAGATATATTCTCCTTCTGCATCTTTTGGCAAAAAAATAGGAATTGCAAATCCATATTCTGGAGAAATAAAACTACTAATCCATGTTAGCATCCTGTTTCTATGAAGATCTCTCCATGCTCCAAAGTCAATAATTCCTTCAAAATTATAATTTGCAAGTTCTGTTGCTCTGTGTGGGCGATAGCCTGTACAATCATATTCAAAGGCTTGTTTTATATATTTGTCTATTTTCTCTTGTGTTAATTTCTGAGAATTAAGATAAACTTCTTCGTTTTTATATTCTACGGTGTGTCCATTATCAAGAAGATAGTTATAAACTAATAGCTTATCTGAATTATCTGTGTGTCCAATAATCTTAACTTGGCTTTCTATATTTTCAAAAATAAGATCATCTATTTTTATGTTTTTTTTATTGCCAAAAATCAAAGGAGTGATAGTGTTTGATGTGTTTTTTATTTCTTCTCTTTTTTTATCAAATATACATGTGCTTTTTTCAAGAAGTGTTGGATAGACTTTTTCAAGTTTTTTTTGCATTTCTTCTCCAATCTCATTAAATTCCTTAATATTACTTGTAAAAAGATCAACAATTAAGGATCTAAAAACTTGAGAATTTGTAGTCATTGCAAAATTAGTATATGCACTTGCAGGTAGAATATATCTTGCAGAATCAAAGGCTTTCTTTTTTATTAGTTTTTCTTCTACAACAATGTTTCTTTTTGAAAATTCATTTTTTATTTCATTTATTATTTTTGGAAGAATCTTGGAATACACTTCAAAAAGATAATCCATTGTCTCAATATATTCTTTTTTCAGTTCAGGCTTGCCATCAAGTTCCTTAGGAATAATATAGCACGGTTTAGAAAAGTCCTGATATCTTGTTGATTTTTCCAAGTATGCTGCAAGTCTTTTATTTTCACAATATTTGTTTGTTGCAATCATGCTTGTGTTCTCAAAACAAAGAGTAACATTACCATGTTGTTCAATAGAATGGTGAGCAACACCAAGAGTAATGCTTTTATGAAAGTTACCTATCTTTTCTCTGTTAAATCCTTCTTCATTTAATATTTCTCTAACAATCTGCTCAAAAGACTTTGCACTTTGGCTAAGTCTTGCAACAGTTCTACAATGAGCTTCTGCAAAGTTTTCTGTTGAAATAGAACAAGGGATATTTTCTTTTTCTATAACTTCATAAACTATATCATCTAACAATTTTATTTTTCTTTTAAATTCATCCATATTTTTCACCTGTTTTTTAATTATCTATATATTATCTATTGGATATTCTTTTAACATCTCTATAATTTTGCCTTTTAGATTTGATTTTAGTTTTTGGTTTTCTGGCTCACAGATTACTTGGTTAATATAGTCTGCTATTACTTTTATTTGCTGTTCTTTAAAACCACGAGTTGTTATTGCTGGCGTTCCTATCCTGATACCAGATGTTATAAATGGCTTTTGCGGGTCTTTTGGTATTGCATTTTTATTAATTGAAATATTTATTTCTTCTAATACCTCTTGAGCAACCTTTCCAGTAATGTTTTTGTTTCTGAGGTCTACAAGGATTAGATGATTATCTGTTCCATCTGTTACTAGCTTAAAACCGTATTTTTGAAGCTCTTCTGCCAGAGTTTTTGAATTCCTAAGAACCTGCTCTTGATAAATTTTAAAATCTGGTCTTAAGGCCTCTTCAAAACAAATTGCCTTTCCTGCAATTATGTGCTCTAATGGACCGCCTTGAAAACCAGGAAAATTATTTTTGCTAATTTTACCACCAATTTCCTCATTGTCTGTTAAAATTAGTCCACCTCTTGGGCCTCTTAAGGTCTTGTGAGTAGTTGATGTTACGATATCTGCATAAGGCAAAGGCGATTCGTGAAGCTTTGTTGCGACAAGACCAGCAATGTGTGCCATGTCTGCCATAAGATATGCACCAACAGAATCTGAAATTTCTCTAAATCTTTCAAAATCAATCTTACGAGGATAAGCAGAAGCACCACAAACTATCATTTTTGGTTTTTTGGTCCTTGCAAGTCTTTCAATCTCGTCATAATCAAGAAAGCCATTGTCATCTGTTCCATAGCTATAGCTTTCAAAAAGTCTTCCTGAAAAATTTAGTTTAAAGCCATGTGTCAAATGCCCTCCACTATCAAGAGACATTCCTAATATATTGTCTCCTTTTTCAAGAAGAGAAAAATAAGCAATAAGGTTTGCACTTGATCCAGAATGAGGCTGAACATTAGAATATTTACAATTAAAAAGCTCTTTTGCTTTCTCTCTGGCATAGTCTTCTATCTCATCAACTACCTCACAACCAGAATAATATCTTTTACCAGGATAGCCCTCTGCATATTTGTTTGTAAGAACAGAGCCACATGCTTCTCTTATCTCTTTAGAACAAATATTTTCTGAAGCAATCATCTCTACTGTTTCTTGCTGTCTATTTTTTTCTTTTTTTATAAGCTCTAAAATTGTTGTCATGATAAATCTTATTTAAGTATTTCATCAAGCTTTTCATACATTTTTTTCCTGACTTTCTCTTTTGAATCATAAATATTAAATCTATAGATTACTGGCAAATACCCTGAACTATTTAGCCTACAGCCCTCTTGATAAAGCTTGTCAAGCCAAACACCAGCATATCTTTTGTTAACAAACAATTGATAATCTGAATTTAGTTCATGATCATCAAGTATTCTTCCATTACTTCTTTCTTCTTTTAATTTAAGATATTTTTCTTTTTTCCAGGATATCGGCCCACAAACCACAAACAAATGTGTTGGAGGAAACCCAAAGGCTACTTTATGACCTGGAAGAGAAAGATATTCTTTTAGTTTTATTCCTTTCTGGTTGTTTTTCTTATCATAAACTTGATAACAAGCAGATTCTTCGCTTCTGCTTCTAATAATTATTTTATTATTGTCTCTTAAAATTTTTCTTATTCTATAAAACTCGTCAATTCTGTATGCCTGATGAACAAGAGCTGCAGAATACCCATCAATTGTTTCTTTAAAATCAAATAGGCTTCTATTCTGCTCAATTACCCTGTTTACTTGCCCAGCTCCTCTTCTTGTTGGTTCTTCAATTATCCAGACATCTGCTGAGTTAGGGTCTATATATGTTGTTATCTTATTTTTTTTAAAAGACGCAACCAAAAGATCAGATGACTTTTTATAACCAGAAAGAAGAGAATAAATCTCTAGAAGAAGATTATTTTTTTCATCTTTTGAAAAGTTATCAGAATCTAGAAACTCCTTTAAAGACATAAAATTCTTATTGTATTTCTCAAAAACTTCTGCATGAAACAACAAGTCCATTTCTGTTCCGCGAATATCTCTTATTATTTTGCCTTTTTCTTTAAAATAATTTATAAAATCAGAAATTTGTGTGCTTGTTCCAGACATGTCAGGACCGCAAATAACAATATCTAAGAATTTCGTGTTGTTCATTTCAGATCACAAAATATAATAACTAGTAAAATGTTTATAAATTGTTTCTATAAATAATTATGTATAGACAAAAAATACTGATTTATATGAATATCTTGCTTATTTGTTCAAAAACCGATCTTGCAGCCATTAATTTCTTTGAAACTCTAACCACACCAAACTTTGGATTTGAAAAATTAGAAGATAATCTTTGGGTTTTGGATAGAAAAAACAAAATATTTCTGGCTTTGACTGAAAAAACACACCTATATATGAGTGACAAAGATATTTTAGAAATCGAAAAAAAAGCAAACATTATATTTGAACAGATTATCTTTCTTTCTAGGCACTCCACACTTGGAGATCAAAAACCTCGTTCAATTACTGCTCATTCAGTAGGCAACTGGGGAAAAGCAGAGCTTGGTGGTCTTGATGAAAAGCTTGTAAAAACAGATGCAATTTTGATTCGCTCTTTGCTTTTGGATTTACATAATAACAAGCCAAAAACACTAGAATATGAAATTAAGCAAGAAGCAACACATCACGGACCATATCTTGAAAAAAGCACAATATTTTTAGAGATTGGATCAAATGAAAAGGCCTGGCAAGACAAAACAGCATCTGTGTTTGTTTCTAAAGAATTAATTAAAATAATTTCTGAATATGATAAAGAAAAAATAAAACAAGAAAATAACTGGATAGAAGTGGTTGGCTTTGGTGGTTCACATTATTGTACAAGATTCAATCACTTGACTTTAAATTCTAAAAACAAATATTGCTTTGGACATGTTATTCCTGATTATGCATTAAAGCAAATTACAGATAAGCAAAAACTAAAAGAGCTATTGAAACTTGCAAAAATAAAAAGCAATTCTTTTTTGGTTTTAGATGACAAGCTAAAAGAAATTACTTTTTAGAAATCTTCTTTGGTTTTTCTTTTGTTTTCTTAAGATATACTGTTTCTATTTTTGTTTTTAATTTCTGATGTATGGCAAATATTGTCTGAATATTAATGTTCTTAGAATAGTATGTTTTATCTTTAAGTAAATCTTCAAATAGTTTAAAGAATAAATTTTTGTCTTTTGTTCTATTATAGTATATGGCCTCGGCAGAAAGATCATAAGCCATTTGATAAAGTAACGGATATGTGCCACCTTTAAGCAATGCTTTTGTTGCTAAATCTAATGATTTAATTTCTTTGTCTAAAATCTTTTGTAATTTAATATCTATTACTTTGTCTAAATTTGAATTTTGTGTTTTGAGATTATCAATAAAATAATGATTGTATATTAATTCTTTATTGTTGTTTGCAATATTAAAAATAGTACATCCATTATTCAATTTAAATATTAAGCTTAATGAGGGTGTGTTTGATTTATAAAATTCAAATTTTTCTAAATCTAGATTGTAAAAATAACTAAAAGCAATTAAGTGCCTTGCAAGCCACATTTTATTCTTAAAATACAGTATTTTCTTAAATTCTGACAATGGCCCTGAAGGGTATGTGTAATTATCCAGATTTTCCTTTTCATATTTACTTTCAAAATCTGTAAGTATCACTTTGTTTATTGATTCTTTATTGTGTTTTTGAAATTGTTCAAAAGAAAAGAACTGATGAGTTACGAATTGTATTTTCACTCCTTTGTTTTTTACTTCATTAATGATTATTTTCCCTGAGTATATTATAGGTTCAAGATTTAATAGGCAAAGATCTTTATATTCTCCAATTGTTGCTAAAATTAATTTTATTGAATCTATTCCTACCAGATCAGAAATAACCAAGTCACAATTGCTTGCTTTTAGAAATTGATTATATTGTGTGTAATCATAAAAACACCTAATATTTAATTCTTCAATTATTTGCTCAGCACCATCTTTTGTCGGGAAAAAAACAATATCTGGCCTTATTTCTTTAATTTGTTTTTTAAAAAAATCTAGTTTTTTCTCATCACTACACATTAGACCAGATATTTTATATTTGCTTGGATATTTAGAGAAAAATACTATTGCCTCTTGTGATTTCTTTCTTTGACTTGCAAGCACTAAAATTCGTTTTATCATAATTATATATTAGAAGAAAAATCTTTTAAAAAAGTTGTTTTTGTGATTTTTAAAAAAATAGAAATGAAAGTAAAAAAAGCAAAAATTAAAATCATCCTTTTTTACTTTCTAGTTGATTAATTTATTTCTTCTTTTTTGCTGCAGGTTTCTTTGCTGCTGCTTTCTTTTTCTTTGCTGCCATTTTCTTTCCCCCCTTTTAATGTTAATATTAAAATTATCTATTTATATATGGAATAGATTTATAAACCTAATTATTTTGGGTTGTCCAAGATTTAAAGAGTGTTTTTGAATTGATTTTTCACAGGGGTTGCTGAAAGAATAGATGTTTGGCTTAACAGGAGTTAGTGAAAAACAAATAGTCCAAGAAATTGTGTGTTGTCCAAGAAATAGTGAATAATTGAAAATCCGTTGTTTAGAAAAAATTAAAATAAAATAAAATTTTTCTAGGATAAAGCAAAGCTTTAATCCACTAGAAAAATAAAATATTTTTCTGCATCTTAAAGTCAAAAATGACTTTAATCCATAAGAAAAATAAAATATTTCTCTGCATCTTAAAGTCAAAAATGACTTTAATCCATGAAAAACTCTGCAGGCTTTGGCTCTGGTTCTAAGCCTTTTCTTGTTCTTATCTCTGTTATGGTTGAGTTAAGAATTGATTTTGGTATCTTTTCATAACCTGCATATTCAGCTGTCCAGATTGCCCTACCTTGAGTTTCTCCTCTCATATCTTGACTTAATCCTATCAATGACTTAACAGGAATTATTCCAATAATGATACAAGAGTCGCCTTCCATATCTATTTTTTCTATCTGTGCTCTTCTACTAGACAAAACCCTGTTTACTGCGCCCATGAAATCTTGAGGAACAGAAACTGAAAGCTTTTGCTTTGGCTCAAACAATGTATAGTCTGCTGAAAGAATACAAGCCCAAATTGCTCTTGTAATTGCAGGAAGAACTTGAGCAGGACCTCTGTGTATTGCATCTTCGTGAAGAGTTGCATCTTCTAGATTAACAATAATTCCAGAAACCTTTTCTTTTGCAACAGGCCCTTCTTTTGTTGCATCCATAAAAGCATCAATTATAAGTTCTCTAGTTTCGAAAAGATTTTGAATACCTTTTGTCCTATTAATCAAGATACAGTTATTATGCACTGCCCAGATATTTTTAGATTCGTCTTTTGTAAACCCTGCATCTACAAGTTTATTTTGTATTTCAACATCCTTATTAATTCTGATTCTGCCATCAAATCTCATTGCTTTAATCTTTGCTAGCATCTCTGGTTCAATTGGCTCAACAGAAATTTTAAACTTGTTATGCTTGTTTGGAGATTTTCCTTCTACTGTTAATGATTCCTTTTGTATTGTTTCATAATATAAAACAATTGGAGGACTTACAGTTATTGGAATATTATTATCTTTCTCAATCTTATATTGAGTTATTTCCAAGTGAAGCTCTCCCATACCAGAAATTAAGTGTTCTCCAGTTTCTTGATTTAGTTCAGCTCTAATATTTGGATCTTCCTTTGTTATGTTATGAACAACTTCAATTAATTTTGGAAGATCTTTACTATTCTTCGCTTCAATTGAAACTGTCATTACTGGTTCAACATCAGACATAAAGCTTTCAAATGTTTTTATTTCTTTATTTGATAATGTTTGGCCAGCATAAACTTCTTTCATACCTATAACACAAACAATATTACCAGCAACAACTTCATCTAATATTACTCTTTCAGGACCTAAGTATATACCTACTTGCTGAACTTTTGCTGTTTTATCTGTGCCGACAACATTCAAATCCATCCCTTTTTTTATTGTCCCCATATACACTCTTCCAGATGCAACGTCTCCAGCATGCTTATCAAGAACAACATCTGTAACCATCATTGCAATATTTTCTTCTGAGTGATTACATTCAGCCATTGCTTTTCCTTCTACAGATTCCATATCTCCACCCCAAATTATTGGAATTCTATATTTTTGTGATTGAA
>ERZ795061.87-NODE-87-length-86843-cov-10.739307_pt1 | contig 86843 bp, 77 predicted proteins | sample MGYA00375145_ERZ795061 | MGnify/ENA primary metagenome ERZ795061 (study PRJEB30190, sample SAMN05720144) | anaerobic digester metagenome | isolation source: active sludge of municipal wastewater-treating anaerobic digesters | place: USA | collected 2014-12-22 ... | reverse complement strand
TCGCCCCCGCGTGAGCGGGGGAGAGGGCAGGGTGAGGGGGCAACGTGGGGCGAGGTAAGGACGAAGCCAATACCTTTGGCCCCTCACCCCGGCCCTCAGGTCGATACACTTCCGCGCTTGCCCCCTCGCCCCCGCGTGAGCGGGGGAGAGGGCAGGGTGAGGGGGCAACGTGGGGCGAGGCGAGGACGAAGCCAATACCTTTGGCCCCTCACCCCGGCCCTCTCCCCGCTCCGCGGGGCGAGGGAGAAGATGCCCTCGGCAGGATCGTCGGTGTGGCGGTGGGCGCGGACCTTCGGGCTGCGAGGGTTGGGAGGCCTACGTCTCCGCCCATTGCGGGCTGGCGCGCAGGACGCCGCTGCCACCGGAGGCCTTGACCTTGTAGAGGGCAGCGTCGGCCCGGGCGATGAGCTCGGCCGCCTCCTCACCGTCCTCGGGGTAGCAGGCGACACCGGCGGAGGCCCCGAGCACAGCCGAGACGTCGGCCCGCGAGAGGTCGGCCATGGCCTCGAGGACAGCGATGACGAACCGGCGCGTCGCTGCCAAGGCGCCCTCCGGGTCGGTGGCCGGGATGAGAAGGCAGAACTCGTCGCCGCCCCAGCGAGCGACCACGTCGGAGGCGCGGGCTCGCCCACGCAGCGCTGCCGCCACCGCCCGCAGCACGGTGTCGCCCGAGAGGTGGCCGCACCGGTCGTTGTAGGTCTTGAAGTTGTCGAGGTCCATCATGATGATGGCCAGCGGCTGTTGGTTGCGGCGCGACAGCGAAAGGTAGCGGTCGAGCTCGATCTCGAGCCCCCGTCGGTTGACGAGCCCGGTGAGCGGATCGGTGTTGGCGATGGCTGCGAACCGCCGGCTCGACTCCTCGAGCTCGCGCGTCCGCTCCCGCACCTGGCGGTCGAGGTCCGAGGCCAGACGCGTGAGCGCCGCCTGGGAGGCTTCGAGCTGCTCGGCCATCCGGTTCACCCTCCGGCCCAGGCGGGCCAGCTCCTCGGGGCCGCGGGCTTCGTGCCGGGTGCCGAGCTCACCGCGGCCGAGCGCCGCCACGGTGTCGCCCAGCTCGTCGAGCGGACGCACCAGGCTTTCCGCCCCAATCGTGGCGAGCACCATACAGAAGCCGACCAGACCGACGAGCAGGAGCAGTGCCACGGTGTGGAAGCGGCGGTTGGCGGCCACCAAGGGCTCGCGGTTGAGCACCAGCCAGAGGCCCCCGGCAATCTCCCCCCTGGCCACCAGGGGCTGGAAGTGGGCCAACGCCGGAAACCCCCGCAGCTCGAGCATGACCACCCGGGCGTCGTCGCCTGGCCACACCGTCAGCCGGCTTTCCTTGCGCAGCCAGCCCGGCGCCGTGGCGATCACGGTGCGCTGGGCATTGAGCACCACCACGCCCAGGATCTGGCCACGCGACACGAGCCCCCCCAGCGTGGCCTCGATCTGTGCCCGGTCCCGCGCCACCACCAGCTCGCCCACCAGCTCGCCGACCACGTCGCTCACCAGCGCCGCCTGTTGGGCGAGGGCGGCGGATGCCTCGCCCCGGCGGATCGCCTCGAACACCACCAGCACCACCACGAAGAGCAGCACGGCGGCGCCGATGGCCAGCATGACGATGCGGTTGCGCAGGCCCTGCCAGAGCTTCATTGCGGGCGCATGGTAGCGCACCTCCCACCTTCCCGGCTGACAACCGACGGCTCTCGCCTCGCAGCTTTTTGGCTTCCGGTTCACAGCCACGGCCCCTCCGTCCCTGAAGCTGCGGCGCACGCCGGAGATGGCGGGTGCTCCCGCCACCCGCGCTCCGGACCTGGGGACGCTCGGCCGCACCCTGCGAGGGCTGGCGTCAATCGTGGGAGAATGCGTGTATGCACGAGTTCATCCACCCCCTTGCCGGCCGCTACGCCTCGCCCTCCATGAAACGGCTGTTCTCTCCCGCCAGACGCATCGGCTTGTGGCGGTGTCTGTGGCTCGAGCTCCTGCGAGCCGAGCGGGAGCTCGGTGTCGGCATTCCGGAGGAGGCGATCGGCCAGCTCGCCGCGTGCCTCGAACCCTCCGATGCGGAGCTCCGACGCGCGGCTGAAATCGAGCGAGAGACGCGCCACGAGGTGATGGCGCACATTCGGGCCCTGGCCGAGGTGGCACCGGCCGCCGGCCCCTGGCTGCACCTGGGCGCGACTTCCTGCTTTCTCACCGACAACGCGGATCTCGTCATCCTCCGGGAAGCCTGCCGGCTGCTGCTCGGACGGGCTGCCGCCACGGTGGCGGCGCTGGCGGCGTTCGCCCGCCGTCACGCCTCCCTCCCTTGCCTGGGGCACACCCACTTCCAGCCTGCCCAGCCGACCACGGTGGGCAAGCGGGCGTGTCTGTGGCTGTGGGATCTTCTGGCCGACCTCGAGCGCCTCGAAGTGGAGGCAGGACGGCTGCTGCTGCGGGGAGCCAAGGGTGCGACCGGCACCCAGGCGTCGTTTCTCCAGCTTTTGGGGAGCCACGAGCGCGTGCAGGAGCTCGACGCGCGAATCGCCGCCGCGTTTGGCTTCCCGGGGACGTACCCGGTGACCGGCCAGACGGCGCCGCGCAAGCCCGAGCACTACCTGCTTTCGTGCCTTTCGGGCCTGGCCCAGTCAGCGACCCGTTTTGCCACCGATGTGCGGCTGCTCATGCGGCTGAAGGAGCTCGACGAGCCGGCCGAGAGCACCCAGGTCGGGTCTTCGGCCATGCCGTACAAGCGTAACCCCATGCGGTGCGAACGGATGAGCGCGCTGGCTCGGTATCTCGTGAACCTGGCGCCCAACGCTGCCTGGACCGCGGCTTCGCAGTGGCTCGAGCGCACCCTCGATGACTCCGCCAACCGCCGGCTCGTGCTTCCCGAGGCGTTCTTGTGCGCCGATGCGATTCTGCTCCTGTGGCGTTCGGTGGCTTCCGGGCTGCAGGTCTACCCCGCCGTGATCCGCCGCAACCTCGACGATGAGCTGCCGTTTCTCGCCCTGGAGGAGATCCTGCTCGCGGCCACGGCGGCCGGCGGCGACCGCCAGCAGCTCCACGAGCGGCTGCGCGGTTTGTCGCGCGAGGCGGCGCGCAGCATCAAGGAAGACGGCGCCCCCAACCCGTTGCTGTCGCTGGTCGCCGCCGACCCGCAGCTCGGGCTGTCTGCCTCCGACCTCGGGCGGCTTTTGGACCCCAGCCGTTTCGTGGGGCGGGCCCCCGAGCAGGTCGAGGCGTACCTCGAGGGCTGGGTCGAGCCCTGGCTGGCCGCGCACCCGCCGGTGGCGGAGGACGAGCGTGCTCCGGAGATCTGAGCGGCGGCAGTTGGTCCCGACTGCTGGTTGGGTCGCCGTCGCGCTGCTCGCGGCCTGCACTTCGATCCGGCCCCCGGCTGCCGGCAGCGATGAGGAGGGTCTCGCGTCGTGGTATGGGGAGCCCTACCACGGCCGTCCCACCGCCTCGGGTCGGATCTTCGACCAACGTGAGCTGACCGCAGCTCACCGGACGCTGCCGTTCGGCACCCGGGTCGTGGTCACGCGCCTGGACAACGGGCGTGCCGTCGAGGTGGTGGTCAACGACCGCGGCCCGTTCGTCGCCGGCCGCATCATCGACCTGTCGCGAGCGGCGGCGGCGGAGCTGCAGCTGATCGGTGTGGGGGTCGCCCGGGTGCGGGTGTCGGTGTTGGTGCTGGGCGACGGCATGCTCGACGCACCGTGTTGGGAGGTCCAGGTGGGCGCATTCGCGCGCCCTGAAAACCTGAGACGAGCCAGAGAGACACTTGTCAATCTCGGTTATCGCGTGCGTCTGCTACCGGCCTCGGGGGGCCTCACGCGGGTGCGTGTGGAGGCTTTGCGAGGCCGCCAAGAGGCCGAGGCGACGGCCCGCCGGTTGGCCGCGGATTACCCCGGAGCGGTCGCTGTGCCGTGTCTGCCGGACGCGAGTAACTGAGCGTGCCCGGAACCAGCCGTCCACTGTGTCGGATGCTTTGTTCGGGATCCCGAATGAATACGGCCATGCTCGCCCTGGGGGCCGTCGCGTTTGGTGGCACGGTGATTGCTTTTTGTGAATCGGTGGTACTATCTCGTTCGCCGTCCCGAGCTGGTGGGCGAGAAAGGCCGGAAAGGAGGGCACGCCAAGCCTGGCCAACAGCATGTCGTACACGCGTGCTTCTGCCAAGGATTGCCGGGTGGACCCGGCGTCACCACAGCAAAAGGAGGAAAGGATGAAGCGTTTTGCAGTTCTTGCGTTGTTGATGGGTTTGGTCGCGTTGCCGCTGCTCGCGCAAAACCCCACCGGCACCCTCTCCGGCCGTGTAACCGACGGCAAGGAGTCGCTGCCCGGCGTGACCGTGACCGTCACGTCCCCCAGCCTGCAGGGCTCGCGCGTCGCCGTGACCTCGGCGGACGGCGATTACATCTTCAAGTTCCTGCCGCCTGGCGAGTACCGGGTCAAGTTCGAGCTCTCGGGTTTCCAGACCCAGGAGACCTCGACCAAGATCTCGGCGGCGGTGTCGAGCAAGATCGACGCCGTCCTGCCGATGGCGCAGGTTGCCGAAGAGGTGACGGTCACCGGCAGCTACGAGACCATCTCCTCGACGTCCCAGGCGTCGACCACCTATGAGAAGTCACTGGTCGACAAGCTGCCTCTGGGCCGCGACATCAACAACTACGTGTCGATGGCTCCTGGCGTCACCGCCGGCGTCAACGGGGCGCAGATCTCGGGCGCGCAGTCGTATGAGAACCTGTACCTGGTGAACGGCGTGGTCGTCAACGAGAACATCCGTGGCCAGGCCACCAACGTGTTCATCGAGGACGCCATCCAGGAGACCACCACCTCCACCGCGAGCGTATCGGCGGAGTACGGCCGGTTCGCCGGCGGCGTGGTGAACACCATCACCAAGTCGGGCGGCAACGAGGTCTCGGGATCGTTCCGCACCACCGCCAACAACCCCACCTGGACCGAGGAGACGAAGTACGGGAACGCTCGGACCAACAAGACCACGTATATCTACGAGGCGACCCTGGGCGGGTTCTTCATCAAGGACCGTCTGTGGTACTTCGGTGCCGGTCGGCTGTTCGACCAGAAGTTCGATGGTCAGACGGCGATCACCAACATCCCGTTCGCCCGCGGCTCCAAGGACACGCGGTACGAGGTCAAGGCCACCGCGGCCATCACCCCGAACCACCGTGTCGTCGGGTCGTACATCAAGCGCGACCAGGACGACTCGGGGTACTACTTCACGCCGATCCCGGTCATGGATCTCGCCTCCGTCTACGACCGTCAGGTGCCCAACCACCTGTTCGCCTACAACTACAACGGCGTGATCACCGACAACTTCTTCGTCGAGGCGCAGTACTCCAAGCGCCGCATCACCTGGTACAACTCGGGCGGCACCGACATGACCATTCCGGGTGGCACGGTGGTGTTCGACAACGGCCAGTACGGCTACTCGTACAACGCCCCGATCTTCTGCGGCATCTGCGGCGAGGAGCGGCGGGACAACAACGACTACCTGGCCAAGGGGTCGTGGTTCTTGTCGACTGCCAACCTGGGGTCGCACGACCTCGTTTTCGGGTACGACCAGTTCACCGACATCCGCAAGGCCAACAACTACCAGTCGGGCTCGAACTTCAACCTCTACTCCGACGACACCTTGGTCGGCCCCGCCAACCAGCTCTACCCGGTCATCCTCCCCGAGTCGAGCTCCTACTGGGAGTACTACCCGATCCTCAACCTCTCCAAGGGAACCGATTTCAAGACCAAGTCCATCTTCATCAACGACAAGTGGCGCCTGAACAACAACTTCAGCTTCAATATCGGGCTCCGTTACGACAAGAACGACGGCAAAAACGCTGACCACAACAAGGTTGCCGACGACTCCAAGATCTCCCCGCGCCTGGCCGTGACCTACGACCCGACCGGCGAGGGCTCCTGGATCTTCAACGCCGGCTACGCCAAGTACGTGATGTCGATCGCCAACGGCGTCGGCGACTCCACCTCCTCCGGCGGCCAGCCGGCGTGGTTCCTTTACGAGTACAGCGGCGAGCCGATCAACGATACCTGCAACCCAGCCACGGGCGCCGGCTGCCTGCAGAGCCCGGCCGTCATCCAGAAGGTGTACGCCTGGTGGCAGGGCTTGGGTGGGTGGAAGGACGACAACCCGTCGCTGGTAGGTGTCGACATCCCCGGCGGCTCGACCCAGATCCGCAAGAGCCTGGTGTCGCCGTCGGCCGACGAGTTCACCCTCGGCCTGTCCAAGCGGCTCGGCAACAACGCCATGGTCCGCGTGGACTACGTGCACCGCGACTTCTCCGACTTCTACACCACCCGTGTCGACAGCACCACCGGCCAGATCGAGACCCCCAACGGCCTGTTCGACCTCAAGCTGGTCGAGAACCACGATAAGGGCCTCGAGCGGACGTACGACTCGCTGCAGACCCAGTTCACCTGGCGCGTCACCGACCGCCTGAGCGCCGGCGGCTCCTACACCTGGTCCAAGCTGTACGGCAACGTGATCGGTGAGACCACCGGTTCGGGCGCTGTGTCGCTGGGCGTCTTCGAGTACCCGGAGTTCAAGGCCTTCAAGCAGTACAACCCCAAGGGCCTGCTTGCCTCCGACGCCACCCACCGGGCGCGCCTGTACGCCGTGTACGACGTCCTCAACGGCAAGCACAACCGCCTGTCCGTGTCGCTCATGCAGAACTTCTTCTCCGGCACCCCCTACGGCGCCGCCGCGGCGATCCGCATCCAGCCGTACGTGTCGCAGGCCGTGATGAACCAGTACCTCACCCCGCCGAGCACCGTCAACTACTGGTTTACCGCGCGTGACAAGTGGCGGACGCCGAACATCACCCGCACCGACATCTCCATCACCTACGCCTTCGCCTTCAACGCTGTGGGCAAGGAGATCCAGCTCTTCATCACGCCGGCCGTGACCAACGTGTTCAATGAGCAGGAGCTCCAGACCTTCAACACCACGGTCTACACCAGCAACAACGCTGGCCGTGGGCTCACCGCTTTCAACCCCTTCACCACCAAGCCGGTCGAGTGCACGCAGAAGAACGCCTCGGGCACCGTGTGCACCCAGGCGGGCGCCAACTGGATGAAGGGACCGCTGTGGGGCAAGCCGACCCTGCCGGCCCACTACCAGACGCCGCGCTCGTTCACGGTGTCGGCCGGCTTCCGCTTCTAGCTCGTTCTGACGCTGTTTCTCGGGCCCCGGTCCGCGGACCGGGGCCCTTTCTTTGGGTGCGCCCAACATGCTCATCCCGAACCGCCGGATGCGGATCCGCGTGTCCGGTGGTGTGGGAGGGGAGCGGCGGTCACCACCCGCCGCCCCCTATCCCGATCGGTGCACGGTGGCACCGCGGGATACCGGGGTGGGTGGAGGTGGCCAGGCCGGGAGCAGGGCCGTGTGAGCGGCGCCGGGAAGAGCGCGCGACTCTCGACGCTCGACTGGAGGGGTGGGACGGGGCAGGTACAATACCGGCATGGCCGAGCTGCGATGGACAGAAGGCGATGCCAGCCGCAAGGTACGGCTCGAGAGCACCCCGGTCGGGATCGGCCGTGCCTCGGACAACCAGATCGTGCTCAAGGACTTCTCGGTGTCGCGCCACCACGCGCGGGTGGAGCCGCGCGGCGAGGCGTGGTGGATCGTCGACCTCGGCTCCACCAACGGGGTCAAGGTCAACGGCACCTACGCGGCGGAGGCGCTGCTCGCCGACGGCGACCAGCTCCTGGTGGGCAACTTCACGATCTCATTCCACCGCACCGAGTCGTTCCAGAACCTGGGCGTGAGCTCGTCCACGTTCCTGCGCTCGCTCGAGGAGTTTCGGGAGGACTTCCGGCTCGAGCGCGAGCCGGTGCGGCGACACACCACGGGGGTTACGGCCCGCGAGCGGGTGCTCGAGGCGCTGGCCCAGGTGGCGCGCACCCTACTCGAGGTAGAGGAGCTCGAGCCGGTGCTCGACAAGGTGATGGAAGCGGTGTTCGAGCAGCTCCCCGCCGACCGCGCGTTTATCCTGCTGTTCACACCCGACGGCAACGCCGAGCTACGGATGGCGCGCTCACGCGGCGGCCATCAGCTCGCCGAGGCGCCCGTGTCGCAGACCATCCTCGATCTCGTGAGCCGTCAGAAGGTCGCGGTGTTGACGTCCGACGCCCAGGCGGACGAGCGGTTCGCGGCTGGGATGTCGGTTCGCCTGCACCAGATTCGCTCCGCCATGTGCGCGCCGTTGTGGCACCGCGACTCGGTGATTGGGGTCCTGTTCGTGGACACGCCGCTCGCCATCGGTTGCTTCACCGCCGAGCATCTCGATCTCCTCACCGCCCTCGCCAACTACTCCGCGGTGGCGATCGACCGGGCGCGCCTCAACGACTCGATCCGCGAGGAAAAGCGCATCCGCGAGCGGCTCGAGCGCTACCACTCGCCGGCCGTGGTCGAAGCCATCGTGGAGCGCAAGGCACCGGCCGCCGAGGGCGAGCGCCACGAGACCCGCGAGGTCTCGGTCCTGTTCGCCGATATCGTTGGCTTCACGAGCCGCTGCCAGATCATGGATCCACCCGATGTCGCCCGCTTTTTGGGGGAGTTCTTCACCCTCGCCTCGGACGCTGTGTTCGAGTTCGGTGGCACCCTCGACAAGTTCATCGGCGACGCGGTGATGGCGTTTTTCGGTGCGCCGCTGCAGCAGGGTGACCACGCCGAGCGCGCGGTGCGAGCGGCGCTCGCCATGCTCGAGCGCCTCGCGCACTGGAACCGCGAGCGTGCGCAGGCTGGGCACGAGGTGGTAGAGGTGCGGATCGCCATCAACTCCGGGCTCGTCGTCGTGGGCGACATCGGCTCGGCCACCCGCGTCGATTACACCGTTCTCGGCAACACCGTGAACGTCGCCGCCCGACTCGAGGAGATGGTGGCCAAGCCCGGGCAGGTCGTGGTCGGGCCGGCTACCCAGCGGGCGGTCGGCCATCTGTTCCCCACCGAGCACCTGGGCAACATCCAGCTCCGTGGCCTGCAGGGTAAGCTTTCGGTGTTCAGGGTGCTCACCGAGGAGCTGGGCGGGCCGGACGCGTGAGCGTGCCGCCGCTCACTTTCGTCACCTCGAGCCCGCACAAGCGCAGGGAGGCCCAGCAGATTCTGGGTTTTCGCCTGACCACCCGGCGCCTTCACCTGAATGAGATCCAGGGGCTCGACCTGGCAACGGTGGCTCGCCACAAAGCCTCGGAGGCGGCGAGACTGCTGGGGCGGCCGGTGCTGGTGGAGGACACAGCGTTGGAGCTGCACGCCGTGGGAGGGTTCCCCGGTCCCCTCATCCGCTGGCTGCTGGAGGCGGCGGGTCCGCAGGCGCTGCCGCGGCTGCTCGCTGGCTTCACCGACCGGGGCGCCACGGCCCGCTGCATCGCCGTGGTCCGGGCCGGCGATTTCGAGTGGGTCGGGAGCGGGATGGTCGAGGGTGTCATCGTCGACGCCGCACGGGGGGTGGAGGGGTTCGGTTGGGACGTCGTGTTCGCTCCGGTTTGGGGAGGCGGGAGGACCTACGCGGAGATGCCGGCGGCGGAGAAAAACGCTCGCTCCCATCGCTTTCTCGCCCTCGACGCACTGCGCCGGCAGCTCGTCGAGGCTCGTCTGAGCTGGCTCAGCCCAGCTTGAGTGCCGGCCGGCGCGGCACGAGGAGCCGGCCGCTGCCGGCCGCCGCCGCGTCCTCTCGGAGCCGGGTCCACAAGCGCTCGACAGCGGTTGCGAGCGCATCGCGGCCCCCGTGGTTGACGATGACGTAGTCGGCCACCGCTTCCCGCTCTGCCTCCCCGAGCTGGGCGGCGACCACCCGCTCCAGCACCTCGGGATCCCAGCCCGCCGCCCTCGCCCGTTGACGGCGCAGCTCGAGCGGGGCCGAGACGACGACGAGCCGGTCGTAGTCTCGCCACGCCCCGGTCTCGACCAGCAGCGCCGCCTCGACGACCGCCACCTCGCTCGCCGGGTGAGTAGCGCAAAGACCCTCCAGCCACGTTGCGATCAGCGAACGCACGGCGGGGTGGACGAGCGCCTCGAGCCAGCGCCGTGCCTCGGCGTCGGCCAGCACCACGGCGCCCAGCGCCCGGCGGTCGACGCCGCCGTCCCGAGCCAGCACTCCTGGCCCGAAGCGTCCGGCAATCGCCCGCGTGCACGGCGTGTCGGGCCCGTACAGCTCGGCGACCAGGACGTCGGCGTCCCGTACGGCGGCTCCCCGAGCGGCGAGCAGCGCCGCCACCGTGCTCTTGCCGCTCGCCACACCCCCGGAAAGCCCGACCCTCAGCACGGCAGGTCACGTCGGCGACAGGCCGCGCGCACGGTGTTGAGCAGCAAGCCGGCGATGGTGAGCGGCCCGATTCCACCGGGTACCGGTGTGATCGCACCGGCCACCGCCCCCGCGGCGGCGAAGTCGACGTCCCCGACCAGCGTGTAGCCGCGTTTGGCGAGCTGCGCCGCACGTGCTGGGTCACCGGGGAAGAGCCGCGCGACGAGCTGCGGGTCCTCGACCCGGTTGACGCCGACGTCGATCACCACCGCTCCGGGCTTGATGTAGTCGCCGCCGATGAGCGCTGGTTTGCCTACCGCTGCCACGAGCACATCGGCCTGGCGGCAGACGGCCGGCAGGTCGCGGGTCCGCGAGTGGCAAACGGTCACCGTGGCGTGGCGGTGCAGCAACAGCGCCGCCATCGGCTTGCCGACGATCTCCGAGCGCCCGACGACCACGGCCTGGGCGCCAGCGAGCGCCACGCCGCTGGCATCGAGCAGCTCCATGACCCCGCCGGGCGTGCACGGCACGAACGCCGGCCGGCCCTGCTGCAGCAGGCCGACGTTGAAGGGGTGAAAGCCGTCCACGTCCTTGCTGGGGTCGATGAGGTCGAGGAAACGGCGGCCGTCGAGAGGCGCCGGCAAGGGGAGCTGAAGGAGGATTCCATCCACGTCCGAGTCGGCGTTGAGGGCCGCGATGAGGGCCGCGAGCTCGTCGCCGCTCGTCGTGGCGGGCAGCGCGTGAGTCGTCGACCGGACCCCGACCTCCTGGCATGCCCGGGCCTTCGCGCCCACGTATACCCGCGACGCCGGGTCCTCTCCGACGAGGATCACCTCGAGGCGGGGCGATACTCCCTTCGCCACCAGCTCCTGTGCTCGGACCGCCACCCTGGCCCGCAGCTCAGCGGCCACCGCCGCTCCGTCCAGTACCCGCGCCATCACCATGTCCCTCCCTTGGGCAAAAACCTCACCTGCTCCTCCCCAACGACTCGCGGCACCAGGTCGAAGAGCACCACCCGGCGCGTCATCTCCAGCTCACGCTCGGCGGCCCGGCGCCCCGGCTCGCACTCGCTCAAGGGTCTCGGCTCACCGTCCGGGAAGGCGAAGCAAGCCCCCTCCGGTGGGATCTGCAGACCCCTGGCCACGAACAGCCGGTCGCCTTGCACCGCCGACCCGCTGTTGAGCACCACCCATGACGGTGCGTCGGACAGCAGTGAGCGCCCTGCGAAGCAAGGTGGGCGTGGGAGCCCCAGTAGGTCCAGCAGTGTCGGGGCGATATCTACCTGCCCACCGACGACTGCCCGGTCCCCCGCCAGCCGGTCCCCCGGCAGGTGCACGAGGAACGGCACCTTCCGCAACCGCACCTCGATCGACGGTTCCCACCTCGGCACCCCGAGGAGGGTCAGCACTTGCTGGTCGATCGCGACCCCGGACTCGTGGTCGCCGTGCAGAGCCAGCACCGTGCTCTCCCACAACCCCTGGTGCTTCAGCTCCCGCACCAGAGTTGCCAGTGCCGTGTCGAAGTAGTGCATGGAGTGTAGATAGTTGCCGAGCGGGGTCTCGGCGGCAGCGCCGACGTCGAGGACCTTGTGGCGGTCGGGGAACTGGTCGAACGGGTGGTGCAGGCCAAGGGTGATGAGGTAGGCGAAAAACGGCCTGGAAAGGTGCGGGAACCGGGCCGCGACCTTGCGGAAAAACGGCTCGTCGGCGAGCCCCCAGCCGATCACCTCGCCGCCGCCCAGCTCGCGCTTGAACAGCATCTGCTCGAAGCCGTAGCGTGGGTGCAACACCGCCCGGTTCCAGAACCCCCGCTCGAACGGATGCGCCGAGAGAGTGGTGTACCCGTTGGCTCGCAGCACCGAGGGCAGGGCGAGGAAGCGGTTGTGGGGACGCCGGAACGAGACCGCCCCGCGGTCGAGAGCGAGCAGCGAGTTGAGGGTGATGAACTCGCCGTCGGAGCTGCGCCCCTGGCCGCTCTGGTCGAACAGGTTGGGAAAGTACAGCGACTCCCGCCGCAGGCGGTTGAGGAACGGGGTGACCTCCTGCCCGTTGATCGAGGCGCCGACCACCCACGCCTGGAACGACTCGACCTGCACCTGCACGAGATTGGCTCCCCGCGCCGCACCTCCGGGAGGTGGGGCTGGGGGACGGTTGCGCAGATACGCCACCGCCTCGGCGAGTGCCGCCTCGTCCGGCCGTCGCACCTGAAGTCGTTCGCGGGTCGTGCGGGCAAGGTCGAAGAGGTGGGCGTTGAGCATCCCCCATCGGCCGACCAGCATCGCCTGGGAGAAGAGCTGGTCAGCGAGAGCTGGGTCGTGCAATCCCTGCCAGAGCGTTCGGCTAGCCGGGGTCGCGCCGGTTGAGCACGCGACGAGGAGGGCGCAGGTGACGACGCGCTGCCGCCGACGGTTCATAGTGGGGCGCCGCGGCCAGGCGGCCGCCAGCCCGATCCCGGTCACGCCGACCGTCAGGAGCCACCAGTCGAGCGGCCGCAGCAACGCCAGGACCGACCCCTCGATCTGCCCCACCTGACCGACAGCCGAGGCCGCGACGGCGGGGACGATGCTGCCGAAAAACCGCAGGTAGGCGAGGTCGGCAAGCCCGAGGAGGGTCCAAAACGTGGCCATCGCGCCGGCGCCGAGCATGCGCCATCTGGCAGGCAGCACGAGCAACGGGAGTGCCAGCAGCGTCGCCGAGGACGCCACCAGCCCCCCAGCCCCCTGCCAGAGCTGACAGCGTGCGAGCTCGGAGAAGCTCACGGCCACGATCGCCAGCGCGACGACGTTCCAGACTACTGGCACCACTCCCTCGAGCGGCCAACCGCCCGGCTGCAACCACCCCGGGCGCCGCCGCGCCGCCAGCGCTGCCATGGCCGAGGCTGCGGCCAGGCCGACCAGCATGACGATGCTGCGCCGCACGACCAGAACGTGGGTTCGTACCGCTGGGCCGCCAGGCGGTGGCCCGTACCACGCGACCTGCTCCCGCACCATGTCCCACTCGAGACGCCAGAGCCCGCTCGACGGGGGGCTTTGGACCCTCACCTCCAACCTCGCCGTTTGTCCCGGCCTGACCGGGCCGGGCAGCGAGGTGCGGATCCCGTCGCGGACCGCGAGCGAGCCGTCGGCCCGCACCCAGTGATAGGAGACGTGGTCCCCCGAGCTCTCCGACCACTCTTGGCGGCTGGGGTTGTGGAGGACGAGGCGTGCCCGGTGGGTGGTGTCGGTCCACATCACCGCCGGTGTGTCGTGGCGGAGTACCTCCCACCCGAGGTAGCGGGCCGCCCCCTGCGCATCCGCGCGGCCCGCCCCTGGGCAGAGGAAGGCGGCCACGACGAGCAGGGGGGAGATTCGACTCACGATCGACGATGGTACCACCGGCCCGCTGGACGGGTGGTTGGCTGGGAAGCACTAGTGGGCCGGGAAGGCCACACTGCAGCCGGATCGGAGCACGAGCTGGCAGCGGCATCGGCGCTGGTCCAGCAACGCCGGTCAGCGGCTCACCGAGGAGATCCGCCGTCGCTCGCAGGCCATCGGCATCCCTCCAACCGCGCGGTGGCCCTTCTCCTCACCGAGGCCGTCGTTGGGCAGCGGCACGACGAGCGGGCCGCGGTGCGTGTGCCTCCGGTATCATGCGGCGATGGACATCGCGCTCGCGGTCGTTGTCGTCGGCTGTGCGCTCGCTGGTCTGTGGGGGGCGCTGCGCCTGGTCACGGGGCTTGCAGCCGCCGTGGCCGCCGTCGCGGCCGGGCGTTGGGTCGCCCCGGCCGCCGCCACGCTCGCCAGTGGGGGGACGCCTCCGAGCTCCGGGGTGCGCGTCGTTGCCGTCGTGGTCTGTGCCCTCATCGCTGCGGTAGTCGTGTGGGTGGCCGCCCGAGGGCTGCACAAGGCGCTGCAAGCGCTGCGTCTGGGGTGGTTGGACCGGCTCGCTGGAATGGTGGTGGCGGGAGGACTCGCAGCGTTGGTGCTGGGCGTGCTCCTGGCCCTCGCCGCGGTGGGCGGACACCCGGTCAGCTCGCCGTTCGCCACCTTCTTGTCGAGCGCCGGCCAGACGCTGCTGGCTGTTCACACCCTGCCGGCCAGCAAAGCGAGCCCGAGCAGCAGCCCTGCGATGCCCACGAGCAAGGGCCAGCAGCCGATCTGAGGTGCGAGCTGGCGCCGGATTTCGGCGTCCAGCAACCGCTTCAACGTGGCGATCTGCTCGTCGTGGTCGGCGCTCACGATCGCAGCATACCGCGCCATCGGCCCGTCGGTGCGTGGCGCCACGAGCCCGCGCCTTGACGGGCGGCGGCAGAGAGACGACAATACGGGAATCCCACCACGCCACTGCCCCGAAGGGGGAGATCATGGTGACTCGTGTGTACTCAGCGGTGCCCCGAGGTGTCGAGGCGCTGCGCGTCCAGGTCGAGGTTGCCGCCCGCTACGGCTCCGGTGATCTGGCGGTGGTCGGGTTGCCGGACGCGGCGGTCCGGGAGGCGCGGGAGCGGGTGTTGGCGGCGATCCGGCACCTGGGCGCCGACATGACCGGTCGCGCCATCATCGTCAACCTCTCGCCGGCCGAGGAGCGCAAGGAAGGCGCGCTCCTCGACCTGGCGATGGCATGCGGGGTGCTGGCAGCGTGCGGCCACTCGCCGGTGGTTCCCCCGGACCTCTGGTTGCTCGGGGAGCTGGCGCTCGACGGCGTGTTGCGCCCGGTGCGTGGGGTGCTGCCAATCGTCGAGGCGGCAACCGAGGCCGGCGCCTCGGTGCTCCTGCCGGTCGAGAACTTGGCCGAAGCCAGGGTCGTCGCCGGCGCGCGGTTGCTGCCAGCGTGCAGCCTCGCGGAGGGGGTGGCGTTCCTGCGTGGGGAGCGGGAGATTCCCCCGGTGAGGGGGGGCAACGGCGGCCCTTCCGCCGCGCCGCCAGAGGGACCCGACCTCGCCGAGGTGAGCGGGCAACCTCAGGCAAAGCGCGCCCTCGAGATCGCCGCCGCCGGCGGGCATCACCTCCTGCTCATGGGGCCGCCGGGTGCCGGCAAGACGATGCTGGCCCAACGGCTGCCGGGAATCCTACCGCCCCTCGAGGAGGGGGAGGCGCTCGCCACCACCAAGGTCTACTCGGTGGCCCAGCGGGTGCCACGCCCGGCTGGTCTCATCGCCCACCGGCCGTTCCGGGCGCCGCACCACACGATCTCGGCGGCCGGGCTGGTGGGCGGAGGGTCGACGCCGCGGCCCGGCGAGGTTTCGCTGGCGCACAACGGGGTGCTCTTCCTCGACGAGATCACCGAGTTCCGGCGAGACGTGCTCGAGGTGCTGCGCCAGCCGCTGGAGAGCGGTGAGGTGGTGATCGCTCGGGCCGTCGGCTCTCTGCGCTTCCCCGCCCGGTTCCAGCTCGTCGCCGCCTCCAACCCCTGCCCGTGCGGACATCTCGGCGATCCCCGACGCGAGTGCCGGTGCACGCCGCCGCAGATCCAGCGCTACCGCGCCCGGCTTTCCGGACCGCTGTTGGATCGCATCGACCTCCAGCTCGAGGTGCCGGCGGTGGGTTTCGGGGAGCTGATGGGCCACGGGTGTGGGGAGAGCTCGGGCACGGTTCGCGCCAGGGTCGTGGCGGCGCGAGCCCGCCAGCTCGCCCGGGGCGAGCGAGGGGCGGCAGCGTGCAACGCCGCCCTGTCCGTCCCCCAACTACGCCGGTGGTGCCAGCCGGACCGTGAGGGGGAGCGGTTGCTCGAGCTGGCGGTGGGACGACTCGGGCTGTCGGCCCGCGGTGTCCACCGCGTTCTCCGGGTCGCCCGGACGATCGCCGACCTCGAGGGGTGTCCGGAGGTCACGGCCCGTCACGTCGCCGAGGCGGTCGCCTACCGCACCCTCGAACGCGCCTCACGAGCATGAGGGACGGGCCGCCGTACAATGAGGAAGTATGGCGGAAGCGCCCGGTCCGATCGAGCAGGTGCTGCAGGAGAGCTCGCCGCAGCTCGCCTTCCTTACGCCCCGGGAGGTCGCGGGCGAGTGGACGCGGGTGTTCGACGAGGCGGCGACGCGCGTGCCGCAGCCCTACTGGCTGTTCGCCGAGGACGAGCAGCGCCCGGTCGCTCTGGGCTACCCCCACGCCGCCACCGGCGAGTGGGAGGTGTTCTGCCGGGAGCTCGGGCGGCTCATCGATGCCGAGGCGGCCAACCGGCGCGCACTCGCCTCCAACGAGCAGCTCGACAAGTCGGGGTTGGTCGAGCTGCGGCGGGTCGTCGCTGGCAAGATCGCCGACTACCTCGAAAACGCCATCCTACACGACTACGGGCAGCGGCTCCCGGAGATCTTCTGGTTGGCGCTCACCGCCGAGGTGGGGGACCGCGTTCACGCTGCTACTCTCGCCGAGCAGGCGGCGTTCCCACAGATCGGCCAGCGCAACCTCGACGAGCTCCGCTACCTGCTGGCCCAACGCTTGAGCGAGGTGGCTCACCGTGGCGAGAGCGACGCCTTCTCCCGTGTGCGCCGGGGTGAGGGTCTCGAGGTGCCGACGCCCTCGAGAGCGTTTGCGAGGCTGCTGCGCGACGATCTGTTGCCGTTCGCCGAGAGCCACGTCGGGTGCGATGTCCGGCGCACGAACTCCTTTCTCCACGGGTTTTTGCACGTCGACGCCGGGTGGGCTCGCAGGTTGCTCCACAACCTCAACCAGCAGATCCTCGGTCTGAGGGAGAAGGACTCCGGGTTCGGCCAGGTGCTTCAGGCCATGGACCCGGAGACCCCACTGTTGCCTCGCGAACGGCTGGTCCTGTGCCGGGCCGTACAGGACCTCCTACCGCTGTGGCCGCATCCTGACACGCCGCACCCGCCCCCGGAGTTGCGGACGATCATCCAGGAGCTGGGATCCCGTTGCCGTCGCTACGAGGTGATCTCGGCGCTGCGGCGGCGGGTGATCGCGGTGGACACCCGCAGCGGCAAGGTTTCAGCCCGTCTCCAGGGCCGACCGATCCAGCTCTCGAGCTTCACCCGGCCGCTTTCGTTCACGACCATCGGGGTCGTCTCCTCGGTCGTGCAGCGCTACGGGATGGTGTACGACCTCGTGGAGTTCACGCAGATCCTCGAGGCCTTGCGCCGGCGTGGGCGCGCCACCGAGGAGGGGGCCATGCGCCAGATGGTGCGCTTTCTCGGCCAGGTGGACGTGCTCCGCGGGCGGTTTCGGCTCAAGTTCGAGAAGTTCCTGGGGGATGGGGCGTTCTACTCTGGACGGTCGGCCCGTTCTCTGCTGGGCATGGCCTCCGAGCTGCGGCTGCTGTACGAGCGCCTGCGCCGCCAGGGGTTCGGGTTCGACCGCGGGATGCGAATCGCTGTCAACGTCGGCTCGTACCACCTGTTACCCATGGTCACCGCGACCGCCGAACGGCCGCAGTACGAGTTCTTCGGGCACGGCATCGTCGAGCTCGGCCGCCTCACGAGCGGCAAGCGCACGCACGAGGTGGAGGACCTCGCCGACTTTCTCATCGCCTCTGGGTACGACGTGCACGAGGTGCTGAGGTTCCTCGAGCCGGTGCGCAAGTCGAGCCGGGCGCCCGAGGGCGCTCGCGACCGACCGTACGCGGCGTACATCGCCGAGAACGGGGAGCTCGTCAACCACGGGACGGTCCTGTCGGAGGACTTCGTGCGGGCGCTCGACGTCGAGCTCGGTCAACAGCAGCTCTTCGTCACCCACGCTTTCAACACCGGGTGGGTCGTGCTCGCGCCCGGGGACCCGAGCGGCAGCCAGCCGTGGCTTGGCCTGCGCTCGCTCGGCGTCGCGCGGCTCAAGGGGCTCGACGCTATGCCGCTGGTGGAAGCGATCACCTTCGAGTCGGCGCCCGGCGAGCTGGAGCCGCTGCCGGAGGGTCTCGCGCTGCTGCATGCCGTCCAGCAGCAGGGGGGTGAAGGGGGTGAGAGCTCGTCCGAGACCCCCAGCTCGGCCGCGGTCGTGGACCCGCGGCTGTGCGTCGTCGGGGTGCTCGACGAGGGCAGCAAGTGGGTCTGGCACATCGGCATGTTCCACGAGGAGATGGGGGCTTTGGACCACGCGTTCAGGGTCGGTCTCAACCCCGTGGGTCTGAACGAAGGCCACTCGCCCGAGGTTTGGCTGTTTCAACGGCGAGGCGAGCTCGCAACGCTGTATCAGGGGCTGCGCCGTGACTCCGAGGGGGCGCTCATGCCTCTCGAGACGTTACGTGGCCGCGACGGGTACTTCGCGTGCCTGCTGGCGGCCCCCCACCGCTCGCCGAGCTGAGTGGCGGGGGCCTGCCGGATAGTCCTGGCATGAAGGCGCCGCGGCTGGCGCCGGGAGGAAACGATGCTCGAGATGCTGCACTGGCTCGGTCACGACACGTTCCGGATCGACGGCCCCCCGGTCGTCTATTTGGATCCCTACAAGCTCGGGACCGGCCTCCCGCCGGCTGACCTCATCCTCATTACCCACGATCACTTCGATCACCTGTCCGAAGAGGACCTGGAAAAGGTCCGTACGCCGGTCACGGTGGTTGCGGGGCCACCCGAGGTCGCGGCCAAGCTCGGCGCCGTGGAGGTGCTGCGCGCCGGCGAGAGTCGGATCCTGGCCGAGGTGCCGGTCACGGCGGTGCCGGCGTACAACACCAACAAGCAGTTCCACCCGAAGGGGAGCGGCAAGGTGGGGTTCGTTTTCACCGTCGCGGGGGTGAAGTTCTACCACGCCGGCGACACCGACCTCATCCCGGAGATGGACGGGCTGCGCCCGGACGTCGCGCTCCTGCCGGTGTCGGGTACCTACGTGATGACCGCCAGCGAGGCCGCTGAGGCTGCCCGCCGGATCGCTCCGCGGATCGTCGTGCCGATGCACTACGGCACCATCGTCGGCAGCGATGCCGATGCCCACGAGCTCGTACGTTGTCTGCAAGGCTCGGGTATCGAGGTGGTCGTCAAGCCGAAGGAGTGAGCCAGACCAGCTCCTCGACGTTGCCGGCGGGACCGGGCAGCGGCGAGGCGAGACGGCCACGCAGCCGGAGCCCCAGCTCGTCGGCGGCGGCGATCACACCGAGGATCGCTGCCTCCCGCACCGACGGGTCCCGTACCACTCCGCCCTTGCCGACCTGGCTGCGGCCGGCCTCGAACTGTGGCTTGACGAGCGCTACCAGGTCCCCGCCCGGAGTCAGCAGCGTTCGCAACGCCGGGAGGACGAGCCGCAGCGAGATGAACGACACGTCGACGACGATGAGGTCGAAGGGACCGGGCAGGTCGTCCGAGGTGAGGAAGCGGGCGTTTACACCGTCCCGTACCTCGACCCGTGGGTCCTGGCGCAGCCGCCAGTCGAGCTGGCCTCTGCCGACGTCCAGTGCGACCACCGACGTCGCCCCGCGCTCGAGCAGCACGTGCGTGAAACCGCCCGTGGAGGCCCCGACATCGAGGCAGCAGCACCCGCTCGGATCGAGGTGGAAAGCTTCGAGGGCGGCAGCCAGCTTGATGCCGGCGCGAGAGACCCAGGGGTGGTCCGGGGCATCGACCGTGATCGTCGCCTGACGTTCGACCGGCCTCCCAGCCTTGGTGGCAACCTCGCCGTCGACCCGTACCACTCCAGCTAGGATCAGGCCTTGGGCACGCGCCCGCGACGGCGCCAGGCCGCGCTCGCACAGCGCTTGGTCCAGCCGTAGCCGGTCTCGGCCCATGAGGGATGCTAGCATTGCCGATGTGACTCTCGTTCGGACCCTCGTCGCCCTGGTACGGGCGATGCGCCCACGGCAGTGGCTCAAGAACGGCTTCGTTGTCGCGCCGGCGGTGTTCGCCGGCCACGCCTTCGACCCCCCCGCCCTGCTCCGGGTAGGTGCCGCGGCTGGCCTGTTTTGCCTCGCATCCTCGGCCGTGTACCTGGTCAACGACGTGATGGATCGGGAGGCGGACCGTTGCGATCCGGTCAAGCGGTACCGCCCGATCGCCGCGGGTGAGCTGTCGGTCCACGTTGCCCTTGTGGCGGCGGTACTGCTGGCGTCGGCTGCGGTGGCGCTCGGAACAACGCTTGGTCGCGGCGTGCTGACCGCGCTGGGCATCTACCTCGGCCTGAACCTCACCTACTCGCTTGGCGGCAAGCTGGTCGTGGTGCTGGAGGCGATGCTGCTGGCCACCGGCTTCGTGGTCCGCCTCGCCGCCGGGGCGTTGGCGATCGACGCCGAGATCTCGCACTGGCTGCTCATCTGCGGCTTCCTGCTGGCGCTGCTTCTGGCGTTCGGGAAGCGGGTACCTGAGGTCTCCCACCCCACCTCACGCACCCCCCGCTACCCCGCGGCGTTTCTCACCGAGGCGGTCACGTTGCTGGCTGGCGTCACGCTGGTGGCGTACGTGCTTTACACCGTGGCACCGGACACCCAGGCCAAGATCCACTCGCGGGCGCTGTTGATCACCGCGCCGGTGGTCCTGTTCGGAATTCTGCGCTACCTCTTCTTGCTCACTCGGGAGGGGTCGCAAGACCCCACCGCCGCGCTGCTGGCAGACCGCCCGCTGCTCGTCACCGTCGTCGTCTGGACGGTGCTCGCCGGGGTCATCGTGGCGCAAGCTGGAGGTCATCCGTGAAGAGCCGAGTGGCTGTAGTGCGCACCACGCCGGAGCGGGTCCTGGAGGACACCGGCCGCATCATGGAGCTGGCAGGGGTACGCGAGGCCCTGACGCCAGGGCGGACCACGATCCTCAAGGACAACATCTCATGGCACTTCCCGTTCCCCGCAGCAAACACGACGCCGTGGCAGCTCGAGGGCACGATCCTCGGGTTGCGCGCTGCTGGGCACACCGATCTCGTGTGCGTGCAGAACAATACGGTGGTCACCGATCCCCGGAAAGGAGAGCGCCTCAACGGCTACGTGGAGGTACTTGGCCGATACGGGATTCCGACTCGGTACAACTGCTTCGCCTGGGACCTCAAGTGGGTGGAGTACGTACCGAAGGGGCCGATGCTCGCGCTGTCGCGCGTTTTTCCCGACGGCATTCGGATCCCGGAGTTTTTCGTCGGCACCAACGTGGTGCATCTGCCGACGGTCAAGTGCCACATCTACACCACCACCACCGGGGCGATGAAGAACGCCTTCGGGGGGCTTCTGGCCACCCGGCGCCACTATACGCACACCTGGATCCACGAAACCCTGGTCGACCTGCTGACGATCCAGAAGGAGATCCACACCGGGCTATTCGCGGTCATGGACGGCACTACCGCCGGCAACGGACCCGGGCCCAGGACCATGATCCCGGTGCAGAAAGACGTCATGCTGGCGGCCTCCGATCAGGTGGCCATCGACGCCGTGGCCGCCCGGCTCATGGGGTTCGATCCCCTGTCCATCCGCTATCTGGCGCTGGCTCATGAACGGGGCCTGGGCACCGCCGATCCGCGCGACATCGAGATCGTCGGCCAGCCCGAGATTGCCAACGAGAGCTGGGGTTTCTCGGTTGGCGACAACTTCGCCAGCCGGTTCGGCGATATCCTCTGGTTCGGTCCTCTCAAGGGCTTGCAGAAGCTCTTCTTCCACACCCCGCTCGTGTACGTTTTCGTGGCTGGTTCCTACCTGTACCACGACTTCGTGTGGTACCCCGTCTTCGGTCGCCGGCGGGTCCGGGAGTTCGTAGCCCGCTCTCCCTGGGGTGCGCTGTTCGAACGCTATCTGCGGCCGAGCCCGCCGACGACGAGGGGATGAGCCCGTCCGACCCACCCTCTCTGCCCCCGACTCGTGGCCGGAGGGAGGTTTGGGCGCTCGCGGCGGTCCTGGCGATCGCGCTCGGCGTCAGGCTCTTCGGTGTCAACTGGGACCACGGAGCGGGCTTCCACCCCGATGAACGGCGCATCGCCGAGGCGATCTCGGGGATGTCATTCCAGCCGCTGCAGCTCAACCCGCACTTCTTCGCCTACGGCTCCTTTCCCTTGTACGTGACCCGCACCGTGTGCTCGGTCGCGGCACTGGCCGACCCCTGGTGGGGTGGGTACCACGGGGCGATCAGGATGGGTCGGATGCTCGCGGCGGTGTGGGGAACGCTCGGGGTCGTGGTGCTGTTCCTGCTCGGTCGGCGCCTGTTCGGATCGGCGACCGGGCTGCTTGCCGCCGCGCTCCTCGCGATGTGCGTGCTGCCGGTCCAGAACGCTCACTTCGCGACCAACGACATCCCCCTCAGCACCTTGGTGCTGCTCGTGCTCTACCTCGCGAAGCGGGCCGTGGACAGCGGCCGTCTCGGGTACGCGATCGCCGCGGGTGCGGTCGCCGGGCTCGCGCTCGCCACCAAGGTCTCAGCCGCCCCTTTGCTGCTGCCTGTCGGGCTGGTGGCGGTGTTGTGGTGGGCGCCGCGGCGAGGGTGGAGGCAGCTGCTGGGGTGGGGCGCGGCGACCGGGGCGGCCGTGCTGGGAGGCTTCTGTCTCGGCCAGCCGTACGCGCTGCTGGACCCGCACTCCTTTCTCCACGATGTGCTGGAGCAGAGCGAGATGGTCCGTAACGCCGGGTTGTTTCCCTATACCAACCAGTATGTGGGTGTGCCCAAGGTCGCCTACGATTTGCGCGAGCTGGTGGTCTGGGGAATGGGGCCGCCGCTCGGGCTTGCCGCCTTGGTGGGTCTGGGGCTTGCGCTCGTGCGGTCGGTTCGAGAGCGCTGGTCGAGCGAGCTTTTGCTGCTCGCCTGGGTGGTGCCGTTCGCGGCTATCACGATGTCGTTCGACGTCAAGTTTCCCCGGTACCTGCTCCCGGTCTACCCGCTTCTCATTCTGTGGGGTGCCGCCGCTCTGCAGCGCTGGGGGATCGTTTCCCGCCTCGGCCGCTGGGTGCGGGCCGGCGTCGTCGCCGTCACCGCCACCTACCTCCTGGCGTTCATGTCCATCTACGTTCACCCGCACACGGTGCGCACCGCATCGGAGTGGTACTACGCGCATGTGCCGGCCGGCAGCCGGGTGCTGTCACAGGACTGGGACGAGGGCTACCCGCAGCACCTTCCCGGGTGCTCACCCGAGGCGACGACGGTCATCACCTTCCCGTTTTACGAGCCCGACGGACCGGCCAAAACGGCGAGGCTCGCACGAGAGGTGGCCGCGGCCGACTTCATCGCCCTCCAGACCAAGCGGCTGTATGGCGCCACGACCCAGGCATCCGCACGCTTCCCCCTCACCAGCAACTTCTTCTATTTGCTGTTCGCCGGCGACCTCGGGTACGAGATCCTGGTCGACTTCACCTCGCGCCCCACGTTGCTGGGTGTGGAGCTGCCGTCAGAGCTGGCCGACGAGTCGTTCTCCGTGTACGACCACCCCAAGGTCCTCATCTTCCGCAACCAGGGGAGGCTGCCGGCGGAGGAGATTGAGCGGCGAATCCGCGCCACCGTCTCGTCGCACCCGATCACCCGCACCCAACTGCTGTTGGCGCGAGCTCAAAACCCCATCGCCGGCGGCGTGTCGGTGATCAAAAACGGCTGGCTCGCAACGCTTTTGGTCGCGGGCCTCGTCGAGCTCCTCGGTCTGGCTGGTTGGGCGCTTTTGGCGAGCGGGCTCGGGACGGCCCGGCAGGGGCTGTACGCCCTGGGAAAGCCGGTCGGCGTGCTGCTGCTGGGCTTCGGTAGCTGGTGGGCGGTGAGCAGTGGTTGGTTGCCTTTTGCCGGCACCACGGTGCTCAGCGTGGCGGTGGTGGTGGTGCTCGTGGGGGCGCTTGCCTGGCATCGGTTCCGGCCCGGACCGGCGAGGCGCGAGGTGGTGGCGAGCGAAGCCGTGGTGTGGGGGTGCTTCGCCCTCTTCCTCGGCCTCCGGCTGCTCAACCCCGAGATCTACTGGGGCGAGAAGCCGATGGACTTCTCGTTCCTCAACACCCTCTATCGAACGCCCACCCTGCCACCTCCCGAGCCATGGTTTTCCGGGTCGGTCCTTCACTACACCTACTTCGGTCACTACCTCGTGGCGGCGTTCGGCAAGGCCCTGGCGATCGCCCCCGAGGTCATGTTCAACCTCGGTATCGGGCTCGTGGCGGGGCTCCTCGCCGCCGCGGCGCTGGCTGTTGGGGCACTGCTCGGCGGCCGTTTGCGGTGGGGGTTCGGTGCGGTGGGGCTGTGCGTGCTGGCTGGAAACCTCTCCGGGCTTGTTGAGCTGTGGCAGCGGCGGGCGGTGGGGTTCGACTACTTCTGGGCCACATCTCGGGTCATCCCCAACACCATCAACGAGTACCCGGCATGGAACCTGGTCTTCGCGGACCTCCACGCGCACGTGCTGGCGATGCCGTGGTCGCTCACCCTCGTCGCTCTGTTGGTGCTGGCTTTTGCCTGGCCGCCTCCGGCCCGCAGGCAGCGGACGGCCCTGCTCATCCTGGGTGCGGCGATGTTGGGTGCCACCATGATCACCAACGGCTGGAGCACGCCGACCTACCTCGTGGTGGTTGCGTGGGTGGCGTTGGTCGCCTGGTGGGGCGAAACGTCGGGACGGGGGGTGGCCGCGTGGCTTTTCGCCGTCGGACAACGTGTGGTGCTGCCTGCCCTGGTCATCAGCGGGGGGGCATTCGTCCTCACGCAGCCTTTCTGGCGCCGTTTCTCCCCGCCTCCGCGCTCGTGGGGGTGGGAGGTGGGGCCGTACGCCGAGCCGTGGCGGGTTCTGCTCATCTTTGGTCTCCCCTGGTTGATTGCGGTGCCGGCAGCCCTCGGCACGTGGTGGCAGGCGCGCATGGCGACGCGGCGGCTGGGCTGGCGGGTTGCAGCGGCCGGCGTGCTCGGGACCGCGATCGGGCTCGCCGTAGCGGTGCCCGCAGGGCTATGGTCGGGGGACAGTGCCTCGACCCGCTCGGTGGCACCGCTGGCGGCGATCCTGCTTCTCGTGCTGCTCGCCGGTCTCCGCGACGCGGTGCCGGCATCGCGCCTGCCGTTTGCCCTTGCCGCCCTCGCGGTCGGGCTGGTCTTGGGGTGCGAGGTCGTCTTCGTGTGGGACCGCATGAACACCATCTTCAAGTTCTACCTGGACGCCTGGCTTCTGGTGACGGTGGCAGCAGCGGCGCTCCTGCCTCGGGTCGTGTTCGCGACCGGTTGGGGGGGCCGGCTCTGGCGGCTCGCGGTTGGGGTCGCCGGTGGTCTCGCGGTGTTCACGGCGGTCACCGGGGCGTGGGGGGCAGTCACGGAGCGCCACGCATTGGGTCCTCGGTTCACCCTCGATGGGATGGCCTATCTGAATCGCCGGGCACCGCTTGAGAAAGCCGCATTCGACTGGCTGAACCGCTCGATCCGTGGGGTGCCGGTGGTGGTCGAGGCGTTTGGTCCCTCGTATCAGGAGTACGCCCGGGTGAGCATGAACACTGGTCTGCCGACCGTGCTCGGGTGGGAGTACCACGTCTTCCAGCGCAGCCAGAGCCGGGCGGCAATCGAGCAGCGCAAGCGAGACATCGAGCTCATCTTCACCTCACCGAGCCGGCCGCTCGTGGCCGCCGCCCTGGCGCGCCATCACGTCGGGCTGGTGGTGGTCGGCGGGCTCGAGCGTCAGACCTACCGCGGCGCCAACCTCGGCAACTTCCGGTCCTGGACCGATCTCCTCGTGTTGCTCTACGAGAACCCGGCGGTGAGCATCTTCGGTGTGCGAGACAACCTCCCCGGTTCGTTCCCGCTCACCACCAGGGAGGCGAGCCGGGATCCGAGAACCGAGTCGCAGGTGCCGCCGGGGCGCCTGCGTGAGCCTCGCGGCGTCGTCTGTGATCGGGCCGGGAACGCCGTGGTCGCCGATTTCGGGAACCACCGCATCCAGGTTCTGGCGGCGGACGGCAGCGTGGTTGCGGCGTGGGGCCGCGAAGGCGGAGCGGTGGGTGAGCTCCAAGAGCCCACCGATGTGGCGGTAGGGCCGGACGATGCGGTCTTCGTCACCGATACGTGGAACGGCCGGGTCCAGGTCTTCGATCCCCAGGGGGTGGTGCTCCGGGAGTGGAGCGGCGACTTCTACGGGCCGCGCGGCATCGCCGTGGGGCGTGACGGAGACGTGTGGGTGGCCGACACCGGCAACCACCGTGTCGTCCGCTTCGATACCGACGGTGTCCGCCTGGGGGGCTGGGGCGAGCGTGGAGACGCTCCGGGAGCGTTGTATGAGCCGATGGGGCTGGCCATCACCGGCTCCGGCGACCTGGTGGTGTGCGACAGCGGCAACGGAAGGGTGCAGATCTTCCGCCCCGATGGCACCGTTCGCACCCACTTCGCGGTGCCGGGGTGGCGTCGCGAGGTCTTCTCGGAGCCGCACGTGACGGTGGACCTCGTGGGGTTGCTGTGGGTTACCGTACCGCTCGCCGGTGAGATCCGTGCCTACTCGCCCGAGGGCGAGCTGCGCCAGACGGTGAGCGGCGCCTCGCTGGTGCCGCCGATCAAGGTCCCGATCGGTATCGCGTTCGACCCGGTGCACGGGCAGCTCGTGGTGACCGATATCGAGGACCAGCTCGTGCGTTTCCCGTGGCCGCGCCTGGCTGGGCGTGAGGCTGCCTCGGCGTCGAAAGGATCAGATGCATCCCGCTGACAGGTTCCTTCGCCGCTGGTGGGAGGGCGTCACGAGCTGGCTCCGGGACGAGGACCGACGTGAGTGGCTGGTGGGGCTGTGCCTGCTCACCCTCCTGCTGGTCTCCTTCGTCTCGCGCAGCGGGTTTCCTTGGGACCGCGGCGACTGGGTGTCGTGGGCTCAGCACATCCAGAAGCACGGCCTCGCCCACGCCTACGACTCGGGCGCCAACTATCCCCCGGTGTGGCTTTTTGTGCTCGACCTCTACGCCAGGCTGTGCCCGACACCGCAGGCGGTGGCCGACTACATCCCCTTCATGAAGCTCGTTGCGCTCGGCTTCGACGTGCTCATCGTGGTCGTCGTGAGCTGGTTCTTGGCTGGCGCGGGGGTGGCGCGGAGGCGCTCGCTGTGGTTGCTCGCCAACCCGGCGTTCATCTACATCTCGTTGATGTGGGGGCAGGTGGACAGTGTCTTCACGGCGTTCCTGGTGCTGGCACTGTGGTCGGCGGTGCGCGGCGCACCGGTGTGGGGGTCGGTGTGCATCACTCTCGCACTGCTGACCAAGCTCCAGGCGGTGATCCTCGTGCCAGGGCTCGCCGTGCTCCTCCTGTGGCCGGTTCGCCGCCAGCCCCGGCGGATCGCGGCCGCCGTTGTTGCCTCGCTCGGTACCGCCCTCGCGGTGCTGGCGCCCTTCATCCTGGCGGGTACGTTGGGACAGGTCGTGGAGGTGTTTCGAAGCGCCGTCGGCTTCCACCCCGTGGTTTCGAAAGGAGCGTACGGGTTCTGGAACCTGCTTCTGCCCGGCGAAGATCTTGGTGCCCTCGACGATGCGGGCGGAGCACTGGGGGTGTCGTACAAGTCCATGGGGTTGGCGCTGTGTGGGGTTCACTACCTCGTGGCGCTGGCGGCCATGCTCCGGGCCTGGCGCGAAAAGCCACCGCCGGGGGGTGAGGGCGAGCGCCTGGCCCGGGTCTGCTCAGCCCTGGCACTGATGGTCATGGCGTTCTTCCTCTTCGCCACCGAGATGCACGAGCGCTACCTCTACCCGGCGATACCTTTGCTGGGGCTCGCCGCTGGTCTCACCGGCTGGTGGGGAAGCTACCTCTGGCTGTCAGCCGGGTTCTTTCTCAACCTCGAGCACGTGCTGGGCGCTACCTTGTTTGCCCGGCTCGTACGCGCGTTGCCGCCGTGGTCGATCGCCGCCGTCGTCATGGGAGGGTTCTGGGTCGTCCTGTTCGGGCTCTGGAGAGGCGGCGACCCCTCGGCAGCGAGGTGGGTGCGGCGGGGAGAGCGGACGGCTCGGGGCCTGTGCTGGGCAAGCGTCATCGTGGTCGTGCTCGCGACCCTGGGCGGCATGACGGTGGCGAGGCGGGCCGGGTTCCACCTGACGTTCGTCAAGCCGCAGCTTCTCGAAGGGTACGTCAAGCTGACCGAGCTGCCGATCCTTGCCCAGGAGGGTGCGCCGAATGCGCTGCGAGTCAACGAGGGATGGGCCGGAGGGGCGCTCCGCACCGGCCACGTGGACTTCGGCTTCGGGTTCGGCACGCACGCTCCGAGCGCTGTCAGCTTCCGGGTGCCTCCCGAGGCCACGGTCCTCCAAACCGTGGTTGGGGTCGCCGATTCGGCCGCCGGTTGCAAGGTGGCCGACGTGCTCTTCAGAGTCATCGACGGCCGGAGCCGAGTGCTCGCCGAGACCGGTGTTCTGACCGCGGAGAGCCCGCCTGTCATCCTGCGGGTCCGTCTGCGGGGTGTCACCGAGGTCAGCCTGCAGACCCTCGAGGGCCGCAACGGCCGCGACTGCGACCACGCGGTGTGGGGCGAGCCGGTGTTCTTCGTGGTGCCGGGCCTCTAGCTGGTTGGAACGAGGAGCGCGTCGGTCCAGACCACGTGGTCGCAATCGCGGCCGTTGCCGCCGTCATCGGCCTCGAGCGTCACCTCGCGCTGTCCCCACAGGTCGACCTCGAACCGCCAGGCTACGCTACCGGTGGTGAGGGGGCCTGATGAGGCGAGGGTACGGCCGGCCGCACCCAGGACCCGCAGCTCGACCAGGGCCTCGCGGCAACCCCGCGCGGAGTCGCCGATCCCAGCCTGGGCGCGCAGCCGCCAGCTCCCCTCCGGTAGGTGGAACACGGCGCGACACGGCGCGTGCATGCCGATGCCGGTGGCGTATCGGATTCCCTCGAGGTCGAGGCTCCCGCCGTCGAAGGCAGCGTTGACGGCTGGGGGCGCGAACTCACAGCCAATGGGCACGAACGGGAGGTCAGCGAGCGGCACCGCACCCGGCTCGCCAAGCTCCGGATCGAGAACCGAGAACACCACCCGGTGGTCGCCGTGCTCCACGTGCCCCAGCTCGCGACCGTGTTGCGGCCGCGCGTCCCGCATCGCCACCAGCCACGGAGGCTGGCCCGCCTCCCGCCAGCTGACGAGTGCCCGATCCAGACGGATGAAGTGGAACCGGCCAACCTGCATGACCTCGTCCCAGCCGACGGTGTCCACCTTTTTGGGAGCGGCCTGGAACTCCTGCGGGGTCATGCCTGCGAACGCCGCCACGTAGAGGTACGGCTGGATGCCGGCGGGATCGACGATGACGCGCTCGAAGCCACCCGCGTGGCGGCCGAGCCACTGCCCCATGCGCACCAGGAGGTGCTGGTGGCCCGCATCGCGCCACTGCTCGGATCGCCAGTAGGCGGTTGCGAGCAGCGATGCGCACACCGCGGCCGCCACGGCACCCGCACCGAGCCACATAGCGGCGCGCTGCCTCCAGGCAAACCGATCGGCCGTCGCACGGCCGGCCGAAGCCCCCGCAGCCACGGCTAACCACGCCAGGCAGGAGTACAGGCCGACGAGCACGCTTGCCCCCGAGGCGCGAAGGGCATGAGGCTGGGTGTCGGTGAGCGCGGCTGGCAGCAGGCAGAGGACGAGCAGCATGGTAAGGCGAGCCCAGCGGCGCCTCCGGCCGGATGGGAGCCAACACCAGCCACCGACGAGCCCGAGATAGAAGAGCGGTGCTTCCACCGGCAAGGCCCGCCCCATCGAGAGGTTGTTGTACTCACCGGACGAGAAGAACAGGTACCGGGGCCCCAGGTTGGCTGCCAGGTTACGGGTGACGTGGATCGCGAGGTCAGCGGCGCCAGTGGCCGGCAACAGGCGCTCGCGGGCGCGGGCGAAGAAGTGCTCGGGCTCCGCGACGGCGGCCCAGAGCTGGGGCGCGGCGGTCAGTGCGGCGCCCACGACCAAAGTGCCGAGCCCGATCGCACCACGACGGAAGCGGGCTGGCCGACGCCGAACCCACAGCCCGAGCTCGCCCGCTACCAAGGCGCTGGCTCCCAGGGCGAAGAACCGACTGGCTTGGTAGGCGTTGGTGGCGGCGCCAATGGCGAGCCCGAGCCAGAGCATCGCCGCAGGTGCGTACCGCCGCCCTCGCGCACGGTGCCAGAGCACGATGACCGAGGCCACGAAAAACGGCGGCAAGGCGCCACCCTCGTGGGCCATGCGCGAGTACAGCAGATGCCACGGTGACAGCACCACAAAAAGCGCGGCCAGCAGCGCTCCTCCGGGGCCCAGCAGGGGCCGGGCGGCGAGCGCTACGAGCAGGACCGTGAGGGTGCCGACCACGCCGGAGACACCCCGCGCGGCGCCGACCGAGAAGCCTCCGACCTTTGCGGGCAGGACGGTCAGCCAGGCCTGAAGCGCCGGCCGGTAGTCGAGGTCTCCGAACCCCCGTAGCAGCGCTGGGTGCGGTCTGCCCCAGCGATCGCACCCGGTCTGGGCCAGGCACCAGGCGTCGTAGGCGTTGGAGAGCTCGTCTTGGTTGACCGGCAGTGGTGCCCACTCCAGCCCTACCAGACGGAGCAGGGCTGCCAACAGCAGCAAGACGACCAGCGACCACCGCCACGTACGCGGACCGACCGCACCGCTCAGCCGGAGGAGCGCCTGGACGGTGCGGCTGCGCCTGGTGGCCCATCTCTGCCGTCGGAGCCCGGCTTTCTCGGCGGGCCGTCGGGTCGATCTTTCGCTCATGGAGCCTTGAGGATGAAGGCGGGGTCGGCCCACGAGACGTGGTCACAGTCACGACCATTGCCACCCTCGTCCGCCTCGAGCGTGAGCAGCCGTCGTCCTGCCACCGGCACCACAACCACCAGCGGTGGCGTCAGCCGGTCGATGAGATCGCTCTCGTACAGCAGCACGCCGTCATCGGCCTGCAGGGAGACCATCACCTGTCCTCTGTCGCAGGCCGCCGCGGAGTCGTCGAGGCCGACTCGGACCCGGAAGACGGCAGCATCGTCTGGAACCGGGAACGTCACGCTGCAGGGAGCGTGCATGCCGAGTCCTCGTTCGCTGGTGACGCCGGCGAGTCGGATTGGCCCACCTGCCCAAGCCTGATCGATGCGGGGGGGAGCGAAGCCGAAGGCGATGGCGGTTGGCTGCAGCGATGTGAGAGGCACCTCGGGGCCGGGTGGTGGCTCGAGGACAGCGGGGTCGGGAGGGCGCTCGTGCCGATCGAGGCGCCAAAGGCGCACCTCCTTCTCACCTGCCGGCGCCACAGGAAAGCCCTCCGCCGCCAGGCAGCCGACGGCGGGCGAGAACGCCTCGGCAGGCCCCAGCACCACCGTCGCTCTCCGCACCTCCAGGCGGAGCTTCGCCAGCGACTCGCGGGACGGAGGGCCGGCCGCAAGGCTTTCGAGAAGCTCCTCGGGGAGCTGGGGCGGCGACGATCTCGGATCGCGGACGAATCGCCGCAGGAGATAGAGCTCGATGGCGCCTTGCTCGCGGTGGTCGAACTGCCCACCGAACCTGACCGGACCGGCAATCCGCTCGAGCTCGCGGGTCACCACCGTTGCGATCCCCGGCGACTCTGGCGCAAAGGGAAAGGAGTACACCACAGCGGTCACGGATAGCAGAATCCACAGCCCGATCGCGGCCAGCCTCCTGGTCGACGCCGCCCAGCCTGTCGCCACCACCAGGCGCCAGCAAAGCTCGAGACCCTGCGTCGCCCACAGCGTCAACGGTACGACCAGCAGCCACATGCGGTGGACGTCGGCACGAGTCGTGAGCAGCACCGTCACCGAGCCGACGGCGAACCAGCTCAGCGCCAGCGAGTGCCCGGGGCGCCTCCAGCCGCGTGCCGCTTGGATCAGCCCCAGAACGGCGAACGGGAAGAGAGGCGCAGGCAGGAGAGGCAGCGCTGGAGGGTCGGACGCCACGGCCTGCTCCGCCAGCCCCTCGAATCGCGGGCCAGGGGTCAGGATCTCGGAGTACTGGGGCAGCGTGTGACGCAGGACCTGCAGCGCAATGCTCGTCCCTTCGGCCAGTGTCGGCTTCTCCCCGGGCAGCCGATACCCCAGGAACTCGAATGTGTAGTCGGGGTGAGTGAGGATGTTGAGGAGCTGCTCGCCGCGGGCGTGGTGAAATCGACCGAGGTGCGCACCCACCGCCTGGCACGCCACCATCGATGCGACCACACCCGCGAATGCCGCTGCTCCGATCGCATGTCGGTGGGTGAAGGGCCGCCACCGCCAAGCAGCCCAGGCCACGACCAGGCCGAGGAGAACCACGACCACGGGCCGTGCCGGGGAATAGCCGAGCGTGGCTGCGGCGCAACAAACGCCAGCCAAGGCGAGCTCCCACGGTGATCGTGGTGTCGGACCGGCCTGCCGGACAACGAGCCACGCCGCGAACTCCACCGCGGCGAGGGTGGCCGCAAGCGACACCCCGTTGCGACCGTAGCAGAAAAGCAAGGCGTTGGTGGCCAGGATCCCGGCCGCTGTCAGTCCGTGCCACCGTCCTCCCAGCTCGTGAGCAAGGAGATAGGCGCCAACCACGGCGACGAGCGCCCAGACCAGCGCCACCGCGCGCAGCGCCCAGAGCGAGGGACCGCACGCGAGCCACAGCGCATAGACCGGGACACCGAAGAGCAGGCTGTCCGAGCTCGAGCTCACCAAGCCCTCCTGCCAGAGCAGGCGCTCGGCCGCGAAAGCCGGTAGCGACACCCGGTCGCGCAGAGCCGTGCCGAATCCCTCGATCACCGAGGGCTCCCAGGTCAGGAGAGTGCCTGAATAGCTCGTGAGCCGATAGGACATGACGACGGCCAGCACGAGCACCAGCAGGGCCAATACGCGGGCCGCTGGAGGGATGCTGTCAGCAGGTGCGGTGGGCAGGGTGGAGTCGCACGTTCTCCCCACGATCACCCACCAGACGAGGGTCGAGCCGGCGAGCAGCGCGCAGACGCTCGGCACCCAGACTGCGGCCCCGTGCAGGTACGCCCACGCGATGCCCAGGCTCGACGAGACGAGAAACACGCCCAACCCCGAGCCTGCCCTCGACCATCGCCCCCCCCTGCGAGCTCCGGTCGCCCAGAGCGATGCAGCAACCCCCGCTACCCAGAGCGCACCCCAGATCTCCGGGCGCACCGAGCGGGCCGCGTGGTCGAGAAGAATGAGCCGGCTCACGCGTGGCTCCCTTGGTCGCCATGGTATACCCGCCGGTCAGGTTGATGTTGTGATCCCCGCAAGCCCCGCCTCGGCGAGACGACTGGCGAGCACCTCGCGTTGGACGGAGAACGCGTGCGCTAGCCCGTGCTCGGCGAGGTCGAGCATGTGGTCGAGCTCACCCCGGGAGAACGACTCTCGCTCGCCGGTGCCTTGGATCTCGACGATACCCCGCCGGGCCGTGCCGACCAGGTTGAGATCTACGGCTGCCCGGCTATCCTCACCGTACGCGAGATCGAGTAGAAATCGCTCTCCGACCTTGCCAACCGAGACCGCCGCCACCTGGTCGCGGAGCGGCCAGTCGGGCAACGCCCGCTCCTTGTGCAGGCGTACAAGCGCGAGCACCACCGCCACGAACGCCCCGGTGACCGCGAGGGTGCGGGTGCCACCGTCGGCCTGCAGGACGTCGCAGTCGACCAGCAGCGTCCGTTCTCCCAGTACGCCGAGATCCAGTGCCGCGCGCAGCGATCGTCCGATCAGCCGTTGAATCTCCGCCGAGCGTCCGGAGATGGCGCCCCTACCGGTCTCCCGCTGGGTGCGCGACTCGGTGGCTCGGGGGAGCATGGCGTACTCACTGGTCAGCCAACCCTCCCCGGTGTCACGCAGGAACGGTGGCACCTTGCCCTCAACCGAGACATTGCACAGCACCACGGTGTCACCGGCGCGAGCGAGCACGCTGCCCTCTGGGTACTTGACGAAATCGAGCGTCAGCACCAGGGGACGTGGCTGCGCGTCGGTCCGCCCATCGTTACGCACGAAACCCAGGCTCGACGTCACACGACCTCCAGACCTTGCACGGTAGTCGAGATGCCAGCTCACCACAAGCCGTCAGCACGGCGCGGCGATCGCCTCGGGCGGGCGCAGAACCAACCACGGCAGCGGGTCAGAGCGGGAGGTCGACGAGCTGCAACGGCGGTGTGTCGTCGCCCAAAATGAGAGCGGCGATACGGGCAATGCGAGCTGGGGCGTCGGTAACCAGCAGGCGTACACGGCCGCCGCCGCCCTCGCCTGCGGTGCCATCGGTGCGCAGCCGCGCGGCGACCTCTTCGGCCACGGCCACCGCCGAGTCCACCAGAACGATGCCACCGCCCACGGCGCGGGCAATCGCCGACTTGAGCAGCGGGTAGTGCGTGCACCCCAAGATCAGGGTGTCGACGGTGCCGCAGAACTCCCCGAGGTAGATCGAGGCGACTGCCTGGGTGACCGGGTGGTCGAACCACCCCTCCTCAGCCAGCGGCACGAACAGTGGGCAGGCGCGCGCACGCACGATCGAGGTGCCGCCCACAACCTGGATCGCACGTTGGTAGGCCCCAGAGGCAACTGTCGATTCGGTGCCGATGAGCCCGATGGCACCGGAGCTCCGCGCCACGGCCGCTCTCGCGCCGGGCTCCACCACACCGATGACCGGCACCGGCAGCTCTCGTTCGAGCGCCGGTAACGCCGCAGCGGATGCAGTGTTGCACGCGATGACCAGCATCTTGATTTCCTCGCCGGCGAGAAACTGGGCGGCGCGCAGCGCATAGCGGGTCACGGTCTCGCCGGACTTGGTGCCGTACGGCAGGCGGGCGGTGTCGCCGAGGTACACGAAACGTTCCTCGGGGAGATGGCAACACAGGGCGGAGAGCACGGTGAGGCCGCCGATGCCGGAGTCGAAGACCCCTATCGGGCGCCGGTCACTCACGGCTCGACGACGTCCAAGTTAGGAGCAAGTGGCCGGCGAAGGTCGAGGTTGCCGAGGGTCGAGATCTCCTTGCCGCCGAACAGTAGCTGCACGCCGACGACGCCAGGGCAGTTGGCCACGACGCTGTTGACGATCGAGTACACGAACGCCAGCTCGGCGCTGGTGCCGGCGATGGAGGGCTGGGAAGGTGAGGAGAAGTCGACGAAGACCTGCCCTTTTCGGTCGGCGAATACCGTCTGCACCGACACGGCCCAGGGTATGGGCGAGGCCAGACCCGAGTGCGACCCGCCGAGGAGCTCATCGAGCACCAGGTGTACCCGGGCCTGAGTCCCGCTCGGCAGCTCCGCCACCTCGCGCGGCTCGCGCCGCAGCAGTCCGTGCTCGCCGACGAAGAATAAAACCAAGGTGGTGGTCTCCTGGCTGGCGACGACCGCGGTCGGCATCGCGGGGGGGGCGGACGGACGGCGACGGGCGCAGCCCGGGGCGGCGACCGCGAGCCCGAAGACGAGCGCGACGGGAAGCCACCGAAGCCCGGTTGCGAGTCCGCTCGGGGCGAGTCTTCTTGCCTTTGGTTGCGGACCGGCCGGGGTGGGGGTCACGGCGTTCCCGCCGGTGGGGAAGCGATGTCCAGGCTCGGGGTGCGGACGAACTCGGCGATCGCCTCGGCCAGCACCGAGGCGAGCTGATCCTGCACGGTAGCGTCCTGGAGGCGGTTGGCCTCCTCGGGGTTGGAGATAAACCCCAGCTCCACCAGCGCCGAAGGCATGGTGGCCCCGGTGAGGACGACGAACGGAGCCTGCCTGACACCCCGATCCTTGATGCCCTGCAGGGCGTTCAGACGTTCCTGGATGGTGTGAGCGAGGCGGGCCGAGGAGTTGAGGTTGGCCACGTACGCGAGGTCCCAGAGGATGAGCTGCAGGGCGTCCTCGCTGGCGCCGACGTTTTCTCGTGCAGCCGACTGTGCCGCCTGGGTGTCGCTGGGGTCGGCGCTCATGTAGTACGTCTCCGCGCCGCGAGCGCTACGGGCTGGCGACGCGTTGACGTGGATCGAGACGAAGGCGGCTGCCTGCAGCCGGTTGGCGACGGCGGTCCGCTCGGCAAGCCCCACCAGCTCGTCCCGCTCGCGCGTCAGCCGAGCGGTGATGCCGGCGACCTGCAGCCGCGCCGCGACACCGCGCGCAACAGCCAGCACGATATCCTTCTCCGCCGCGCCGGTCGGCGACTGGGCGCCGAGATCCTCGCCGCCGTGGCCAGGGTCGAGGACGATAACCGGGCCTTGGGGCTGCTGTACCATCGGCACCACCGGCTGTGCCTTCTGGAGCCGGATGACGAAGCGTGGCGGATCCTCGAGTGGGTAGCTCGAGGCCATCTCCTGATCGGGCGCGAGCCGAAGGGTAATGGAATCCTCGCCAAGCTCGGCGCCTCGCAGCTCATCAGCCAGTGGCAGCGCCGCACCCAGCTCGATCGGTGCGGTGAACTGGAGCGTCACGGCGCTGGCCGAGGAGCTCACCCGGGGTCGGCGCGCGGTGCCGCTGACCACCACCATGACGCCGCTTTCGGCCCGCACCACCGTCAGGATCAAGCGCTCGCGCGCGGTTGTCTTGCTGAGCACCGGCGCCGCCGGTGGGCCTCCCAGCGACCAGCCGAGTGGGGCCACGAGCGCGGCCGCGGTGGCGAACGACCCGAACACGCTGTCGCCCATCTGCCGCAGCGGGCCGGGTAAGTCGAGCAAGCGCCCACCGGCGACGGCCAGGCTGCTCCCCGGGGTGAACTGCACCTCGAGGTCAGCGAGGGTGGCGGTGAACGAGCCAGCCGCCGGTGCGAAGCCGACCTCGGCGCCAGTCAGACGCAGCAGGGCGAGGACATCGAGAAGGTCCCCACGCGCCGCCACCTCGACCGAGCCTTCCGGGGTGGTCACCGGTACGGCGGTGGCCGCTGCAGCGACCAGCAGGGTCGCCACCAAGCACAGCGGGACCGAGAAGGTGGACAGGACGGAGCAACGGCAGGCCTTCATTCGGGTCGGCAGCGTACACGCACGCGGGTGGCGGCGCAAGGGTGATCGGGAACCGCCAATCACCGGTCCCTGATATTCTTGCACGCGTGGACGAGACCAACCCCGCCGCTCCCACCAGCCTGGCACCGCATCCGGTTCTGGCCGATTACTACGGTGACGCTGCGGCTCGCCCGCAGTACGTGCAGCACCTTTTCGACTGCACGGCGCCCTCGTACGACCGGATCGAGCGCCTCATCGGCTTCGGCTCCGGTCCTTGGTACCGGCGCCAGGCGCTCGGGCGTGCCGGCCTTGCCGAAGGAATGAGCGTGCTCGACGTGGCGGTCGGCACCGGCCTGGTCGCCCGGGAGGCGATCACCATCGTCAAACGGCCTTCGTTGGTGAAGGGTCTCGACCCCAGCCCCGGGATGCTGCGGGAGGCGCGTCGGCAGCTCGGTCTCCCGGCTGTTCTCGGGTTCGGTGAGTGCATCCCCTTGCGCGATGCCAGCGTCGACTTCGTGAGCATGGGCTACGCTTTGCGCCACCTCGAGGACCTGACCGTGACGTTCCGCGAGTTCGCGCGGGTGCTGAGGCCAGGAGGCCGCGTGTGCCTTCTCGAGCTCACACGCCCGGCCAACCGGGTTGGCTGCGGTATGCTGCGGGTGTACCTCAAGTGGGTGGTGCCGTTTTTTACCGGTGTGTTTACCCGCAACCGCGATGCCCGCCTGCTGATGCGGTACTTCTGGGAGACCATCCAGGCGTGTGTGCCGCCTGAGCGCATCCAGCAGGCGCTGTGCGACGCCGGCTTCGTACGCGTGCGTCGCACCCTCGTGCTGGGCGTGTTCTCGGAGTACGTGGGTCGCGCTCCGGGCCCGGACGTTCCACCGGTTACCGAGGCCGATCGCCGGCGCGGCGGCACGTTCGCCGAGCGTGTCTTCCCGTTGTTCGAGTCGGTGACCCGTCCGGGCGTCTGACGGCTATCGTTCCACGATCGACAGCTCGATCTCACGCACCGGCTCCGGCACCTCGTCGAGCGCCGAAAGGAACCCAGTGAGCACGCCAGCAAGCGCCTCCTGCACGAATGCGTTCACACGGACGACCTCGCCGTTGACCTTGAGCGCTACCTCTCGACTCATATCCTGCCTCCCCATCCTCGAGGCTATCCGGGCACGGTTGGCGAGTCAACGGGAGCGCACGGGCGACCCAGCCGAGGTATCCTCCCGGGCGCGACCGCCGGCACGCGGACGCTGACTCGGATGGCCCCGCACTCACCGTTGACCAGCGGGCGCATCGCCCGGTTCTGGGCGCCGCTCGCCGCCACCTGGCTGATGATGGCGGCCGAAGGGCCGTTCGTCGCCGCGCTCATCGCCCGCCTGCCGGAGCCCAAGCTCAACCTCGCTGCGTGGGGCGTGGCCATCGCCTTTGCCATGCTGATCGAGGCGCCGGTGATCATGATGATGAGCGCGGCCACCGCCCTCGTGCGCGACCGCCAGTCGCTGGCAGCGCTGCGGCGGTTCGCCTACGCCCTCAATGGCACCGTCACTGCGGTCATGCTGGTGCTGCTCGTGCCCTCGGTGTTTTCCTTCGTGGCGGGGCGGCTCGTGGGCCTCCCCGAGGACGTGACGCGCCTTGCCCACCGCGCCACGGCGCTGCTGCTGCCGTGGCCGGCGGCGATCGGTTACCGCCGGTTCTACCAGGGGGTGCTCATCCGCCGGGGACAGACGCGGCGGGTGGCGTTCGGGACGGTGACGCGGCTGGTGGGGATGAGTGCAACGGGGCTGGCGGCGTACGCCGTCAATACCTGGCCAGGCGTGGCGGTCGGGGCACTCGCCCTGTCGGCCGGGGTGGTGCTGGAAGCGGCGGCGACGCGGCTGTGGGCGGCGCGAGCCGTGCGCGAGGTGGCTGCCAGTGAGGCAGCCGCAGGCAGCCAGGAGCTTTCCAGCGCGACCATCGCACGCTTCTACATCCCCCTCGCTCTGACCTCGGTGCTCACCATCGGCGTCCACCCCCTCGTCACCTTCCTCGTCGCCCACAGCCGCATGGCGTTGGAGTCGCTCGCGGTGCTGCCGGTCGTCACCGGGTTTGCGTTCGTTTTCCGGAGCGCCGGCCTCGCCTTCCAGGAGACCGGAATCGCCCTGCTGGGTGACGACCAGGGTGGGCGAAAGCCGCTGGCGTCTTTCGGGACGCTGCTGGCGGTGGCGAGTGCTGGCGCACTGGCGGTGGTGGCGTTCACCCCGGCCTCGGGCCTGTGGCTGGAGGGCGTGGCGGGGCTGCGGCCCGAGCTGGCGGGCTTCGCGATCGTTCCGCTGCGCCTGCTGGTGGTGGTGCCCGCCCTCGAGGTCTTGGTGAGCTTCCAACGCGCGCTGCTCGTGAACGCCCGCCGCACCCCGCCGATCACGTGGGCGACCGCCATCGAGGTTGCCAGTATCGCCTTCCTCATCTGGGTCGCCACGACCTGGCTCGACCTCGTGGGTGCCGTGGCCGCTGCGGCCGCCATCCTGCTCGGTCGCCTCGGCGCGACCGCTTTCCTTTGCCGGGCCGTGAGCGGGTCCTGTCCGCTGCCGGGGAGAGCTGGCGCCAGCGGCACCGCGCCGTAAGGTAGAATCACCCCATGCGCGTCGACGTGAAGAAAAAGGACGACGTCATCATCGTCGAGCTGGCCGGCAACCTGGTCGTCGGGGACGGGGATGAGATGCTGGGCGAGGTGATGGCGGAGGTGCTCGCAGAGGGGTGGAAGAGGATCGTGCTCAACCTCTCCAAGGTGCAGCGGCTGGACTCCTCTGGCATCGGCGAGCTGGTGGCCGGCTGGAAGCAGGCTCGCAAGCTGGGTGCGGCCGTCAAGCTGGTGCGTCTCGGTGACCGGGTGCGCCACGCCCTCCACCTCTCCCAGATGCTGCCGCTGCTCGAGATCTACGAGCAGGAGTCCGACGCTCTCGCCGCCTTTTCCTCCTGACCTCCCTCCTCTGCCCGCCGCCCAAAGGGTTCTCGCAAGGTCGCTGACGGCGTCGTCGGCCCGGCTCCAGGTTCACGGCTGGATGGCTGCCGCGTGACCGGGCGGATGCCAACCCGCAGCCTCTCACGCGCTGTCAGAGGACCACCGCGGTGCCGGGGTCGCCTTCTACCGCGCGGCCGATCACGCAGGCGCTGACACCGCTCGTTGCACACGCAGCCACGAGCTCGGCGACGTTTGGCCCAGGCACGGCCGCCAGCAGGCCCCCTGAGGTCTGTGGGTCGCACAGGAGCTGCACCGTCGAATCGTCGACGCCGACCGATCGGACCTTGTCTGCGGCCCAGGCACGGTTGGCGACCAACCCGCCCGGTACCGCGCCGGCGAGGACCGCCTCGAGCGCGCCGGGCAGGAGCGGCACGGCGGCAGCCTCGATCTCCAGCGCGACACGCGAGGCTGCCGCGAGCTCGAGGGCGTGACCCAGCAAGCCGAACCCGGTCACGTCCGTGAGAGCGTGCACCCCGACTTTCTGACAGGCGCGAGAGGCGTGACGGTTGGTCGCCGCCATCGTCTCGACGAGCGTGTGGGCCATGCCAGCGTCGAGCAGCTCTCGTTTGAGCGCGGTGGAGAGCACCCCGGTGCCGATCGGCTTGGTGAGGACGAGGACGTCGCCTGGCCGCGCACCAGCGTTGGTGAGGACTCGTTGGGGGTGTACCGTGCCGGTGACGGCGAGCCCGTACGTGAGCTCGGGCCCCTTGACCGTATGGCCGCCCATCGGTACCACGCCCTCGGCCACGAGCACGGCGAGCCCGCCGGCCAGGATCTGGCGCAGCACCTCCAGCGGCAAAGTGGCAATCGGAAAGGAGCACACCACCATCGCGCACAGCGGGTCAGCACCCATCGCATAGAGGTCGGAAAGGGCGTTGGTCGCGGCGATGCGGCCGAAGTCGAAAGGAGAGTCGACGATCGGCGGGAAGAAGTCGACCGACTGCACGAGCGCCAGCTCGTCGGAGAGCTGCAGCACCGCGCCGTCGTCGAACGTGCCGGTCCCCAGCAGCAGCCGGGGATCGCTCACCTCCGGCAGCTTTTCGAGCACCGCGTGCAGGTCCGCCGGACCCAGCTTGGAGGCTCAGCCGGCGCAGGATACGAGGTGCGTGAGCTTGAGGATCTCCTCGCGCGTCATCCCGGCGAGTATACCGGTTCGACTCGGGCCGGGCAGGTGGCCGGCTTCTTCCCTGCCGCTTCTCGGCGCCAGAGGCTGCCGTGTCCGCCGTAGTGCTGCACGTTTGGCTCGGGGCGCCCGATCCGTGAGAAGCCTCGGTACGTCGTGGCACGACTCGCCGAGGGTTCAGAGTGCTTCGGCGGTACCGCGGCCCGCGTCGACGGCGACGAGCGCCCGGCGCGGGTCGACGGCCGTCGAAGCCGGGACACGCCGCCACTTTGCGGTCTCGGCCAGGGGTACACCGTCTCGCCACCGGCGGTAGTGCGTCCAAGGTGGCGGAATCGGGGGAACACGGCCATGTTGGGAGAGGGTGATATGAAGACGCGTGACCTGACGAGGTTGGGGATCCCCCGTGGGCCGTCCATCGGCGTGGCGCGGGCCGCGATCACTGCGGCGCGCGAGGCCGGCTGCGGTGAGCTCGGGATCATCGGCGATCTGCGCCGCGTTGCGGCCGAGCCCGGCCAATTCGTCGACGACCCGATCTGGGGCGAGCTGGCGCGGGCGATGGTGCAGGTCCCACCAGCGGCCCGACCGCGGACGCCACGCCAGGGATCGGCACCGTACCGGATCTGGGGGAGCGGGTTCGAGGACACAGCGCTGCAGCAGATGGCCAACGCGTGCAGCTTGCCGATCGCGCTGGCGGGCGCGCTCATGCCCGACGCCCACCAGGGGTACGGGCTGCCGATCGGCGGGGTGCTGGCCACCGACGACGCGGTCATCCCCTATGCCGTGGGCGTCGACATCGCGTGTCGGATGAAGATGACGGTCCTCGACCTTCCGCTGCACGTCCTCGAGCGCCGACAGGCCAAGCTCGCCTCGGTGCTCGAACGGGAGACCCGGTTCGGGGTCGGGGCCACGTTTCACGAGCGCCGCCAGCACGAGGTCATGGACCGCGACTGGTCGGTCTCGCGCGTTACCGAGCGGCTGAAGGACAAGGCGTGGAGCCAGCTCGGCACCTCTGGAAGCGGCAACCACTTCGTCGAGTTCGGGGCGCTCGAGGTGTGGAACGCGGAGCTCGGTCTCGAGCCGGGGGAGTATCTGGCGCTGCTGTCCCATTCAGGTTCGCGCGGTACCGGTAACGAGGTAGCCCGCCACTTCAGCGAGCTGGCCCGCTCCTTCCACCCCGAGCTACCTCGGGAGTTGGCGCATCTCGCCTGGCTCGATCTCGCCTCCCACTCCGGCCAGGAGTACTGGGCAGCAATGGAGCTCATGGGGCTGTACGCCGCTGCCAACCACGCCCTCATCCACCAGCACGTGGTGCGGGCGCTGGGGTGCGGCGTCCTGCTCGATGTCGAGAACCACCACAACTTCGCCTGGCGCGAGCGCCACCGCCTCCCTGACGGCACCCAGCGCGAGGTGGTCGTGCACCGCAAGGGCGCGACCCCGGCCGGGCGCGGCACCCTCGGCATCATCCCTGGCTCGATGGCGACCCCGGGGTACGTGGTGCGCGGGCGTGGCGAGCCGACCTCACTCGACTCCGCTGCGCACGGCGCAGGCCGTCGGATGAGCCGCGCCAGGGCCAAACAGGTCTACTCCTGGGAGGACGCCAAGCGGGTACTGCGTGCCGCCCGGGTGACGCTGCTGTCAGCCGGGCTCGACGAGCTGCCGATGGCGTACAAGGACATCGACGCGGTGATGGCCGCCCAGACCGACCTCGTCGAGCCGCTCGCCCGTTTCTCTCCCCGCCTCGTCAAGATGGCGCCCGGCGGCGAGCCGCCGGAGGACTGAGCGACCGTGCCGGCAGCGACACGGCGACCAGCGCGCTGAGCCCTCCGTGCGAGGCACGCGAGATCGAGCTACTCCGCGCGGCCACAGGTACGACCCATCTCCCGGTTCCAGAGCGACGACCTTCACCTGCGGTTTCGCTTGGGCGTCAGCTCCCCTCACCTCGGTGGCGGGGAGAGCGGCGATGGTCGCAACGGCGACGACGGCACCGGCGAAGCGTGTACCTGGTCTCGTGGTCGTCTCCGGTCGAGAGAAGGTAACCGGTTGCAGCTCGCGGTCTCCGGCGGTTCCGCCAGCGCCCGACGCTCGGCCTTAGAACCACAGCTCCACGCCGGCCGACAGCACCCGTCCGGGCGCCGGGTAGCCGGGGCGGTACTCGTACTTCGAGCCAGTGAGGTTCTCACCGGCAACGTACAGCTCCGCTGCTGCTCGCGAGCCGAACGGGAGCCGGTATCCGGCCTTGAGATTGAGCAGGAAGTAGCTGTCGATCCGGGTCTGGCTGGTGGCGTAGCGCGGGTTGAGGACCGCCTGGGTGTCGACCCACTCAGCGTCGAGGCTGAGGCGGACGTGCTCGATGGGGAGGCACGAGAGCCCGGAGACCAGCGACCACTTCGGCGCGTTGGGAACGTCGGTCGGACTTGGGTCGAGGTAGGTCGCGCCAGCGAACACAGCCACCGACTGGCTCGGTGCGATGCTCAGCGAGGCCTCGGCGCCGCGAATCGTGAAGTCGCCGAGGTTGGCGAACATCGGCGGTGGGGGTGGAGGCGGCACGAAGCGCAGTGCGTCGTTGACTCGGTCGCGGAACACCGTGAGCTGCGCCCGGGTCGAGTTCGAGAGCCGTTGCGAGATACCTAGCTCAGCGTGGTCGAGTCGCTCCGCTTCGAGGTTCTTCCAGGTGTCGCCCCGGTTCCACATGGAGTACATCACCGCCGTGTACACACCGGGGAGGTTGAAGGCCTGCGCGAGGTTGGCGTGTAGCTCGGTGCCGCCCCGGCGCACCACGAGGCCGGCTTGCCCGCCCCAGTGGCCGCCGAAGTCCGCGGAGTCGGTGTAGCGTACCCCGATCGACGGCGTGATCTCGGTCGCCGTCCCGAAAGTCCTGGCGACCATGGCGTACCCGGCGTTGTTGTGGAGCATCAGCTCGGAGAAGACGAAGGTGGAGGTCGGGCGCCTCTCGGTGGTCGACCCGCCATGCGTGTCGTGGTCGAATCCGACCACCAGCTCGGTCCGATCCCCGAGTCGCAGGTTCTCCTGGAGATGCAGGCCATAGCTCGAGAAGTCGGTGAGGGTAGTGAAAGCGTGACGCTGGCCGGCATCCCACTGCAGCCAGTCGATGCTGCCGTTGTCGTGATAGAGCTTGAGGCTGCCGGTGTGATTGCCATGCTGTCGGGTCAGCGTGACGATCGACAGCGTATCCTTGACTCCGAAGCGAGGGACCACCCCTGTTGCCGGCGCATCGACCCGGCCGGGATCGTCGGCCCAGGCATCGTTCGAGTGCACCTGGAGGCTGAGGTTTGTGCCCCGCGCGATCTCGTAGCCGAGTCGTCCGTAAAGCGTCCGCACGCGGCCGCCAGCGTTCTCGCGTTGCCCGTCGCTCAGTCGCTGACTGGCCGTCAGGTAGTAATCGAGGGCGCCGTGCCTGGCGCCGTGCTCGACGAGCACAGCGCTCGTCGCATGCTGGCCGAACGAGCCCATCACCCGCGTCGACATCCCCTCCTGGGTGGCGGCCTTGGGCAGCAGGTTGACGCCAGCGAACGCCATGGTGCCGAGCAGCACCGGCTGCGCGCTCTTGTAGACGTCGATGCGCTCGGCGGTATCGGTGGAAAGCGTGTCGAGCAGCGGGTGCGTCCACACGCCGGCGAAGCGTGGGATGCCATCGATCATGATTCCGATTTCCGCCCCCGGGCGGCCGGAGCCCTGGCCGCGGACGTAAACCGCGCCGCCATCGCCGCCACCGTAGGAGCCGACGAGACCATAGCGGGAGATCGTCACCCCGGGCATGCGGCGCAGCGCGTTGGCCAGCTCGCCAGCGCCCAAGTCGTCGACCTGTCGGGCGCTGATGCTCGTGATCTGGGTCGCGAACGAGGTGACGCGGTCGCTCTCGACGATCGGCGGGGCGACGATCGTGACCTCCTCGGTGAACCGCTTTACGGGGGCATCCGCCGGCGGGTTTTGCGGCTGCTGATCGTCCGGCTCGGCAGCGGGGCCCGTGGCGGCGATCGTCAGCAGTGCGGCACCGAGCACGGTCAGCACGCGCGAGAGGGAGCGAGGGTTCGAAAGCCGGTAATGGGTTGCCAAGATCTCCTCCTGTTCGGCCCCTCGTGGCCGTCACGACGACGTAGGCCCTGTCGGGGGCCGGCAACAAACAACGTTGGTGGCTCGTATGAACTCAGCACCAATCGTAATAACGAGGGCAGGCAGATCCACACGAGGACAGGGAGCCATCTACGCCAGCTCTTTTCCGGTGGAGCTCATCGACAGGCCGCCGTGCAGCACGCCCTTGTGCTTGCCCAGGCCGTCGGCGATGGCACGGATTTGGGCTGCACGACCCCGTACCAAGATGACCTCGACACAGTGGTGGTGGTCGAGGTGGACGTGTGTGGTGGCGAGGATCACCTCATGGTGGTCGTGCTGGAGGGCGGTGAGCTTCTCGCCAAGACCACGGGTGTGGTGGTCGTAGACCAGCGTAATGGTGCCGATCGCCTCCTCATCGAGCTCCCATGCCCGGTCGACCAGGCGTCCCCTGATCATGTCGCGGAGGAACTCGGAGCGATTGCCGTAGCCGGCCTCCTTGCGCAGCACCTCGAGCCGCTCCAGCAACGGCCGTTCGATCGAGATGCTCAAGCGCTCAAGATCCGCCACGCGACACCTCCGTATCACGACGCCAAGAATCGTAATACCGCTTCCGGGAGAAGTCCACCCGCCCTGCCGTCAGTGTGCGCCGTAGGGAATCGCGGGCGCCATCCGGGCACCCCTTCCGGGTTGTAAAGACACAGCAGGCCGGGTTTCCCCGGCCCTGAGAGTTTGGGATCATTGGTCGGGACGGCGGGATTCGAACCCGCGACCCCTTGAACCCCATGCAATAACACTCGACCATTGAGGTACTTACAGGTCCACCGGGGGACACAAGAAGTGCTAGACTCACCTTGGACTTGCCCAGTGGAGGGGTCACGGATGACCAATCAAGACCGGGGAGGGAAATCCAGGGAGTCTGAGGAGAAGGCACCCAATGAGTCTCCCAGGGGGTCTTTTCTTGTGTCCTCTGTCGCGGCGCGGCAGGCCTTCTTTGGGGCTGTCCACCGCAGGGTGCCGGAGGTCTTCGAGGACCTAGCTCGCGAACCCTTCGCGCGCCTGGGCCAGGATGGTCTTGAGGCTGCTCTCACAGCTTGGCAAGAACGCTGGCACCTCGGGGCAGACTGGTGTAGGGAGCTGGCCATCGAAACACTGGAGGAATGGTCCCTACTGAAGGAGACAGCCAAGGTGACAGGGCTGGCCATGTTGGCGGAGACCCTTCGCCAGAGGCGCCCAGCGTCAGGCCTCGTGGAAATCTCACCTCGAAAGGTCCGCATCGAGTTCGAGGAGAGGACCCTTGATGGCCGCCTGATTCGTCGCTACCGCAAGTGGGTGGACATCGACTCGGAGCCTCCCTGGAGGACCTGGGACCGTGTCAATGCGCCGTGGTTCCCTGATACCGGGGAGACCCGGAGTGCAGCGAGAGCACGGCTTCTAGCCCTGGCCGCAAGGGCCATTGATGACTACCTCGACCTTGTGAAGAAGACCCGGCCCGAGGGTGGGCCTATCAGTGGTACCACGAGGCGCAGGATCAAGAGAGACCCTGAACACCTCGAATGGCTCGCCATGTACCAGTGCGGCGGGATGCAATGGTGGGAGTTTGACCGACCTCGCAAGACGGTAGTGGAGGGAGTCTCCAGCGCCGCAGAGTTGGTTGGTCTACCGCTTCGTCCCTGCCCTCCGAGGAAGACCGGGAGACCCCGGAAACTCGGGGGTTAGAACCTCCGAGCCCAGCCCCACAGTTACCGTTTGCCTAGGTTATCCCCGTGCATCGCAATGCACGGGAGGCAATCGTGAAACTCAGAGATACTTCAGAAATCGCCAACATCACAAACGGCAAGATGAACGCCCGAGACTTCCGCCGGCGGGCTCGCCTTGGTGAGTTCCCGCCCGGGGTCGTGATCCGTCTCAACCGGAGAATCCTGGTTGACGAGGATGCCCTTGTGGCGTTCCTTGCATCGGGCGGTACGGGACGAGAGGGTGCGGGGCAGCGGGTGGGGCGGGGTGGGGATGAGGCTCACCCGGCGGTCTGAAGGGCGGCCGAGTCATGGCCGGCCCTTCACGAGGAAGGGCGCCGTGGCAACGGCGCCCCCAAGCACAACCCCTACCTTGCCAGCAGCATACACCGCGGGGCCTTCCGCCGCAATGTGCCGAGATGGTGCGGCGCGAGATCCTCGACTTCGTCTGTCCTCTCCCCGAGCCCTTCCGGTCTGACCGAGAGTCACGCCGGTTCGACTGCTCCGACCTCGGGGACCTTGACACCCGCGAGCTGTGGCGGGAGCAGCACCGGGCCGAGCTTCGGCTCGCCCTCGACGACAGGCCGGACACCTGGCTCGTCTACCGGTGCAAGAGCTGCGACGCGGAAGTTAAGAGGCGACGGGAGCGGCGGGGTGCGGCATGACCGGGGCACTTCCCTGGGAACGCCCCGAGATGGCCAACCCTGACGACCCCCTGGCCAGCCTCGCAGCGCTCACGCCCGATGCCGCCCAAGACGGCCAGCTTGAACCGGCCCTCCGAACCCTCGCCGCCCGCGTGGCTGGCCTCGACCCCATCCGCCGGGAGGTGCTGCGGTTGGAGGCCGTCAGGCTCTTGAAGGACCTCGGGGTGTCGGGGCCGGCCCGGCTGGTTGACGCTGCCATGCCGCCCGAGCCCCGCCAGGCCCCGGAGGGCAAGGGCCGCCCCCTGGGTCTACAGGACCCCGAGCCCTGGGCGGACCCGGTGGACGGCGCCGCGCTGCTGGAGGACCTGGTGGAGACGGTCCGCCGCTTCCTGGCCTTGCCCGAGGGCGGGGCCGAGCTGATGGCCCTCTGGGTTGCCTTCGCCCACTGTCACGACGCCTTCCACGTCTCGGCCCTGTTGGTCTTCGCGTCGCCGGAGAAGCGGTGCGGCAAGACAACGGCCCTCACCCTGGTCAGTGCCCTTGTACCGCGCCCCCTGCATGCCTCCAGCCTCACGGCGGCCGTCGTGTTCCGGGGCATTGAGCAGTACAGCCCCACGCTGCTGGTGGACGAGGCGGACACGTTCCTACGCGACAACGAAGAGCTGCGGGGGGTCCTGAACTCGGGCCACAACCGGGCCAGCGCCCACGTCCTGCGGTGCGAGGGTGACGAGCACCAGACCGTCCTGTTTTCGACCTGGGCGCCCAAGGCCGTGGCGCTCATTGGCAACCTGCCCCCGACCCTGGAGGACCGCTCCCTGGTGGTGCCGATGCGGCGCCGCGCACCTGGTGAGGACGTGGAGCGACTTCGCCTCGACCGCCTGGCCGAGCTGGAGCCCCTGCGCCAGCGCCTGGCCCGCTGGGCGGCCGACAACCTGGCGGAGCTTGGGGCCGCGGACCCCGCGGTACCGGAGGAAGTCCAGAGCGACCGCGCCCGGGACAACTGGCGGCCGTTGCTGAGCGTGGCTGATGCGGCCGGGGGCCGGTGGCCCGAGCGCGCCCGGGAGGTGGCCGTCCTGCTGTCCGGGGGCGCGCCATCCTCGGAGAGTCTCGGGGTCCTGTTGCTCGGGGACCTCCGGACCCTCTTCGACAGCCGGGGATTCGACCGCCTGACCTCGGAGGCCGTGGTGTCCGCCCTTCGGGAAATCGAGGAGCGGCCCTGGCCCGAGTTCCGGGACGGGCACGCCATCACGGCCCGCCAGGTCGCCCGCCTGCTTCGCCCCTTCAGCATCGCCCCGCGGCAGACCAAGACCCCGGACGGCCGGAATCACCGGGCCTACCACCGAGCGGACTGCCTCGACGCCTTCTCCCGGTACCTGGGACCGCTACCAGTGCTACCACACTCACACGCAACAGGTTACGCGCCAGGCGATCCGCTACCGTTCGGGGATTCGGTAGCGGATGGGGCGGACCCTAACACTAATGCAGTCAACGAGGTAGCGGAGGTAGCGGATTCGGAACCCCCGTACCAGCCGCCGCCAGAGCCCTTCTGAGAGGAGAGCAGCGCATGGAGCAAGCATGGGACCGACAGCCGCAGGAAAGCGGCAAAGCCTACGGGGCGTTCCTGGTCTTCCGTGACCTGGGACCCGCCCGCACCGTCGAGGAAGCGGCCCGCCGGGCCTACCCGCCCGGGGGACCGGAGAGGGGCCGGGAAGGGGCCAAAGAGGAGCCACGTGGAAAGCGGGCACGTGGCCGTCTGGGGCACGTCACCCTCTGGGCGCGCCAGTGGAACTGGCAAACCCGAGCGCTGGCCTGGGACGCCCACCAGCAGAGAATCGCCCTCGGGGCCGCCGAAGAGCGGGCGCGCCAGCACGGCCGGGAGCTGGCGGACAAGCTCAGGGAGCACGAGGAGCGCGCCCTGGCGCTGGCCAGCCAGGTCATGGACAAGGTGGAGGAAATGCTCGCCTTCCCGGTGGCCGTGGAGTCCACGGAGGTGGACGCCGACGGGAACACCGTGAAGGTGATCCGGCCCGCCCGATGGTCCTTCCGGGATGTGGCAATCCTGCTGGAGAAGGCCGATGCCCTGATCCGCCTGGCCCTCGGGGCCGAGACCTCGCGGACCGCCGTCAAGGTCGAGGAAGGCCGGGCCGCCCAGGACGACCTCTTGAAGCTGCTGAGCGACCCCGAGGCATGCGCGGCCATGGAACTCATTGACAACCGCCTGCACGGCGGGGACGAGACCAACTAGGCGCCCCGCCGCCTTGAAGCGCGGGGAGAAACGGGAGGTGATGTATGAACGGACACAGAGTGAGTGAGGAGTGGTGGACGGTACCGGAGGGCTTCGCGGCCGTGTCGGAGCCCACGACCGGAACGCGCGAGGCAGTCATCGAGGTGAAGATGCAGGAGTTCGTGGGCCAGCAGACCGTCACGGAGCCCGGCGTGCTGCTGGAGACTCGTCGCCGCATCAACCGCATGAGCGCGGCCCTGCCGCAGTGCGTCCTCCAGGTCCTCGACCCCCAGACCGGGGAGGCCCCGGTGGAGCTGGCCGGGGTGTGCGAGGCCAACGGGACCTTCTACAGGGTCCGGGGCAGGACCGCGTGGGACTACCGCAAGAACATGCGGTCCTTCATGTTCCTGAAGCAGCTCGGGGGAGGCGTCGTCCCGGTCGAGGGCGAGGCCCTGGTCCGGGTCCTGGCCGACTGGGAGCCTGCGGTGGGCGCCGAGGGTCTGGAGACCTTCGCGAGTGAGCCGGGCGTGAAGGCCCGCGTACTGGCCGCCGTGCTGGCGATGGTGCGCCAGACACTGGACGGGATGGGCGCCCTCGGGGCGGCCGAGTGGCTCCACGAAGCGGCCGAGCGGGGCGCCGTCCCGGGCTTCACCGTCCGGACCCTGGGGGGCGGTGCGGCCGGCTACTGCCAGGCCCTGGCGGCGCACCTGGAAGGGGCACCGGTCAGCGCCATGCTGGCGGCGGCCCGGATCTGACGGGGGCACCATGCCTGAACACGAGAAGGTCAGCGTCGTGGTTTTCGGCAGGCTTTCCAGGCCGTCCCGGACGCCTGACGAGTTGATAGCCGCCAGCCAGGCCCTCAGCCGGAAGGTTGACGGCATCTTGGACCGGCTCAAGGCCGAAGATGGGCCGACGTGGCGCCGGCGGGCTCAGGCCGCCACCACACCGGAGGCACTTGACGAGATCCTGCGGGGCTACATGCAGTCCTACCGGGTCGGGTACGGCGAAGCCTACCGGCGCTTGGTGGAGCACGTGGGAGCCCGAGTGTGAGGTTGAGCGGTACCCGGGCTCCTCCACCCGGGGGTCCGCGGGGGGTGGCCACAGGGCCGCCCCCTCTTTTCTTGGTCCCGAGTAAGCTAGGATGCACGCAACGGAGGGAGCCCATGCGGAAGCCCAAGCAGACCAGCGAGACCGAAGCCCCAGGGGGCGACGCGAGGGCAACTCTCGGGACCAAGATCCCCCTTGACCTCATGGGCCGTCTTCGCCTGCTGGCCGCCCGCGTCTCGATGCAGGAAGGCCGGCGGGTGACGATAGAGGCCCTGGTGGAAGAAGCGCTCCGGGACCTGCTGGAGAAGCGCAAGGGGTAGAGCCGACAACGTAAGCCGCGGCCGGGGCGACGGGCGGGGAGAGGCTGCGGACACACGGGGGCGGGAAACCGCCCCCCTTTTCTTTGGTGCGTCGTTTCACGCTTCCATGATTCCGCGGTCTCTTGACAAAGTGAAAGCCGGGAGTCTATCTTGTTAGTTATGAGAATGGACCTTCACGAAACCAACCGGGAGGGGAGGGTGGAGACGATGGGAACCGAGCTGGTTGCTGTGGAGCGTGGCGGGCTGGTGGCGGCCGAGGTGCAGCCCCAGGACCATAACCCGGCGCTGGTCTACCTGGCCCGCCTGGCCCCCTCGGGGCGGCGGACGATGGGTCAGGCCCTCCAGACGTTGGCCGCGATGGTTTCCGGGGGCCAGATTCCCGCGGACCGCTTCCCCTGGGCGGCCCTGACGTACGCCCACGCGGCGGCCCTGCGGGCTCGGCTGGCCGAGCGCTACAGCCCCGCCACCGTCAACAAGTGCCTGGCGGCCCTCCGGGGGGTCCTGCGGGAGGCGTGGCAGCTCGGGCAGATGACGGCCGAGACGTTCCAAAGGGCAGCGGCCGTTCCGAACCTCAAGGCGTCCACCCTGCCCCGGGGGCGCGCCCTGGCCTCGGGCGAGCTGCGGGCGCTGGTGGACGTGTGCGCCGCGGACGCCAGCCCGGCCGGCCCGCGGGATGCGGCCCTACTGGCCCTGCTGTACGGGTGCGGGTTGCGCCGCCAGGAAGCCGCCGCCCTCGACCTCGGAGACGTTGACCTCCAGACGGGCGCCGTGAAGGTCCGGGCGGGCAAGGGCCGCAAGGACCGCTTGACCTACCTGGAAGGCGGGGCGCTGGAGGCCGTGCAGGCGTGGGCGGACGCCCGGGGCGTGGGGGCCGGCCCGTTCCTGTGCCCTGTGAGCAAGGCCGGGCGGGTGACGGCCCGCCGGATGACCGCTCAGGCCCTGTACCTGGCCCTCCGGAAGCGCGCCCGGGCCGCCGGGGTCCCGAGCTTTTCCCCCCACGACCTGCGCCGGACGTTCGTCTCTGACCTGCTGGACGCGGGGGCGGACATCGTGGCGGTTCAGCACCTGGCCGGACATGCCCAGGTCACGACCACGGCCCGCTATGACCGCCGGGGCGAGACCGCGAAGCGCCGGGCCGCCGCCCTTCTGCACCTGCCGTACCACCGAAGCGCCGCATGAGAGGACCGGGCCACGGACGGCCCGGGATGGAGGAACCCATGGCTGACACGCGCAACCCCAACCGCAAACCCAAGCCCCTGGCCGAGGTGCTGTACTGGCCGACTGGCGAGGCCCTCACGACCGGCGCCCTCTCACGGGCGGCTCGCGAGGTGGCGGCCGAGCTGGTGGACGAGGCCCTCCGACTGACGGCCCGCCGGGGTCACCGCCCGAGCGCGGCGGACTGCCTGAAGGCCCGCCAGCTTCTAGCTGAGGCCCCTGTTGACCGGGCGGAGTATGCCCGTCGTCTCGCCGCGACCCGCCGCCCCCAGCCGGGCCGCAGGGTCTCGGCCGTCCTGTCGGAGGACCTGGCCGAGCGGGCCTTTGACCTGGCGGCCCGGGCGGCCGTCCCGGTCGGGGTCCTGGTCAGGGTGGCGCTGTCCGACCTGCTGGAGGCGGACGAGACGGAGCGGCCGAGACCTCGGCCCGTGCTGGTCAACTGACGCCCACGGGGTGGGAGAGGGGAGCTGGGGCATGGCGAAGACACAGGGACAGCTTGAGGAGAGGAGCCCCGGACACTGGCGGTTGAGAGTGTTCGCGGGGCGGGACAAGACCGGGAAGCGGCACTACGTCTCCGCCACCGTGGAGGGCACCAAGCGGGACGCCGAGCGGGCACTCCGGAGCCTGCTGGAGACGAAAGACCGGGGCAAGCTCGCCCAACCGGCCCGGCGCCCCCTCGCGCACTTCCTGGCGGAGTGGCTGGAGGTGGCGGTGAGGCCCAGGGTCCGGGCCAAGACGCTGGATTTCTACAGGGCACAGGTCGCAAAGGCCCTGCCGGACCTGGGCGCCCTCCAGATGAACCGGCTCGGAGCCATGGAGGTACAGCGCTGGGTCAATGGCCTGGTGGACGAGGGCTTGTCCCCCCGGTCCGTCCGGGCCGCCTTCTCTACCCTCCACTCCGCCCTCCGCCAGGCCGTCCGGTGGCGTCTCCTGTCCGCGGACCCCTCCGAGGCGGTGGAGCTGCCCCGCAACCGCCCCGCCCGACAGGTACGGATCATGACCCCCGAGCAGGCCGCCGCCTTCCTGGAAGCGGCCCGCGGGGAGCGATTCGAGGCGTTCTTTGTCCTGGCGGTCGCGACCGGCTGCCGCCCCGGCGAGCTCGCCGCCCTGCGGTGGGAGGACTGCGACTTGGTGCGGGGCACCGTCAGCGTCCACCGGGCGCTTGCGAAGCTGGCCGGCGGAGAGCTGCAGTTCACCGAGCCCAAGACCGCCCGGGGCCGCCGGGTGATTCCCCTCCCGGGCGAGGCCCTGGCGGTCCTGAAGGTCCATCGCCGGCGGCAGCTTGAGGCCCGGCTGGCCAGCGGGGGCGCCTGGCAGGACTCGGGCCTGGTGTTCGTCACGGAGTGGGGCACGCCCCTTGACCTTCCGAACCTCCGCCACCGCGACCTCCGGAGGATCGCCCTCCGGGCGCGGATGCCACACGAGCACTTCCGGGAGTGCCGGACGTGCTCGGCCGCGTCCTGGCTGGCCGGCGGGACGCTGTGCGACAAGGGCCGGGAGCTGCGGAAGGTGGCGGCGGCCGAGGCTTCGGCCCTCACGCTCTACAGCCTCCGCCACACAGCCGCTTCCGTCCTGCTGGCCGGCGGGGTGCATGCAAAGGCGGTCTCCGAGCGGATGGGGCACGCCTCGACCGCCTTCACCATGGAGACCTACGTCCACTCCCTGCCGACTGCCCAGGACGAAGCGGCCGACACCTTGGGCCGGCTGGTGTTCGGCCGGGGGGCCGTGTGACCTCCCCGGGGCAGTTGGCACCCATTCTGTCTCCCAAGGACACCACGGGCCGGGTTGCCCCGGCCCTAAGTTGTTGGATTGATTGGTCGGGACGGCGGGATTCGAACCCGCGACCCCTTGAACCCCATTCAAGTACGCTACCAGGCTGCGCCACGTCCCGACCGTTGGCTGCGCAGGGTGCTGCGCTACGGCTACCTTTTCAGGATCTCGACGAGCTCCTCCAGCTCGCGACGGGTCTCAGCGAGCACCCGTAACGTGCTTTCTACCTTTTCCGAGGCCGGGCTGTCAACCGCGGTCGTCGCCGAGCTCTGGGCGACCGGGCGGACCTCCTCGGCGAGCCGCTTCTTGGCTCCGGCGACGGTGAAACGCTCCTCGTACAGCAAGTGTTTGATGCGCAGGATGAGCTCCACGTCGGCCTTGGTGTACGAGCGCTGGCCACCTGCGCCTTTGGCCGGAGCGAGGTCGGGGAACTCGGTCTCCCAGTACCGCAGGACGAACGGCTTGACGCCGGTCAGCTCGCAGACCTCGCTGATCTTGAGGTCGGCGCGGTCGGGAAAGACAACCTCATTCGCCATCGGCAGGCTCCTCGTCCTGCTGCGGCACCAGGGTGAGCCGGAGCTGCAGCGTCATGCGCCTGCCTCCCGTCCACACGGCCGGTACCGGCACCTCGACCTCGAGCTCGCGTACCTCGCCCATCTGGGCCAGGGCGCGGGGCACGGCGCGCTGGATGGCGGATACCTCCGCCGCCGGTGGTGGTAGCTCGACCTCGAGTGCCTCCTCGGGAGCGGTCGCCTCTGCGCTCTCCGCCAGCGGGGGCGCGTCGGCCACGGGCTCCTCCGGGACCATTTCTGGTTCCTCGGGCTCGATGAGAACCGCCTCGATGGGCGGTGGGGGCACTTCGACCTCGGCCGGTGGCGTCGGCGGTGCGACATCCACGTGGGGCAGGGTGAAGACGTCGTCGCCAGCGTCCTCTGGACTGGCCTCGGCGGGAGTTGCGAACGGGTCGTCGAGCACCAACGGCGGCTCGATGAGCGGTGGCTGTGGCGAGCTCTCGTCGGTGAAGGCGAAAACCTCCTCGGGAGGTGGCGGTGGAGCAGGGAGCGGTAGGGGCTCGGGAGCTGGCTCGGGGTGCGGCGAGGGTGGTGGCGCAACGGCCGGGATCGCTTCGGAGACCGGGGTTGGAGAGGCGGGCGGCGCGACCGACGGAGGTTCTGGCGGCGTCGGGGGGGGAGTAACCGGTGGGGGGGGTGAGGTGGGCTGAGGTGCCGCGTCGAAGGCCTGGTCGAGCAGCGGTCCGACCTTGACTCTCCTGGTTTCGGCGGGTTCGCGCTCGGCCGGGCCGGCCTCCGGGCGGGCCGCTGCCCCCAACTGGGACAGGTCCACGGGCGCTGGGGACGGCGGGAACGGGACCACGCGGCTGCTGCCGGTGGTCACTCGGCGATCCTCGAGCGGAGGGAGCGTCGAGACGAGGTCGGTCGGCATCCCCTGGGTGTCGGCACCCAGCTTGAAGCGGTCGCGCAGCGAGCGGGCGACCAGCTTTACCACGTTCTGCAGCGTCTCCTCGACCCCGATACCGACGGTCGCCACGGCCTCGAAAAACGGTGCGTTGTACTCGTTGATCCCGGCGTCCAGCTCCTCCACGGGGAGGATGTCGGAGAGATCGCGCTTGTTGTACTGCAGCACGTGCGGTAGGTCGGAGAGCGTGAGGCCCTGGAGCAGCAGGTTGTTCTTGAGGTCCTCCCAGGAGTCACGGTTAGAACGTGTGAGCTCACGCTGCGAGTCGGCCACGAAAACGACGGCGTCGACGCCGCGCAGCACGATCTGGCGGGTGGCGTTGTAGTGGACCTGGCCGGGCACAGTGTAAAGCTGCACCCGCAGCTTCATTCCCCGCAGGGTGCCGGCGTCGAGCGGCAAGAAGTCGAAGAAGATGGTGCGGTCACCACCGGCCGGGACGACCACCAGCTCGCCGCGGGTATCGGCCGGGTAGCCCTTGTACAGTGTCCGCAGGTTGGTGGTCTTGCCACCCAGGGGAGGACCGTAGTACACGATCTTCGCGATGATCTCCCGGGCTTGTGGTCGAAACTGAACCATCTTACGCGCTCCGTTCGCGTTTCCCACGCATGATAAACCGAATCGGCACCCCTGCCAACGGGAACGCGTCGCGAAGCACGTTCTCCAGGTAGCGCAAGTAGGAGAAGTGCAGCTCGCCGCCGCTCCAGAACAGCATGAAACGAGGGGGACCGCCGGAGAGCTGCGTGGCGTAGTACAGCCTACCCGGGCGACGCCCACCCGGAGGCGGCTGGCGATCCCAGGCGGCGTGCAGCGTGCGGTTCAGCTCGCCGGTGCCGACGCGTAGGAAAAAGGCGTCTCCCCCCGCCGCCGCAGCTGGAAGGATGCGCTCCAGCCCCCATCGCTCGCGCGCCGAGGTGAACAGCACGGGGGTGCCCTTGAGGAACTTGAAGCGCTCCAGGATCTGCCTCTCGAGCATCCTCCGGCGGTCGGGCTCGCCGGCCTCGAGAAGGTCGGCCTTGTTGACGACCACCACGCCGGCCCGCCCCGCTTCGTTGATGAGGCCGGCCACGTGCGCATCCTGGGCGGTCACGCCTTCCCCGGCGTCGAGCAGCAGCAGGCAGACGTGGGCGCGCTCGATAGCCCGGCGGGCCATGACCACGCCGAGCACCTCCGGCCCGCGGTCGGTGCGGCCTTTGCGGCGGATCCCGGCGGTGTCGACGAGGCGGAGCGTGCGATCGCCCCAGCGGACGACGGTGTCCACCGAGTCGCGGGTGGTCCCGGGCACGGCCGAGACAATGACCCGCTCCTCGCCCAACAGGGCGTTGAGCAGCGACGACTTGCCGACGTTGGGGCGACCGACGATGGCGACCGCGAGCTCGGGCACGACCGGGCTGGTCTCGGCTGGTGGCGGCAGTACGGCCTCCAGCCACTCCCAAAGCTCGTCGAAGCCGTGCCCGTGCTCGGCCGACAGCACGACGACGTCGAACCCCAGGCCGCTGAACTCGCCGAACCCCAGCCGGGCGTCTCGGCGGTCAGCCTTGTTGACCACCAGCGCCACCGGTTTGCCGGTGCGCCGCAGTGCTGCCGCCAGCTCTTCGTCGCCCGGAGTCAGCCCGGCGGCACCGTCGACCAGCAGCACGGCAACGGTGGCGCTCTCCACCGCCGCCAGGGCTTGCCTCCGGATCTGCGCCGGGATCACCGCCTCGCTGTCCGCTTCGAACCCGCCGGTGTCCACGACCACAACGGCACCGCCACCGGGGCGGGCCGCCTCGCCGATGACCCGGTCGCGGGTCACCCCCGGGAGGTTGTGGGTGATGGCGCGCCGCACCCCGGTGAGCCGGTTGAAGAAGGTGGATTTGCCGACGTTGGGCCGGCCCACGATGACGATGGTGGGCAGGGTGGGTACCACTGCCTCGATCGGGGGGTGACCCCGAGCGGCGCGGCGTTTCGAGCGCAGCTCGCTCACGGCAGCCTCGTCATTCGGCAAGAGTAGCACCCGGCCGGGGCCGCCGGGTCAGCGCAGACGAGCGCCCACCAGCGGCCACCTCTTGGTGCCGCTGCAGCCCCCGGCACCGGTGAGCGTCGTCGTGACCTCGCCGGAGAGCCCACCGAACCCGTCGACGGTGCCGACGAGCTCCATGGTGACGCCGAGGCCCCCCACGGTCCCCCCGGCCGTGAACGAGAACGCCCCATCCTCCAGCGCGACGGGTGGGTTCAGAAGCTGTGCGATCCGCAGCAGCTCGCCGCCGGTACACGAGGTGCCCACATCCTCGTCGGTGATCAGCACCGTGGCCTCGACCTGGGTGATCGTCCCGTTGCTGACCACCAGCGTCACCGGGGTGTCGTAGCTCGCCTTGTCGACCTTGCAGAGGTAGGTGCCGGCACTGCCCATGCCGGCCATCTCGACGGTCGAAGGGTCGCCGGTGCGGTTGTCGATGTGGGAGGCCGAGGCGATGACCCGGCCGGGACCGGCGATGACCTTGACTCGGACGCGCTGGTTGCTTCCCGGGGTGGGGTTGATGGCGAGGAGCGCGAGGTCGAGCTGCTTGGCTTCCCGAGGCCGTAGGCTGACCGGCACCATGCCGAGGGTTTGCCCGGCGGCGTCGAGCCGCTCGACGTTGAGGCTGGCGCTCTGCCCGGTGGTTTCCACGAACGCGAGGTTCGAGCGCCAGACGCCGTCGGTGCCCTGGCCGTCTTGGTCGAGGCCGATGATATCCACGATCTCACCCGAGCCAACCGCCTGGGCGGCCGGGATGCCGGAGAAGAACTGCCCAGCGGTGCCGGCGCCGCGCTGCTTGCTTTCGACGGTGACGTTAGCGTCGTAGGACGAGCCGGTCACGAACACCCCACGATCCGAGACCACGCGCAGCGCGCCGTAGGTGCTGTCCTTGCCGAACTGTGACAGGACGATGTCCGGGAAGTGCCGGACCTCGCCGGGGTTGACCGTCACCCGGCGCGAGTCCGGGTTCTCGTTGGCCTGGTTGCGCAGCAGCAGGAAGATATCCACCGTGGCCGCCTGACTGCCGGGGTTGAAGATCCACAGGTCGGCCCGCCACTGCGCGCGGACACCGTTGACCAGCTGTCCCTGTCCGTGCCCCACCGAGGGCACGAAGAGGTCCTTGCCCGGCTCGAGGGCCCAGGCGACGGCCCCAGCTAGGGACAGGGCGGCGACGACTGCGAGGATGCGCTTCATCGGTCACTCCTTCCGAGCAGCAAGACTACCCTCCAGAAAGCGAAGCGACCACCGCTCGGGGGCGGAGGTCGCTCCGCGGTGTGAGGCCGGTCACCTCGTCAGTCCGAAACCCAGCCAGCCCTCCACGCGTGGCTCACCGTGCCGTTGCAGGAAGCCCAGTCGCCGGTGCCGCCAGCGGTCACGCTGGTGAGCGTGCCGGACCAGGTACCGTTGGCGGCGCGCGTACCCGTAAGCGTCCAGGTGGTGGTGAAGATCGTGTGGTTCGGCGCGTCCTCGTACCGGATCGCCACGGCAGGGGCGGTGAAGGCATTGCCCGAGATGGGGATGCTGGTGCCGAGGTCGGGACCGAAGTCGAGCGTGAACGGTACCGAACCGCAGACGATCCCGGCGACTCCCGCGTAGTCCGTGACGGCGGAGGAGCCCACGACGATGCGCAACCCTCCGTCCACCCTCTCGCCGTCTTGACTATGGACCGTGACCATGCCCTCGAACGTGCCGGTGGCGGGGATCCCGGTACCGGCCGTCGTGGTCATCTCGATGGTGAACGGGTCATTGGTGATGTTGTCGAGGCGCGAGGCCGCAACCAGCACCTTGCCGGCGCCGCCGGTGACCGTCATGCGCACCCGTTGATTGGTTGTCGAGGCGCCCTGAAGCTTTTCCAGTACGTTGTTGATCTGGCGGACGCCGTATGCCCCGATGGCCTCGGTGATCGTCGCTTTGACGATACCGGAGGCGCTGATGCGCTCGATCTTGAGGTTGGCGGCGTTGCCCGACACCTCGACGAACGCCAGGTTCGAGCGCGTCGCGGTGTCCTGGGCGAGCCCGACGATGTCGGTGTACTGCCCGTTGCCGATCGCTAGCGCGGACGACAGCCCCGGGTAGAACTGGCCGGCGGTGCCGGTCGAGGTTTGCCCCTGGACCTTGACGTTGGCGTCGAAAATTCGTCCGGTCACGACCACGTCCTGGTCGGACACGAACCGGAGCGCGCCGAAGCTGGTGCCCGACAGCCCGAAGGTGGTCGAGAGGATGCCCGCGAGCTCACGGGTTTCGAGGGCGTTCACCTCGATCCGGCGCGAGGTCGGGGTGGGGTTGCCACCACTGCCCGTAGTGCGAGGCAAGAAGTAGATGTCGACGATCGCCTTCTGCGTTGCCGACGGGTTGAAGACCCAGGCGTCGGTACGCCACTGACTGGTGCCGGACCCGGGGCCCTGGCCGGCTGAAAGGATGAACGTTTCCTTGGCCGGCGGAAGCGCGAAAAGTGAGCTGGCCACCGCGAGCGCCACCAAGCCGAGCACGAGCTTTCTCATCATGTCCTCCTTGCGACGTCGCCCCTCCCCGAGCACGACCACTGGGCCTGGCGACACGACGCGTGCGAGCATTATAGACGGATCTTGACCCAACGAGCGGACGATTGCAACGCTCCGAGGTGCGCCTCGTCACGCCCGCAGCTCCCACGGTTTCCCGAGCGTGGTCGCGACGTCAGCGGGCGAGGGCCTGCCGGTCGTGTCTTGGTAGGAGGTTGAGGACGCAGTGAGCCCGAGCTAGCTGTAGGTGAGCGCAGGGGGTCGGCGGCCCCCCCTGAGAAAGGCTACGCGAGTCTGAATTCAGTTCAGGCGAGCGCGGGGGGTTCGGGGGGGCACGAGCCGACGGGTGGGGGGGTGGAGGGTCGGCGGCCCCCCCGAGAAGAATGGTGCCGAAGGCCGGACTCGAACCGGCATGGCTTGCGCCACACGCCCCTCAAACGTGCGCGTCTACCAATTCCGCCACTTCGGCACGCCACTCCATCGTTGGGATTCTACCTCAGCTCGGCGTCTCGGCAGGAGCGGAGGGAGCGGGCTGCTCCGGCGCTGGAGCTGTCGCCGGGCTCGGCACCGGGGTCGCGGGTGCAGCCACTGCTGGCTGGTCCTTGACGGTCTCGGTCACCGAGCGGCTCTTGCGTGCCGTCATCACCGACAGCCCGATGCTGAGGACCACGAACGTCACGAACGATCCGGTGGTGAGCTTGTGCAACAAGGTGGTCGTCCCACGGGGCCCGAACGAAGCCTGTGAGGTGCCACCACCGAAGGCGGCCGCCACGTCAGCACCCTTGCCCTGCTGCAGGAGCACGACCAGGATCAGGAAGAAGCAGACGACAATGAAGAGGATCACCAGCAGTGTGTAAAGCACGAGAGCGACTCCTCAGCCAGCCCGGCTCGAGCCGGAAGCAGCGTGGATGATAGCTGAAAAGGCATCAACGTCAAGGCTGGCGCCCCCCACCAGCGCGCCGTCCACATCGGCCTGGGAGAGGATCGCTGCGGCGTTCTCCGGCTTGACGCTGCCGCCGTAGAGGATGCGCAGGCCGGCCGCGGCGTCGCTGCCCAAAAGGCTGGCGATCCTCTGCCGCAGGAAGGTGTGGGCTTCCTGGGCCTGCTCGGGAGTGGCGTTGCGGCCCGTGCCGATCGCCCACACCGGCTCGTACGCGAGCGCCAGGCGGGTCGGGTCGAGCCCGGCCAGCACGGCACTCTGGCGCTCGAGCACAGCCAGCGTCTGGCCTGCCTCGCGCTCGGTGAGCAGCTCTCCCAGGCAGAAGATGCAGCTCAGGCCAGCGCGCTGGGCGGCCCGGGCCCGGGCGGCAGCGGTGGCGTCGGTCTCACCGAAATACTGCCGTCGCTCCGAGTGCCCCACGACCACCCACGTCACCCCCAGCTCGGCCAGCATCGGGGCGGCAACCTCACCGGTAAAGGCGCCTTTCTCCTCCCAGTGGCAGCTCTGGGCGCCGATCGCCACCGCCGAGCCGGTGGCCACCATCACCGCAGCGGGAAGCAGGGTGTAGGGCGGACACACCACCACCTGCGGGTTGCCCGGCTGCAGGTGGCCAATGAGTGTCTCGAGGTAGCGCTGCACCCCGTCGAGCGTGCCGAACATCTTCCAGTTGGCGGCGATGAGCGGGTGCCGCATCACCGCTCCTCGAGCACCGCGACGCCGGGCAGCACGTCGCCAGCCAGGAACTCGAGCGAGGCGCCGCCACCGGTCGACACGTGCGAGAGCTTGGCCGCTAGGCCGGCCTGCTGAACCGCGGCCACCGACTCGCCGCCCCCGACCACCGAAAAAGCGCCGGAGTCGGCGAGGGCCCTGGCGATCGCCAGCGTTCCCTCGGCGAACGCCGGCTTCTCGAACACACCGGCCGGGCCGTTCCAGAAGACAGTCCTTGCCCCGGTCACCACAGCCGCGATGGCCGCCCGGGAGGCAGGCCCGATATCGAAGATCCTGTCGTTCGCCCCCACCTCGCCAACGCCCACCGTACGGCCGGGTGACTCGAGGTCGGAGGCCACAACCACATCGGTTGGCAACAGTACTGCCACCCCCCGCTCCGTGGCCGTGGCCATGATCTCGCGCGCGGCCTCGGCGAGGTCGGGCTCGGCGAGTGACGTGCCGATGCCGATCCCCTTCGCCAGCAGGAAGGTGTTGGCCATGCCACCGACGAGCACCAGCGTGTCGGCCTTGGCGGCCAGCGCCTTGAGCGTCGCCAGCTTGTCGGAGACCTTGGCACCTCCGACGACCGCCACGAACGGCCGCTCCGGGTTGTCCCGCACCTTGCCGAGCGCCCTCAGCTCCCGGGCCATGAGCGGCCCCGCGGAGGGAGCGGCGAAGAGCTTCGCCACCCCTGTGGTGGAGGCGTGAGCACGGTGCGCGGTGCCGAACGCGTCGTTGACATACAGGTCAGCGAGCGCCGCCAGCTTCCGGCAGAGCTCCGGCGAGTTGCTCTCCTCGCCGGCGTCGAAGCGCAAGTTCTCGAGCAGCAGCACATCGCCGGGACGCGCTGTGGCCACGGCCTGCCGCGCTGTCGCATCCGCCGTGTCGGGCACGAACCGCACCGCCCGGCCCACGTACTGGGCCAGGACCGGGGCGACCGGAGCCAGCGACAGCGCGGGGTCGGGTTTGCCCTTGGCCCTTCCCAGGTGCGAGCAGGCCACGACGATGGCGCCGCGTTCGGCCAACGCGCGGACCGTGGGTGCGGCCTCGCGCACGCGGGTGTCGTCACGGACCTTGCCCTCCTTGAGCGGCACGTTGAGGTCGAGGCGAACCAGCACCCGCTTGCCCGCCACCTCCAGCCGGTCCATCTGCCGCAACATGCTCACCTCCCGAGGTACAGCCGCGCCACGTCCACGCACCGGGCCGCGTACGCGTACTCGTTGTCATACCAGGAGAAGACCTTGCCGATCCGGTCGCCGATCACCATGGTGGACGGGGCATCGACGATCGAGGAGGCGGTGGTGCCGCGGAAGTCGATCGACACCAGCGGCTCCTCGCACACCTCGAGGATGCCGTGGAGCTCACCCGAGGCGGCGGCACGGAAGGCGTCGTTGATCGCCTCGACGGTGACCGGCTGGTTGGTGGTGAAGGTGAAATCGACCAGCGACACATCGGCGGTGGGCACCCGCACCGCCACGCCGTCCAGCTTGCCCTTGAGCTCGGGGAACACCTCGGCGATCGCCCGAGCGGCCCCGGTCGAGGTAGGGATCATCGACACCGCTGCGGCGCGGGCTCGGCGCAGGTCCTTGTGCGGGAGGTCGAGGATCTTCTGGTCGTTGGTGTAGGCGTGGATGGTGGTGAGGAAGCCGTCGTGGAGGCCGAACTGCTCACGCAGCACCTTGACCACCGGCGCCAGGCAGTTGGTGGTACAGGAACCGTTGGAGACGATGAGGTGCTTGGCCGGGTCGAGCAGCATGTGGTTGACCCCAAACACGACCGTGAGGTCCACGCCTTTGGCCGGGGCGGAAATGACGACCCAACGCGCGCCGGCGTCGATGTGCGCCCGAGCCTGCTCACCCTTGGTGTAGCGGCCGGTCGCCTCGATCACGAGGTCGATTCCCAGCTCTTTCCACGGCAGCTTGGTCGGATCGGGGATAGCGGTCACTTTGACCGTGGTCCCACCGATCTCGATTCCATCGGCGGTGGCGTTGACGTCGCGGTTCCAGCGCCCGTGAACCGAGTCGTACTTGAGGAGATGAGCCAGCGTGGGAGCATCGGTGATATCGTTGATGGCGACGATCTCGAAGTCCGAGTTACCGAACATCTGCCGGAATACGAGCCGGCCGATCCGTCCAAATCCGTTGATAGCGACACGCAAGGCCATAGTCAGTCCCCTTTCGGCTCGCGCAGTATAGCGCGCGCCTTCCCTTCCCTCTCCCGAACGGGCGCTCGGTGCTTATCAATCCCGTGCAGCGAGCCAGCCGGCGGCCTGAGCTGGATTGCTCCGAGTCGTCACCGCTCGTCGCCCAGGCGACATGAAGTTGCGGCTGGTCAAGCTCATGCCACCCACCGTTATCGAATGGCTGGACGGCGCAAGGGCGAAGCCGCTGCGTCCTGGCGCCAGAGTGCATATCCCGCCTGGGATGCCAACGATCGTCCACTCGCCACTGCTGTTCGTACGAGCGGATCGCGCTCCAGCGCGAAGCACGACGCCGGCTGGGCCTTTCCCGCTGACCAGGAAGTTGGGAGCCCCAGCGTGGGTGCTTGTGCTTTTCTTGGTCATCCTCGGCATCGGCCATCCCGCAACGCCGCAAAAGGCGGAAAGCGGGCCTCCCGAGCGTGCAGTGGACCGCAAGGGGTGGACGGGTCTCGGGCAGGGGTGGTACACTTCGCCTCCCGGTGTGGGGCCGTAGCTCAGCTGGGAGAGCGCTAGAATCGCACTCTAGAGGTCGGGAGTTCGATCCTCCTCGGCTCCACCATAGATAACCCAGGGCTTACAGACCGCCATGCGGCGGTCTGTTGCCGTTTTTCGAGCTTTCGCGCTCGGATTTTTCCTTTCGTGCCCGCGCCACCAGCACGCGGAGGGCGTCCTCGCTTGGAGATGTCGTGTGTGGCGCTGTTACACTGGCGCCCGCCGGCTCAGCCGGTCGGGGGCAGCATGCGAGCGATCGTGAGTGGAGCGGTGCTGGCGATGGCGGCGAGCGCGTGGGCGGGTGAGCCGGTCACGGTGGTCGAGGCGACGGACTATGCGCGAACGTCGTTGTACTCCGAGGTGGTGGAGCACCTCGAGCGAGTGGTGGCTGGCTCGAACCTGGCAGCGCTCTCGACCCTCGGTCGCTCGCCGGAGGGGCGAGATATCCCGCTTGTGATCCTATCGAAGGAGCGGGTGCGGACGCCGGCGGAGATGGCCGCCACAGGCAAGCCGGCGGTGCTGGTCATGGCCAATATCCACGCGGGTGAGGTGGAGGGTAAAGAAGCGTGCCAGATGCTCGTACGCGAGGTTGCCTGCGGTCACCTGGTGGGCCTGCTCGAGCATCAGGTGGTGTTGGTGGTGCCGATTTTCAACCCGGACGGCAACGACAAGCTGGGGCACAACCGCCGGGACGCCGGGCCGGAGCTTGCCGGCGTTCGCCACAACGGCCAGTACCTCGACCTCAACCGCGACTACACCAAGCTGGAAAGCCCCGAAGTGCGGGGGCTGCTGCGCGTGCTCCGCGCCTGGGACCCGGTGCTGCTGGTCGACATGCACACCACCAACGGTTCGTATCATCGCGAGCCGGTGACCTACACGACTGGCGGTAACCCCAACGGTGCAAAGGCACTGACTGACTATATGTGGGGTGCGCTGTTTCCGGCGGTGGCTCGCAAGCTGCAGAGCACGCATGGCTGGGCCAGTGTGCCGTACGGCAGCTTCGTGAATGCCGAGCACCCCGCCAAGGGCTGGGAGAACGACAGCCTCGAGGCCCGCTACGGGACCAACTACGTGGCGCTGCGCAATCGGCTGACGATCCTGGACGAGAGCTACTCGTACGCGGACTTCCGCACCCGAGTGCTGTCCTCGTATGCGTTCGTGCTGTCGATCCTGGAGTACACCAACGCCCACGCGGCGGAGATCGTGGCGCTCGTGCGCCGGGTCGACGCCGAGACCCGGGACTCGTTCGCTCGCGAGCCGTTCGCAGTCGGGTGGCGGCTCGCCCGGCTGATGGACGTAACCGTCGAAGGGTTCGAGCACGTGAAGGTGGCGACCACCGCCGAGGAACGGGTCAAGTACCCGTGGTGGGGTGAGTTCCGGATGAAACCCACACAGACGCACCGGGATTACACGATCCCTTACATGGCGCGGGCCGAGCCCACGCGTACGGTGGAGCTGCCGGCGGGGTACGTGCTGCTGCCGGGCTTCGACGAGGCGGTGGTGAACCTGCTTCGGCACGGCATCGCCGTCGAGCGGCTGGGCCGGAGGTGCACGGTCGAGGCGGAGCGATTCGCACTCGAGAAGGTCGAGACCGCTGCGGGTCTTTTCCAGGGGCACGTGCAGGTCAGCCTCACGGGCTCTTACCTGAGGGGTGAGGTGGAGCTGCCCGCAGGATCGGTGTTCGTGGATATGCGGCAGCCACTCGCGCGGCTCGTGCCGGTGCTGCTCGAGCCGTCCTCGACCGACAGCCTCGCCGCTTGGGGGTTTTTCAACCGCGCCCTGGTTCGCCAGTGGAGCACCGAGCCGGGCATCTACCCGGTGCTGCGCGTGAGCGCGCGCCCGGCGGTGCCGCTGCTGGTGCTGCGCGAGGACGAGGTCGGGGACGCGTCGGGGCCCATGGTGCACTGACCTTGGGTACACTGTCCAGGCCATGGGCGTCGTGCTGCTGCTGTCGGGGCCGCCTGGGGTGGGAAAAACCACCGTGATCCAGAAGATGTGCGAGCAGCTCGCGGGGTGGCGTCTGGCCGGCTTCACCACCGCCGAGCTCCGCCAGGAGGGCCAACGAGTCGGCTTCGTGGGCAAGGGGTTCTCGGGCCAGAAGCGGCTCATTGCCCACCTCGACCACCGGGGCCCGCAGCGAGTCGGGCGCTACGGCGTGTTCGTCGATGCGATTGACGCCTTGGCGTCCGAGCTGGCGCCCGCGCCAGGGGTGCAGCTCTACGTGGTCGACGAGATCGGCGGCATGGAGTGCTTGAGCCGCGAGCTGGTGCGGGCCGTGCACCGGGTACTGGACGGCGGGGTGCCGCTCGTCGCCACCGTGGCGATGCGCGGCAGCGGCCTGGTCACCCACGTCAAGGAGCACCCGGGGGCACGCCTGTTCGAGGTGACACCCGCCAACCGTGACCAGCTTCCGGCCGAGCTTACCGTCGCTCTCCAGGCGGCAGCCGCCCACCGCTAGCCCGCTCCTGGCCCGGGTACCGCCCTGCTGTTGACGCGGTGACCCACGTGTACTCGCCTTTCGCTGATCACCAGCCGCGGTAAATCGGAATTCCCGCTCGCCTTTCTCGGTTTCGCCGGTGGGGGGAAAGGTTGCGGATCACCGCCACGGAAGAAACGGGGCTTCGCCTGATGGTCCAGCTCGCGGGCCGCTACCCGGCGATGGCAGCGGTCGGTGACCTGGCGACTGCGGAAGGCCTCGCCGAGCCGTTTGCCGCCAAGGTCGTGGCCCTGCTCAAACGAGCGGGTCTCGTACGGGCCGCCCGAGGCCGGGGCGGCGGCTACTCCCTCGTTGCTCCGCCGGAGCAGATCACGGTGCTGCAGGTATTTCGGGCGCTCGGCGAGCGGTTGTTCGACGCCCGCTTCTGCGACCGCCACGGGTACGTCGAGGCGGCCTGCCGCCGCCATGAGGACTGTGCGCTGCGCCCGGTATGGATCCACCTCGAGGCCACCGTGACGGAGCTTTTCGGAGGCATCACCGTTGCCGATCTGGTGAGCGGTGAGACGCACATGAAGGGTCGCTTGGCGGGCCGCGTGGTGGTCGAGCACCGCGTGCCGGAGCGGCCGTCAAAGAGAGGGATTTCGCCGTGACCCAACCGCGTCCTGTCGTGTTCGCGTGCCGCTGTGTGCATGTCTGGGTGGGTGACCGTGAGGTCGTCAAGGGTGTGGATCTGGTGGTGGCGCCGGGGGAGATCCACGCCATCATGGGACCGAACGGCTCCGGGAAGTCCTCGTTTGCCAATGCGCTGATGGGGCATCCGGCGTACACGCTGGAAGGCCAGGTGGAGCTGAATGGAGAGGACGTGAGTGGCCTCTCCCCGGATGAGAAAGCACGGGCCGGGATGTTCCTTGCCTTCCAGTACCCAGTTGCCATCCCGGGGGTGTCGGTGGCGTCATTTCTGCGCGCCGCACTCACGGCGGTGCGAGGCCGGGAGATCCCGGTTCGCGAGTTCCGGCGTGAGCTCCATGCCCGCATGGAGGAGCTCGAGATGGATCCGGCGTTCGCCGGACGACATCTCAACGATGGGTTTTCCGGCGGCGAGAAGAAACGCCTCGAGATCCTGCAGCTCCTCATGCTCCGTCCCCGCTTCGCCTTACTCGACGAGACCGACTCCGGGCTCGACATCGACGCCCTCAAGGTGGTCGCTGCCGGCATCAACGCCGCCGCCCGCGAGGATGTCGGGATGGTGTTGGTGACCCACTATCAGCGTCTGCTCGACCACGTGCAGCCGCACGTCGTGCACGTTCTCGTGGAAGGACGGATCGTGCGCAGCGGCAAACCGGAGCTGGCACGGGAGCTCGAAGCGCGCGGCTACGATTGGCTGAGCCGCGAAAACGGTAGGGCGTGATGGCCTCGCCCCCGCTCCTCACCGACATCGGTTCGGACTACAGCCAGCGCTACGGATTCCGTAACCCTGAGCAGTACTTCGTGAAGGCGCCGATCGGCCTTTCCCACGAGGTCGTGGAGATGATCTCGCGCCTGAAGGCCGAGCCCGAGTGGATGCGGACGTTCCGCCACCGCGCCCTCGATACCTTCCTGGCCAAGCCGATGCCCTCGTGGGGCAACTCCGAGCTGTTGTCGCAGATCGAATTCGACCAGATCACCTATTTCGTGCGCGCCACCGAGCGGCTAGGGGAGAGCTGGGACGACGTGCCGGAGGATATCAAACGCACTTTCGATCGGTTGGGGATCCCCGAGGCCGAGCGGAAGTTCCTGGCTGGCGTGTCGGCGCAGTACGAGTCGGAGGTGGTGTACCACTCGGTCAAAGAGGAGCTCACCCGTCAGGGCGTCATCTTCCTCGACATGGATTCCGGGCTGCGGGAGCACGAGGCGCTGGTGCGCAAGTACTTCGCCACCGTAGTCCCGGCTGAGGACAACAAGCTCGCGGCGCTCAACTCGGCGGTGTGGTCGGGCGGCTCGTTCGTCTACGTGCCGCCGGGCGTGGAGGTGGCGATCCCCTTGCAGGCGTACTTCCGGATCAACGCCGAGCGCATGGGGCAGTTCGAGCGCACCCTCATCGTCGCCGACCGTGGTGCCCGGGTGCACTACGTCGAGGGGTGCACGGCGCCGGTCTACTCGACGCACTCGCTGCACTCGGCGGTGGTCGAGCTCATCGCCCTGCCCGGGGCGCACATCCGCTACACGACGATCCAGAACTGGGCCACCAACATCTATAACCTGGTGACCAAGCGGGCGGTGGCGTACGAAGACGCGGTGGTCGAGTGGGTGGACGGCAACATCGGCTCACGGCTAACCATGAAGTACCCGTCGATCCTCCTCAAGGGGGAGCGCGCCCACGGCGAGGTGCTGTCGATCGCCTTCGCTGGCCCCGGCCAGCACCAGGATGCCGGCGCCAAGGCGATCCACTTGGCGCCCAACACCAGCTCCAAGATCACCTCCAAGTCGATCTCCAAGGACACCGGGCGCGCCACGTATCGCGGCATGGTCAAGGTGCGGCGCGGGGCGCACGGCAGCCGCACGGCGGTGCAGTGCGATGCGCTGCTGATCGGCGAGAAGGCGCGCACCGATACCTACCCGACGATGGAGATCGCCGAGGACGACGTGCGCATCGAGCACGAAGCGCGGGTTTCCAAGCTCGGCGACGAGCAGCTCTTCTACCTGCGCTCGCGCGGGCTGTCGGAGGACCAGGCGCGGCTCATGATCGTCAACGGGTTCATCGAGCCGTTCGTGAAGGAGCTGCCGATGGAGTACGCGGTCGAGCTCAACCGGCTCATCGCCCTGGAGATGGAGGGGTCGGTTGGGTAGCTCGTCTGCGGTGGTCCATGGTCCGTGGCCCGTGCCCCCGCCCGCCGCGAGCGAAGGGCGTGGGCGATGAGTGCGGAGCCGGTGCTCGTCATGCCTGGCCTGGAGGTGGAGAGGATCTCCGACGCGCGCGGGGAGCCGGCGGCGCTGCGGGCGATGCGTCGGCAGGCCCGGGAGGTGCTGGCGGAGATGGTGTTGCCAGATCGGGCGCGGCACCTGTGGCGCTACACCGACCCGCGGCTGTTCGTACCCCACCGCGAGTCGGTGGGTGCGGTGCCGACCGAGGTTCGTGCCGATTGGGTGGTGAACGGCTCGCACAGCGCCACCGCCCTGATCGCGGGGGGTGCCGTGCGCGAGCTCGAGCTCGCCGACGTGGCGAGGCGCGCCGGCGTGACGGTGACGGACCTGCACGGAGCCGATGTCGAGGAAACTCTCGGCAGCGCGGTGCCACCCTCACACGGATTCGTGGAGGCGCTCAACACCGCCGTCTGGCAAGGCGGCGTGCTCGTGCGCGTGCCGGCCGGGGTGCGGTTGGCCGCACCTATCGAGCTGCAGATCGTTGCCGGTGGGTCCGGGTCGGTGGCCACCCCGCGAGTCCTGGTGCTGGCGGGTGAGAGCTCGAGCTTCGAGATCGTCGAAAACCACCTGTGCGGCACGCTGGAGAGCTCGCACGTGCTGGGCATCAGCGAGCTGCTGGTGGGGCCGTCGGCCCACGTGCGTCACGGTCTCGTGCAGCGCTGGCACGGAGGCGTCATCGGTCACCTCACCGTGCGAGCGAGGCTCGCCCGCGGCGCGAAGGCCCAGCTGTCGCTCGCCAGCTTCGGTGGCGCAGTGGTCAAGGTGGATGCCGGCGCGCTGCTCGAGGGTGAGGGTGCCGAGGTCGAGACGTGCGGGGTGGCGATGGGCGGGAATCGGCAGCACCTCGATCATCACACCGAGCACCTGCATTCGGCACCACGCACCCGCTCACACCTCGACTTCAAGGTCGCGCTCACGCAGGCGGCGCACTCGACGTATACCGGCTTGATCCGAATCGCGGAGAGCGCCGGCGCCAGCGAGGCGTACCAGGAAAACCGCAACCTCCTGCTGTCGGCCGACGCGCGAGCCGAGACCATCCCTGAGCTCGAGATCCTCACCGACGACGTGCGCTGCAGCCACGGCGCCACGGTGGCGCCGCTCGACGCCGAGCAGCTCTTCTACCTGCTCTCGCGCGGCCTGCCGCCAGGCCAAGCACAACGGCTCATCGTCTACGGGTTTTTGGATCAGACGCTGCGGCGGCTGCCCCAGACGACGAGGGAGCGCATCGAGGCGCTGATTGCCGAGCGGCTGCACAGCGAGGACTGACCGGTGATGAACGCCGATCTGGGGGTCGAGATCCGGGGTCAGGGGTCCGGAGAGCGAGGCGACGCAGGGTCGCTCGACGCGCGGGCGCTGCGCGGACGGTTCCCGGCTCTCGGACGGCTGATCAACGGGCACCGGCTCGTCTACCTCGACAACGCGGCCACGACGCACAAGCCGCTCGCCGTGCTCGACGCTATCGAGCGCCACTACCGGCTGTCGAATGCCAACGTGCACCGCGGTGTACACACCCTCGCCGAGGAGGCCACGGCGGCGTACGAGACGTGCCGCCACCGGGTGGCGCGGTTCGTCGGCGCCGCCGATGCCCGCCAGGTCGTCATCACCCGCAACGCGACCGAGGCGCTCAACCTGGTCGCACGGGGCTGGGGGGCGCGGCTGGGGCCGGGCGACGAGGTCGTCACGACCGAGATGGAGCACCACTCCAACCTGGTGCCCTGGATCATGCTGGCCCGGGAGCGCGGCGTGACGCTGCGGCACGTACCGGTCACCGACGACGGCGAGCTGGACCTCGCTGCCTTCGCACGCCTGCTCTCGGCCCGCACGCGCGTCGTCGCCGTCACCGCGATGTCGAACGTCCTGGGCACGATCAACCCGGTGCCGGAGATCGCCGAGATGGCCCGTCGGGTCGGCGCGGTCGTGGTGGTGGACGGCGCGCAGTCGGTGCCGCACCTGCCGGTCGACTTCGCGACCCTGGGCGCCGACTTCCTCGCGTTCTCCGCCCACAAGGCGTACGGCCCCACCGGGGTCGGGTTCCTCGTCGGCCGGCTCGAGCGCCTCGAGGAGGTCGAGCCGGTATGGGGCGGGGGTGAGATGATCCGCGAGGTGCACCTCGACCGCGCCACCTGGAACGGCCTCCCGCACCGACTCGAGGCCGGCACCCCGAACATCGCTGGTGCAGCGGCGTTCCCTTCTGCGCTCGATCTGTTCGAGGAGCTCGGCCTCGGGCCGGTGCGGGTCCACGAGCAGGGTCTCGTCGCCTATGCGCTCGACCGGCTGTCCTCGCTCGGCTTCCTGCGAGTCCACGGTCCGCTCGACCCGGCGCGCCGCGGCGGTCTCGTGTCGTTCACCGACCCCGATATCCACCCCCACGACCAGGCACAGGTCCTGGACAACCTCGGGGTTGCCGTGCGAGCCGGCCACCATTGCGCCCAGCCGCTCATGCGGCGCCTGGGCGAGACCGCCACCGTCCGCGCCTCGTTCGGGGTTTACTCCGACCATGACGATGTGGATGCGCTGGTCGACGGCCTGATGGCCGCCCGCCGCTACTTTGGCTCATGAGCGCTGACGACCCCCGCTCGCCCAGCCCCCGGCTCGCTGGCTCCGGCTTCCGGTTTGCCAGCGAGCAGTCCGGGGCGCCTCTCGACGACCTCTATCGCGAGGTCGTGCTGGACCATCAGCGTCATCCGCGCGGCCGCGAACCGCTTGCGCGGGTCGATGCCTCGGCCCACGGCTTCAACCCAGTTTGCGGCGACGAGGTCGAGGTCCGCCTAGCGCTGGACGCCGAGAGCGTAGCCGGAGTGCAGGTGACGGGCCGTGGTTGCGCCATCTGCACGGCATCGGGGTCGATGCTCGCCGAGCTGGTCCCCGGTCTCGATGTGGCGGAGGTATTTCGTCTCATCGAGGGGTTTCGAGATCTCTTGCGCGGCAACGAGGTACCACCTGAGCTCGACCTCGGGGACCTGGCGGGGCTTGGGGGCGTGGCGCGTTTTCCGGTGCGCGTGAAGTGCGCAATGCTGCCGTGGGTGACGCTCGAGGATGCCGTGCGCTCGCACGCGATTGGCCATGCGGCTGGCGTCGCCCGCGCGGGGAAGGAGGAGCCGTGAGCGAGCCAGTACTGACGGAGGAGCAGGTGCGGGAGGCGCTGCGGGTCGTGGAGGATCCCGAGATCGGGTTCTCGATCGTCGATCTCGGGCTCGTGCGCGACGTCCACATCGGCTCGGACGGTGCCCGTGTGCGCGTGCTGATGACGCTGACGAGCCCGTTCTGCCCGGAGGCGCCGCGCATCCTGGAGGACGTGCGGGCCGTCGTGGCGGCGCTGCCCGGCGTGGCCGCCGCTGCCGTGGACCTCGTCTGGAGCCCGCCGTGGGACCCGCGCACCGACGCATCCGAGGAGATCCAGGCCGAGCTCGGGATTTGGTAACCCGCCCGCCCGGATGAGAGTCGGCAGACGAAGGCTCTCTCCCGCACCCCCGCACGACTCGGCCACCGAGGCCCCCACTTTCGCCCGACCCGAGGGGGAGCGGTGGCACCGACGAGGGCATCAACCAGGCGATCGATTGTGGTCAGCGGGAAACATAGAAGGCCGGGGCGTACCCCGGCCTGGAGAGAAGCTCGAGCACGGACGCTATTTCTGCTCAGCTTGCTTGCCGTAACGGCGCTGAAAACGCTCGACCATGCCGGCGGAGTCGATGAGCTTCTGCTTGCCGGTGAACAGCGGGTGGCAGTTGGAGCAGATCTCGAGGCGGATCTCCTTCTTCGTCGAGCGGGTCTTGAAGACGTTGCCGCAAGCGCAGCGCACCTCGACCTCGTGGTACGCGGGGTGGATCTTCGGCTTCATGGTGCCTCCTCGTGGCCCCGCCAGCGCGGGGCCGATAACTATACCCGTTTCCCGCCGTTCCTGCAAGGTGGCGGTGAGACAGTTGTTGGTCGATCGTTGTTGGTACCCCCACCCCCGCGGGCGGATGGGAGGTGGGGAGCCGGCCGCCCTTTTTGTGTGGGGGGTGCAGAGGAAGACCGAGAGCCAACGGCCAGCGACCGGGAGGGGGGCTGGGGGAGACGATCGGGCGGGCTACCAGCCTTCGTGGCGGACGAGCTCGCCGAGGGGCTTGCGGACCTTGGGGCGCGGGGTGTCTGCCGGGTAGCCGAGGGGCGTGAACGCGATCGGCTCGACGTCGGCCGGGAGGTGCAGTACCTCGCGCGCGGTCGCTGGGTCGAACGCCGCCACCCAGCAGGTTCCAAGGCCCAGAGCGGTGGCGGCCAAAATGAGGTGGTCCATGGCAATGGCGGCGTCGATATCGGCATAGCTCTTGCCGTCGCGCCGTCGCCACGCTGCTCCGGGCAGGGAGCAGATGCCGATGACGAGCGGGGCGTCGGCAAACCACGGACGGTGGTAGATGCGCGCCAGCTCCTCCCGGCGGCCCTCGGTGCGGATGACCAGGAGCTGGAATGGCTGGAGGTTGCAGGCGGTGGGCGCTTGCCGGGCTGCCTCGAGAACGGCAGCGAGCGTGGCCGGCTCCACCGGCTCCGGCCGGTACGCCCGTACACTGTATCGGCTCGTGATCGCAGCCATCAGCTCCATATCGCTCCTCACCAGCGGTTATGGTGAACGCGGTCGGGCAGGAAGCGATCGGCGGGAGGCACTGTCTGGGATGGGTGCCCGAGCACGACCATGGCCAGGGGGATGACCTCGGGTGGCAGGTGCAAGAGATCCTGGAACGCCCGCACCCGCTCGGCCCGCGGGTAGACAGCGGTCCACACCGCTCCCAGGCCGCGGGCATGGGCGGCGAGGAGGAGGTTTTGAACCGCAGCCGAGCAGTCCTGCACCCAGTACCCGGTGTGGCGTTCGAGGCGCGTGTCGCCGCAGACGACGATGGCGAGCGGTGCATGCGCCGCCATCGGTGCGTACGGCTGAGCAGCGGCGACCTGCTCGAGCAGCGCCCGCTCGTCGAGCACGACGAGCTGCCAAGGCTGCTGGTTGCCGGCCGACGGCGCCTGCATCGCAGCCCGCAGCAGCTCCTGCACGATCTCCGGCGACACCGGCTCGGCAGTGAAGGAACGTACGCTTCGGCGGGTCAGGATAGCCTCGATGGTGTCCATTGCCCCACTCCCGGCTGGCCGTGGGGGCGGCGAGCCGTCTGCAGGATAGCACCGTAGAGTATGCTGACCGGCAGGGAGGTCCGATGGGCAAGCTCGTCGTCCGGTGGTTCATTACCGCCCTCGCGTTGTTTGCAGCCGCATGGCTGGTGCCTGGTATCCGCGTCGAAGGTCAGGCGTGGCTCGCCTACGCAGGTATGGCGCTCGTGTTGGGGCTCGTCAACGCGGTTATCCGTCCCTTCCTCAAGCTCCTCACCTGCCCTTTGATCATCCTGACGTTGGGGTTGTTCGTGCTGGTGATCAATGCGACGACGCTTTACCTGGCCTCGCGCATCGCCCAGGGGTTCGGGATCGGCTTCCAAGTCGACGGCTTCATGCCGGCGTTTCTCGGCGGTCTGGTGGTGAGCCTCGTCACCGTGGTGCTCTCGACGCTGGCCAAGGAGGGCAGCGACTGATCGCCGAGGGTGGTGGTTTCCACCCAGACGACACGCTGGTCGCTGCCGACCGCGAGCTTGACCGTGGTCAAGGCCGACCCGCTCCGGGGTGGTCGAGAGTGCTCGTGGGAGTGGACGTGAGCTCGGGGTACCTTTCGCGCATTCGCACCCGCCACCTCGTCCAGGGGTTTTTCGGGCTCATCGTCCTGGCGATCGGCGTCCAGTTCTCGCTGTGGGCCACAGCGCACCTCGGGGGCAGGTTACCGGCTGTCGCCAGACCAGCCGGCGTCGAGGGGTTCCTGCCGATCTCGGCGCTGATGTCGCTCCGGCTGTGGGTCGTCGGCGGTGGGATCCATCCGGTCCACCCGGCAGCGCTGGCGATTCTCCTCGCCGCGTGCGTGTCGAGCCTCGTGCTGCCGCGGGCGTTTTGCTCCCATGTGTGCCCGGTGGGGACGCTCTCGGAGCTTTTGGGCGGTGTCGGCCGCACGCTTCTGGGCCGGACGTGGCTTCTCCCCCGCTGGCTCGACATCCCATTGCGCAGCCTCAAGTACCTGCTGCTCGCCTTCTTCGTCTGGGCCACCTGGCTGGCGATGGAGCTGCCCGCGCTCGAGGCGTTTCTCGACTCCCCCTACAACCGTGTCGCGGACGTCAAGATGCTGCTGTTTTTCGCCGAACCGTCACGGCTGACGCTCAGCGTGCTGGGAGTGCTCGTTGTCGCCTCGGTGCTGGTGCGAGACGCCTGGTGCCGCTACCTATGCCCATACGGGGCGCTTGTGGGCCTGCTCGGCCGTCTGGCGCCGTTACGCATCGAGCGGAACGCCGCCACCTGCATCGACTGCCGGGCATGCACCAGAGCCTGCCCGGCGAGGATCGCGGTGCACGCCGCTGGCCGGGTCGAGAACGTGGAGTGCTCGGGGTGCCAGGACTGCGTCGCCGCCTGTCCGGTGACACGGTGTCTGGCGGTTCGGGGTCCCCGTCGAGGCGAGAGCGGACTGCGTCCGGGGCTGGCAGCCCTGGCGGTTGCAGGAGTGTTCCTGGCCGTGCTCACCGGCTTTCGCCTCACCGGTCACTGGCGATCGAGCGTCGGCGAGGCTGAGGCCGCCGCCCGCATCCAGAGCATCGGTTCGGCCGAGTACGGCCATCCGGGAGCAGGTGGTCCTCCCGTTTCGGGGACAGGGGCCAGAGCGGGGTGGGCCGTCGGCAATCCGGACCGGTGACGGCGATCGGGAAGGGCGTCAGAAGACAACGTACTGGCCGTGGCACATGACCGGGACCCGCTGCGCCCCCCGGATGATGGCGGCATCGAGGACCTGGATCGGGTTTCCTGCCGCGTAAACGATGTCCTGGTGGGTGACCAGCGCCGGCGAGGAAAAGGCGTCGACGCCGACGACCCCTCCGAGGTGGTCGGAACGTCCGTACGCCCAGTGGAAACCGGCTTTCTCGTCCTCGAGCACGTTGCCCCAGACGCGGGCGCGATCGTTACAGCCGAACGCCACCTCGGCCACGTTGCGGCGGGCTGGGTCGGCGGCAAATACTGCGCTCAGGCGCGCCACGAGAGCGCCCTCGCCGTTCACGGCCACGATTCGGTTGGCCTCGACCCGCAGCCGTGCCAGCTCGACTCCTTCCTGGACCGGCAGGATACCTTCGGTGTGCGAGGGTTCATATGGCCGCTCGCCCTCGTACGGTACGATGAACGTCTCGCCCGACGGGAGGTTGATGATCCGGTCGCCGGGCTTGAAGCGGGGGAGGAACCCGTCGTCGGCCTCCGGGTGCCGGAAGCGGATGTCGAATCGGCACTCGTCCTGGGTCGAGAAGCGTACCTCGACCGCATCGGCGCCCTCCAGAAGCTCAGCCAGGATGCGACAGCGACGCGCCACCTCGCGGTAGTCGGCGGCCAGCGCTGTGTCCTGCATCGCACGGGCGAGGCCGGGCATCGAGGCGGCGCGGAAATCCTCTTTCTGGCGGGTGAAGCCGTCCAAGGGCGCCGTCGCCGAGTACTCCGTCAGGAACAGCGCCAGCGTGCTGCCGAGAATCGCCGAACCAAGCTCGACCTCCTGGCCGCCCAGGATGCCGGTTGCGGGCAATTCGGCGTTGTTGGCGCCGGTTGCCGGGTAGGTAAGCATGGGTAGGGTGGTAAAACCACGCCTGCTTCCCAGTTCCTCCATGGCAGCGCGCCACTCGGCCGCCATCGCCCGTCGGTCGGCCCACGCCGGGGTGTCGTCCTCGGATCGGCGCGGCAAATCACACGCCACTACCACCACCTCCCCCGGCTCGGGGTCGAAGACATCCTCGAAGAGCTTACCCAGGTCGAAAGCCATGCTTCCTCCCGAAACCACCCAGCAAGTCGCCGCCCGAAGAGTTCTGCCGGCCGATCAGCCCGCCTCGAGAGAGAACTCCTGGAAGTCGAACCAGTGGCCGTGTCCGGCGACGGCGTCGATCTCGGCTTGCACGATCGCCAGGTGCCCTTCCTCGATGGCCAGGAAGCGAGCGAACAGCTCGCGCTGGCCGGCCGGCAGGGTATCGACGAGGGAGCGATAGAAGCCGCTCGTGGCGCGCTCGAGCTCGAGCGCCGTCTTGAGTAGGTCCATCTCGTTCCCGGTGGTAGTGCCTGCCGGCAGGTCGGCTAACCGGTCGCGCGCTGTTTGCACCCAGGCGACCGACGGCAAGATGGTGGGCAACTCGGGGGAGTCGACGTAGCCACGTTTCTGCCACTCGGCGAGGCGGCTTTCGAGGTAGGTGATGTGCCCCTGCTCCTCACGAGCCAGGGTCTCGAATACCTTCTTGGCCTTCGGGTCGAGGAGCGCCTCGGTGCCGCGAGCGTAGTGATCCCGCACGCGGTGCTCGTAGTCGATGGCCACGGTGAGGGCTTCTTTCAGGTCCATGCTCCCTCCGAACCCGGGCAGGGAACCCGACCACAACCCGGGAGCTGTCGATCGGACCGAGGATAGAGCCTTCCCCCCGGGTGTCAAGCGGAGCGTCACCCACTCACTGGGTGCCGAGCACGGTCACCTCGTGAACCGGCACGAACGCGCTCAGCGGGTCGACGATGACCGCCTGGGCACGGGCCGGGTCGAGCTCGTAGACGTGGTCGTCGGGGGTGCGCACCGGCTCGCCCAGGGGGTCGAAGACGTAGTTGCCGGCGCCGGCGAAGCGCTCGTCCGGGTGCTCGGAGGCCGCCACACAGCAGCCGATCACCCAGGCGGCATTCTCGATCGCGCGGGCCTGCAACAACGTCCTCCAAACCCAGTCTCGTCGCCACGGCCACCAGGCCACGGCCAGCACGATGTCCGCCCGAGCCTCGAGACGTAGCCTCCGCGTCTGCTCGGGAAACCGGAGATCGTTGCAGCACACGAGCCCCACCACGTGCTCACCGAGCCGCACCGCCACGTAGCGCTCGCCCGGATCCCACAGCAGGTGCTCGTTGTGGGGCGGGAAGAGATGCACCTTGTCGTACGCCGCCAGCTCGCGCCCGCCTCGCCATACCGTCATGCGGTTGCGGCGATGCTCGGTGAACGACCCGAACGCGAACGTGGTGCCAGGTGCTGCACCCGATACCGAGGCGAAGGCGTCACGCACCCGCCCGGGGTCGATGTGGCGGGTGTAGCCGTGAAGAAACCCCTCGGGGAAGACGACCAGCTCAGCCCCCGAGGCTGCCGCCACGACGGCTTCCGAGCGCAGGTTCTCCAGGTTCGACTCGACGTCCAGACACACCCAGCGTGAGAGGTAGACGCGCATGCACCGAGCCTACGGCAACTGCTGGGTGGGCGCAACGGGCTCGAGCCGCAAGCTCGGCCCAAGGTGCTGGTGCGGGGGTGAAGCCGGGTCGAGGGTGGGAACGGTGGCCGGGTCATGGCGCGCGTGACGAGGATCTCCGAGCCCATGATCGCCGGTCGGCAACGGCTGTACCCTCGAGGCGGTCGCGCTGAGCTACCCGGCGCCGGTTGGGTGGCTGGCGTGGAGCGAAGGCTTGACAGGCGCGAATCGGAAGTCTATATTCATCAGTACATGGTTATAAAGATAATAACCATGTAGGAGGACAGGATGGCGACTACCACCCTGACGATGGCCAACGTAGAGCAAATGATCCGCGACAACGATACGCTCGTCATCGACTTCTGGGCGCCCTGGTGTGGCCCCTGCCGCGCCTTCAAGCCGATCTTCGAAGCCGCCGCCGCGGCCCACGCCGATATCGCCTTCGCCGCCTGCAATACCGAAGAAGAGCAACAGTTGGCAGGCGCGTTCGGCATCCGCTCGATCCCCACCCTGATGGTTTTTCGGCAGGGGGTGCTGGTCTTCAACCAGCCCGGCATGCTGCCGGCACCGGTCCTCGACGACCTGATCGGCAAGGTGCGGGCGCTCGATATGGACGCGGTGCGGGCGCAGGTCGCCCAAGCGGAGCAGGGTCAGCCGCAGGCCGCGACGGCGTAAGGGACGCCGCGTCGGGGCGCTCGGATGTCGTGACCGCCGACCTCGCACACCCAGGTGTAGCCGCATCGCTCGTCGTCGATCTCAACCGTGAGGTGATGGCAGCGATCGGCTCGCCGGCCTGCCCCTACGCTATCTCGAGCTTGCGAACCAACAGCGAGGGCGTGGTCACGGCGGCAGCGAGCGAAAGGCTCTCGCTGTCGAGGCCGGTGGCCGCCAGGCCGCCAATGAGGCGGCGGAACGTGCCTCGCAGCTCGACCACGGGATAGCTGGACATCGGCCGGCCGGCTGTCACCGCCACGCCAGCAGCGCGGAGCGTGAAACGCTCGCCGCTCGCATCCACCTGCACCGGTCCGGCCGGCAGGTCGACCCAGAAGCCATCGTCCAGGTGCTCGAGGAGGGCTCGGGCAGGCAACGGGCGCGTCGGGTGAACGACCAGGTTCGCCGGTCCCCCACACGGTGCCTGTCGGTAGGAGGGCCGTACCGCGCCGCCAGCCACGCGCTGCACCGGCGCGGCCTCTCCCCACGTCAGCAGTGGTGGACCGACACAGCCCTCAGCCAACAGTGGGTGGGAGCGCGAAGGGAGGCCCTCGCCGTCGAACGGTTGCGGCAAAAGCCCCTCCGGTCCTGCTCGTTCGTCGACGAGCCGCCAAGGGACGGCCACCCGCATGCTGCGCAGCGGGTCGGCCGGGTTACCGCTGGCGTGCTGCAAGCGCTCGACCAGCGCCAGCACGAGCGGGGCGGCAGCCGCGGGCGCCAGCACCACGTCGGCGAGTCGCCGGTCAACCGTCGCGCCCCGGCTGCACACCAGTACCGCCTCAGACGAACGCTCGGCGAGAGCTGCGACGTCGAGATCCTCGATCGAGGGCCCGGCCCACCGCACGAGTCTGGCCGGGCCCGCTTTCGCCGCCAATACGAGCTCCGCCACCGCACCGGTCACGTGTGCCTGCGCCGCGTGACCTTCGCCGGTGAAGAGGTGGCTGTGCGCCTCCCCCGAGCTCATGCGCAGCTCCATCAGCTCGATACCGGCGTAGCGCTCGAAGGCGTGCCGCTGGCGAGCTGCCACCTCGTGCAGACGTTGGGCAGTGGCGGAGGGTGGGGGAGGGGGCACTGGTGACCACCCCAGGACGCCGACTGGGGGGAGCGGGTCAGGGCCGGGCAGAACAGCATGTAGGGCAGCCTCAGCCGCCTGCCGGCCGGCCCGGGCACCACGGCCGGAGGCGGCCGCAAAGCCTGCTCCACGCGGCCCGGTGACCCGACAAGCGACGCCACTCTCCTCATTGGTCCGTTCCTCTCTGCCGCCGGCCCCCCACCGTACGGACAAGGTGTGGCTGTGCCGCGCCAGGACCTCCCACCGACCGCCAGCAGCGGCCAGCACGGCGGCCGCACTCTCGGCCGCCGGTGGGAGGGTGGAAGAGCCGTTGCTCATCGCGCCTCCAGTCCCTCAACGAGCAACCACGGAGCCTCACTGCCGGTGGGAACGATCTCGCCGTCCTTGCCGCACCAGCCAGGCTCGGCACTGCGCTCGGGGGTGCCGGCCGCGGCCAGTAGACCTTTGGCCACCTGCTCCACCTGGCCGACGAGCGCGAACGAACCGAGCGGCCGGACGCGCCGGCCGTGGCGCAGTGTGTGGCCGATTCGGACCTGCAGCACCAGAAGACCAGCGCGTGCCTCGAGGGTGGCAGCAGACACCGCCTCGACCTCGAGATCCGCGTCGTGACGCGGCGGCTGTGCGAGCGCGCCCGGCACTCGGGCAACCAGGTTCGAAACCCTCGGTCGCGGCGCCATATGCAGCGTCGCTCGCCGGGCGTTTCCGCCCGGTCCTGCGTCCGGGTTGAGGCTCCAGCGGTCTCCGAGAGCGCCGACGAGCCTCCCGGCCTCCACCAGCCGATGTGGCGTGGCGACTGTCCCTTCGTCATCGCAGTCGAAGGCACCTGGGAGATCCCATCTGGTGGGGTCGTCCCACAGCTCGAGATCGAGCGGCAGCACGACCGATCCAAGAGACTGCCGCCAGGGAGAGGATCCAGCGCGCAGGAGGTCGGCTTCGAGCGGGTGACCGAGCAGCTCGTGCAGCAAGGTAGCGGCCGCCTGGGGCGCGAGGAGGACGCGCACTGCCCCAGCAGGCGGGTGAGCGGTGCGCAGCGGCGTGGGAGCCGGCAAGCCCCAATCCGGCGCCAGGGGCCAGGGACGTACCGTTCGCCGCCCATCGGACCAGCTCAGGTCGAGCAGAGTGGGCCGGGCGATGAGGGAGACACCTGCGGTACCGGCAACGAATCCGGCTCGCCATAGCCAACGGACGGTGACGAGGTCGGGGTCCACCGGAGCGCCCAGCTCGTCCCATATCGGTGCAACTGGTGCCGCCGGCAGGGGTACGGGAGGAAGCTGTCGCGCGCTCACCCCAATCAGAGCTGCGAGGCCTTTCCGTTCGAGGCCGTCGCGAGCGGCCAACCTGCCCTCGGGTCTTCGGCAAGCTGCTCCCTCGATCGACGCCGTCTCGACCGCGACGACCCGGCCACCCCGCAGGCGCCAGCAGCGCTCGACGCGACGCTCGAAGAAGAGGTCAACGATCCCGTTGCGCAGGACGTGGGAGACCGCAAGGACCTTCCATGGCGCCAGCCCTGGGTCCATCTCGGTGCGTGCTCCGGTCGGGGTCAAATTACTCGGTCCCATCGGTCGCGGCGGCGGCGAGAGGGGGTACGCCGGGCTCGTCATCGGTCTCGCGTGCCTTGGCGAGGGCAGCCAGCGTGAGGCCGTTCGGATTGTGGGGTACGTCGGCACCGAGCCGCTCGCGAACCTCCCCGAGGGTGATCATCTCGGCGCTGCGAGCGAGGCGGATGGTGCCCCGGGAGCGGAGCAGCACCGCCGGCTCGACACAGAGCTGGTCGAGGATCTCCTCGGCAGCGGCGCCGAGCCGGGCGGCTGCACGGCGTGTCGGTAGCCCCTCGCCGGACTGCAAGTCGAGCAGCAGGTCGAGCACTGCGGCCGAGCACTCGGGATGAGCGACGGGTGCATGGCCTATCACCCACGATGCCTCGGCGCCGAGCAACACCGCGAGCCAGAAGAGATAGAGCGACATGAGGAAGAACATCACGAGGGCGAGCGAGCCGTAGATGACGTTGAGGTCGGAAGCGAGGTCGAGGTAGCTCTGGAAACCGAGATGGAGAGCCGTCAACCCGCAAGCTCCCACGGTCGCGCCCATCCACGCCGCCCGCCAGGGCACGCGGGTGTGGGGCACCCAGCGGTAGAGCAGTCCCAGCGTCAGCAGCGCCAGCAAGGCCGGAATCGGGCGAGCCAGCAGCGCGATGCTAGGGAACCAGGCGCGGCCGGATAGCCAGTACAACGAGGAGAACAACGCGGTGATCAGCAACGGCCCGCACACCAGCACGGTGGCGAAGGAGAGCAGTCGCAGTTGCCAGTGTCGCCGGTGGGGTACCCCCCAAATGGTGTTGAAAACCTCCTCGATCTGATAGAACGCGTTGAAGATCATCAGAATGGAGACGGTGATCGCGACCCACCCGAGGGCCGCGGTACGCTCGGCGAAAGCGGCCAGCGTGGCTTGGACGCGAGCTGGTGAGAACGGGATCACCGTGGCGATGGCCCGGACCACCAGCTCGGCTCGCTCGGGCTGGACGCGACCGATCATCACCAGGGCCACGGTGAGCAGGGGAACGATAGAGAACAGCGTGGTGTAGGCCAGGGCTGCGGCGTGTAAGTAGAGCTTATCTCGGTGCTGGGCGCGGAGGACCTCGGTGGCGAAGCGCCCGCCACGACGCAACCATCTGCCTAGCACGGCGCACCCGCGAGGAGCTTACCACCCGTCACCCGCTCACCGGGCCAGGGGCGGCAAAGAAGGGGCCGCTGCATGCGCGCATTCTACCCAAGCCGACCGAGATGCTGATCCGCCGGCTCGCATTGCGTCCTGCGGGTGCCACAGCGTAGAATCGCCGTGTAGGTCAAACGGGAGGTAACCATGACAGGATCGAAGAAGCCGGCCGGAGTCGAGGAGAAGATCGAGCAGCTCGAGGAGGTCGTACAGGATGTTCTGAACAGCGCCAAGGAGGGAATCAGCCGCGCCGAGCAGTCCATGGAGCGGGCCAAGGAGGCCCTGGGCGAGGGCTACGGTACGGTACGCACCCGCTCGGCGGAGGCGTACGCCAAGGCCAAGGAGTACCTGGCTGATGCCTGCGTCGCCCTGGAGTCGGTGCGCGAGTACATGGGTCAGCTCTATGGACGCTCGCGCGAGCTCGTCGAGGAGGCGTATGCCAAGACCAAGGTCCAGCTCGAAAAGCTCGTCGACGAGGTCCGCAAGGGCTACGCTCGGTTGAAGACCAAGCTCGAGGAGATCGACCTCAAAGGCGTCCGCGATAACGTCATCGACTACATCCAGCGCAACCCTGGCAAGGCGATCCTCGTCGCTCTCGCCGTCGGGTTCGCGGTGGGATACCTCGTGCGGCCGCGTGAGGCGTGATCATGACCGAGCGCGAGCCCGAGGAGCTCGACGAGCAGGAGACGGAGCCCCAGGCTGAACGTGGCTCCGCCCCGGCTGCCGACGGGCGCCCCAAGCTGGGTGCCGACTACCTTCTGGATAGGGTCATCCCAGGCGAGATCGACTGGCGCGATATGGTCCGACGCCACCCTCTGCTGGCGGTGGGAGCCGCCGCCGGGCTCGGGTTTCTGCTCGGTCGCTCGCGCGGCTCCGCTATCGTCGCCGGGGCGTCGGCGGCGGTGACGACGGCCGTGATGCGCCAGCTCTCGGACGTCTTCGAAGGCGAGGTGTTCGAGTTCTGATCCTCGAAAGGGGGTACCCATGCCGTGGTGTGTGGAGTGTCGAGCGGAGTACCGTGAGGGGATCGAGCGCTGCACGGAGTGCCAGCGTGAGCTGGTGGCGGTCCTGCCTCCTGCCCAGGCCGGAAGAGGCCCCGCCTGGATCGAGGTCGGGACGTTCCCGAGCCTGGAGGCAGCGGAGCTGGCTCAAGGGTACCTGGAAGCCGCGGGCATCGAGGCCGAGGTGCGCGACCCCGACCCCGGACACCACGAGGTGATGCCCGGGGTGACAACGGTGGCGCTCGCGGTCGCCCCAGAGGTCGTGGACACGGCTCGGCAACTGATCGAGGCCGCCGAGCGGGGCGACGCGACGGTGAGCGAAGCCGAGCCCCAGGAGGCCTAGGACGAGGAGCGACGCGTGACACTTCCGGCAACCATTGGACGCTACCGCGTCACCGGGGAGCTGGGGCGAGGCGCCATGGGTGTGGTTTATCGTGGCGTCGACCCGTCGCTCGACCGCCCGGTGGCTATCAAGGTCATCGCCACGCGCATGGGTGCAACAACGGTCTCTTCCCAGGAGCTGGAGGCCCGATTCCTTCGCGAGGCACGGGTGGCGGCGCGAATCAACCATCCGGGGGTGGTCACCGTCTACGACGCCGGGCGCGAAGGCGACTCGCTGTACCTGGTGATGGAGCTCATCGAGGGTGAGTCGCTGGCGGAGCGGCTGGCACGCGGCAACTACCCCAGCCTGCCGGAGGCGCTCACCCTGGTGGCGAGGGTCGCCGAAGCACTGGGCGTGGCCCACGATCTCGGTATCATCCACCGGGACGTCAAGCCGGGCAACATCATGCTGACCAAGGACGGCGGCGTGAAGGTCGCCGACTTCGGCGTCGCCAAGGCGGTCGGGGAGGAGACCAACCTCACGCGTACGGGTATCGTCGTGGGTAGCCCGGCGTACATGGCACCCGAGCAGGTGCGGGGACAGGAGCTCGATGGACGGGCCGACCTCTTCTCTCTTGGGGTGGTGCTGTACGAGCTGCTCCTACGCCGCAAGCCGTTCCCTTCCGAAACGGTGACCACCCTCATCTACCAGATCCTGCACGAGGACCCTCTCGCGGATCCCGAACCCTCGCGGTTACTCCCCGAGGCGGTCTGCGCCTTCCTCCGCCGCTGCCTGGCCAAGAACACGCCCGAGCGCATCCCAGACGGGCAGACGATGGCCGCCGAGGCGCGAGCCCTGGCCGCCAGGATCACGGCCTCGGCGCCGGTCGCCATGGTCGGGCCAACCGCCGTTCCTCCACCGCCCATGGCCACCACGGGCGCGCCGCCGCCACCTCCAATGATGCCGACAGCAGTGCCTCCGACCGCCGGCTCCGGGGGTCTCCGCCCGACCGCGGTGGCGGCCGGCGGGACCAGCCCCCCTGCCGACCTCGGCTCAACCTCACCGACGGTGATGGTGGCCGCCTCCCCGAGCGGTCCACCGATCGCGCCTTGCGATCCACCGCCACCTCCGGTTCCTCCTCCGGCGCTCGCCGGGCATGCTCGGACGCCCGGCCCCGGGCGACGCCAGCCACGGCGTTGGGCGGAGCTGCTGATCGCCCTGGTCGGTGTCGGGCTGCTGGTTGTGGCAGCGGTGGTGCTGCTCCGCGGACATCGCGGTGGACCGAGCACCGAGGTCGAGGGCACCCAAACAATCGAGCCATCGGCCAGGACGGTGGTCGCGGAGGTGCCCTCCCGGGAAACCGCGACAAAGCCCGCGGCTCCAGCCGACGCGACGCCAGTCCTGACCCTGGCTCCGACCGGGCTGCCCACGCCATGGGTGTGGCCGACGCTGCCGCCCACGCGGGTGCCCACGGCGCTCAGCGCTGCGCCGCTGGCGGTGGTGGAGGCACCGACGGCGACTCCGGTGCCCCCGACCCCGAAGCCGACCCTGCCTCCGATCACAGCCGTGTTCGAGTGTCGGAAGGGCGTGGAGTTTCACGGCTCGCCCGACGAGATGGACGTGTTCATCGACGAGCAGCGGATCGGCACTGCCGACGAGTGGGACGGCATGGGAGGTGGCCAGACCTACATGTTTGCCCAGGAGGGAACCTACCTCGTGAGGCTTTCGCTGGCCGGGTACCAGACAGCATGGGTCCAGATCGTGGTCACAAGCTCGGCCAAAAAGGAGGTCGTGGACGTCGACACCGATCTCCGCAAAGAAAAGAAGGTCAAGGAGAAGAAAGCCAAGGAGGAGAAGTAGAAGGGGGCACGCTCCCCTCCCCGCGCGGCACTGGGCAGGTGCTGCGCGGGTTGCAAACGCCTCCGGCTTCACCCCTCCGGGGGGACGAGCGAGCTCTCCGCGAGACCAGCCTCGAAGGCGCAGACGCCAACTCCGGGCTGGTTCCCGACCCATCTCCTCCGGCCGCGGACCGTTGGTCGACGGTTCGGCCACCTGCAGCCCCGACCGGCGCCGTAACGGAAGTTCCCCCCATCAGAGGTTGGTGAAATGTTGTGCAGTGAGGTTGTTACAGTGGGATTTGTGCCTA